>BBPD01000726.1_pt1 | contig 11464 bp, 9 predicted proteins | sample 1344911 | NCBI WGS metagenome assembly BBPD01 (sample SAMD00019088, study PRJDB2971) | groundwater metagenome | biome: freshwater biome; feature: mineral spring; material: ground water | place: USA: CA, Sonoma | collected 2011-09 | depth surface m
GGAGCGCGCCAGCATCGAGGCCGAGCGCGAAGTGACGATGGCCCTCATCAGCTACCACAGCCCGCTGGCGGCGGTGACGTTCCCGCGCTTTGTCAACACCCAGACCAATATGCAGGCCGCCGCCCCGGCGCTGGAGCTCACGCGCCTGCTCACCCTGCTGGGTGCGGGCACCCAGGTGCTGCAAGGCTTTGGCCTGACGCTGCTGCTCATGGCCGGGCTGTCGATCTTCGTCGCGCTGTGGGCGGCGGTGCGCGAGCGCGAAACCGATCTGGCGATGCTGCGCATGCTCGGCACCCCGGCGCGGCGCCTGGTCGCTCTGCTGCTGGCCGAGGCGCTGACGCTGGCGCTGCTGGCGCTGCTGCTGGGCCTGCTGCTGGCGCAAGCGCTGCTGACCGCCATCGCGGGCTGGCTGCCGCCGGGCAGCACGGCGCTGCTGCAAGCCTGGCACTGGAGCCCCGTGCTGCTGTGGGTGCCCTTCACGGCGCTGCTGCTGGCCGCCTTGGCCGCGGCGCTGCCGGCTTGGCGCGCGCAGCGGCTCGATGTCATGACCTTGCTCAACCGGAGCTGAACCATGCAAAGCGCGACGATGCAACCTTTCCTCCCAACCTCCGTTCCAACCCCTCTGCAACCTACCCTGCAAACCGCCATGAAAAAAGCACTCAAACAATCCCTGTTGCCGCTGCTGGCTGCCAGCCTCTTGGCCCTGTCCGCCCTGCCCGCCGCTTGGGCCACACCCGGCCAAACGCCGCACACCCACGCGCACGGGCAGCAGCACACCCCGGCGCAAATCCAAGAAGACATCCGCCGCCACCAAGCCATGGCCGCCGCGCACCAAGCCGCCGCCGAGTGCCTGCAAGCCGGGCGCGGCGAGCGCGTCTGCCACCAGCAACTGCGCGCTGCCTGCACCGGGCTGGCGCTGGGCAACTACTGCGGCATGCGCCATGTCCATTGACGAGGCCGCACGGCTGCATCGACGCGCCTGGCTGGGCCGCTCGGGTGCTTGGGTAGTGGGCGCAGCCGGGGCCGTCGCGGGCATGGGCTGGCCGCTGCTGGCGCTGGCTCAGACTACACCCAGCGGCACCGCAAGCCCAGCGGGTGCGGGTGCGGGTGCGGCTGGCGCTGCGGCTTCAGCCAACCCGCTGGCAGGCGGCCAAGGCGCAGGCATACACAGCCCCGATAGCGCCTTTGCCCCGCTGCCGGTGCGCACCGATGTGGTCGCCTGGTCCACCTTGGCCGACATCAGCACCCGCACCGAGCGCAACCGCGTGGTGCAGGTGTATTCACCCGCCATTTTGGCGCTCAACCAGCGCACCGTGCGCGTGCAAGGCTTCATGACGCCGCTGGACCCCGGCGAGCGCCAGGTGCATTTTTTGCTCACCTCGGTGCCCCTGACCTGCCCCTTTTGCACCCCCGGCGGCCCCGAGAGCATCGTGCAGGTGCGCAGCCGCCGCCCGGTGCGCTACACCATGGGCGCGCTGGTGGTCGAAGGGCGTTTTCATGTGCTGCACAACGACAGCCTCGGCTTCTTTTACCGCATCACCGAGGCGGTGCAGGTCGATTGACGCCGCCAGGCTGCATCAAGTCAAGCAGGGCACGCATCAAATGCCTTCTGAGTCGCGCATCATGCCGTGCCAGGCCCAGACCCGCACTTGACCTTGTAACTGATGCGGAGAGAAACTCGCCCATGGTGCGCAGCGCACACGGTGTTGCAGATGGCTGCCAGTAGGGCAATCGGGGCCTGACCCCCACACTGTTCTGAACCACGCATGGCGGGCGTTTTGCAAAACCCCAGCACAGAAAAAAGGGCCAAACACCTAAGCGTTTGGCCCATTGATCTACAACCTAAATTGTTGGTGCGGCTGGCAGGATTCGAACCCACGACCCCTTGGTTCGTAGCCAAGTACTCTATCCAACTGAGCTACAGCCGCATACCGAAGCCAGAATTCTATGCCAATTTGAGCCGGTTTTTGCATGGGGCAGAAAAAATCTTTCGGCGGGGGTACACTAAAACCCCCGAGCGCCTCCCCAGGCCGCGCCCTCATTTTCAACCAAAATAGGCATTTGCCTGCGCAACGTGTTCAAACAACTCACCCTCTACACCCTCGACCCGCAGCAGTTGCCCAGCCTAGAAGCCATGGAGCAGGCGCTGGCGGCCATGCCCTTCCTGCCCTGCATGGCCAGCCAGGAGCACTCGATCGGCTGGGTGCCAGCGCGCGGCAAAGCCAATGGGGCGCTGGTGGAATTGGTCAACGGCCAGCGCCTGCTGCGGCTGCAAAGCGAGAGCAAGCGCGTGCCCGGCGCCGTGGTGCAGCGCCACCTCGACGAGCGGCTGGAGCAGATCGAGGCGCGCGAAGGGCGCCAGCCGGGGCGGCGCGAGCAGCGCCAACTGCGCGACGAGATCGTGCAGCAGCTGCTGCCCATGGCTTTTGCGCAAAGCCGCAGCATCTGGCTCTGGATCGACCCGGTCAATGGCCGGCTTGCGCTCGATAGCAGCAGCAGCGCGCGCTGCGACGAGGCCATCAGCACGCTGCTCAAATCGTTTACGTTCTTGCAACCCCGGCCCTGGAACACCCAAATGTCACCCCAAGCGGCCATGACGGCTTGGCTTAGCGGCAGCGCCGACGACTGGCCGCCCCACTTCGCCCCTGGGCAGGAAGTGGAGCTCAAAGCCGCCGACGAACAAAAATCGGCGGTCAAGTTCACCCGGCACCCGCTCGACGACGAGCAGATGCGGCTGCACATCGGCCAAGGCAAGCTGCCCACCAAGCTGGCGCTAGACTGGGAAGGGCGGGTGCGCTTCGTGCTGGCCGAGAGCGGCAGCCTGAGCAAGATCGAATTCCTGGAAGGGGTGTTTGCCGAACACGGCCACGCCGAAGACGAGGGCAGCTTCGATGCCGACGCCACCATCGCCACGGCCGAACTGAGCGCCCTGATCGGCGACCTCGGCACCGCCCTGGGCGGGCTGCAGGCTTAAACCCAGACTTCCGATATGGCCGCGGCTCTTGCCCGAACCCAACCGGGGTGAGGCACCCAAACTAGGCAGGCCCCAGGCGCTGCGCAATATCGGCTACCAGCGCGCGCGCCAAAAGCAGCTTAGGGCCAGCAGGCAGCGCCTTGCAGCCGTGCGCGTCGAGCAGCAGCAAGGCGTTGTCATCGCGGCCAAAGGTGGCGGGCCCGATGTTGCCCACCAGCAGCGGCACGCCCTTGCGCCGCCGCTTGGCTTCGGCCTGGGCTTGCAGGTCGTGGCTTTCGGCAGCAAACCCGACGCAAAAAAGCTGCCCGGCGCGCGCACGGGCGCTGGCGGCGGCCTCGGCCAGGATGTCGGGGTTTTCCACGAACTGCAGGCTCGGCGGCTGGCCGCTGCCGTCTTTCTTGATTTTTTGCTCGGCGCTGTGTGCGGGCCGCCAGTCGGCCACGGCGGCGGCGGCCACGAACACGCTAGCCCAGTCCAGCTCGGCCTGCACCGCCGCCTGCATCTGCAACGCCGATTGCACATCGGTGCGCCGCACCCCCAGCGGCGTGGGCAAATGCACCGGCCCGGCCACCAGCCGCACCTCGGCCCCGGCTTCGCGGGCGGCGCGGGCGATGGCAAAACCCATCTTGCCCGAAGAATGGTTGCTGATGCCGCGCACCGGGTCGATGGCCTCGAAGGTCGGGCCGGCCGTGACCAGCACCCGCTGCCCGGCCAGGCACTGGGGCTGGAACTGCGCCTGCAGCAGCTCCAGCAGTTGCTCGGGCTCCAACATGCGGCCGTCGCCGCTCTCGCCGCAAGCCTGCTCGCCCTGCCCCACCGGCCACACGGTCGCGCCGTCGGCGCGCAATTGCACCACATTGCGCTGGGTGGCCGGGTGCGCCCACATCTCGCGGTTCATGGCCGGGGCCAGCAGCAGGGGAACCCGCTCCTGTGGCCGCGCCAGGCACAGCAGCGTGAGCAGATCGTCGGCGCGGCCCTGGGCCAGTTTGGCCAGCAAGTCGGCGCTGGCGGGGGCGATCAAAATGGCGTCGGCGGCGCGCCCGAGGTTGATGTGCGGCATCTGGTTGGGCTCGCGCGCGTCCCATTGGCTGCTATAGACCGCTCGGTTGCTGAGCGCTTGCAGCGTGGTTGGGGTGATGAACTGGCAGGCGGCTTCGCTCATCACCACCTGCACCGTGGCCCCATCCTTGACCAGCAAGCGGCACAGCTCGGCCGCCTTGTAGCAGGCGATGCCACCCGATAGCCCCAAGACGATGTGTTTGCCAGCCAAGTCGTTCATCATGGGCGCGACTGTACACCAGCGGGGTTGGGGGCATGACAAAAAGCCTGCGCTCATGCTAGGATGACGGGCAATGAAACCCTTGCGCTGGCCGTCCGACAAAAACGCGCTGCTCAAGGCGGAGCGCGGCGTGTCCTTCGAGGATGTAACGGTTGCCTTGGCTGCGGGTGCCTTGCTGCAGATCGTTGCGCATCCCAATGCGCAGCGCTACCCGCGCCAACGAATCATGGTTGTGGCGATCAGGGGCTACGCCTATCTGGTGCCTTTTGTCGAAGAAATCGACCACTACTTCCTCAAGACCATCATTCCCAGCCGCAAAGCCACCCGCGAATTGCTCATGAAGGAGCCCGATGATGTCTAAGCTCAACCCTGACGAACTCGACGTCCTGCATGCCTACGAATCGGGCGAGCTGCAGCCCGTTCCCGATCTGGCCGAGTTTGGGCGGCTGCGCGCTGCGGCGCGGGCCACCGCGATCAAGGACAAGCGGGTCAACATTCGCCTCTCATCCATCGACTTGCTGGATCTGCAGGCCAAGGCGCTGGAGCAGGGGATGCCGTATCAAACCCTGATTGCCAGCGTGCTGCACCGCTACGCCAGCGGTGAACTGGCCGACCGTGCACCCCAGACCAGTCCGCAGCCCTCCAGCTCGGTCACAAGCTGATAAAGCCTGGCAACTCGCGCCGCGGGGGTTGCCACCTCACCGCGCCAGCAAAGCCGGCCGCCTGTGGCCCCAGGGCAGTTCGCGCTCCAACTGCCCGGCCAGCCGCAGCAAACAGGCTTCGTCGAGGTAGCGCGCGGTAAACATCATGCCTATCGGCAGCCCCGCGCTGCTGTGCTGCAAGGGCAGCGAGAGGCTGGGGTTGCCGGTGAGGTTGGCCAGTGGCGGGGCCGCCACCCAATCGAAGTTTTTTTGCACCAGCGTAGGCAACATGGAATCGAGCAACCGCGTCAGCGGCCCCAGGCCGGTGTGGGTGGCGAGCCAAGCGGCTATTTTGTCTAGGCCGTGCAACTCAAATTCCCCGTGCGGCACCGGCGGCTTGGCCAGCGTGGGTGTGAGGAACACGTCGCAACCCTGCATGAAGCGCTCGAACAAATGGCGCTGCTGGTGCAGATCGCGCGCCACCAGCTCCAGCCGGGCGCAAGAGAGCGCTTCGCCAAAGCGCGCCAGCAACCAGGTGGCGGGTTCGAAGTCGTCGGGCTGCAAGCGCCGGCCGAGCAGGCGGCGCGCTTCGCGCAGGTCGGCGGCGGCGGCGCACATCACGCGCAGCACATAGCTGCTTCCCACCACGGCGCGGTCTATCGGCGGCGCGGCCTCGACCAGCTCGTGCCCCAGCGCCTGCAACTGCGCCACCGTTTGCTGCAAGGCGCGCTGGCATTCGGCGCCGATCTCGCCTTGGCGCATTAGGGGTTGCGCGCTCCAAGCAATGCGCAAGCGGCCCGGCGGCTGCGCGACTTCCTGCAAAAAGGGCCGGGGCGGCGCGGGCGCGGTGTAGGGGCAACCGAGGTCTGGCCCGCAGGTGGCGTCGAGCGCGGCGGCCGTGTCGCGCACGCTGCGGCTGATCACGCCCTCTTGCACCTGGCCAAACCAAGGTTCGCCCACCAGCGGCCCATAGGGGTTGCGGCCGCGTGAGGGCTTGAGCCCCACCACACCGCAGGCCGAGGCCGGAATGCGCAGCGAGCCGCCACCGTCGCCGCCGCTGGCCATGGGGACGATGCGCGCCGCCACCGCCGCCCCGGAACCGCCGCTGGAGCCGCCCGCCGAGCGCTGCAAATCCCAGGGGTTGCGCGTGATGCCGTGCAGGCGCGATTCGGTGCTGCCCAGGTAGCCGTTTTCGGGGCAACTGGTCTTGCCAAAAATCACCAGCCCGGCGGCCTTGAAGCGGCGCACCATTTCGCTGTCGCGATCCGGCACGTAGTGCCTCAGGGCGCGGCTGCCGTGGGTCAGGGGCACCCCGGCGTAGGCGGCGAGCAAGTCTTTGAGCAGAAACGGCACGCCCTGAAAAGGCCCCTCGGGCAGGCCGGCTTCGATGGCCGCATAGGCCTGCTCATCCATGGCCTGCACCACCGCGTTGAGCTGCGGGTTGAGGGCGTCGCGGCGGCGGATCGCCTCGTCGAGCAGATCGCGTGCGCTCACGGCCCCTTGGCGCACCAGTTCGGCCAGGCCGAGGGCGTCGTGTTGATCGTATTCGGTGAAACTGGGCATACCCGATTCTCCCTTCAATGCGCCACCCCAACGGGCGGCCACCTACACGGCGCGGCAGCGGTTTACCCGCAGCCGCCCTCTCCGCCCTAGCCGCGCTGCGGCGGCAGATCGGTGCAGGAGCCGTGTGCGGCTTCGGCGGCCAGTCCGATGGATTCGCCCAAGGTCGGGTGCGGGTGGATGGTTTTGCCGATATCCACCGCGTCGGCCCCCATTTCGATCGCCAGCGCGACTTCGCCGATCAGGTCGCCGGCGTGGCGGCCCACGATGCCACCACCCAGGATGCGGCCGTGGCCGCCGGCTTCGGGGCGGTCGTCGAACAAAAGCTTGGTAAAGCCCTGCTCGCAGCCATTGGCCAGCGCGCGCCCGGAAGCGCTCCACGGAAACAGGCCCTTGCGCACCGCAATGCCTTGCGCCTTGGCCTGCTCCTCGGTCAGGCCCACCCAGGCCAGCTCGGGGTCGGTGTAGGCCACGCTGGGGATCACGCGGGCGTCGAACGCGGCTGCGGCCAGCTCGGGGCGGCCCAGCAGCTCGCCCGCCACCACTTCGGCCGCCACGTGCGCCTCGTGCACCGCCTTGTGCGCCAGCATGGGCTGGCCGACCACGTCGCCTATGGCAAAAATGTGCGGCACCTGGCTGCGCATCTGCGCATCGACCGGGATGAAGCCGCGCTCGTTCACCGCCACCCCGGCCTGCTCGGCGGCGATCTTGCGGCCGTTGGGTGTGCGGCCCACGGCTTGCAGCACCAGGTCGTAAGTGCCCTCGCTGGTGCGGCCATCCAAGCCCTCGAACTGCACCCGAATGCCTTCGGGCATGGCCGTGGCCGCCACGGTTTTGGTTTTCAGCAAGATGCGGTCGAAGCGGCCCTTGTTCATTTTTTCCCAGACCTTGACCAGATCGCGGTCAGCCCCCGGCATCAGGCCGTCTTGCATCTCGACCACGTCTAGCCGTGCACCCAAGGCCGAATAGACCGTGCCCATTTCCAGCCCGATGATGCCGCCGCCGATGATCAGCATGTTCTTGGGCACGCCTGGCAGCGCCAGCGCGCCAGTGGAATCGACCACACGCGGGTCGTCGGGCATAAAGGGCAGGCGCACCGCCTGCGAGCCCACGGCGATGATGCAGGCCTTGAAAGACACGATCTGCTTGCTGCCGGTCTGCTCCTGGCCGCTGCCATGCGTGGCTTCGACTTGCACCTGGTGCGGGCCGACAAAGGCCCCGTAGCCGCGCAGCACCGTGACCTTGCGCATCTTGGCCATGGCCGCCAAGCCGCCGGTGAGCTTGCCGATCACCTTGGTTTTGTGCGTGCGCAGCTTGCCTAAATCGAGCGTGGGCGGGCCGAACTCGACCCCCAGCGCGCCCAAGTGGCTGGCCTCTTCCAGCACCGCCGCCACGTGCAGCAAGGCTTTGGAGGGGATGCAGCCCACGTTCAGGCACACGCCGCCCAGTTCGGCGTAGCGCTCGACCAGCGCGACCTTGAGGCCCAGATCGGCGGCGCGAAAGGCGGCCGAGTAGCCGCCCGGCCCGGAGCCGAGCACCAGCAGGTCGAAGTCGATCCCGGCTGCTGCCGGTTGGGGTGTTGCAGCATTCATGGGTTCGGCCTCCTTAGAGCAGCACGCGGCGAAAATCGGCCAAGACTTGGCCCAAGTAGGCATTGAAGCGCGCCGCCGACGCGCCATCGATCACGCGGTGGTCCCACGTCAGACTCAAGGGCAGCAGCAGGCGCGGCTCGAAGGCTTGGCCGTTCCAGACCGGGCTCATCTGGCTCTTGCACACGCCCAGAATGGCGACTTCGGGCGCGTTGATGATGGGCGTGAAGTAACGCCCGCCTATTCCGCCCAAGCTGGAGATGGTGAAGGTCGCACCGCTCATCTCGGTCGGGCTGAGCTTGCCATCGCGGGCTTTTTTGGCCAGCTCGCTCATTTCCTGGCTGATTTGCAGCACGCCTTTTTGGTCGGCGTTTTTCAGCACCGGCACCATCAGGCCATTGGGGGTGTCGGCGGCAAAGCCGATGTGCCAGTAGTTTTTGACGATCAGCGCATCGCCATCGAGGCTGCTGTTGAAGTCGGGGAATTTTTTCAGCGCCGCCACGCAGGCCTTGATCAAAAAGGCCAGCATGGTGACCTTGACGCCGGACTTTTCGTTTTCCTGGTTCAGGCGCAGCCGCAGCGCTTCGAGTTCGGTGATGTCGGCGTCGTCGTGGTTGGTGACGGCCGGAATCATGACGGCGTTGCGCAGCAAATTGGCGGCGCTGATTTTTTTGATGCGCCCCAGCTCCTTGCGCTCGATCGGGCCGAATTTGGCAAAGTCCACCTTGGGCCAAGGGATCAGACCGAGTTCGCTGCCGGACCCACTTCCCGCCCCGCTGCCCGCGCCCGCGGCGGCCAGTGCGGCCCGTGCCGCTTGGGTGTGCTGCTGGCCGGCCATCACGGCGCGGCTGTAGGCTTGCACGTCGGCCAGCGTGATGCGCCCTTTGAGGCCGCTGCCGCTCACTTCGGCCAGTGGCACACCCAGCTCGCGCGCAAACTTGCGCACCGAAGGGCTGGCGTGCGGCAGGCCGGGGGCACCGGGGGCTGGTTGGGCGGGCGCAGCAGCCGGGGTGGTTGCCGGGGCGCTGGCAGAGGCGGCTAGCGGGGCGGCGGTCTGGGCCTGCAACGCTGAGGGTGCCTCGGCCATAGCCAGCAGGGCCGCGCTGGGCGGCAAACCCGCCGCCACAGCAGCCGGCACACCCGCAGGCGATGCCGCTGGGGCCACAGGGGCCGCCGAGGTCGCAGCCGGGGCCGGAGCCACCGCTGCAGCCCCCTCCACCTCCAAATCCAGCAGCACCGAGCCGATGTTCACCTTGTCGCCCAGCCCAACCTTGAGCGCGCGCACCACGCCGGCGTGTGAGCACGGGATCTCCATCGAGGCCTTGTCGCTCTCGACCGTGATGAGCGACTGCTCTTGCGCCACGCGGTCGCCCACTTTGACCAGCAGCTCGATCACTGCCACGTCTTTGAAGTCGCCGATGTCGGGGACTGTTACTTCGATCACTGCCATGATGGGGGCCTTTCGCTCGCCTCAGGCGTACAGGGGGTTGATCTTGTCGGCGTCGATGCCGTACTTGGCGATCGCTTCGGCCACTTTGGCCACGGGCAGCGTGCCCTCCTCGGCCAGGGCCTTGAGCGCAGCCAGCACGATGTAGTGCCGGTTGACCTCGAAGTGCTGGCGCAGCTTGCTGCGGAAATCGCTGCGGCCAAAGCCGTCGGTGCCCAGCACCTTGTAGCTGCGCCCTTTGGGGATGAAGGCCCGAATCTGCTCGGCAAAGGCTTTCATGTAGTCGGTCGAGGCCACCACCGGCCCGGTGTGGGGGCCGAGTTGCTGCGTTACAAAGGCTTGGCGCGGTGCATCGGTGGGGTGCAGCAGGTTCCAGCGCTCGCAGTCTTGGCCCTCGCGCGCCAGTTCGTTGAAGCTCGGGCAGCTCCAGACGTTGGCCGCCACGCCCCAGTCTTGCTCCAGCAGGCGCTGCGCCTGCAGGCTCTCGCGCAAAATCGCGCCGCTGCCCAGCAACTGCACCCTGGGGGTGAGTTTGGGCCCCTCTTGGCACAAATACATGCCCTTGAGGATTTGCGCCTCGGTGCCCGGTGTCAGGCCCGGCATGGGGTAGTTTTCGTTCAGCAGCGTGAGGTAATAAAACACGTTCTCTTGTTGCTCGACCATGCGCTTGAGGCCGTGGTGCAAAATCACCGCCACCTCGTGCGCAAAGCTCGGGTCGTAGCTGATGCAGTTGGGAATGGTGGCCGCCAGCAACTGGCTGTGCCCGTCTTCGTGCTGCAGGCCCTCGCCGTTGAGCGTGGTGCGGCCGCTGGTGCCGCCAAGCAAAAAGCCGCGCGCCTGCATGTCACCCGCCGCCCAGGCCAGGTCGCCAATGCGCTGAAAGCCAAACATCGAGTAGTAGATGTAGAACGGCACCATGATGCGGTTGTTGGTGCTGTAAGACGTGGCCGCTGCGATCCAGCTCGCCATGCCGCCGGCTTCGTTGATGCCCTCTTGCAAAATCTGGCCGGCCTTGTCTTCGCGGTAGTACATCACCTGGTCTTTATCGACCGGGGTGTAGAGCTGGCCCTTGGGGTTGTAGATGCCGATCTGGCGAAACAGCCCCTCCATGCCGAAGGTGCGCGCCTCATCGACCAAAATCGGCACCACGCGCGGCCCCAGCGCGGCGTCGCGCAGCAGTTGGGTGAGAAAGCGCACATAGGCCTGGGTGGTGGAAATCTCGCGCCCCTCGGCGGTGGGCTCCAGCACCGCCTTGAAGGTTTCCAGTGCCGGCACGGTGAACTGCTCGCTGCTGCGCGCGCGCCGCTGGGGCAGGTAGCCACCCAGCGCCTGGCGGCGCTCGTGCAGGTAGCGCATCTCGGGCGTGTCGTCGGCCGGCTTGTAGAAGGGGATTTTGGGCAGCTCGCTGTCGGGGATGGGGATGTTGAAGCGGTCGCGAAAGGCGCGAATATCTTCGTCGCTGAGCTTTTTGGTCTGGTGCGCGGTGTTCTTGCCCTCACCGGATTTGCCCATGCCGTAGCCCTTGACGGTCTTGACCAGCAGCACCGTCGGCTGGCCCTGGTGGTGCTGGGCGCGGTGAAAGGCGGCATAGACCTTGGAGGCGTCGTGGCCGCCGCGGCGCAGCGAGGCCACGTCGGCGTCGCTCATCTTGGCGACCATCTCCAGCGTGGCGGGGGAGCGGCCAAAGAAGTTTTTGCGCACGAAGGCCCCGTCGTTGGCCTTGAAGGCTTGGTAGTCGCCGTCGAGCGTGTCCATCATGATCTTGCGCAGCGCACCGTCTTTGTCGCGCGCCAGCAGCTCGTCCCACTGGCGGCCCCAGAGCAGCTTGATCACGTTCCAACCCGAGCCGCGAAACTCGCCCTCCAGCTCTTGGATGATCTTGCCGTTGCCACGCACCGGGCCATCGAGGCGCTGCAGGTTGCAGTTGACGACGAAGATCAGGTTGTCCAGCCCTTCGCGCGCCGCCAGCCCGAT
>BBPD01002109.1_pt1 | contig 11458 bp, 9 predicted proteins | sample 1344911 | NCBI WGS metagenome assembly BBPD01 (sample SAMD00019088, study PRJDB2971) | groundwater metagenome | biome: freshwater biome; feature: mineral spring; material: ground water | place: USA: CA, Sonoma | collected 2011-09 | depth surface m
GTACAAGACTGGTGGTATTCCCGCTCCCGTTAATAAAAAATATGCATAGGCCCTTGACTCCAGTAACCTCCCGTATGATTCGATGGTGCCGAGGCGAGCTGTTCTACAGATTGATAGAGCAGGCTGTAGCGATCGCCCCTGTACCTGCAAAGAACCTTCGCGATGGTAGCGTAGCCTCTTAAATGACAAGGCGTTATAGCAACTGGAGTCAAGTGTATATGCGTATAAAAAATAGACCTCGGTTACCCGACACAATTGCGGATAACCGAGGCAAGGAGACGATAGATGGCTGTGGTACCATCTATCAATAATAATATAGCAGAGGCTTTCACCGGTTGTCAAGGGGAGAGAGTAGGCTCGGTCGGTGAGCTGACGGCGACAACCGAAGGAAAGGTTGCAGGGGATTACCAGGTAGCTGGTTGTCCCCTTTTTATTCGGCTGATTCCCGAGCTGTCGGCTGCTGCCCTCAAGTGTAAGCTCGACAAGGAGCTGGCTCTGTGGTATGAGCTACGGGCTATCAATGTTACAGGCTCTGGCAGACTGACCCTCGATGACGCTGTGGCTGCCATGGTGTCCTTGTTTGGCTACTCGGTGAGCACGGCTTATCGTCTCCTCAAAGCTGGCGATGGCAAGCTATGGGATATAAAAACCCCCCCGCCTGCTACTCGTGCCAAATATTCGTATTCCGATATTCCAACCGGTAGACTGAGCGAGGGGCAAGACTATTATAACATAAAGACACCAAGCTTTGTAATCAAAATCTACGGGATTTTTAGGGTGGCTGAATATCTAAATACCCCTTACGTCTCCCGTCCTGTTGAAATTCCTATTCGGGCTTTCAGGGGGCGCAGGACAAAGCGGGCCTGGCTCTATGCTTCTTTTTTCAAGCCTGACGATTCCAGGGCAAAGCCCATATCCAGGGATAGCATCAAGGTTGCTACCGGCGTTTTAAGACGGCAGCAGCAAAGGTATGACAAGGTGGTTAGGATTAAGAGGGTGGCAAACTTTGCTTTCTATGAAGTTGAGAAGTCCCTCGTTCCTATATTCGACTTCGTATCTGGGAAAACAAAGCAATGGAAGGTAGTCAGGCGTCTTGGTAATACCTACCGCTCCAGGGCTATCAAAGCTAGTAGGGGCATGACTAAGAAGGTAAACGGCAAATTAAAGCAGCGGTCTTTAGAAAGGGATGAGGCACGACTGCCACAAAAGCGTTTCTTTCTGTCTCCTAGAAGCCTTGTCAAAAGCCCTGAGAGGCATGATGAAGCCTTTCTTTTAGTGAAGAAGAAGGATAGGCTCATAAAGGGTAGAATGGAGTGGTGTCTTGTTTAATTTGTGTCTATTCTCAAAAAAGACACCCTTATTTAGGGATAAATATAACCTGATAAGGGAAATGATTTGAGTGTCTCCCAAGCAAGGGATGGGGTATAATAATCCTGTCTGATAAAACATTAGACGAGGAGTACCATAAATGGGTTTAGTCGAACTCTTTTGCGACATCGATGATTTTTGCAAAGAATTTACTTCCAGGGATTTAGCTTTCCCCTCCCCCCACAAGCTTATCATTAACCTCAACTCATGCCTAACCCAATAGCTGAAACAGGATGTGGCAAGATCACCGGACTGACCCAGTCCCTTCGCCTCCCGAATCAAGTGCACCAGATAGATTTGCCAACTGTGAAAGAGTCAGCGCTCTCGCTTTACCAGGAACGGTATTGGGATTTTGGGCCCATCTTGGCTGCGGAGAAACTGTTTGAGCGGGAGGGATATCAGGTTGATCATGAGACCTTGAGGCGACGGCTCCTGGATGCCTGGTTATGGGAAATGCACCGGAGGCGACCTCGACATCGGAAGCGAAGAGCTCACTTTGGTGAATTGGTCCAGATGGATGGGAGTCATCACCGGTGGTTCAGCGGGTGTGATGAGTAATGATGCCTGATGGACATGGTTGATGATGCGGCTGGAACAACACTGGCCTTGATGAACAGGGAAGAGACCACCGAAGCGGCCATGGAAGTGTTGTGGGGCTGGATTGAGAGGTATGGCGTTCCTCGGGACTTGTATGTGGATTGCAAGACAGTCTACATCACTAATCGGGAGCCCACTGTAGAGGAGCAACTGGCAGGGGAGGAACCGCTGACTCAGTTCGGCAGAGCCTGCCAGAAGCTGGGCATTGAGATCGTGTCGGCCAATCCTCCCCATGCCAAGGGACGAGCGGAACGTAAGCACGGAGTGTATCAGGATCGTTTGGTGAAGGAACTTCGGTTGGAGGGTATCAGGGATGTCTTATCGGCCAATGCGTTTCTGGTAGATTATGTGGAAACACTCAATGACAAGTTCTCTGTTGAGCCTTCTAGTCCAGTAGACTTTCATCATCCTGTGCCCGAGGGTTTGGACTTGAGGAATGTATTTTGCATGGAAGAAACCCGCATCATCAGCAACGACTGGGTTGTACGGTATAAGAACCGCTTCTTCCAGCTCGTTCCTCAATCGAATCTACCTCCTGCCAAGAACAAGATTACCCTTCAGGAGCATCTCGATGGCTCAATTCACATGATCTACAGTCGTTCCTCAATCGAATCTACCTCCTGCCAAGAACAAGATTACCCTTCAGGAGCATCTCGATGGCTCAATTCACATGATCTACAGGGGGAAGGAGATAAGGTTCACAGAAATCAAGGATCGTCCCGCACGTCCCCATCCCCTCACCCCCCAGGTTTCCACACCCCACCTCGAGAAGGCACATATCCCTTCTCAAGATCATCCCGGGGGAAGATCCAATCCAATGTACATGGGGAAGAAAAAGGCAGCCCTCGTCTAATACTAACAAATGACATTTCTGAAGAGTCTTGACAGGCTCAACCTTAATCCGTGAGTCAAGTCGAGTAAAATGACGCTGACAGCGATTATGGGTATTTTGTCGGCATAAGATTTCAGGCGCCAGGCAAACCCGGCAAGATTGAGCTACTAAAAGGCACTTTTATCCTGCCACTATAGGCTTCTGTGGGTGCTGATTAGCCAGCAATTAACCCTCTTGGCCTTCGTGAGGTAAACCTTCCCCCTCTGGAGGATAAACCGACCCTGTTTTCTGTTTACCGGATGAAGACAGATATTTGTATGCCTTAGCTAGTGTCCCATCTCACCGCTTCTATCCTGCGGCGTCCTGGCTCAATTAGAGCCTTCCATGCCTCATTAGCAAGGCGCAGCAAGACCTGACCAGCATGACGCACTATGCGCCCAAACTGAGTGAAGATGGCAAATCTTAGCCGCTTGGGTCGGGCAGTAGCATATTCTTGCGGCAAGGCAACTGCCTTCAGCAATTGGAATAAGTTGTGGGTCAGCACCTGTAGCCTTAACCAGGCAGCGTTTGCTCCATGTCTAGCGCTGGGATACACCCCTCCTGCCAGTTCATTATTCAGAATGTGATGAATGTGCTCAATAGCACCAGCTTTGCCTCGTTGCCACTCCAGTAGAGCTTGCCCATCCATATCACAATTGTTGCTTACCATAGCATAGTGACGTACCTTCACTCCTTCCTCAAATAGCTCCCCTTGCTGCCGGCGTACCCTGATCGCCAGATAGCGGTAGGACTGAGCATCTTTCTTCTCATATTTTCTACCGGGCACATACGCCACCTCAGCCCATTCTCGCACTACCCCTCGTTTCTCTTCTTTCCACACTTTCCAGGCATCTTCCGGCAAGGCTTCAATCTCCTGTCTAAGCTGCGGACTCATATCAGCACTCACCGCAAACTCCCATCCCCGATTGTGCCAGTGGTCTAAATTCTTCTGCTCATAAGCTGCTGAATCAGACCTTATCCTCACCTGCCACCTCCCCGACAGCAACATGTCATAAGCCTCATCTACCAGCCTTATTGCACCCTTGGAAGCGGGCACATTCCCCTCTCGAAACTCATCAACCATCACCAGCCCGGTTTCTGCCCAGGTTACCACTGCGGGCTGAAAAGCTTTGTGTCCTTTGTAGCAATACCGGGCATCCTCTTTAGATGTCTCTGCCAGATGGGCGTCTATATCAAAGGTTACTTCCCATCCCGGTCGCGCTGCCTCGACATAAGCCCATATCTCTCGCCGGTTTACCTCCCTTAGCCCTGCCAAAGGCTTCGATTCTGGGGGAAGGAATGAACCCTGTAGTGGCCGCCCCACCACCAGGTACTCATCATGAAATTTGTCCAGCCATTGCCTTGCCGTCTCCGACGCTGGAGGGGTGTATCCCAACATCGCTGCTAATCCCTTGTCCCACCGTAACTGCTCCATATCATCGATGCACTCCCCACCCACGGCACTCAAAAGAACAAAAGACTCCACCATTTGCCCTTGCGTTAACCCTTTGACTGACTTCTTTGGGGGTAACACCCTCTCTGCCGTCTCCATTGCGCCACATTTTCGCCCTATTTCTATCAGGAGCGAGGTTCCTGCCCATGCGGTCATTTCCTCTCCTAACCCCCCAGTAAGCTTGACACCCAAAAGTGACTTCTTTTGCTTCATGCCCTAAACCACCTCCTGGGTGATAGTTTACCCCAATCTAATCCAGATTGAAACCGGCTCTCCAATCCACGGATTAAGGCTCAATGCGGGGGGTTGACAAAAAAAACCGAATGTGCTATACTCAGGTCAATCAGCCCGAAAGAGGTGGCTGAAAATTTAGTGCAACACTAGTGACTATTACCGCAAAACTTGCGTTTAAAGGGATAGGGCAGGAATCCGCACTGAGCTTGAGGCTATAAAAAGTGGTAGCATTTTGCATATGAAAGAAGAAGCATATAACCGCTTGATAGGGGAAGGGGGTGATAGCGATAGGTTAGTTGAGAAAAGACAAAGGAGTCCCTAAATTTAATGAGGAGGCAAAATAATAATGAAAAATAGAATGTTGGTCATGCCACTGATAATGTTACTAGCTTTGAGCCTGCTTGCTATTGGTTGCCCACCAGTGGAACCACCAGTGGAACCACCAGTGGTTCCACCAGAGGTAATTACCTGGCGAGTCCAAATCCGCCACGCGGTTGGGGCTCCTGGCTGGGGCGTGTTTACCGACTTCTTCGTTCCGAGAATCAAGGAGCTATCTGGAGGTCGGCTTATTATTGAACCCTTTGGCCCTGGGGCGGTAGCACCAGTGGAGGGACTGTATGATGTTATAGCCGCGGGGGCACTGGATGGAGGGGGGGTCACTTCTGGCGACTGGATAGGCAAGGAACCGGCACACTTCTTTCTCGAAGGTGCCCTTGCCCCTTTTCTCGAACATTGGCAATTTGATGCTTGGCTGTGGGAGGGGGGTGGTATAGAGCTAGGCCGAGAGCTTTACGCCAAGGGTGGCATTTTCCTTGTTGGTACTATGCAGCGGCCAACGGAAAGTTTGCATTTCGCAGAGTACACGCCTACCCTCGCCGATTTTGCAGGGCAAAAAGTGAGGACTCCCAAAGGACCGACGACAGCCCTATTTAAAGCGATAGGGGGCACCCCCGTCATGTTGCCCTCGGGTGAGATTTATTCCGCACTGGATATGGGTCTCATTGATGCCGCTGAGTGGATGGGGCTGGGCGATAATTACCCCTTGGGCATAGCTGAGGTAACAAACTATTTCATGTGGCCCGGTTTTCATTGCGTGGTGGTTATCGATGAGTTTATCGTAAATATGGAGGTATGGGAAGCGCTGCCTGACGACCTTAAGGCTATCGTAGAGATCGCCACCCGTGAATGGTCTGCAGAACAATGGAATACCCTGTACCTTGCGGACAGGAAGGCATTCGGCGATTTTATCGCTGCCGGGGATGTACATATAACTTGGCCCAAAGCGGACTGGGATTTAATCCTGAAAGAAATCGTGGCTATCAATGAAGAGGAGGCAAAGAAGTCTCCCTTGGCAGGTAGGATGCATGAATCCATGATGGATTTCGCTAGGGCCCTCGGTGTAATAGAGTAAAGGACACAGCTAGTAAAGGTAACCGATGTCAGGGGAAGGTGAGGGTGAATTCACCCTCACCTAATTCCTTACCCTTGAGGATGGGATATCAGGAGATTCCGGCATAGGAATTCCAATGTTTTGAGGACAGGGGGAATTCTTTCTCGCTGAAGCCGGTGATGGAAAGAATTCCTTTACACCTCGGAAGGGCCGGGGTTTTCAGAGAGGTTCTCTCCTTGTGGTCTTGAGGATGATGAAACTCATATCCGTAATTGACACTATAAGTATATGGTCAGGCAAGGGAGTTAGTCTTTTCCTCCTTCTCCTAATCGGTATAATAACTTATGAAGTAGTAGCGAGATATTTGTTTAATGCGCCTACCCATTGGGCTCATGAGTCAATGGTATATACCGCCGGCACAATATATATTATCGGCGGAGCTTTTACCCATCAGCGTCGAGGACATGTTGCCGTCGATTGTATCTACAATTTCTTTTCCCCACGAGGAAAAGCCCTTGTAGACACGTTTTTGTTTTTCCCCATTTACCTTCTATTTCTTAGCTGCCTAATTTGGACAGGAGGAGTTGTAGCCTGGGACTCCATAATGTTATCGGAGAGCAGCGGTTCGCTATGGAACCCCCCTATTTATCCCATCAGATCACTGATCCCGCTCGGCGCTTCCTTGTTATTGCTCCAAGGGTTGAGTAAACTCATTGGTGACGTTAAAACCATTATCACGGGGAAGGTATGATATGAGTGTTGAATTTATTGCCCTGGGTATGTTTGGCTCACTCTTCGCATTGCTTCTTGCCGGGATACCTCTTGCCTTCGTCGGAGGCGGTGTTGCCACAATCTTCATCCTCTTGCTATGGGGCATTGATGGTTTTATGCTAGTTATTGCCCATGTTTTCGATACAATGGGAAGCTATACCATGGTCTGCATCCCCATGTTTATTTTTATGGCGACTATGCTGGAGCGTTCAGGGGTTGGCGAGGGGCTATTTAAGGCGATCCATTTGTGGACCGGTCAGATAAAGGGCTCATTATGCGTGGCTACGATAATTTCGTGTGCCGTTATAGCTGCTATGGTTGGGATAGTTGGTGCTGGTGTTGTCATGATGGGATTGATTGCCCTTCCCGCCATGCTTAAGTTGAATTACGATAAGAATATAGCACTGGGGTCTATTCTCGCCGGGGGGACCCTGGGGCAGCTTATTCCCCCTAGTGTGATATTCGTTGTTTATGCCATGGTCGCTGGGGTATCAATAGGAAAGTTGTTTTTGGGAGGCCTCTGCGCCGGCTTGATTCTGGTGAGTCTCTATCTTGCCTATATACTCATCAGGTGCCGATTACAGCCGCACCTCGCACCACCGCTGCCTAGAGAGGAGAGGGAGCTTCCGATATCGCAAAAACTTGCCGGCCTAAAGGGGTTAATTATCCCCATGATGCTTATGTCTGCGGTTCTGGGCACGATTTTTTTGGGGATAGCGACCCCCACCGAAGCTGCCGGTATCGGCGCTCTCGGCGCCACATTAAGTGCCGCCATCCATCGCCAGCTTACCTGGGAAAACTTAAAGACTGCGCTCTTCCAAACGACTCAGATTACCTGTATGATCGCCTGGATTTTCTTTACGGTCGCTGCTTTTAGTAGTGTGTTCACCCTCGCCGGTGCCGGCAAGTGGGTAGAAGAGGTCATACTCGGCTTGCCATTCGGTCCCATGGGCATTATTATATCAATGCAAGTCTTTTACCTCCTTTTGGGGGTGCCTATGGATTGGCTCGGCTGCCTTATGATAACCGGACCTATCTTTATTCCGATAGTCAGGGATCTGGGGTTTGATCCGATATGGTTTGGTGTCCTCTTCAACATGAATATGCAAATAGCTTTTTTATCACCACCGGTTGGCTCGGCTTTGTACTACCTCAAAGGGGTGGCCCCTCCGGAGATAACTATAGGCGACATCTTCCGTTCTACTGTGCCTTTCGTTGGTCTGCAATTAATCGGTTTAATTTTAGTTATAGCATTCCCTCAGTTAGTCACGTGGCTCCCCCATGCGCTTCTTTAAATAGAAATAGAATAAGTGAGATGGCAACATGAAGCATCTCCTGGAAAGGAATGAGATTATGAAGCCGCTCGAGGGAATAAAGGTGATTGACATTGGTCATTTTGTAGCTGGTAGCTTGACCTATGTGGGCTATGATACTAGGGGTCATGGGTGTCAATGTCTTGGTGCTGCTCCATGTGAGAAAAAAGAAACGGCTCTGGAAGAACCCGATCTAATCCATGGCAGCTATACGTTGCAGCGCCAGATATAGAGCCTGGGTTCCCTTACGTCCAGTGCCCAGAGCCTGGAGGGATACGTATAACTGATGAACGAGAGCTAACCCGGGTAGTAAAATTTGCATCTCATGAGCCTCTTCCAGAGCGACACCCATATCCTTGACGAAGTGATCCACCAAAAACCCTGGTCCCATATCACCTCTCAAGATCCTTGGAGCCAGGTTATCAAGGTTCCAGCACCCGGCAGCTCCTCCAGAGATGGAGCGAAGCATAGTTTTGAGGTTTAGTCCGGCTTTGGTTCCATATATCAGCGCCTCTACCATTCCAATCATAGTTCCGTCAATCTGTATTTGATTACACATCTTGGTATGCTGCCCGGCGCCCGGGCCACCCTGCAGGATAATGGTCTCCCCCAACTTTTCCAGGATGGGTTTTGCGGCATTGAAAGCTTTTTCATCCCCGCCAACCATAATAGAGAGAGTGGTGTTGCGGGCGCCTACATCCCCACCGGAAATCGGGGCATCCAGGCAAGATACTCCCTTTCCCTGTAGAGCCTCTGCAATTTCACCAGCCAGGCCGGGTTTACTGGTGGTAAAATCAATGAATATCGATCCTGCTTTGATCGTACCTGTGATACCTTCTCTTCCAAGAACGACTTCCCGGACATCCTGGGGGTAGCCCAGGATGGTACAGACAAAATCCGGATCCCTGGCTACCTCTCGAGGCGAGCTAGCCCATTGGGCTCCGGCATCAATCAGCTCTTTGGCTTTGCTCTTGATTCGATTGAAAACGGTGAGGTGATGACCTGCGTTAATTAGATGACCGGCCATTGGCCGTTCCATAACACCTGTTCCTACCCATCCGATACTGCTCATTACACTGCTCCTTCCCACGTATTTCATATCCGCATCGCCCCCATCCGGTGGATGTTACCCACTCCGGCGACTCAGCTTCATGAAACGAATTCTATCCTTCTGGTCATGGGTTCCCCCTCTTTCCTCCTGGCTTACCAGAAACTTTAGCCTTTGCGACTCGCCACCTCGGGATTTACTCATTGCAGAGGCATTTCACAGAATCGCGCCGAGGAAGCCCCCAGTTTTAACCGGGGGAGGAATTGGCGCATACTGAGATGGTCCCCGAAATTTGGACAGGTGGTTAAGAGCGGGTTCTGCTCCTATAATAAATACGGAAGAGGAGGAGAACATGAGTGCGCCGAGCCAAGCTCACATTATCCAGTTGGTGACCCACAATGGATGGTAGAAAATGAGACAACTAAGCCTATTTGATGGAGCGAAGTGGGGAATCCAATCTGGGGAAAGGACAGCCACCACCCCAGTACTGAACTCTGCACGGGAGGAGGTAACGAATCTCGTGAAGCCAGAGGGAGGGAGATACCGGGCCGCAACGCAAGTGAAGGGATTGAGCCCCGAAATTACCATCGTCACGGAGGCCGACGCGGTTCATTTCGTGGAAGGCAGAATGGGTAATATCGTTAAAGGTGAGATAATATCCACTCCGTCGGGGTCTGAGGCCGCAGCACGGTATCAAAAGGATAATGCGGGAACTCGGGAGACCCAGGGTGTTCCCCAATCTGGGGTATGTAATCCCAAGCCTATAAACGGCAAGGCATTACAGATGATGCTCTGGGGGTCGGACCAGCTCATAGTACCGAAGAAGCAGGGTAATGCCTGTGGAGGGAAGGGGCTGGCAGGAATGCGACGGGACGGCAGGGACACATTCTCCACACTCAGAGGTGGACAAAGGATGTCAACAAAACTGCCGTCCCTAACTCTACGAGCCAGAGGAAATCCAAAGTGTACGTTTACATCACTAGCTCACCTGCTCACGGAGGATTTTCTCAAGGAATGTTTTGGGGAGCTAAAGAGAGGCAAAGCTCCCGGCATTGATGGGGTGACGGTCAAGGAGTACGAAGCCCACCTGGAGGAGAACATCAAGGACTTAGAGGCAAGGTTAAAGGCGAAACGCTATAGACCTCAACCAGTTAAGCGGGTATACATCCCGAAGCCGAATGGTGATAAAAGGCCACTGGGGATACCTGCGGTGGAGGACAAGATAGTGCAGATGGGGATAAAGAAAATCCTTGAGGCGATCTTTGAGGAGGACTTCGCAGATGTATCCTATGGATTTCGGCCCAACCGTAGTTGTCACGATGCCTTAGATGTGCTTGATAAGACCATTATGACCAAACCTGTGAGCTTTGTGGTGGATATGGATATCGAGAAGTTCTTCGATACCGTAGACCACAGATGGATGATGGAATGCCTCAGGCGAAGGATAGCCGACCCTGGTTTGTTGCGACTGATTGCTCGATTCTTGAGGTCGGGTGTAATGGAGGAAGGGAAGTATCTGGAGACGGAAAGGGGCACTCCGCAAGGTGGAGTGCTGAGTCCGATACTGGCCAACATATACCTACACTACATTGTAGACCTATGGTTTGAGAAGAAAGTTAAGACGCAGATAAGAGGGTTTGCTCAACTCGTCCGATATGCTGACGACTTTATTGTCTGCTTTCAGTATGGGGATGAAGCTAGAGCATTTGGGGAGGCGTTGAAGCAGAGGCTGAGCAAGTTTGGATTAAGGATTGCTGAAGAAAAGAGCAGGATTATTGAGTTTGGTCGTTATGTGTGGGAAAGAGCACAGAAACAAGGGGCGAAAGTGGCGACATTTGACTTTCTTGGTTTTACACACTACTGCGACAAAACCAGAAGGGACAAGTTCAAGCTAGGGCGAAGGACGGCGAGGTCGAAATTCAGGCAGAAGATAAAAGCGATGAACCAGTGGTTGAAAGGGGTTCGGAACGCGGTAGAGCTAAAGGCATGGTGGCCAATGTTGGGGAAGAAACTGCAAGGCCACTACCGATATTACGGGATAAGTGGGAATATGGCACGGCTAAAGGCCTATCAAAACCGAACCGTGAGACTCGCCTACAAATGGATAAACAGGCGAAGCCAGAAGCGAAGCTACAACTGGAGGCAATTTCGTCGCTTTATGGAATACAACCCCTTGCCTGAACCAAAGCTACATCACCTGACCTATACTCTATCCTCGTGTTGAGGATGTATCCCTGAAGAGCCGTGTGTGGGAAATCCACAAGCACGGTTCTGTGAGGGAAGCCTATAGCCAGAAAGGAGGTTGAAATGGCTTCTACTCGACAACAGAACCGAAGAAAGCACCCTCCATCGTTCAAAGCCAGGGTAGCCATGGAAGCATTAAAAGGTGAAGAAACAATAGCCGAACTGGCCA
>BBPD01002391.1_pt1 | contig 11453 bp, 8 predicted proteins | sample 1344911 | NCBI WGS metagenome assembly BBPD01 (sample SAMD00019088, study PRJDB2971) | groundwater metagenome | biome: freshwater biome; feature: mineral spring; material: ground water | place: USA: CA, Sonoma | collected 2011-09 | depth surface m
GATGGACGGCAAGGCCGACGACCTGCGCAACAACGAGGACGTGAAAGAGTTCTACCTCGGCATGGGCGGCGAAGAGCGCAAGAGCTTTAAGGATGTGAAGAGCTACAAACGGCGCAAGCGCTGGCTGGCTTGAGGCGCACCCCCCAACCCCTTTACCCCACACCACCGCCATGCCCGCCCACTTCGACGCCCTGGAAACCCGCGCCCCAGCCGAACGCGAATCCGCCCTGCTGGCAGCCTTGCCCGCACACGTGCGCCATGCGCAAACACACAGCGCCGCCTACGCCGAACTGCTCGCGGGCCTCCAGCCCGCGGACATCAACAGCCGCCAGGCGCTGGCCCAACTGCCGCTGATGCGCAAGAGCGATCTGCAAGCGCGCCAACAAGCCAGCCGCGCCGCAGGCGGCGACCCCTTCGGCGGTTTTTCCACCATCGGCTGGCTGGGGCAGCGCCACCCAGGCGGGGCCCGGCGCGTGTATCAATCGCCCGGCCCGATTTACGAGCCCGAGGGCATACAACCCGACTACTGGCGTGTGGCGCGGGCGCTGGTGGCGGCCGGGTTTGAGCCCGGCGAGCTGGTGCACAACTGCTTCAGCTACCACCTCACGCCCGGCGCCTGGATGATGGAAAGCGGTGCCCAGGCCCTGGGCTGCACCGTGATTCCGGGCGGCGTGGGCAACACCGAACAGCAGCTGGCCGCCATCGCCGACCTGCGCCCCAGCGCCTACACCGGCACCCCGAGCTTTTTGCGCATCTTGGTCGAGAAGGCCGAGCAGGCCGGGCAGCGGCTCTCGATCCGCAAGGCGCTGGTTTCGGGCGAGGCCTTTCCGCCTTCGCTGCGCGACTGGCTGCAAGAGCGCGGCATTGCCGCCTACCAGTGCTACGCCACCGCCGATGCCGGCGTGATCGCCTACGAAACGGCGGCGCGCCAAGGCCTGGTGCTGGACGAACAGGTGCTGCTCGAAATCGTGCGCCCCGGCACCGCCGACCCGCTGCCCGAGGGCGAGGTAGGCGAGGTCTGCGTCAGCGTGTTCAACCCAGACTACCCGCTGCTGCGCTTTGGTACCGGCGATCTGTCGGCCATCTTGCCCGGCTCCTGCCCGACCGGGCGCAGCAACACCCGCATCAAAGGCTGGCTCGGGCGCGCCGACCAAACCACCAAGATCAAGGGCATGTTCGTGCATCCGGCCCAGGTGGCCGAAATCGTGCGCCGCCACCCCGAGGTGCGCAAGGCGCGGCTGGTGGTCAGCGGGGCCATGGCCGACGACCACATGAAACTGCAAGTCGAGCTGCACACCGCAAGCGCCACAGACTATGCCACCGTGTCCGAGGCGTTGGAGAAAACCCTGCGCGAAGTCACCAAGCTGCGCGGCCAGGTGGAGCTGCTCGCCGCCGAGGCGCTGCCCAACGACGGCAAGGTGATCGAAGACGCGCGCCGTTACGACTGAGCCCGGTACAGGTTGAGCGTGAGGCGCTCGCGCTCCATCGCCCGCGCCACCGCCGGCAGGGCGGCAAATTGCTGCGACAGCGCCCACGTGGCCGGCAGGGTGTCGGGGTCGATCCCGGCCAGCCCACCCCAGCGCAACAGCGTAAGCGCGTAGGCGTCGAGCGCGCCGGGCTGCTCGCCGCTGAGCCACGGCGTGGCCTTGTGCGCCACCATGTGCTCGATTTGCGCCAGTTCCTTGCGGTACTGCTGCGTCGCATGCGCCTTGATGGCCGCCTGCGCTGCGGCATCGTCGCTGAACTTTTGCGGGGCAAAAATGTGGGTAAAAGTCGGATGCACGGTGTTGTTCATCCACAGCAGGGTTTCGAGCGCCCGGGTGCGCGCCAAGCCCGCTGGTGGCAACAAACCGGCCTCTGGAAAGCGCTGGTCTAGGTGCAGCACAATGGCCACGATCTGGCTGATGGCATCCGACCCATCGACCAGCAGCGGCACCTGGCCGTTCGGGTTCAGGGCCAGAAACTCTGCGCTGCGCTGCTCGCCGCGGTGCAATTTGAGCAACACCGGCTCAAAGGTGGCCCCCGCCAACTCCAGCGCAGCGTGCGCCACAAAAGAACAGGCTCCGGGCGACAGGTACAGTTTCAAGCTCATGGGCAGTCTCCAAATAAAATGAGTTGCTAGCGCCCCCACATGATAAACCGACGCGCCTATGGCTTACAGTTGCAGGCATGTCGAATGCCGCCCAAAGATGAGCCGACCCTCCGCCGCCTCCGACCCATCTGCCCCGCTCGGCCTGGCCGCTTGGCGCAAGCGCCTGGCTGCGGTGCGCTTGCCCTTGGTCAGCCCGCCCGACGTGCTGCAGGCGCTGCAAGACCCCGACCTGCCCAGCCCGCGCCTGCTCGAAGCCCTGAACCGCGACCTGCCGCTGAGCCTGGCGGTGATGCGCGAGGCCCAGAACGCGATGCCCAAAGGGCAGCGCGTGAGCAACTTGGCGCATGCGCTGGGCGTGCTGGGCCTCACACGCCTGTATAAGCTGATCGATACCCTGGGCAAGCAGCGCCTCGACCTGGCCCAGCCTGGGCACCAGCACCTGGCTGAAGCCTTGCAAGCCAGCCGCTTGGCCGGGCATCTGGCGCTGCAATTCGCGCAGATCGAGGCGGGCAACGACGGCCTGGCGCGCATGGGCGCGGTGCAGGCGCAAAACGTGGCCGAGTGGCTGCTGGCGGTGGCCGCGCCCGCCTTGGTCGAAGAAATGGCGCAACGGGTGCAAGACAACGAGCGCCCGGCGGTAGTCGAGATGGCGCTGCTGGGCTGCACCCTGCAGCAGCTCAGTGCCACCGTGGCGGTGGACATCGGCCTGTTCGAGCCCGACAGCGCCACCTTGCTGCACGCGCTCGATCCGGTGTTGCTGGGCCGCGCCGCCCGGCTGGCCTGGACCGGCACCAACCCGCCCGAAATCCCGACCGATCTTGGGCGCTGGCTGTACCGGCCCAGCACCCTGCCCTCGCTGCTGCAAATGCTGGCGCACGAGCTCATGCACGACTGGTACAGCCGCCGCAGCACCGTGCTGCTCAAAGCCATCGCCACGCACCGCCGCCTCAAACTCGACGAGGTGCTGGCCGCCACGCGGCGCGCCGCCGTGCAAGCCAGCCTAGAGCCGCATCTGTGGGCCTTTTGCGCTGCCCCGGCTGCGCGGCTGCTGTGGCCGCCCAAGTCGCGCCTGCGCCGCGTGCGCGCTGCCGTGCCGGTTGCGCTGGAGCCAACCATGCCAGCGGCCCTAGCCACGGCAGCCCCTGCACCGCCTGCTACCGCGCACAAGGCCCCCAGCCCGGCCCCCACACCCGAACCACGACCCAAGCCAGCGCCCCCCGTGCATCCGAGCTCGATCGAGCCCGGCAGCCGCGCCCGCGAGCTCATCGACCTGTTCGTCAACGACTGCCGCAGTGGCCGCCACGCCGACCTGAGCACCTTCTTTCGCGCCTTCAAGCTCAGCCTCTCCGATGGCTTGGGCTTGGAGCGCTACGCGCTGTTCTTGAAGATGTCGCAGGGCGAGCAACTGATGTGCTTTCTGGCGCGCGGTTTTGGCCCTGGCATCGAGCCGCGCCGCTACAGCCTGCCGCTGGATGGGCACAACCTGGTCGCCAAGGTGTTTGCGCAGCCCAATGGGTTTTTCATGGCCGAGCGCGCGCGCGTGGCCGGGCTGCGCGCCATGCTGCCCGAAAAACTGCGGCCCGAATTGCTCGCCAGCGGGGCCCTGTGGGGCGCGGTGCACGTGAACCAGCGCTCGGTCGGGGTGCTATGGGCCGACTCCGGCCCCGAGGGCGGCGACCTCGACGCGGTGCAGTACGCCGGCTTCAAGCTGCTGGTGCGCCACTTTGGCGACGAGCTCACGCGCCTGATGCGGGCGCAAAAGAGCCAGACCGTGTTCGCCGATTCCAATCGCGGCTAGGGCGGGGCGGCCAGCACCGCCTGCGCTGTGCCAGCCGTGGCGGGCAAACTCACGCTGCGCTCACTACTGCCAACCGAGCTGAAACGCTTCCTCGCTGCGTCCCGCTTCCAGCAAACTCAGCACCTTGGCTTGGTAGGCGGCAATGGGCTGCTCCAAGTCCACCACGATTTCTACGCGCCGGTTCTGGGCCCGGTGTTCGGGTGTGGCGTTGTCGAGCACCGGCCGGGTTTCGGCCAAGCCGCTGATGCGCAGCCGCCCCTTTTGCACCGCGCCCTTGGCCAGCAGGGCGTTGGCCACCGAAGCCGCGCGCGCCGCCGACAAATCCCAGTTCGAGGCGTAGCGCGCACTGCGCATGGGGATGTCGTCGGTATGGCCCTCGATGGCAATCTGGCCCGGCACCTGCGCCAGCGTGTCGCCGATGCGGCCCAAAATCTCGGTGAACTCGGGCGACAGATCGGATGAACCCGAACCAAAGGAGCCGCGCTCCTCGATGCGGATGATGAGGCGTTTTTCTTCCTGCCGCAGTTGCAACTTGCCGGCTTGGATTTCGGTTTCGAGCTGCTGCGCCACCTGGGCCGCAGTTTGATCGATTTGCTGCTGCGTTTGCTGCTCCACCTGCGCCAGCACCTGCGCGGTGTGGGTTTTGAGGCGCGGGTCTTCTTGCTGGGTTTGCTGGCGCACCTCGTCGAGCACGGTCGGCTCGGGGCGGCCAGGGGAGAAATGGTCAAACACCGGGCTGGTGCCCATGGGGATTTCCATCGCCGGGATCTCGCGCTGCACGCCAAAGGCCCTTTCCAGCGAGTCGGCAATCTGCTTGAACTTGGTCGCGTCGATTTCGGCAAACGAGAGCAGCAGCACAAAAAAGCACATCAAGAGCGACATCAAGTCGGCAAAGGTCATCACCCATGGCGGCATGCTGCGCTTTTCTTCTTCCGGCTCTTCCATCGCCATGGCTTCAGGCCTCGACTTTGCGCTGCTTGGGCGGCAGGTAGCTGCTCACGAGCTGCTCGACCACACGCGGGTTGCTGCCACTTTGAATGGCGGTCACGGCGTCGATCAGCATGGCGTTCATGCGCGCCTCTTCGGTCATGCGCAGGTTGAGCTTGTCGGCCAAAGGCAAAAAGACCATGGTTGCCAAAATGGCTCCGTAGAGCGTGGTGAGCAGCGCGATCGCCATGGCCGGGCCAATGGAGGCCGGGTCTTCCATATTGGCCAACATCTGCACCAGCCCGATCAGGGTGCCGATCATGCCCATGGCCGGGGCCACATCGCCCATGGCCGTGAACACCTTGGCCCCCCAGCGGTGCCGGTCTAGCGCCAGCAAACGCTCCTTTTCCAGCTTGGAGCGCACCACGTCGGGGGCGTGGCCATCGACCATCATCTGGATGCCCATTTTGAAGAATGAGACCTCGGTGTCGTGGCCGTCGAGCGCCAGAAAGCCGTCTTTGCGCGCAATGCGCGAGACTTCCATGATCTCCTCGATCAGGGCGTCGGTCGCGGGCAGCTTGAACTTGAAGGCTTTGACCGCGACCTTGAACGCCCCCAAAAACTGCTGCAGGCTGAATTTGGACAGCACCACAAAGACGCTGCCGCCGATCACGATCAGCACCGAGGCCGGGTCGAGGAAGCCGCCGGGGTCGGCACCCAAAAGAATGGCAGCCATGACGATGGCCATGGCACCGACGAGGCCTATGAGGGTGGCGAGATCCAAGGCGCAAACTCCTGTTTGTGGCCGCAGCGTGAGCCAGGGCGGCAGTTCTTTCTCGATGCGCAACGCAAGGCCGCGCAACAACTGCACCGAGTATATTGAGCTTCAATGACCCGCGTCGAATAACCCGACAGCTTTTTCAGTTTAAGCGTTCGCTGGTCGGCCAGGCTAGGCTCAGCCTGGGCTTTTGCGCGTGGTGCTTTTGCGCACGGCCGCGGGCTTGGCTGCGGGCTCTGCGGCAGCCGCCTTGGCTGGCTTGCGCACAGTGGCTTTGCGCGCTGCGGCGGGCTTGGCTGCAGCCTTTGCGCCAGCCTGCGGCTCAGTCTGGGCCGAAGCCGGTTTGGCGGTGGTTTTGCGTGCGGCGGGTTTGGCCGCCCCCGCCTTGCCCGCGCGCGGCTCGAACTCGAAACCCACCTTGCCCGCCGCCGCATCCCACACCAGGTAGGCTTTGAAGGTGCGCCGGGTTTTGTTGGACACAAAGCGCTGCAGCAAATCGGTTTTGCCGCCGTGCAGCAGCTTGCCCATCTGCTCGGGCTCGATCACCTGCTGCAAAATCACGGCCCCGCTCTTGAAGTCGCAGCTCGGCTCGGCCTGCAGCGAGCTGGGCACGGCGTGGCTGCACACGTATTGGCTGCCGTGCGCATAGACCGGGCTGGCGCACTTGGGGCAAGGCCCGAGCGCCGTGGCGGCGCTGAAGTCGGCCAGCTCGCCGCCGGCCTCGGCTTTTCTGTCGTCGCCAAAATCGAATTCCAGCTTCCAGTTTTGCTCCTCGGCGTTGAAGGCCAGCGCCAGCTCGGCCACGAAGGGCCAGCCGGCCTTGGAACGAAAGCCCTGCAGCGGGCCGATGCGCTTGTCGCGCAGCAAGGCCTCGGCCTCGGGCAGCTCGAAGGTGCGCCCGGCGGGCGATTTGCCAAAGGAAAAGCCGCAGCCTTGGCCTGCTCCCTCGGCCCCTTCGGCCCCGGTGCAGGCGTAGCGGCGGTAGTTTTCGCGCACCACACCGCCGCAGTTGGGGCAGGGTGTGCCCAAGGTGGCGTAGTCGCCCGGCACGCTGTCGCGGTCGTATTCCTTGGCTTGGCGCACCATGCGCTCGGTCAGATCGGCGATCTGGCGCATGAAGTCGGCGCGGCTCAACTGCCCGCGCTCCATCAGCGCCAGCTTGTGCTCCCACTCACCCGTGAGCTCGGGCTTGCACAGCTCTTGCACCTGCAGGCCGCGCAGCAGCGTCATGAGCTGAAACGCCTTGGCGGTGGGAATGATCTCGCGCCCCTCGCGCAGCAAATAGTTTTCGCTCAGCAAACCTTCGATGATGGCGGCGCGCGTGGCGGGCGTGCCCAGCCCCTTGTCGGCCATGGCGCTGCGCAGTTCTTCGTCATCGATCAGCTTGCCCGCGCCTTCCATGGCCCCGAGCAATGTGGCTTCGTTGTAGCGCGCCGGGGGCCGCGTTTGCAGCGCGCGCGCGGCGGTCTCGGTGTTGCGCACGCTTTCGCCCGGCTGCACCGGCACCAGGCGCTGGCCTTTGTCGCCGGCCTGCGCGCCCTCGGTCTCGTCGGCGGCTTCCTTGCCATAAACCGCCATCCAGCCCGGCTTGACCAGCACCTTGCCTTCGGTCTTGAAGGCGTGGCTGGCCGTTGGCAGCTTCACGGTGCTGATGCGGGTGGTGAGCATGAATTCGGCGGGCGGAAAAAACACCGCCAAAAAGCGGCGAGCCACCAGGTCGTAGAGCTTTTGCTCGGCCTCGCTCAAGCCGCTGGGGGCTTGCAGGGTGGGAATGATGGCAAAGTGGTCGCTCACCTTGGCGTTGTCGAACACGCGCTTGGTCGGCCGGATGTAGCCTTGCTCGATCGCCGTGCGCGCGTGCGGGGCCAGGTGCGCCAGGCCGCTGGCGGCGAGCATGGCCACGGTTTGCTGCACCGTGGGCAGGTAGTCTTCGGGCAGGGCGCGGCTGTCGGTGCGCGGGTAGGTTAGGGCCTTGTGCCGCTCATACAGGCTCTGCGCCAGCGCCAGCGTGGTTTTGGCGCTAAAGCCAAAGCGCCCGTTGGCCTCGCGCTGCAAGCTGGTGAGGTCGTACAGCAGGCCGCTGGCCTGGGTGCTGGGTTTGGATTCTTCGCTCACCTGCGCCGCTTGGCCGCGGACTGCAGCGGCGATGGCCTCGGCCGCTGCCGCATTCCAGAGCCGGTCGGCCTTGAGTTCGGCATCGGCCGCCTCGGCGCTGGGTTTTTTGAAGGCCGGGTCGAACCACTTGCCCGCGTAGCTGCCCGCTTGGGCCTCGAAAGTGGCGTGGATTTCCCAGTAGTCGCGGCTTTTGAAGGCGCGGATTTTTTCTTCGCGCTCGACCACCACCGCCAGCGTCGGGGTCTGCACCCGGCCCACGGTGGTGAGGAAGAAGCCGCCGTCGCGGCTGTTGAAGGCCGTCAGCGCCCGGGTGCCGTTGATGCCCACCAGCCAGTCGGCCTCGGAGCGGCTGCGCGCGGCGTCGGCCAGCGGGCGCATCTGCGCGTCGCTGCGCAGGTGCGCAAAGCCGTCGCGTATGGCCTGCGGCGTCATGGACTGCAACCAGAGCCGCTGCACCGGCTTGCCCAGCCCTTTGCTGCCTCCGGCGTACTGCTCGATCAGGCGAAAGATCAGCTCGCCCTCGCGCCCGGCGTCGCAGGCGTTGATCAGCGCGCTCACGTCTTTGCGCTTGGCCAGCTTGACCACGGCGTTCAGGCGCCCTTTGGATTTTTCGATCGGCCTCAAGTCGAACTGCGGCGGAATCACCGGCAGGTGCGCAAAGCTCCACTTGCCGCGCTTGACCTCGTAGGCCTCGGGGGCGGCGATCTCCACCAAATGCCCGACCGCCGAGGTCACGATGTAGCGCTCGCTCTCGTGGTGCTCGTCGTGCTTCTCAAACTTGCCCGCCAGCGGCGTCAGGGCGCGCACCAGATCGAGGGCGACCGAAGGTTTTTCTGCAATTACCAGGGTTTTGTTGCTGTTGTTCATGCTCATCGTCTCTACAATCCGCTCCCATGCGCGCACACGCGCCCATGCATGAGTTAACCTTAGCAAAGTTTTGGCCCGTTTCCATGAAATGCGCCCAAGCGGCCCAAGCTGTTTTCTCCCCGCCCTGCACACTGCGCCTTAGCTGCCCATGACCGACGCCCGCCTTTTGGCCGATTTGCATGCCGCCGCCGAGTCGGTGTGGCAAGACGTGGTGCCGCTGTGCCCCGGCTTTGCGGTCGAGGTGCTGCCGCGCATCGACTCCACCAACTCCGAACTCATGCGCCGCGCCCGCGACGGCGCGCTGCACCCGCTGCTGCTGGTGGCGGCCGAGCAAAGCGCGGGCCGCGGCCGCCAAGGGCGCGAGTGGATCAGCCAGCCCGGCGCCTCGCTCACCTTTTCGCTCGGCTTGCCGCTGCAACCGGCCGATTGGTCGGGGCTGTCGCTGGCGGTGGGCGTGGCCTTGGCCGAGGCCCTGCACCCGCAGGTGCAGCTCAAGTGGCCCAACGACCTGTGCTGGCACGGCCGCAAGCTCGGCGGGGTGCTGGTCGAGACCGCCTCGTTGGGCGCGCAGCGCTACGCGGTGATCGGGGTTGGGATCAACCTGCAGGCCCCGGAGCGGCTGCCCGATGTGGCGCCGGGTGAGGCGATGCAGGCGCTGGCACCTGCGGGCCTGCTGGAACTGGCACCCGATGCGCCCAGGGGTGCGGGCCACTGGCTGCGCCGCGTAGCGGCCCCGCTGCTGCGCCAGCTGCTCGATTTTGAGGCCCAAGGCTTTGCCCCCATGATGGCGCGCTACGCCGCCCGCGATGCCTTGGCCGGGCGCGTGGTGCGTTTATCCGACGGCCGCGAAGGCATGGCCGACGGGGTGCGCGCCGATGGGGCGCTGTGGCTGGCCGCGGCCAGCGGGCGCACGGCGGTGTGGCAAGCCGAAGTGAGTGTGCGCCCGTGCTAAGAACGCTGGCGCTGCTGTTGCTGCTGGCCAACTTGGGGCTGTGGGCCTACACCCAAGGCCATCTGGCCGTGCTGGGGCTGGCCCCCTTCGCGCCGCGCGAACCCGAACGGCTGGCGCAGCAGGTGGCGCCACAGACGCTGCGCGTGCTCAATGCGCCGGTGCCTGCGCCTGCGTCTGCGTTTGCCGAGCCTGCGGCCGCCGCACCGGCCCTGCCGGTGCCGGCCCAAGCAGCTGCCGCCAGGCTCGGGCCGCTGGCAGCCGAGGCCACCCCCGCTGCCGCATCCGCCCCGGCACCACGCCTAGAAACCGAGCCCGCTGCACCCACCCCGGCAGCGGCCCCGGAAGCGCCGCGCCCCGGCCTAGCCACCGCCACCGCGCCCCCCGGCACTGGTCCGGGCCCCGCCACGGCCTGCTGGCAGGCCAGAGGCTTGTCGGGGCCGCAGGCGGCGCTGGTGCGCGCCGCACTCGAGCCCAAGGCCGACCTGCAAGGGCGCTGGAACCTGGCCGAGACCCGGCTGCCGCCACGCTGGCTGGTGTACATTGGGCCCATGGCCAGCGAACGCGCTTTGCAGCAGCGCCGCGCCGAGCTGACCTTGGCCGAGATCGAGCACCGCAGCGTGGCTGCCCCGCTCGCCCCCGGGCTGGCGCTGGGCACCTTCTCCAGCCGCGAACGGGCTGAAGTCGCCTTGGCTCAAGCGCGCCGCGAGGGCGTGCGCGACGCCCGCGTGCTGCAAGAGCGGTCCGAGACCATCAGCCACACGCTGGTGCTCAGCGCCGTCAGCGCGGCGCAGTTGCGCCAGATCGAGGCCATGGCGATTCTGCCGCCGCGTGTGTTGCAAGCCTGTCCATGATGCCCCCCGCCGCCATCCACCCCTCCCACCAGCCTGAAGCGTGGTTCACGCTGATTGCGCTGGCCCTCTTGGCCCTGCTGTGGCTGGCCCTGCTGGCACTGCCACCCATTTTTCCGCCCTCCAGCCTGCCGCTGCAGATCGGCTTGGAAACACTGGGCATCGTGTTTGCGACCTTGATTTTTGCCGTGGTCTGGTCGGCCCCGTCGGCCAGCACCTCGCGCAACGCCTGCATTTTGGCGGGCACTTTTCTTGGCGTGGCTTTGCTGTCCTTTTCACACCTGCTCTCGCTCCCGGGCATGCCGGGCATTGTCACGCCGGGCAGTTTCGAGAAGGCCATCAACTTCTGGCTGGCGGCGCAGTTGCTGGCAGCATCGGGCTTGCTGGCGGCCCTGTGGCTGCCATGGCAGCAGGCCAGCCTGAGCCAGCGCTGGCCCAAGTTGTTGGCCGTGCTGGCGCTGGTGGCCGCCATTCACGCTTGGCTCTTGTGGGCCCCGCACACCGTGCCGCGCACCTACATCGAAGGGGTTGGCCCTACGCCCGTCAAGCAGGCCCTCGAAGCGCTGCTGGTCGGGCTGTACCTGCTGGTGGTGCTGCGCCTAGTCTGGCTTTGGCGCCGGCCCCGCGCCTTCAATGTCGGCGGCCTGCTCGGCGCGGCGGCGGCCATGGCCATGGGCGTGGCGCTGTTTGCCCAATACGCGGGTGCCAATGAGCTGTTTTCAGTGTGCGACCACCTGTTTCACCTCCTGCCTTACCTGTTTCTCTACCGCGCCCTGTTCGTCGAAACCCTGCTGACCCCGCACCAAGCCCTGCAAGCGCGCACCCTCGAACTGGAGCAAGCGCGAGCCAACTTGGAGCGCGAGCACCTGCGGCTGCAAAACGCCCTTGATGCCTCCCAGATCGAGATCTCCGAGCGCAAGCAGGCCCAGGCCGAGCGCGAGGCGCTGACACGCCAGCTGAGCGACTTGGCCGCCAACGTACCGGGGGTGTTGTTCAGCTACCTCCATGGGCCCGATGGCGGCCACCATTGCGACTACCTGAGTCAGCGCGCCGAGGCCGTCTGTGGCGTGGCGCGC
>BBPD01000388.1_pt2 | contig 11426 bp, 11 predicted proteins | sample 1344911 | NCBI WGS metagenome assembly BBPD01 (sample SAMD00019088, study PRJDB2971) | groundwater metagenome | biome: freshwater biome; feature: mineral spring; material: ground water | place: USA: CA, Sonoma | collected 2011-09 | depth surface m
GTCCTGAGCCTGTCGAAGGGCTCAGCCCGAACGGAGCTCAAGACTTCTCCGGGCCGGATCAATAGGTCAAGCGGTAGTTTTGACCACCGCGGGTTGCAATCTTGGCTGCGCCCAGGCGGTTGCCGAGTTCGGCGCAGCGCAGCAGCGGCCAGCCCTGCTCCAGGCCGTACAACAGGGCGGCGCGAAAGGCGTCGCCGCAACCGGTGGGATCGACCACCGCGCTGGCAGCCACTCCTGGCAGCACGGTTTTTTCCTCGCCCTGCCAGACTTCGCAGCCGTGCGCACCCAGGGTCACCACCAGGCCTTGCACCCGCGCGGCGATGGCCGGCAGCGACAGCCCGGTGCGGTCGCACAACATGCGCGCTTCGTAATCGTTGAGCGCAACCCAACTGGCCAGCTCGATGAACTGCGCCAGCTCGGTGCCGTTGAACATCGGCAGCCCTTGGCCCGGATCGAACACGAACGGCACGCCGGCGGCGTGCAATTGGCGGGCGTGGCTGAGCATGGCTTCGCGGCCGTCGGGTGAGATGATGGCCAGAGCCAGGTCGTCGCGCTGCGGCACCGGGTTGTCGTGCGCCTGCGCCATGGCGCCCGGGTGAAAGGCGGTGATTTGGTTGTTGTCGCGGTCGGTCATGATCATGGCCTGCGCGGTGTAACTGTCGGCCACGGTTGCGACGTGCCGGGTATCGACGCCCAGCGCATGCAGCCGCTGCAAGTACTCTTGCCCGTCACTGCCCAGCGTGGCCAGCGGCACGGCCTGCGCACCCAGTTGGCCCAGGCCGTAAGCGACGTTGCCAGCGCAGCCGCCGTATTCGCGGCGCAGCCCAGGCACGAGAAAAGAGACGTTCAGAATGTGCAACTGCTCGGGCAGTATCTGCTCGGCAAAGCGACCCTCGAAGCTCATGATGGTGTCAAAGGCGAGTGAGCCACAGACGAGAATCGACATATTGAATTTCCAGGTTCAGGGGTAAAAAATCAGAGCCCGATAGCCCGCCATCGGCACTTCGGTGCCGACGTCTATCGTCAAGCGCAGGCTGATGGCGACCGTGCCCCGGGCCGGCAGCAGCGGCGCAGCGTCTGGCATGTCGGCGGGCAAGAATACACGCCGCGCAATCACTGTATCGCGCGCGTCGGTCAGGCTGAGTTCGAGCGCGGGCAGCGCCAGCGCGATTGCGGCGGTGTTCTTGAGCACCAGATCGAAGACGTATTGGTTGTTGTTGCTGCGGCGCAGCAAGGCCGTGCTTTCGATGACGATGGCGTCTATGCGTTGCACCGGAGCAAGCGCGCAGCCCAGCGGCGCACACAAGCGGTTCAGCCAGGGTTCCCAGCCCGGCTGCCAGACGGCCAGTCGGTCGCGCTGGTGCAACAGCGATTGACCCGCCAGCAGCAAGCCAAGCAGCAGCAACAGCGCCATGAGCAGGGCGCGCGCGCCGGGCGAGCGCCAGCGCGCGCGCTGGCGCGCCTGGCGCACAAAGCCGGGCTCCGCTTCCAACGCGGCTTCGGGTTCGGGTTGCCACTTCGGTGTGGGAGCGGGAGTGAGCCGATCGGAAGCCGGGTGGGGTGCTGGCGCCAGCCTGGGCTCGATCGATAAAGACGCAGCATCGGCCTGCTGCGCGCCAACTGGCGCTGGCACCACCAGGGCTGCCAAGGGCTGCGCTTGGACCCGAGGCTGTGCGGCTGGTGCGGCTGGTGCGGCAGCAAGGTCAGCAGCAGCGTCTTCGTCGGGCTCGACTGGCCGCTGCGCCGCGCTTACGGGGGCCGCCGTGGTTTCGTCCCAGGCTTGCACATGAGGCCTGGCGTCGAACACGTCGGCGCAATGCCCGCAGCGCACCCAACCGCCGGATATCTTCAGTTGATCTGGAACGACCCTGAACACCGTCGCGCAGGCTGGGCAGCGGGTGGTCAGTCGCATGCGCCAATCGTCCCGAGCGCGGCCCGCTGATTCAAGCCTTGAGCGCGGTCATGAGAACCCAGCCCTCGGCCTCGTCGCTGACTTGCAGGTTCAGCCACGGCGCATAGGCTTTGCTCAGCTCCTTCGTCTGTCGAACCAGAATGCCGGCCAGCACCAGGTGGCCACCCGTGCGCACGTGGGCGCACAGCAGCGGTGCCAGCAGTTTGAGCGGCGTGGCCAGAATATTGGCCAGCACCAGGTCGAACTCCCCCTGGGCCAGCTCGGGCTGACCCACGCTCAGCGTCACCTGATTGGCGCTGGCGTTGTAGCGGGTCGACTCAACTGCCGCCGGGTCGATGTCGACCGCCACGATTTCGCGCGCGCCGAATTGGGCCGCGCCAATGGCCAAGATGCCCGAACCACAGCCGTAGTCGAGCACGCGCTGTGCGCCCCAGGCGCGCTGCGCGATCCAGCGCAGGCACATGCGGGTGCTCGGGTGGGTGCCAGTCCCGAAGGCCAGCCCCGGGTCGAGCCGGATCAGGTGCCGGGCCTGCGGCGGCGGATCGTGCCAGGTGGGCACGATCCAAAACGAGGGCGTGATCGGAACCGGGGCAAACTGCTCCTGCGTCAGCCGCACCCAGTCTTGGGGCGCAACGCTGCGCACGTCCAGCAACTCGCAGCCGGCAAAGAAGTCTTGCAGCGCCAGCAGATCGGCGGCGGCGTGTGCGGCAGCGGCGCTGGAAAACAGCGCCAGCAGGCGCGAGTGCTGCCAACCCTGCCGGGGTGCTGGCAGGCCGGGCTCGCCGAACAAGGGCTGCTCGGCATCAGTGAAGGCGTCGGCGTCTTCCACTGAAACGCTGAGCGCGCCTTGCTCCAACAAGGCATCACCCACCGGCTCCAGCGCCGCCGCAGGCACCCGCAGCACCAGCTCAAACAAAGCCCCTGGCTCGGAGGACAGTTCAGCGTTCACGCCGGGCCAGCCATTCTTCCAGGTAGTGAATATTGGTGCCGCCAGCCACGAAGCTGGCATCCACCATCAAATCGCGGTGCAGCGCAATATTGGTTTTAATGCCTTCGATCACGGTTTCGGCCAGCGCCGTGCGCATGCGCGCCAGCGCCTGTTCGCGCGTATCGCCGTAGACGATGATCTTGCCTATCATGGAGTCGTAATTCGGCGGCACGAAATAATTGGCGTAGGCGTGCGAGTCGACCCGCACACCGGGGCCGCCGGGCGCGTGCCAGGTGGTGATGCGCCCGGGCGACGGGGTGAACTTGTAGGGGTCTTCGGCGTTGATGCGGCATTCGATGGCGTGGCCGCGAAATTCCAACTGGCGCTGCGTGAATGGCAGCTTTTCTCCTGCAGCCACCGCGATCTGGGTGCGCACGATGTCGACGCCCGTGATCCATTCCGTCACCGGGTGCTCGACCTGTACGCGGGTGTTCATCTCGATGAAGTAGAACTCGCCGTTTTCAAACAGGAACTCGAACGTGCCAGCGCCGCGGTAAGCAATTTTCTTGCAGGCGCTGGCGCAGCGATCTCCAATGCGGTCGATCAAACGGCGCGCAATGCCGGGCGCCGGTGCTTCTTCAATCACTTTCTGGTGCCGTCGCTGCATCGAACAGTCACGCTCGCCCAGATAGACCGCGTTGCGATGCTGATCGGCCAGCACCTGGATTTCGATGTGGCGCGGGTTCTGGAGAAACTTCTCCAGGTAGACCTCGGCGTTGCCAAATGCGGCTGCGGCTTCGGCCTTGGTGGTTTGCACCGCGTGCAGCAGCGCCGCTTCGGTGTGCACCACGCGCATGCCGCGTCCGCCGCCGCCGCCAGATGCCTTGACGATGACCGGGTAGCCGACCGATTTGGCTATGCGTCTGACCTCGACCGGATCATCCGGCAGCGCGCCTTCGGAGCCGGGCACGCAGGGCACGCCGGCCCGGATCATGGCCTGCTTGGCCGAGACTTTGTCGCCCATCAGCCGGATCGACTCCGGCGTGGGACCGATGAAGGTGAACCCGCTTCTTTCAACCCGCTCGGCAAAGTCGGCATTTTCCGACAGAAAACCGTAGCCCGGGTGAATCGCCTCGGCGTCGGTGACTTCAGCCGCCGAAATAATGGCCGGCATATTGAGGTAACTCTGCGCACTGGCAGCCGGCCCGATGCAGACCGCTTCGTCGGCCAGGCGCACGTACTTGGCGTCGCGATCTGCCTCGGAGTACACCATCACCGCCTTGATGCCCATTTCGCGGCAAGCGCGCTGCACCCGCAACGCAATCTCCCCACGGTTGGCAATCAGGATTTTCTTGAACATGCGCAAGCAGCCTTTTCACTCGATCACGTACAGGGGTTGGCCGTATTCCACCGCCTGCGCGTTTTCCACCAGAATCTGGGTCACGATACCCGACTTGTCGGCCTCGATTTCGTTGAGAATCTTCATGGCTTCGACGATGCAAATGGTCTCGCCGGCCTTGATCGGGTCGCCCAATTCAACGAACGGCTTGGAGCCCGGGCTGGAAGCGCGGTAGAAAGTACCGACCATGGGCGACTTGACCACGTGACCGGTCGGTGCGGCTGGCGCCGCCGGCACGCAGGGTGCGGCCAGCGCAGGCGCAGTTGCAGCGGCCAGCCCCGCAGCCGCCGGCGCTACCGGGACCGGTGCAGCGACGTATGCGCTCGGCGCGCTTTTGACGATGCGCACCTTGCCCTCGGCCTCAGTGATTTCGAGTTCGGACACGTTGGACTCGGAAACGAGATCGATCAACGTTTTCAGTTTTCTTAAATCCATGACTTCTCCATCGAAACTTGGTCAAGTTGATCTAAGTGTATTCAATTTTCGCAAACCAAAGCTCAGCCAATCAACCGGCGGGGGCAGTGTATCCGATCCGACCAGGTCAGCGATCGGCCTCTCAGCCCCCTTGCGCCCACTCGTTCAGGTCGGATTGTGAGACTTTACCGACCTTTCGGTGCAAAACCGCTCCCGATGCAGAAAACACCACCGTGAATGGCAAAGCACCGCTGGCGTTGCCCAGGGCGCGGCTGAGTTCGATGCCGGCCAGGCCCGCAACGCCAACCGGAAAATCCAGTGGCAATTTTTGCGTGAAGCTGCGCACCGCTGCCGGCTGGTCGACCGCCAGACCCAGCACCTGCCAGCCGCGGGCGGCGTGCGCGCGGTAAAACGCGTTCAACAGCGGCAGCTCTTCGACGCAGGGCGGGCACCAGGTGGCCCAGAAATTCAGCAACAAAGGCCTGCCGCGCCAGTCGGCCAACTGCAAAAGCTCGCCGTTGGGGCCTTCAAATTGGCTGCGCCAAAACGTCTGCTGGGCAGCGTCGTGCAGCGGAGCAGGCCGATAGCGCCACCAGGCGGCACCCGCCCCGGCGAGCGTTGCGGCGCCCGCCACTGCCGCCATCCAGCAAGTGCGCCGCCTCATGGTCGGTCGTCCTCGATCTGCTGCAAGCGGCTGCGCAGGGCTTGCGCGTCGGCGCGCGGTTTGCGCCCCTGCGCATCGGGCTTGAGGGCGCCGCGCAACCGATCCAGATCACGCAAGCGAAGCAACAACTGCGTGTCCCGGCCCAAGCCGATGCAGGGCGTGCGCAGGCACAGCGTCGCAGTCAACTCGCCGGGGCGGGAACTGACGCGGTAGTCCAGCCGCTGATCGATCAAGGCCCATTCGGCGCTTTTCGGGTCGTCGCAAAACAACTCCAACTCGATATCGCTGTGCCGGGTCGCGCTGCCGTGCCAGACCGATCCGCACAAATGCGGGCGAAAGCGCGCCAGGCGCTCCATCCAGTGCAAGGCCGTTTCACGCAGCGCCTTGAGCTCGGCCGCCTGGCTGGGTGCGCAGTACAGCGCAATGTGCGCACGCACGGCAGCCTCCAGCGCGGCGTCATCGGGCAAGGCGGTATGCGCGTCCAAGCCAAGCTGGCGCAGCGCCCGTCGCTTGGCACTGGCATACGCCAAGCCGTCCTCGACCACCAGGCAGGCCGCAGCAACAGCTATTTCCTGCTGCAGATTCGAGCGCACCGCGTCGATGGGTTTCATGGGCTGATTGTGCCCGCAGCCCGATCGGCTGACCAGCCGCTTGCAGCGCCCAGGCGCAATCGACGCGCAGGCGGATGTCAATGGATTAAAATCCGGCCCGCACAGCCAGCGCCGCAAGCTGTTGGCCGCTGCCGCAGCGATTTGTTTTGGCAGGCGCGCCAAAGTGCAGCGCTTGCAGCGCTGCGGCAAGCGCTGCGCAAACCTCATTGGTTGTTTTATAAGGCTTTTTGCAGTCTTTTGCGCAAACCCCTGGGGCAGGGAAAAATCTGGAAGCGTGGCCGAGTGGTTTAAGGCAGTGCTCTTGAAAAGCACCGATGCAGGAATGCATCCGTGAGTTCGAATCTCACCGCTTCCGCCAGAGGCCGATTCGACCCCCATGGCCAGGGGCCGCTGTGGCCTGGAGGGCTTGACGGCTGCGCCGCCCCCTGCGGCAAGGAGCCAGACGCGGCAGCGAACACGGGCGTCAAAGCCGCGTGCTATGTTGGGCGTCTCACCCATCCACAGGAGCAGCCATGAGCTACGGACTTCCGGCTTACGCCAACAGCAGCAACCGCTTTTTGGCGGCGGCTGAGCTGCATGAGCAGCCGTTTGCCATCGTCGGCGTGCCGTTCGACGGCGCCGTCAGCAACCGGCCCGGTGCGCGCTTTGGCCCGCAGGCGATTCGCGCCGCCAGCCTGATGCTGTGCGACGGCATCCACCCGCTGTTCAACGTCTCGCCCATCGACCAGTTGGGCGACGCGCTGGATCTGCCTTTGCCCAGCGCCTCGCCGCTGCCCGAGCTGCGCCGCTTGCTGCAGGCCCAGGCTGCGCCGCTGATGGCGCGCCACCACTGCGTGTTTCTGGGCGGCGACCATTCGGTCACGCTGGCGCTGCTGCGCGCGGCGCAGGCACAAAACGGCGGCGTTCCACTGGCGCTGCTTCACTTCGACGCCCACTGCGACACCTGGAGCGACCACTTTGGTGAACCCTCGGGCCACGGCACCTGGACCTACGAAGCGCTGCACGAAGGGCTGGTCAGCCCGGCGCACACGGTGCAGATCGGCCTTCGCTCCAGCGGCAGCCGTGCCGCGCGCAACTACGTGGTCGATCAGGGCGGGCAGATTTTTGACGCCCGCGCGCTGCGCGGCCTCGACGGGGCGGCGCTGCAGCCGGTGGTTGCAGCCATCCGCCAGCGCATCGGTCAGCGCCCGTGCTACCTCACGCTCGACATCGACTGCCTAGACCCGGCCTTCGCCCCCGGTACCGGCACGCCCGAGCCCGGCGGCCTGAGCAGCTCGCAGGTGCTGACGCTGATCGAAGAGCTGGCCGACCTGAACTGGATCGGCATGGACTGCGTGGAAGTCGCCCCCGCCTACGACCACGCCGAAATCACCAGCCTGGCGGCGGCCACCTTCGTCTGGACATATTTGAGCGGCCAAGTGGCGCGGCGACAAGGCTTATTACCCGCGGCCGGAGCCTGAGCATGTGGCCACGCTCGCTGCGGGCACTTGATGCCCAGCTCAACCAGAGCAACTACTACGAAGCCAGTGTGAAGCGGCCTGCGGCTGCTTCACCCTTGCAATCTGCGCTGCAGGCCGATGTGCTGATCGTCGGAGGCGGCTTGGCCGGCCTGAGTGCGGCGCTGGAGCTGGCGCAACGCGGCCTGCAGGTGGTGTTGCTGGAGGCCGCCCGCGTTGCCAGCGGGGCCAGTGGGCGCAACGGCGGCCAGGCCATTGTCGGCTACGCCTGCGGGCAAATACCTTTCGAGCAGCAACTCGGTGCGGCTGATGCGCAGCGCGCCTGGAACCTGTCGCTGCAAGCCCTTGATCTGATCGATCAGCGCATTGCCGCGCACGGCATCGACTGCGACCGCGTGCACGGCTACACCTATGTGGCTGACTCGGCGCGCAAGGCGTGCGCCTTGCGCCAGGAATGCGACGAGCTGCAACAGCGCGGCGTGGCGTGTGACTGGGCCGAAGGCGCGCAGGTGCCCCGTCTGATCGACAGTCCACGCTACCGGGCGGCTTTTTTTGAACGACGCTCGGGTCATTTGCAGCCGCTGAAGTACGCCCTGGGAATCGCGCGTGCCGCCCGAGCGGCCGGGGTGCAAATTTTTGAGCATTCGCCCGTGACCCAACTACGGCGTGGCGCCACGCTGCTGGCGCACACCCCGCACGGCATGGTGAAGGCACGCTTTGGCGTGCTGGCCGGCAACTGCATGCTGGCCGAACACGGCCCCGGCGTGGCACCCGAGATTGCGCCGCGCATCATGCCGGTGGGCACCTACATCATTGGCACCGCAGCACTCGATCCGGCCTGCTGCGAACGCCTGATTGCCGCTGGCGCGGCGGTGTGCGACAACAATTTCGTGCTCGACTACTTTCGCTTCAGCCGGGACCACCGCCTGTTGTTTGGCGGGCGCGTCAGCTACACCGGCCGCACGCCGGCCCAACTGCAACACCTGCTGCGCCAGCGCATGCTGCGCGTATTTCCGACGCTGCAAGAACTGCCGGTGCAATTCGTCTGGGGCGGCTTTGTCGACATCAGCATGAATCGTGCGCCTGACTTTGGCCGGCTGGGCGACAACCTGTACTACCTGCAAGGCTTCAGCGGACACGGCCTGGCACTCACCGGGTTGGCCGGTCAACTGGTGGCGCAAGCGCTGGCGGGCCAAGCCGGGCACTTTGACCTCTTTGCCCGCCTGCAGCACCGCAACTTCCCTGGCGGGCCGCTGCTGCGCACGCCCACGCTGGCGCTGGGCATGTTGTGGTACCGCCTGCGCGACGCCCTGGCCTAGCGCGCCGGGTTTTTTTGTGGCAGCGGACAATTGACTGCGCGCCTGAGTATCAAACCGGGGCGCCCATGCTGATACAATCGCCCTTCTGTTTGGCCCGGTAGCTCAGTTGGTAGAGCAGCGGATTGAAAATCCGCGTGTCGGTGGTTCGATTCCGCCCCAGGCCACCAAAATTCAGCGCCCAACTGTTCTCAGTTGGGCGTTTTCATTTGTGCTTCCCGCATGGCACGCGGGCTTCCCGCACATTCTGCGTGTGCGCCCGGGGTCCTATGGCCTGGCAGGAAAATCCCCGGTTGCCCTCCGTTCCGCCCTCTCTTCTGTCGAAATCGGCGCTAACTTCTTCGCCGTGGCACACGCACATGGACTTTTGCGACCATGATTTGCGCGCGTGCCATTGCCATTCGTTGTCGGCTGGGCTTGGAGCAGCAATCCATCACGCCAACACAGCCGCCGCGCAAGGCATGGAATACAAGCCTGCGCGCTGCTGCGTGACAACGAGTGCTCCGTAGGCCGCCAGTCGAGCCTCGTGCTCCGGCTTGCCCTTGTCCTTCGACTTGATCTTGAATAGGTCGATTGGCTTGTCGCTCTTCTGGCCGGCGCGCTGCATGATCCTTTCGCCGTCCACCTCGGCTCCCTTGAACGACCACAGCGACTCGAACACCTTGGCCTGACCATCGGTGAACCGGATCGGCGTTGCCTGCACGTCCGGCAGCGTCGCCCACTTGAAGTCCGCCGAGAATGGCCCTTTCACAGGTGCGGCCGGATCGGCCACTGCTGGCGCTGCAGACGGTACCGAAGGGATGAATGTGATCTCGCCGCCATAGAACGTGAATCGTTCTTCCAGCGCCAGCCATTCCACGCCCGAACCGAAGGGCGATCCGCGAGTCGTGCGCGGCTTGGGAGTGATGACCCGGATGCTGCTGCCCGCCACGCGCACACGATCCAGCAAGTTCGGCTCATGCAGCACTCGCGTCAAATCTCGGGCCAGCAAAACCGGAGAACGGCGGGCGTCACCAATTCGCCAGGCTCCGTCGCCCAAGTCATCGATGTCGTCGCGGCTCTCGATGTCAAGGGAGAGGCGCATTTTCTGCCGCAGCCAGTCTTCATCCAGGGCCAACGCCGCACCGTCGATTGCTTCGACGGGCACCTGGCCACAATCCGGGCACCGGCAGATCCGGCCGCCCCGAGCATCACTCCAGACCTGCGCCCGGTGCTGCTGGCAGTGGGGGCAGAGCACAAAAGACTGATCCACCACTGTTGGCCTGACCGCTTTGCCGAGCACAGGCAAAGCCGATACCTCGCGTGGCGACAGCGTGGAACGCAGCACCGGCGTGCCGCCCGCGAACAGGCGGCAAACCAAGGCCCAGGCATCGTGCGTCGCCATTGATCAGTCCTCGAAGGCCGATGATGAACTGACCGCGTCGGTTTCAGGCGGTTGTTCGGGCCCTGAGTCTTGAGCAGTTTGCACCGAGCGTGTGCGGAGAATGGCGTGTTTTTGGCCGCATACTATGCGGAGATTGTCTTGACTGTGCGGCGAATGCCGGCCACAATCACCGCATGAAAAGCGAAGATAACCGCTACATCTGGCAGCTCAACGACTGGCCACACTGGGTTTATGACCGTCAGCGGCTGACGCCTGTGCTCGTAGAAGTGTACCGGGCTCAAGGCCATCTGTTGGGGCGCATGCACGATTTGGGTCTGGATCTGCGAGACCAGGCCACGCTGCGTGTCCTGACCGAGGACGTGCTCAAGACCAGTGAGATCGAGGGTGAAAAGCTCAACCCCGACTCGGTCCGCTCGTCGATTGCCAGGCGTCTTGGTGTCGACATCGGTGCCCTGGCTCCGACGGACCGACAGGTGGACGGCGTGGTGGACATGGTGCTCGATGCAACGCAACGGCACCACGAATTGCTAACGCAGGAGCGCTTGTTCGGTTGGCACGCCGCGCTGTTCCCCACCGGTTACAGCAGCCTGACCAAGATTCGTGTCGGGCAGTGGCGCGATGATGCGCAAGGCCCCATGCAGGTGGTCTCGGGCCCCATTCATCGACAGAAGGTTCACTATGAAGCACCGCCAGCACACCTGCTGGATGCCGAGATGCTGGACTTCCTGAATTGGTTCAATGTGGATCAACACGACGATCCGGTGATCAAGGCGGGTCTGGCACACCTGTGGTTTGTGACCATCCATCCCTTTGAAGACGGCAACGGCCGCATCGCACGGGCGGTAGGTGACATGGCACTGGCGCGCGCCGAGCGGTCGACACAGCGGTACTACAGCCTATCGGCGCAAATCCAGCGCGAGCGCAACGACTACTACGACCGCCTCGAAGCCACGCAAAAAGGCGACATGGATGTCACCGGTTGGCTGCAATGGTTTCTGGCCTGCCTGCTGCGGGCCGTACAAGGGGCCGAAGAAACACTGGCGCAGGTGTTGGCCAAGGCACGGTTTTGGCAACACTGGGCCGGCATGCCGATGAACGATCGGCAGATCAAACTGCTCAACAAGTTGCTCGATGGCTTTGACGGCAAACTGACTAGCAGCAAGTGGGCGGCCATCGGAAAGTGCTCACAAGACACGGCGCTGCGCGACATCACCGAACTGTTGGAACTCGGTGTCCTCAAAAAGTCCGAGGCCAGTGGTCGCAGCACCAGTTACGAGTTGATGCTGGACGCTCCGATGTTGTGAACGCAGACATGTGTCAAGTTCCGCCTGTTTATAGACA
>BBPD01001379.1_pt1 | contig 11415 bp, 8 predicted proteins | sample 1344911 | NCBI WGS metagenome assembly BBPD01 (sample SAMD00019088, study PRJDB2971) | groundwater metagenome | biome: freshwater biome; feature: mineral spring; material: ground water | place: USA: CA, Sonoma | collected 2011-09 | depth surface m
AGGATTTTCATGTCCTCCACGCTGTCGATCGCCACCCCGGCCTTGCCGACGTCGCCAAACACGCGCGGATGGTCCGAGTCGTAGCCGCGGTGCGTGGCCAGGTCGAAGGCCACCGAGACCCCCTGCCCGCCCGCCGCCAGCGCCTGGCGGTAAAAGGCGTTGGATTCCTCGGCGGTCGAAAAACCAGCGTACTGGCGGATGGTCCAAGGTCGCACCGCGTACATGGTGGCCTGCGGGCCGCGGATGAAGGGCTCGAAGCCGGGCAGCGTGTCGGTGTGGGGCAGGCCCTGCAGATCGGCCGCGGTGTAGAGCGGCTTGATCACGATGCCCTCGGGCGTGCGCCAATTCAGCGACTCGGGCGCCGCACCTTTGAGCGACTGGGCGGCCGCCGCGCGCCAGTCGGCCAGCGTGGCGGTTTTGAATTCGGGGGGCAAGGGCGTGCCAGACACGGAACCAGGCTCGGGACTCGACATGGGGAACCTCTCTCAAAGCCCCGCAGGGCGTACAAGCTGTGGCTGGATTCTAGCGCATTTATAATTATTGATTCAAAATTTTAGCCAGGCTACAATCTGCGGCTTGCACAACCCAGCACCCCAACCCTCAAGCGCCTCTATTTTGAGCACTCCTTCCGCCCACCTGCGCCCGCGCGCCCTCTACCAAGAGGTGGCCGAGCGCCTGCGCCTGCGCATTTTCAGCCGCGAGCTGGCGCCGGGCAGTTGGATCGACGAGCTCAAAATTGCCGAAGAACTCGGCATCAGCCGCACCCCGCTGCGCGAAGCGCTCAAGGTGCTGGCGGCCGAGGGGCTGGTGACCATGAAGCTGCGCCGCGGCGCCTACGTGACCGAGGTCTCGGAGCAAGACCTGCGCGAGGTCTATGAACTGCTGGCGCTGCTGGAGGCCGACGCCGCCGCCGCCGCCTGCCGCCACGCCAGCGGCGAGCAAATGCAGCAACTGCAAGACTTGCACCAGCAGCTTGAAGACGCGGCGCAAGAAGTGGAAAAGCCCAGCACCGAACCCCGCACCGACACCCGTCCAAGCTCGCCCGAGCGCTTCCTGGCTGCCAACGAGGCCTTTCACCTGCAGTTGCTGCACCTAGCGGGCAATCGCTGGCGCATGCAGGTGGTGGCCGATCTGCGCAAGGTTATGAAGCTCAACCGCCACGGCTCGCTGCTGCGCCAAGGTCGCTTGCAGCAATCGCTGCAGGAGCACCGCGCCCTCATGGCGGCGCTGCAAGCGCGCGATGCCGAACAAGCGCGGCAACAGATGGCCGCGCACTTTGCCCAAGGCCTTCGAGCAGCCATCTGATTTCTATAATAAAATCGGTTCAATAGCCATAGAAAGACAGAAATGTCTAGGCAAAGAACCCCGACTTGAACGCCTCTGCCCCCAGCCAACTCGAGCTCGAATACCAAGCCATTTTGCAAAATGCTTGGGTCGGCATTCTGCTCACGCGCCGGCGCGTGGTCGAGCATTGCAACCCGCGCGCAGCCGAGCTTTTTGGCTGGCAGCAGGGCGAACTGATTGGCCAACCGGCCTCGGTGCTGTACTTTTCCGACTCCGATTACGCCGACATGGGGCAGCAGGCCTCGCATCTGCTGGCCGCAGGCCAATTGTTCGAGCAAGAGCGCCTGATGCGCCGGCGCGATGGCAGCGCCGTGCATTGCCACCTGCGCGCCAAAGCCATCAACCCAGATAACAGCGCCGACGGCACGATTTGGATTCTTGAAGACATCGGGGAGCGCAAGCGCTCTGAATCGCACTTGCGCCGTCTGCTGATACAGCAACAGGCCATACTCGAAAACGCCAGCGTGGGCATTTTGTTTACCTGCAACGGCCTGATCGAGCACTGCAACCCGCGCTTTGAAGAACTGCTGGGCTACGCCCCGGGTGAATTGCTGGGCAACAGCGCCGAGGTCTTTTTCAGCTCCGCCGACGACTACCAGCGCTTCGGCTTGGCCATCGGAGCCCGTCTGGCCGCCGGCGAGCGCATCGACATCGAGTGGCGCAACCGCCGCCGCGATGGCTCCTTGGTGTGGTTTCGACACCTGGCGCGCGCGCTGCCGCAGGCCGGCGAAGAAAAAATCACGATCTGGATCAGCGACGACATCAGCCAGCGCAAGGCGGTAGAGCTGGAGTTGGCCAGTGCCCACGCCGAGCTGGAGCGGCGCGTGACCGAACGCACCGAGGCCTTGCAGCGCGCCAACCAGCGCTTCGATGCCATGTTTCGCTGCGCCCCGCTGGCCATTTATACCCGCGACCGGCAAAACCAGGTGCTGAGCTGGAACCCGGCGGCCGAGGCCATGTTCGGCTGGCGGGCCGACGAAATCATGGGCCAGACACTGCCCATGGTGCCCGAGCACCTGCACGAGCAATGCCAGCAGCAGATCGATGCCGTGCTGGCTGGCCAGACCCTGTTGCAGTTTGAAACCGAACGCCATCGCCGCGACGGCAGCCGCTTCGAAGTGAGCCTGACCGTGGCCCCGATGCCCGATGAGCAAGGCCAAGTGCATGAATTTTTGACCTTGGCAAGCGACATCACTGAACGCCGATTGGCTGAACAACAGATTGCGCACCTGGCCTACCACGACGCCCTGACCGGACTGCCCAACCGCCTGCTGCTGCAGGACCGGCTGCAGCAGGCACTGGCGCAAGCCGAGCGCGAGCAACAGCACCTCGCCCTGCTCTGCCTCGACCTCGACAATTTCAAGCAAATTAACGACACGCTCGGCCATGCCGCTGGCGATGTGCTGCTGCAGCAAGTCACCCAGCGCTTGCTCGGCTGTCTGCGCGACACCGACACCCTGAGCCGCCAAGGGGGCGACGAGTTCATCGCCCTTTTAAGCCACTTGGTTGACCAGCACGCCACCTTGGCGGTGCTGGGCAAAATCACGGCTTGCATGGAGGCCCCCTTTGTGCTCGACTCGCACGAGCTGGTGCTGAGTTTTTCGATCGGGGTGGCACTCTTTCCCAGCGACGGGCGCGACTTCGACACCCTGCTGCGCAAAGCCGATATGGCGATGTACCGGGCCAAAGAGTCGGGCCGCAACAGCCACCACTTTTTTAACGACGAAATGGGTCAGCAGGCTGGCGAGCACTTGCGGCTGCGCAGCGGCCTGCGCCGGGCGCTTGAGCAAGGCGAGCTGCAATTGCACTACCAGCCCCAGTTCGATCTGCGCACTGGCGCCCTGATAGGGGCCGAGGCGCTGCTGCGCTGGCTACACCCCGAGCAGGGGCTGATCGCGCCGGCGCGCTTCATCCCGATCGCAGAAGAAAGCGGCCTGATCGTGCCCATCGGCGCCTGGGTGATTGAAGAGGTCTGCCGCCAAGGCCGTGCTTGGCTCGATGCCGGCCATCCGCCGCTGCTGCTGGCTGTCAACCTTTCGGCGGTGCAGTTCAAGCGCGGCGACCTCGAGGCCACGCTGCGCCAGGCGCTGCAACGCAGCGGCTTGCCCGCGCACCTGCTGGAGCTGGAACTCACCGAATCGCTGCTGCTGCACAACACCCAAGCCATGCTCGACCTGGTGCGCCGGCTCAAGGGCATGGGGGTGAAGCTCGCGATTGACGATTTTGGCACCGGCTACTCCAGCCTGTCCTACCTCAAGCGCTTTGCGGTGGACAAGCTCAAGATCGACCAGTCTTTTGTGCGCGACCTGCTCACCGACCCAGACGACGCCGCCATCGTGCGTGCCATCATTCAAATGGCCGCCAGCTTGGGGCTGCGCACGGTCGCCGAAGGGGTGGAAACGGCGGCGGTGGCCGAGCGCATTGCCGCTTTGGGCTGCGACGAAGCCCAAGGCTATCACTACGCGCGCCCCATGCCAGCGGCTGCGTTCACCGATTTCTTGCAGCGCACTGCTAAAATCAGGCCCAATTCGTCCTGAGATCCTGCGGCCTCACGGCTTGCGGCATTCTCTTTACCATTGCGGTACCCTTCTCTGCCCGTAGCTCAGCTGGATAGAGCAACGGCCTTCTAAGCCGTAGGTCACAGGTTCGACCCCTGTCGGGCAGGCCATAAAATTAACAGGTTAGCGCATTTTTCTAATGTCGCTGATCGGCAATTTTGGGGCAATTATTAGCCCCTTCTGCGATCCGCCCTGATGATGGAGCTGAACAACCACCTCATCCACACCCAAATGCAAGCCGCCCAGCTCTTCGGCGTAACTCAGCCGCGCATCCCCGACCTGATGCGCGGCAAGATCAACATGTTCGGCCTAGATGCGCTGGTGAATAGGGCAGCGGCAGCGGGATTTCATATCGAGATGCGGGGACGCGCAGCAGCCTGATCAGGCCAAGCCAGCACGTAGGGAACCGGTTGAATTTCCTATGCCCTTCGACGGGCGGCGATGAAGGAGCGCAGCATCAGCACGAGCAGCCCCCCAGACAGTGCCAGCATGCCGATGTTGACCCACAGCGCGAGCGGGCTCATCTGCGCGGCGCGGATCAGCAGCACCGCTGCCGGTGCGAGTGCCCCGAGCAACGCCACCACCGTGGCCACGTGCATCAGGTGCTTGCGGGCGCCTGCGAAGGCCAGCGAGAGACCACCCAACACTGCAAGCGCAGCGCCTAGGTAGGCTGGCAGCAGGGCGGTGCGGTTCGAGGAGATCCCGAAGGCAACCACCCCAAGGGCGATCAGCAGGACGGCGAATACCAGTGTGGTCTTGGGCATCAGGAAGGGCTCGTGCGTAGAGAAGAAGTTGCCAGTGTACCTGCATCGCTCTATCGCCGCATCGGTGTGGCCGCATCGGACATTTGCCCCGCCAGCCGCGCCGCTTGCGCGTCCAGCGCAGCGTTTTATGGCCACAGCGCGGCGAGGCCTTCGGCGCTCGTAGGCCTCGGCGTCGCTTTTGCGATCGAAGGTCGCCGACACATCGGCGTGCCCCCCAGCGGCGCACCCGCACCCACCATGTATCATCGCGTTTTTCCACTGCCCTTTTTTCTGTACATGCCCGAAGCGGCCTTCTAAGCCGTAGGTCACAGGTTCGACCCCCTGTCGGGCAGGCCATCTTTGCGGATTTCACTTTTCACATGACCGTCACCATCAAGGACGCAGCAGGCATCGAAGGCATGCGCCGCGCCGGGCGCCTAGCCAGCGAAGTGCTGGACTATCTGGGCCCGTTCGTGCAGGCCGGCGTCAGCACCAATGAGCTCGACCGGCTGGCGCACGACCACATCGTCGGGGTGCAGCAGGCCATCCCGGCCCCGCTCAACTACGCACCCGGCGGCTATGCGCCCTACCCCAAGAGCATCTGCACCTCGGTCAACCAGGTGATCTGCCACGGCATCCCCAACGACAAGCCGCTCAAGCGCGGCGATATCGTCAACATCGACGTCACCGTGATCAAAGACGGCTGGCACGGCGACACCAGCCGCATGTTCGTGGTCGGCGCCACAGCCCCGGCGGCGCTGCGCCTGTGCACCATCACCTACGAAGCGATGTACAAAGGCATCGAGCGCGTGCGCCCGGGGGCGCGCTTGGGCGACATCGGGCACGCCATCCAGCAGCACGCCGAGGCCGCCGGCTATTCGGTGGTGCGCGAGTTCTGCGGCCACGGCATCGGGCAGCAGTTTCACGAGGAGCCGCAGGTGCTGCACTATGGCCGCCCCGGCACCGGCATGGCGCTGCAAGCCGGCATGACCTTCACCATCGAGCCCATGATCAACCAAGGGCGGCGCGAGATCCGCGAAATGGGCGACGGCTGGACCATCGCCACCAAAGATCGCTCGCTCTCGGCGCAATGGGAGCACACCGTGCTGTGCACCGAAAGCGGTTTCGAAATTCTGACGCTCTCGGCCGGTTCGCCGCCACCGCCAAGCGCCAACGCAGGCCGGCAGGCCTGATCCCGGGCCGAGCGGCTGGCGCCCACAAGCTGCTGCAGCCCCTTTTTTGCATGCACACCCCCTCCATGCAGGCCATACCCGCCCCAGCAGCCCCGCTTTCCGCTCTGCGCCAGCGCTACCAAGACGACCGGGCAGCCCTATTGGCGAGCATCGGCCACTGGGAAGGCACGGCGCGCGGCATCCACGCCCCCCTGCGGCGGCTGGCGCGTTTGGCCGACGAGGTGTTGCGCCAGCTCTGGCGCCAGGCCGCGCTGCCGCCGGGCTGCACGCTGGTGGCGGTGGGGGGCTACGGACGGGTCGAGCTGTTTCCGCATTCCGATATCGACGTGCTGCTGCTGCTGCCCGAGGCGCTGGATCTGGAGGCCCAACCGGCCGTCAAGGTGGCGCTGGAGGGCTTTATCGGCGCCTGCTGGGACGTGGGGCTCACCATTGGCTCGAGCGTGCGCACGCAGGCGCAGTGCCTGCACGAGGCGGCGGCCGACGTCACGGTGCAGACCGCCTTGCTGGAAAGCCGCTGGCTGGCCGGGGCCCGCAAGCCCTTCGAGTCGCTGGTCTGCGCGCTGCTCGACGCCCTCGATGCGCGCGCCTTCATGCAGGCCAAGCTGCTGGAGCAGCGCCAGCGCCATCAAAAATACGAAAACACCCCCTACGCGCTGGAGCCCAACTGCAAGGAGTCGCCCGGGGGCTTGCGCGATTTGCACACCATCCTTTGGCTGGCCAAGGCCGCCGGTTTGGGCCACTCGTGGGACGAACTGGTGCAACGCGGCTTGGCCACGGCGCTGGAGGGGCGCCAGCTCAAGGCCAACGAGGCGCTGCTGAGCCTGATTCGGGCCCGGCTGCACGTGCTGGCCGGGCGGCGCGAAGACCGGCTGGTGTTCGATTTGCAATCGGCGCTGGCGCAGGCCTTTGGCTACCGCGCCCAGCTCGAGGGCGATGAGGCACAAAGCCCCAAAGCCCTGCACGCCCGTGGCGCACGCCGCGCCAGCGAAGCCCTGATGCGGCGCTACTACTGGGCCGCCAAGGCCGTGACGCAGCTCAACGAGGTGCTGCTGCTCAACATCCAAGAGCGCATCGACACCGACCAGCGCGGCAACGCGCCGCCCCTGCGCGCCCTCACCGAGCATTTTTTCGACAAAGACGGCATGCTCGAAATCGCCAGCGACGACCTGTACTGGCAGCACCCGCAAGCCATACTGGAAACCTTCTTGCTGCACCAGACCGCGCCCGGCATCACCGGGTTGTCGGCGCGCACCCTGCGCGCGCTCTACAACGCACGCGGGCTGATGAACGCGGCGTTTCGGCGCGACCCGCGCAACCGCGCCACCTTCATGCGCATTTTGCAGCAGCCCAGCGGCATCACGCACGCCTTCAGGCTCATGAACCAGACCTCGGTGCTGGGGCGCTACCTGTGGGCCTTTCGCAGCACCGTCGGGCAGATGCAGCACGACTTGTTCCACGTCTACACGGTCGATCAGCACATACTGATGGTGCTGCGCAATATGCGCCGGTTTTTCATCCCCGAGCATGCGCACGAATACCCCTTTTGCGCGCGCCTGGCCGCAGGCTGGGACAAACCGTGGCTGCTTTATGTGGCGGCGCTGTTTCATGACATCGGCAAGGGCCGGGGGGGCGACCACTCCGAGGTCGGTGCGCGCGAGGTGGCCAGCTTTGCGCGCCAGCACGGCATCGAGCGCGCCGACGCCGATCTGATCCACTTCTTGGTGACCGAGCACCTGAGCATGAGCCGGGTGGCGCAAAAAGAGGACTTGTCCGACCCCGACGTGATCGCCGCCTTTGCGCGCCGGGTCGGCAACGAACGCCGCCTGACCGGCCTGTACCTGCTCACGGTGGCCGACATCCGCGGCACCAGCCCCAAGGTCTGGAACGCCTGGAAGGGCAAGCTGCTCGAAGACCTGTACCACGCCACCGTGCGCGTGCTCGGTGGCGCCGCCCCTGACCCGGCGGCCGAGATCGAAGCGCGCAAACGCGAGGCGCTGGCCCGGCTGGCGCTGCACGCGCTGCCGCAGCAGGCGCACCAGCGCCTGTGGCAGCAGCTCGACGTGGGCTACTTCATGCGCCACTCGGCCGACGAAATCGCCTGGCACACGCGCCAGATCAGCAAAGCGCTGCATGAGCGCGAATCGGCCCCGGGGGCTGCGTTTCTGCGCGAGGCACCGCCCAGCCCCTTGGTGCGCGCCCGCCAATCGCCCGTGGGGGAAGGGTTGCAGGTCTTGATCCACACCGCCGACCACGCCGAATTGTTCGTGCGCGCCTGCGCGTATTTTGATCGCGGTGGTTTTAGCATCCAAGACGCCAAAATCCACACCACCCTCGATGGTTTTGCGCTCGATACCTTTCAGGTGTTGCCGGCCAGCATGCCGGAGCAGCATCGCGAGTGGATCGCGCAGGTGGAGAACGACCTGCCGCTGACGCTGCAACAAGGCGGCCCTTTGCCCGCGCCCAGCAAGGGACGCTTGTCGCGCCGCGTGAAAAGCTTTCCGATTCTGCCGCGCGTGGGCCTGCAACCCGACGAAAAGGGCCAGCGCTGGCTGCTCACCGTGTCGGCCAGCGACCGCATCGGGCTGCTGTACGCCATGGCGCGCGTGCTGGCGCAGCACCAGGTGGATGTGCAACTGGCCAAGATCAGCACGCTGGGCGAGCGCGTCGAGGACACCTTTCTGATTCGCGGCCCACACCTGCATCTGGTGCGGGCGCAGGCGCAGCTAAACCACGACCTGCTGCATGCTCTCGAGTCAGACTAGAGCGGATGCCCCCCACGCTTGGCGCTTGCGCGCCTGCGCTGCCCCCCGAGGGGGCTCTCGCCAGCTTGGGGCGGCCCGGCGCTGGCTCGGTGGCCCCCACGCTTGGCGCTGCGCGCCTGCGCTGCCCCCCGAGGGGGCTCTCGCCAGCTTGGGGCGGCCCGGCGCTGGCTCGGTGGCCCAGCTTTAATCCGCCTCCGCTTTAAGCAGCGCGCGCAGTCCCGCTTCGTCTAGCACCGGCAGCCCGAGTTCGCGCGCCCGCTCCAGCTTGGAGCCGGCCTCGCTGCCCGCCACCACGTAGGCCGTTTTCTTGCTCACCGAGCCGCTCACCTTGCCGCCGGCGGCCTCGATCAGCGCCTGCGCCGCCTCGCGCGAGAGCGTGGGCAGGGTGCCGGTGAGCACCAGCGTTTTGCCGGCTAGGGGTAGCGCAGGCGCGCCCTCGCCTTCGCCTTCGCCTTCGCTCCAGTGCACGCCGCCTTGGCGCAGTTGCGCCAGCAGCTCGAGGTGCGCGGGTTGGCGAAAAAAATCGTGCACGCTTTGCGCCACCACCGGCCCCACATCGGGCACTTGCAGCAACTCTTCCTCGCTGGCCTGCTGCAAGCGCTGCAAGCTGCCAAAGTGCTGCGCCAGGTCTTTGGCGGTGCGCTCGCCTACGTGGCGCATGCCCAGCGCATACAGCAAGCGGGCCAAGGTGGTGCGCTTGGAGGCCTCGATGGCCTGCATCAAATTGAGCGCCGATTTGTCGGCCATGCGCTCGAGCCCGGCCAGCTCGTGCGCGTTTAGGCGGTACAGATCGGGCAGGCTGCGCACCTTGCCCGAATCCACCAGTTGCTCGATCAGCCTGTCGCCCAAGCCTTCGATGTTCAGCGCGCGCCGGCTGACGGCGTGCCACAGCGCCTGCTTGCGCTGGGCCGGGCAACTCAAGCCGGCGCCGCAGCGCTGCTCAGGCGAGTCGGGCTCGCGCAGCAAGGCGGAGCCGCACACCGGGCAGGCCAGCGGCATCTGCCACGCCGGGCCGCGCGCGGCGCCGCTCGAACCCAAATCTGGCACCACCCCCACCACTTCGGGAATCACGTCGCCGGCGCGGCGCACGACCACAGTGTCGCCCACGCGCACGTCTTTGCGCAGCACCTCCTCGGCATTGTGCAAGGTGGCGTTGGTGACGGTCACGCCGCCCACGAACACCGGCGCCAGCCGGGCCACTGGCGTGAGCTTGCCGGTGCGCCCCACCTGCACCTCGATCGCCAGCACCTGCGTGCTCTGCTCTTGCGCCGGGTATTTGTGCGCCAAGGCCCAGCGCGGCTCGCGCGTCACAAAGCCCAGCCGCTGCTGCCACTCAAGGCGATCGAGCTTGTAGACCACGCCGTCGATGTCAAACGGCAGGCTGTCGCGCAAGGCCCCGATGCGTTGGTGGTACTGCACCAGTTCGAGCGCCCCATAGCAGCGCTGCACCAGATCGCAAACCGGCACCCCCCAGTCGCGCAGGGCCAGCAAGCCCTCGTGCTGGCTGGCAAAAGGGGGCGCCATGGGCACGCCGTCCGCCGTTGCAGCGCTGGGCGCAGCGGCATCGGCAAGCATGCGAATTTCACCCCAACCGTAGGCAAAAAAACTCAGGCGCCGCTCGGCCGTGATGGCGGGATCGAGCTGGCGCACCGCCCCGGCCGCCGCATTGCGCGGGTTGACAAAGGTTTTTTCGCCCTTGGCTCCGGCGGCGATGCGCTGGCGCTGGCGCTCGTTAAGCGCCTCAAAGTCGTCGCGGCGCATGAACACCTCGCCGCGCACCTCCAGCAGCGCCGGGGCTGGGCGCACGCGCTCATCGAGCCGCAAGGGAATCGCGCCGATGGTGCGCACGCTGTGCGTCACGTCCTCGCCCGTAGCGCCATCGCCGCGGGTGGCGGCCTGCACCAACAGGCCCGCCGCGTAGCGCAGGTTGATGGCCAGCCCGTCAAACTTGGGCTCGGCCAGGTAGGCCAGCTCGGGGTCGGTGGGCGACAGGCCGAGTTCTTTGCGCAGGCGCGCATCAAAAGCCAAGGCCCCGCTGGGCTGGGTATCGGTTTCGGTGCGGATGCTGAGCATCGGCACCCGGTGCGCAACCGGCGCAAAACCCTCACGCAGCGGCGCCCCCACGCGCTGGCTGGGCGAATCGGGCGCCACCCATTCGGGGTGCAAGGCCTCGAGTTGCAACAGCTCTTGCCACCAGGCGTCGTACTGGGCATCGGGCACCTCGGGCGCATCCAGCACATGGTAGAGGTGCGCGTGCCGCTGCAACAAAGCGCGCAGGGTTTGCAGGCGCGCGCGGGGCGCATCGATTGGATCGGGCGTATCGGACATGGGCTGGATTGTCCCACCACAGACCACCCCAACAGCAAGCCAGATACCCCCTAGCGATTGCTTGCCACACTCGGAAATGTCACCGAATTTTCACAATCCCCAGCCATGATACGCGGGTCAGTCCCTTGCAAGCCGTCGGCGGGCTGAATGCGGCTCAATCGATTTTTTCATTTTGGAGATTCACATGCAAAGCAAACGTGCCTTTTTGGCGCTGTCCACGGCAGCTCTGTTGGGCGGCGTCACAGCCCTGACACCCGCTTGGGCCCAAACCGCCACGGTGCGGGTCGATGGCTCCAGCACCGTGTTCCCGATCTCCGAGGCCGTAGCCGAAGAGTTTCAACAAGCCAACCGCAACGTGCGCGTCACGGTCGGCGTGTCGGGCACCGGCGGCGGCTTCGCCCGCTTTTGCCGTGGCGAAATCGACGTGACCGGCGCTTCGCGCCCGGCCCGCGCCGCCGAAATCGAGGCCTGCCGCGCCGCCGGCATC
>BBPD01000439.1_pt1 | contig 11414 bp, 8 predicted proteins | sample 1344911 | NCBI WGS metagenome assembly BBPD01 (sample SAMD00019088, study PRJDB2971) | groundwater metagenome | biome: freshwater biome; feature: mineral spring; material: ground water | place: USA: CA, Sonoma | collected 2011-09 | depth surface m
TTAATCCGTTGGTCGAAGGTTCGAATCCTTCAGGGCCCACCAAAAAACGCTGACGGATCAACAGCTTGCGCAGCCATCGCGGCGCCTGGCAAAAGAGGCCGGTTCCGCAAACCGCCGCCAGTTCCGCAATTCACTGCAGCCGCTCGTACATTCGCTCGCGCAGGCGCTCCAGTTTCTGCTGCTCAACGTGCAGGTCGCGCTCGAACTGCTCGTGGCTGATGCGCCCGGTGTCGAGTTGGCGCTGCAGTTGGCGGATGTTGCGCTCGATCTCGACTTCCGCAATCCGGGTGCGCGCGCGCAGGTTCTGCTCGAGCACGTCCTGCGGGTAGCTGCCCAAGCGCACGCCGACCGAGCGCGCCAGCGCCTGCGCCGTCGAGGCCTCGCGCCCGAAGGCGTCGGTGCGGCCCCGCAGCGAGCCGACCACGCCGTCCCATGCGTGCGTGTTGGGCAGGATCACCAGGTTGGGCATCAGCGCCTTGTACAAGTGGTCAGCCACCTTGGCCGCCTTCTGCGCGCCGGTGTCGGTCTCCAGTGTGATCGGGCGGCCGGTGAACATGCTTCGGTTGGCCACGATCTCGCCGAAGATCACCAGCGGCCCGCCAGGCACCAGCGGCGGAAACCACGGCAGCGCGGTGTTGGGTGCGGCAACATCGACCACATCGCTGACGGGCACCCAGCGGCGCACGTCGAGGAACACCGGCGAGCCGTGCTCGTCGTTCCACGGCATGCGGATCATCTTCGGCACGATGCCCCAGACCCCGCCGGCGAGCTGGTCAGGCAGCAGCGCGCGAGTGCGCTCTTCGTCCTCCGCGCTCTCGCCGGCGATCATCGAGCCCAGTGCGCTCAAGCCGCCAGCGAACATCATGAGCTTGATCAGCTTGTGCGGCTTCTTGCCCATCGTCTCCAACAGCATCGGCGTCGCTCGGTAGGTGTAGCTGATGAACGGCCAAGCCGTTGCGCGCATGGCCTGGATCCACGGCGCGTTGATGCGGTAGTCGAGGAACGAGCGGCGCGCCACCTTGCCCGCGGCGACATCATCGGCGCCAGTCTCCTTCTCGCGCAGCCACGCCGCCAAGCGAAACACGTCGTCCTCGCGCTGGTAGAGGTCGATCATGTTCTTGCCCTCGGTGACCACAGCCGTCACCGGGCGCGAGAGCTTGGCCGACTCCCACGCCTGCGGCCAGCGCAGATGCAGTGCGTGCTGCAGCGCGGCGAGCACGCCCACCTGAGCGGCGCCGCTGGCGTTGCCCTTGGTGGCGAGTTCGCGTTCCAAGACATCGAGCAGCGGCGCGAGCTGATCCTGCGCGATCTCGTTGGTCACCCACGTGCCCACATCGCCGCCGGCGTCCTGGTAGCGGTCGAGGATGACCCGCGCGGCCTCGCGGTCTGGCATGCCAGCGCGCGCCAGCACGTTGCCGACGCCGCCGATCAAGCCCTGGCCGTCGCGTTGGCTCGCGCCCAGCAGGATGCGCAGCGCCTTGTAGATGTGCCCAGCGGATACGTCATGCCAGTCGGCCATCACGAAGCTCGACATGACGTTGTTCATGTGCACCGCCGGGCTGAGCGCCGTTTTCGCGAGCTTCCATGCCAGCAACACCTGCGCATAGACCTCGCCGAATGGCGCGTACTCGGTGTTGACGACATGGCGGATGTCGTTCCACACCGGCCCCGGGATGATGCGCCCGGCCAGCGCGCCGTACTTCAGCACGTCGGTACCGGTCACCTTGGTCTGCGGCACGCGCACCCATTCGTCGACTTTGAACGTGTCGCGCCAGCGTTCTGACGCATCGACCAGCGTGCCGGTCTTGATTTCTTCGCCAGGCTTGAGCGCCTGCGTGCGCGCCATCCACTCGAAGTAGCGCCCGATCTCGACGTCGTGGATCATGCCCTGCAGCGTGCGCGCGATCGCGAAGCGGGCCTCGTCGATCTCGCCCATCTGCTCGCGCTCTTGCTTCGTCCAGTCGCGCCAGAGCACCACGCGCTCACCGCGCACGTCGCGCACCTCGAACACGCCGGTCTGGCTCCAGTCGCCGTAGCGCGGCGGCAGCGGCTGCTCGGCGGGCCAGTACGCGACTTCGACCACGCGCCCCGGCGGCTTCTGGCCCTCGACGCCGGGCAGCGCCGCCACGCCCTCGCCGCTGGGCGCGCGGCGTTCGAGCCGGATGAAGCGCTCGTTCTTGAGCGCCGCATCAGCGCGGCCGGCGCTCAGCTTGCGCCCCCACCACTCGGGCGCGGTCGCGCGCATCTGCGCCATGCCGGCGTCAATCTCCAGGCCGCGGCCGCGGTACTGGTCGCCCAGCACCGTGATCGCGCGCCGGCGCAGCGCCTGATGCTCAGGGTCGGCCCCGACGACGTGCTTGAGGTAGCTGCGCCGCAAGTAGGCGAGGCGGTGGCGCTGGTACGCCTCAGGGCTGAGCTGGCCCAGCCGCACGGCCTCGCGCGAGAGGTCGTCGACCATCTGCTGCACTTCGCGCAGCACGCGCACCGAGCCCTCTGGCAAGCCGCGCAGCTTGTCGTTGTAGGCCGCGCGCTCGGCGCCATCAGGCAGGTTCATCCACTCGTAGACCACGCGGCTCTCGTCGCGCGAGAGCGAGCCCAGCCGGTCGAGGAAGACGCCGACGCGGCGCATCTGCACGCGCTTGGCCGCATCGAGCAGCGTGCGCCGGTCGATGACCGCTTCGGGCACGCCGTAGTCGGAGGCGACCCCAGCCTTGATCCGCTCCGGCGTCCAGCGCCGCAGCAAGTCGCCGATGCGGTCGTACAGCCAGCTTGTCGTCTGCTCAAAACCGACGCCGCGCGAGACCGCGCGCATGACGCGGTCGATGGGCTTGCTGGTGGCCGCAGGCGTCTCGATGATCGCCTGCGCGCGCTCGGCCGCAGTGCGGGTGTCGGGCGGCGCTACAGCGTCTGGCTTGCGGCGGCTGTAGAAGATGCGCTCTTGCGGCGCCCAATCTCGGCCTGTAGCCTGGTCTCGCTTAAGGTCGGGCAGTTGCCCGCGTAGCCCGTCCAGTACTCGTCCTCGTCGTTGTCGCCCAGCCCCCACGGCGGCTTTGAGGTGCACAAGTAGTGCAGTTCGCGCAGCAGTGCGCCAACCCGCTTGTCCCGCTCGCGGCACGCCTGCACGAAGGCGCGCATCGCCACCGGGTCGCTGTCGTCCACCCCCGCCCAGTTCGCCCTGAAGAGCCACTTCAAGTACGTCCGGCCCCCTTTGCAGGGCTCGTCCAGTGGCCACGTCGATGAAGCTGCCGTTGTCATACGCGATGCGCGAAAGGTCGATCCCAGCATTCTTGAGTGCTGCCGCACTCACGTCAATCATCCGCTCGATATTGCCGTCGTCGTCGCCATAGACCCAGCGCAAGGCCGGTACGCCGGCTGCGCCGCGCGTCTGCCGCGGGTGCGGCGCCAAGTGCCGCGTGGTGCCGAACTTGAGCGCGCTCGACAGCATGTGCTCCAGGCGCCGGTGCATGGCCTCGTCCGAGAGCCCAGCCGGGTCGCCGATGAAGATGCGCCCGGTGTTGTGCGCGTAGTTGGCGACCGCGGCGTAGACGATTTCACCCTTGCCCAGGCCGGGCTGGAACAGCGACACATCGATCCAGACGTCTTCCGTGTTCGGGTCTACGGCATCCGGGTTGTCGCCCGGCCGATCGGTCGTGACGTTGATCATCTCCCCGTCGTCGAGGTCGAAGCCGTAGACCGATGGCCCGAACGGGTTGGGGGCGCGCTGCGTGACCCGCGCGGTTGTGCCGTCGTCGAAGCGGATGTCGAAGTGCGTCTGCCCGCCCACCGTCGCGCGCTGCGTGACTGTGGCTGTGGGCGCGAGGTCGGCCACGATGCCAGCCAGGTCGGTTTTGTCCGAGCGCGGTAGCGCAAACAGGTCGTCGAGCGCGGCCAGATCGTCGGCGGCTTGCTCGGTGGCGGCGAAATCGTCTTGCTCGGCCCGGCTGAAGCGCGTCGGCGCGCCCACCGCCTCGCCAGCCCCGCGCTCGACCCAGTTGCGCGCCGGCAGGATGAAGCTGCGGATGATCTCGGCATCCGACAGCGCCAGGCCCTCGAAGCCAGGCACATGCTCGCGCAGCCAAGTCCGGATCGCGGCGATTGCACGCTTGACGAAGCCCAACTCGGGCCGGGTCTGCGCCATCTCGGCCAGCACTTCCTCGGCCACCTGCCGACGTGAGGTGGTCAGCAGAGCCCGGGCCGCCTGGTCGAGCGCGGCGCCGGCGAGTTCGCTCTTGCCAGCTTCGCGGCGCAGGCTGGCGACTTCGGCGCGCGCCTCCTGCAGCGTGATCGGCAGGCCGTACTGCGTGGCCTTGGCGCGCATCTCGGGCGCACGCACGTGCGCGATCTGATCGAGGATCGCATCGAGCCGGCCGCCGAAGACGCCGCGCAGGCCGTAGTGCCCGAGCGCTTCGTGGAACAGCACGCGCACGACGTCGGCGGGCCGGTTGAGTGCGCCGGCGACGATGTAGACCTTGCCGCGGTAGAAGAAGCCCTCGGGCTCGCCGCTGGCGCCCGCGCTGCGCTGCTGCGCGTCATGCTGGCGCACGGCCTCAGGGACAGCCGCATCCTGCATCGATGCGACGACCTCGACCTCGGGCGCGTTGGCCCAGAGCGCGCGGATCGCTTCGACGATGCGGCCGGCCTCGGCTGTGGGCATGCCGCGCTGGGCGGCGCGCCGGGCAAACACTGCGCCGGCGTCCCTGGCGGTGACCTCGACCGCGGCGCGGCGCGCCGCGGCGTCGCCCTTGGGGTACGTGCGGATGTCGTCCACACCAGCCGCCCGCAGCGCTTCGAGCGCGCGCGGGCTGACGCCTTCGGGCACCACGGCTGCACGGAACTCGCCCAAGCCCACCACGCGCGGAATCTTGGCCTCGAAGTACGCCGTGGGCAGGTTGCGCAGCTTGGCGAGGAATTGGCTGGCGCGCTCGGCCGCTGCGTCGCTGATCTCGTGGCCCATCTCGCGCGCTGCTGCGCGCACGCCACGGGTTGCCGCGCGCTCCAGGATCGCCGCTGCGGTGTTCGACGGCATGTCCTGCGAAAACGCCCGCGCGACCTCCAGGAACTCGGTGTTGATCTCGTCGCGCACGGCCTCGAACTGCTCGGCCGGGATCAGCCGGTCGCGGCTGCGGCGGATCTGCTCGACGCTGCGAAAGCGTGGCGTGACCCTGGCCCGAATCGCGCCGGCGCCAGCAATCGCGCCCTCGCCGCCGCGCAAATCACGCTTGAGCAACCTGACCACGTTGTCCAGCGTGTGCGGCAGGTAGCGCCGCCGGCCGGCCGCGGTGTAGCCATCGAAGATGCGCTCCGACTTCGTGACCGCCTCGAGCTGGTCGATCACATACTGCTGGAACTCGTTGGCCAGGCCGGCCTGCTCGATCTGCCGCTCCAGCGCGCGGCGCGTCTCGTACTCGTCGGCCTGGGGGCGCTCGCGCAGTTGCGCGTCGCGGGCGACCTTGCGCGCCATGTCGCGCACGACGTTGCCCTGGAAACCCTCGTCACGGTCGAGCGCGCTGACCAGCGCGTCGCGCCCCTCCAGCGTCGCGCGGTACTGCGCCAGCGCTGCCTGCGCAAAGCCGGTGTCTTCCGTCAGGCCATGCGCGTCGGTGCGGCTCAAGTACGGCGCCAGCGCCGAGGCTTCGAGCGCGGCGCGCTGCTCGGGCGTGAAGCCTGTCTCCGGCACCACCTGTGGCTCGATGCCGCGCTCGGCCAGGAACGTGCCCATGACCACGGGCTCGCGCTCCAGCGTGCGCTGGCCGTCGGTTTGCAGCTCGGAGTGCGGCACTTCCAGCCGCAGGCCCATGCGCTTTGCCATCGGCGCGAGCTTGCGCGCCAGCGCATCGACCGCACGCCGATCAAGTTCGCGCTCGACCCTTGGGTAGCGCGGCGAGTAGATGTCCGCGCCGAAGACCTGCGCGCCGCCGCGCGGGTCGGCCATCGCCGGGTCGCCGATCAGCGTGATCTCGCCGAAGTTGGTGATCGACTCACCCTTGCGGGTCACGGCCAGCGATGGCACCGGGATGCCGCCCATTTTGGCCGCGTGCAGCAGATTTTCCGCGCTCAGGCTGTGCGCGATGACCAGATCGCGATCTTGTTGGGCCGGGCGCCGGCTGAACACCGGCCCGCGCTTGAAGTCGATGCCGCGCTCGCTGTCAGCTTGCGTCTGGCCGTCTGGGCCAACGGTGATGACGTCGAGCACGCGCACACCAGCGAAGTCGAGCGCGGCGCCCGCGTTCTGAGCGGCGCTCACCCCGCCCTTCACCTCGTGCGCCAGTTCGCCGCCGTGCACGATGACGGCCGCGCTCGCGTTGGCTTCGCTGACCGCGCGGTAGATGGCGTTGAGCCCACCGGTTGCGCGCAGCTCGCCTGCGGCCTGCGGCGGCAGCGGCACCCACGCCGATATCGCGTGAGCATGGTTGAGCAGGATCACGCCGGGGACGCGCGCGCGGCGGTAGAAAATCTGCGCTACGTCCACGGCGTCGCCCGAGTCAGTAATTTCGCGGACGGCTGTATCGTTGGGGCGAAGCTCGCGTTCGATGACCGGCACCGTGGCGCCGGCGCCTGCAGCCGGCACGTCGCCCTCGCTTGAATCGGCGCCAGCGGTGTGCGCGAAACGCTTTCCGGCCACGGCCAGCAGACCCATCGGCTCGATGCCGGATCCACGAAACGCTTGACTCAAGCGCGCCTCGATGCGCATGTCGGCAGCCGACAGTTGCGCCCGCCCGGTCGGATGGTTGTGCGAAAACCACACCCGCGCCGCACCAGGTACGCGCACAGCCTCGGCCAGTAGCGTTGGGATGTTGACTGGGGTCTCGGCGGCGCCGCCCTTGAAGCCGCCGATCACAGCCAGCGGCTGGCCGGCATCGTCGGTCACGATGCCGTCGAAGCGCTCGACGGCCGAGCGATAGAGGTACGCGGTAGCCTGTGCCGCGTCGGCCGGCGTCAGGATTCGGTCGGTGCCGAGCTGTCGCTCTGCGCTGCGGCCGACGACGGTGTGAACGAAGTAGTCACCGGGCGCGGCGGGCGTGTCCGCCTGTCTTCCTTGTGCTTGACCAGGTACGGCGGCGGCGGGGTGTACGTTCCCACGTAGTCCGGCGCCGTCGGGTCGGACTGCCCGATCACCTCGTCGGGCATGGAATACCCGCGGCAGCGGCTGGCCGAAGAGGTCGGTTTCATAGGGCTGATCTTGCCTTGCGTCCGGCTCGCGCGCAACATCTGGCGCCGTCAGTTGCGCAGCGGGTGCGTCTTGGACAGCGCCCGCTCGAACGCCTCGGGCGTCTGCGGCACGTGCGTCTGCTGGTGCCGCGGCTCGGCCTGCATCGGCAAGCCCTGGGGCAGGCCCAGCGCCGCCATCGCCTGCTCGATGGCCAGGCGCAACTCGCGCGCCTGCTGCGGTGTCGGCATCTGCTCGCTGTTGTCCCAGGCCAGTTGCAGCAACTGCCGCCCGGCCTGCACCGAGCTGCTGCTGCCCTCCTGCAGCCCGTTGCGCACCAGGATCGTGCCCAGGATCGCCGCGGCCATCGGGCTCTCGCGTGCGGTCTTGGGCTCCAACTTGCGCGGCTGGTTCATGCTGTGCTCCGGTGATGGCCGCCAGAATCTCGATCGGCCCGGCCAGCGCCCGGCCGACGTGCTGCGCCTGAGCTGGGCCGACGTGCGTGATGGCGTCATCGCTCTGCGCCAAGCCAAGACCGGCGCCGCGCTGCGCATCGAGGTCACGCCGGCGGTGCAGGACGTGCTCGACCGCATCGCCGCGCGCCAGCGCGAGGCGCGCATCAGCGACCTGGCTGTCATCCAGGGCCGCGACGGCCGACGCCTGAGCGCAGCAGCCCTGCGTGGCGCCTTCGACCGCGCGCGCCGCGCAGCGGCTGCAGCCGCGCCGGCCCTGGCCGCGCAGGTCAAGGCGTTCCAGTTTCGCGACCTGCGCGCCAAGGCCGGCACCGACCAGGCCGAGCGCGGCGGGCTGCTCGAGGCGCGGCGCCAGCTCGGCCACAGCAGCGTGGCCATGACCGAGCAGTACGTGCGCATGGGCCCCAAGGTCAAGCCCACGCGGTGAGGTCGGCGCAAAGGCCCCATGAAGACCGAAAATTCGTTCCGCAATTCGACCGCGCAACGCCGGCTTGCGAGGGGAAAATCCGCACCGGATGCGGTTTTTTGCGGAATGGAAATCGACCTAAGTCGTTGTCGGAATTGGATTCGTCGGCGGACTCTTAATCCGTTGGTCGAAGGTTCGAATCCTTCAGGGCCCACCAGATCTCCTTGGTATTCACAACGACTCGAGCGATGCGCCCACGCGCAGGGCGTTGGCGCGTTCTGTCTGTTGTGACGGATTCATGCCGCGGCGCCGGTCGAACTCACCCGGCAGCTGCCCGCAATGCGGCCTGGACGGCGCGCACCAGCGCGCGGATGCAGGGTGCCCAGCCTCGGCGTCTGCCCATGCGGCGCGGCCGGCGGCACCGAGAACCATTCGGTCGTGAACGGCAGGTCGAGCGCTTGCCGCAGGTTGAACTTCGTGTCGTGGCTCAGGCCCGCGGCCTCGAAGGCGGCCTGGTTCCGGTCACGCAGGATGGAGAATTCGCCCCGGTGCAACGTGGTGGCCTTCTGGCTGGTGCCGTCGGCCATGCGCACCGTGAACTGCGGCGCGCCGTCGTCGAAGACGGTCAGGATCAGGGCGGGTCGTGGCTTGGGGCGGGGATGGATGTCGTCGGGGAAGTGGCACCAGACGATGTCGCCGGCGGCGGGCTCGGCCCACCAGCGTGGCGTCATGCCGGTGTGACCTCGAACAGGCTCGAGCGGACCGACTGCTTCTTGCCCTGAGGGGCCCGCTTCCTGATCTGCCGAACCTGGGCCGCCGTCAGAGGCGCGACGTCGGCCTCGTACTGGGGTAGCAACTTGACCGCCATCTCGTGCAGCGCAAGATGAATGACCTGGGTCTCATCGACGCCCAGGCGTTGCGCGAGCCGGCTGGCGGTGTTGCGGGTCACTCCAGCCGGACCGATCGTGTCAAGGTCGTGGCGGCCGAGCCGCCGCAGCGACGGCGCCAAGGCAACTGGCGCGGCACAGGGGCGTTGGAGCGCACTGCGCCGCGCGCGGGCTGCGGCTCGGGCCCTCGGTTCCTTGATCCGTTGGTCGTAGGTTCGAATCCTTCAGGGTCCACCAACGCCCGATGTCGCGAACGAAGGTCAGGCCCGCCGCCCTGGGCGGCGGGCTTGGCTGGCTCGTGCCCGGGTCAGAGCGCGGCGCGGAAGATGCCCTCGATGTCGGCCTGATCGGCGCGGCGCGGGTTGGTCAAACCGCAGGCGTCCTTGAGCGCGTTGGCGGCCAGGGTCGGGATGTCCTCGGGCTTGACGCCCAGCTCGCGCAGGCCGGCGGGGATGCGCACTTCGGCGGCGAGCCGGCGGATGGCCGCGATGCAGCGTTGGGCGTTTTCGGCAGCGGGGGCACCGCTTGCCGCCGCGCCCATGGCCGCCGCCAGCTCGGCCAGCCGCTGCGTCGCCACCGTCGCGTTGAAGGCCTCGACGTGCGGCAGCAGCACCGCGTTGCAGACCCCGTGCGGCAAGTCGTAGAACCCGCCCAGTTGGTGCGCCATGGCATGCACGTAGCCCAGCGAGGCGTTGTTGAAGGCCATGCCGGCCAGAAACTGGGCGTAGGCCATGGCTTCGCGCGCAGCCAGGTCCTGTCCGTTCGAGACCGCGCGCGGCAGGTGCTCGAAGATCATCGACACGGCCTTGATGGCACAGGCATCGGTGATCGGCGTGGCCGCCGTCGACACGTAGGCTTCCACGGCATGGGTCAGCGCGTCCATGCCGGTGGCCGCCGTCAGGGCCTGCGGTTTGCCCAGCATCAGGGTCGGGTCGTTGACCGACAGCAAGGGCGTGGTGTGGCGGTCGACGATGGCCATCTTGATGTGCGTTCTCTCGTCGGTGATGATGCAAAAGCGCGTCATCTCGCTGGCCGTGCCGGACGTGGTGTTGATCGCCACCAGCGGCAACTGCGGTTTGGCTGACTTGTCCACGCCCTCGTAGTCGGCGATGCCGCCGCCGTTGGTGGCCACCAGCGCGATGCCCTTGGCGCAGTCGTGCGACGAGCCGCCGCCCAGCGATACGACGAAGTCGCAGCGCGTCGCGTGCAGCCGGGCCAGGCCGGCCTCGACGTTGCCGATGGTCGGGTTGGGCTGCACCCCGGCAAAGATCACGGCCTCGATGTCGGCCTGCTGCAGCAAGGCCGCCACGCGCGCGGCGACGCCGGCTTTCTCGAGGCCGGCGTCGGTGACGACGAGAGCGCGCCGGAATCCGTGGGCCTTCAGCGAGCCGATGGCTGCGTCGAGGCTGCCCGCGCCCATCATGTTGATGGCGGGGATGTAGAACGTGCTGGTGGTCATGAGATGTCTCCTGGCTGAATGGGATGGGTTGGGGCCGCTCGCTCCTGGGTTCGGCGTTGGCTGCGGCGGCCCGGCTGCGGATCGTCGGAATCGACGACCGGTCGTTGCCGTCGGGTCACGGCATCAGAAGAAGCCCAGCTTGTTCTCGCTGTAGCTGACCAGCAGGTTCTTGGTCTGCTGGTAGTGCTCGAGCATGACCTTGTGGGTCTCGCGCCCGATGCCTGACTCCTTGTAGCCGCCGAAGGCGGCGTGCGCCGGGTAGGCGTGGTAGCAGTTGGTCCACACGCGACCGGCCTGGATGGCGCGGCCCATGCGGTAGGCCCGGTTGCCGTCGCGGCTCCACACGCCGGCCCCGAGCCCGTAGGGCGTGTCGTTGGCGATGGCCAGGGCTTCGTCCTCGGTCCTGAAGGTGGTCACCGCCAGCACCGGGCCGAAGATCTCCTCGCGGAAGATGCGCATCTTGTTGTGGCCCTTGAACAGCGTCGGCTGGATGTAGTAGCCGCCGGCGAGATCGCCGCCGAGCTGCGCGCGATCGCCGCCGCACAGCACCTGCGCACCCTCGGCCTTGCCCAGCTCGAGGTAGGACGTGATCTTGTCCATCTGCTGCGCCGAGGCCTGCGCGCCCATCATGGTCTCGGTATCCAGCGGGTTGCCTTGCCTGATCTTCTTGACACGCTCCAGCGCGCGGGCCATGAAGCGGTCGTAGATCGACTCCTGGATCAGCGCGCGGCTGGGGCAGGTGCAGACCTCGCCCTGGTTGAACGCGAACAGCACCAGGCCCTCGATGGCCTTGTCGAACAGCGCGTCGTCGGCCGCGACGACGTCCTCGAAGAAGAGGTTCGGGCTCTTGCCGCCCAGCTCCAGCGTGGCCGGGATCAGGTTGCCGGCAGCCGCCTGCGCGATCACGCGGCCGGTGGCGGTGCTGCCGGTGAAGGCGATCTTGGCGATGCGCTTGCTGCTGGCCAGCGGCAGGCCGGCCTCGCGACCGTAGCCATTGACGATGTTGAGCACGCCCGGCGGCAGCAGGTCGGCGATCAGCTCG
>BBPD01000386.1_pt3 | contig 11398 bp, 9 predicted proteins | sample 1344911 | NCBI WGS metagenome assembly BBPD01 (sample SAMD00019088, study PRJDB2971) | groundwater metagenome | biome: freshwater biome; feature: mineral spring; material: ground water | place: USA: CA, Sonoma | collected 2011-09 | depth surface m
CGAGCAGGCCCGCGCCGAGGCGCAGCGGCTGGCGGCCGAACTCGCCGCCGCGCGGCAGAATGGCGGCGCCCCCGCCACCCCGCGCTGACCCGAACCGACCGAGGAGGAGGCCGACCCATGAGCGCCATCACGCGCCGCACCGCGCTCGCCCTCGGGGCGGCGGGCCTCGCCGCGCCCGCCCTCGTCTCCGCGCAAGGGAGCCAGTGGAACCCGACCCGGCCGATCAACATGGTCGTGGGGTTCCCGCCGGGCGGCCAGACCGATTTCGCCGCCCGCGTCGTCCAGGCGGGCATGCAGTCGGCGCTCGGCCAGCCCGTCGCCATCGACAACCGCGGCGGTGCCGGCGGCAACATCGGCACCGAGGCCGTGATGCGGGCGCGGCCGGACGGCTACACCATCCTCGCCGGCAACATCAGCCCGATGGCCATCAACCCCCACACGATGGAGGGCATGACCATCGACCCTCGGGAGATGGTGCCCATCGGCCTCGCGCTGCAATCCTCGCTGATCCTCTGCGCCCACCCGTCCTTGGGCGTCACCAGCCTCGCGCAGCTCCGGGATTGGATCGGCCGGCAGCCGCGCGGCTCGGTGAACTACGGCTCGGCCTCGGCTGGGTCGCTGTCGCACATCGCGATGGAGCTGTTCCGCGAGCGGCTGGCTACTCCGGCGGGGGGGCGGCCCGAGATGCAGCACATCCCGTACCGCGGCTCAGGGCCGGCGATGGCCGACTTCATCGCCAACCGCTTCAGCCTGATGTTCGACGGCGCCTCCGTCGTCGCGCCGTTCCTGCAGGACAACCGCCTGTCCGGCGTGCTGGCGACGGGCCGCACGCGCTCGCCCGCCTTCCCCAACATCGCGACGGCGGGCCAACAGGGGCTGGCGAAATTCGAGTTCTACGCCTGGATCGGCCTGTTCGCGCCGCGCGGCACGCCGCCCGAGGTGGTGGCGCGCCTGAACGCCGCGCTCAACGCGGCGCTCGCCGACCCCGCGACACGCGAGAGGATGACGAGCCGCGGCGACGAACCAGGCGGCGGTTCGCCTGAGGACATGGGCCGCATGATGGCGGAGGACCATCGCCGCTGGGGCGACGTGGTCCGCGCGAACAACATCCGCGCGGACAGCTGAGCGCGGCCGGTCAGGCGCGGTGCCGCAACCGCCGCGCCGCGACGAGGCCGAGCAACCCGGCGCCGAAGAGGGCCAGCGCGCCGGGCGCAGGCACCGGGACGGAGGTCACGCTCAGCCGGGCGATGTCGAACCCGTCGAGGTTGGTGCCGCGAGTGTGGGACGTGTCCACCAGCCGCAGCGAGTCGAAGCCCCCGCCGAGCACGGTAAAGCTGTAGTCGCTGAGGTTCGGCGCTTGCGCGGTTGGCGCAAAGCTCACCAGCCCCGGCGCATGGACCGTGACCCCCGGCGTGCCGTTGCCCGCTGGGCGGTTGAGCAGAGTCGCAACCAGCGTCCAGCCCATGCTGTCCTGGCCCAGGAACATCTGCAGCCGCTCGACATGGCCGCCGCGGCCGCCGCCATCGGTCCGCTCCGAGATCATGCCGGAGACGATGCGGCGGTGGTCCGGCAGCAGTTCCAGGCCAAGGCTGCCACCGAGGCCGAGCGAGAAGATGCTCGTCCCGGCGTTGCTGCCGGTGTCGAACATCGCTTCCGGCTTGGAACGGTCCGCGGCGACGGGGCCCGGCGACGCGCGAGGCCCGCCGGTGCTGTTCGTCCCACGTGTGATGGCGAGGGGGCGGAATTCGGCGAGGGTGTCGTGGACGATCGGCGCGGCCTGCGCGCCGGCAGACAGGGCGACGAGGGCGGCGAAGGCGGTGGGGGCGATGGGCTTGGTCACGGTTGTCTCCTTTGGTGAGACATCCATAACCAAGGCCAGATCGCAACCGCAAGCGAATTACATCTTTATTGGGACAAATCTCACTCCGCGGCCTTCAGCGCCTGGCGCTCCGCATAAGCCTCAAGCGGTGCGCAGGTGCACACCAGGTTGCGATCGCCATGCACGTTGTCCACGCGCTTGACCGGCGGCCAATACTTGTTCGCTCGCACCCAGGGCAGCGGGAAGGCCGCCTGCTCCCGGCTGTAAGGGTGCGCCCACTCCGTCGCCGTGACCTCCGCGGCCGTGTGCGGGGCGTTCTTGAGCGGGTTGTCGGCGCGGTCGGCGCGGCCCTGCTCTACGGCGCGGATTTCGGCGCGGATCGCGATCATCGCCTCGCAGAACCGGTCCAGCTCGGCCATCGTCTCGCTCTCCGTCGGCTCGACCATCAGCGTGCCCGTCACCGGCCAGGACATGGTCGGCGCGTGGAAGCCGTAATCCTGCAGGCGCTTGGCGATGTCCTCCACGAGGATGCCCCCCGCTTGGCCAAAGCCGCGGCAGTCGAGGATGCACTCGTGCGCCACCATTCCCTTCGCGCCGCGGTAAAGGATCGGGTAGTGGTCGCGCAGGCGCTGCGCCATGTAGTTGGCGTTGAGGATGGCGAGCTCCGTCGCGCGCTTCAGCCCCTCCGGTCCCATCATGCGGATGTAGGCGTAGGAGATGGGCAGGATTGCCGCTGAGCCGAACGGCGCGGCGCTGACCGGGCCGAACCCCGTCGCCGGCCCTGCTTCGGCAAGCAGCGGGTGGTTGGGCAGGTGTGGCGCGAGATGCGCCGCGACGCCGATCGGCCCCACCCCCGGCCCGCCGCCGCCATGCGGGATGCAGAAGGTCTTGTGCAGGTTGAGGTGGCACACGTCCGCGCCGATGGCCGCCGGGGTGGTGAGGCCGACCTGCGCGTTCATGTTAGCGCCGTCCATGTAAACCTGGCCGCCGTGGTCGTGGACGATCTGGCAAATCTCGCGGATCCGCTCCTCGAACACGCCGTGCGTGCTGGGATAGGTGACCATGAGCGCCGCGAGGTCGTTCGCGTGCTCCGCCGCCTTCGCGCGCAGGTCGTCGAGGTCCACGTTGCCGTCGCGGTCGCAGGCCGTGACGACGACGCGCATGCCCGCCATCACGGCCGAGGCGGGGTTGGTGCCGTGCGCCGAGGACGGGATGAGGCACACACGCCGGTGCCCCTCGCCCCGCGCGCGGTGGAAGGCGCGGATGGCAAGCAGCCCCGCATATTCGCCCTGGCTGCCGGCGTTGGGCTGGAGGCTCACGGCCGCGAAGCCGGTCACCGCGCACAGCCAGCCCTCGAGCGTGCGGATCATCTCGAGGTAGCCCTGCGCCTGCTCGATCGGGGCGAAGGGGTGAACATCGGAAAACCCGGGGAACGTCACCGGGATCATCTCCGCGGTGGCGTTCAGCTTCATCGTGCAGGAGCCGAGCGGGATCATGGAGCGGTTGAGCGCCACGTCCTTGTCCTCGAGGCGCTTGAGGTAGCGCAGCATGGAGTGCTCGGCGTGGTGGGTGTTGAACACCTCCGCCGTCAGGAAGGGGGTCGTCCGCGCGAGCGCGTGCGGGAAGCCGCCCTCGGCGGCGCCGTCCAGCTCGCCGCCGAGCAGGCGGCACAGCGCGCGCAGCTCGGCGCGCGTCACCGTCTCGTCGAGGCTGATCGCCACCGTCCCGCGGTCCACGCGGCGGAGGTTGAAGCCGGCCTCCAGCGCGCGCTCCATCAGCGCATCGGCGCGCCCGCCCGCCTCGACGCACAGCGTGTCGAAAAAGCTCTCCGAGCGCAGCGCGAGGCCGCCGCGCCTGGCGGCCGCGGCGAGCATCCGCGCCTGGAGGTGGACGCGCGCCGCAATGCGCCTGAGACCCTCCGGCCCGTGCCAGACCGCGTACATCGCGGCCATCACGGCGAGCAGCACCTGGGCCGTGCAGATGTTGCTCGTCGCCTTCTCGCGGCGGATGTGTTGCTCGCGCGTCTGGAGCGCGAGGCGCATCGCAGGCGCGCCGGCCGCATCCACCGACACGCCGACGAGGCGGCCCGGCAGCGCGCGCTTCAGCCCGTCCTTTACCGAGACGAAGGCCGCGTGCGGCCCGCCATAGCCCAGCGGCACGCCGAAGCGCTGCGAGGAGCCGACGCAGATATCCGCCCCCATCTCGCCGGGCGGCGTGAGGAGAGTGAGCGCCAGCAGGTCCGTCGCGACGATGGCGAGCGCGCCGGCCGCGTGCGCCGCCGCGATCTCGGGTGCCAGGTCCCGCACCTCGCCGGTGGTGCCGGGGTACTGCGAGAGCACGGCGAAGGGCTTCTCCGCCGCCACCGTCTCGGCGAGCGCAGCGGGTGCCACCTCGACCACACGGATGCCAACGGGTTCCGCGCGCACGCGCACCACCGCGAGCGTCTGCGGGTGCACGTCGGAGGCCACCACCAGCACGTCGGACTTCGCGCGGTGCGCGCCGTGCGCGAGCGTCACCGCCTCGGCCGCCGCCGTCGCCTCGTCGAGCAGCGACGCGCCGGCGACGGGCAGGCCGGTGAGGTCGGCGACCATGGTCTGGAAGTTGACCAGCGCCTCGAGCCGCCCCTGCGCGATCTCGGCCTGGTACGGCGTGTAGGCCGTGTACCAGCCCGGGTTTTCCAGGATGTTGCGCAGGATCACGGGCGGCGTGTGCGTGCCGAAATAGCCCATGCCGATCAGGCTGCGGCGGCGGACGTTGCGCTCCGACAGCGCGCGCAGTTCGGCGATGGCCGAGGCCTCGTTCACCGCCGGCGGCAGCGCCGAGAGGTCGGCGCCGCGGATGGCGGCCGGGATCGTCTTCGCCACCAGCGCCTCGACGCTGGGCTGGCCGATGGCGCGCAGCATCGCCGACACCTCGGCGTCGGTCGGGCCGATGTGGCGGCGCGCGAACTCGCCCGCATCTTCGAGCTTCGTCAGTTGGTCGAGCGGGCTCATGCGAGGCTCTCCACGAAGCGGGCGTAGCTGTCGGAATCCATCAGGTCATCGGGCAGGGCGGCGGCCGGCTCGATGCGGAAGAACCAGCCCTCGCCGGTGGGCGCGGAGTTGATCAGCGCCGGGTTGTCGCGCAGCGCCTCGTTCACCTCCGTGATCGTCCCGGCGATGGGGGCGTACACGTCCGACGCGGCCTTCACGCTCTCGACGACGGCCACCGCCTCGCCCGCCGCAACCGTGCGACCGGCCTCGGGCAGGTCCACGAAGACGACGTCGCCCAGCGCGTTCTGCGCGTGGTCGGTGATGCCGACCGTGGCGGCGCCGCCGGCATCGAGGCGCAGCCACTCGTGGTCCTTGGTGAATTTCAGGTCGATCATGGATTGTCCTCAGCGCGCGTAGCGGTGCGGGTGGAAGGGGAGCGGCGCCACGGCGGCGGGAAGCGCCCTGCCGCGGACCATCAGTTCGAGCGCGGCACCGTCGCCGGCGTGCGGGCGCGCGATGTAGCCCATGGCGACCGGCGCGTTCACCGAGGGGCCAAAGCCGCCGGAGGTGACTTGTCCGATGTCCTCGCCGCCGAGAACAACGGGCGTGCCGGCGCGGGCGGGCTGCCGCCCCTCGGGGCGCAGGCCGACGCGCCGTCGCTTGGCGCCGTTGTCGAGTTCGTGGCGCACGCGCTCGGCACCTCGGAAATCCCACGCCATGCGCCGGCGCTTGCCGATGGACCACACGAGGTTCGCCTCGACCGGGCTCGTGCCCTCGTCGAGGTCCTGGCCGTAGAGGCACAGCCCGGCCTCGAGCCGCAGCGAGTCGCGCGCGCCGAGGCCGGCCGGGGCCACGCCGGGCATGGCCAGCAGCGCCCGGGCGAGCGCCTCGGCGTGCTCGGCCACGACGGAAATCTCCAGCCCGTCCTCGCCGGTGTAGCCGGAGCGCGACGCGATCACGTCGAAGCCGGCGATGCGCATGGCCTGGATGCCCATGAAGGGCATCGCGGTGGGCACCAGCGACGCGACCGCCGGGCCTTGCAGCGCGAGCAGCGCGCGGTCGGGCAGCGCGCGGAGGCGCACGCCGGCGGGCAGCACGCTCGCGATCAGCGGCAGGTCCACGTGCTTGCGGCTGGCGTTGACGACGAGGAAGAGGCGGTCGCCCCCCTCGTCAACCAATCTGGCGACCATGAAGTCGTCCACGATGCCGCCCGCCTCGTTCAGCAGCAGGCCGTAGCGCTGGCGGCTGGGCTTCAGGCCCTGCACATCCGCCGGCGTCAGCCGCTCGAGGGCCGCCGCCGCGCCGTCTCCGACGAGCTCGGCCTGGCCCATGTGCGACACGTCGAACAGCGCGGCCGCGGCGCGGCAGTGCAGGTGCTCGGCCATGATGCCGGCGGGGTACTGCACGGGCATGGCGTAGCCCGCGAACGGCACCATGCGCCCGCCCAACTCGCGGTGCAGGCCCGCGAGGGGCGTTTCCAGAAGCGGCTGTGTCGTCCCGTCGTCGGCCACGCATCCCCCCGCGCCGCGGTGCGGCGGTGAAGTTTCGTGACCCCCCTCTGTCCGTGGACCTGAGAGATTCGAGGGCGCGGCCCTCTTTCTCCTTCGGTGCCGGGGAACTTTCCCCGGGCTTTCCAGAGTGCCCTGTCCCGCGCGGCCCTTGGTGCCTGAGCGTTTCCGGGGGCCGGTTGCGCCTTCGGCGGCCGCTGCTGCCAGCGGCACTCTCCCGCGCGGGTTTCGCGGGCGAACCGGGGAATGCCCGCGCGGGGTCGCGTTGTCCAGCCGTTTCAAGATCCAGTGTGCGCCTGCGCCCGTCCCGCAGCCCAAGGCGCGGGCATCAACTGCGCGAAAACGCCTTCCATGCTGCAAAGCCCGGCACGATCCGCCACCGCGATCACGGCGATGTGGCGCGGCCGGCCGTCAGCTACACAGAGCACCAGGATCGACGCGCCGCGCGGCCCCACCGCCACCGCGGCACGCCGCCGCACCTTCCGCCGCGCGGCAGCCCACAGGCCGACGGCGACGGCAACGAGGAACAGCGCGGCGCGGTGGTGCAGCGGCAGCGGTAACCCGTCCGAGCCGGATGCGACGTCGCAGAGGCGCTCGATCAGCGCCAGCGCGAAGAGCGCGAGCGTCGGCAACGCGTGGATGGCCGCCAACGCGACACAGGCGATGGCGGCGGCCGTGACGCGGCCCCCGGATGAGACGCGGAGACGCAGCCCGTCACCCGCGCCGGCGCAGAACCAGCGTCGTCCACGGCCCCACGTCGAGCCGCCGCGCGAGCACCAGCCCCTGCCGCCGGTGTGCCGCCAGGACCATCCGCGCCTGCACCCCGAGCAACCCGGCGAGGATGGCGGTGCCGCCCGGCGCGAGGTGGAGGGCGAGCGCGCGGGCCATGGCGCAGAGCGGCCGCGCGAGGATGTTGGCGAAGACCAGGTCGTACGGCGCGCCGCGCGCGATGGCGCGGTGCCGCCAGCCATCCGCCAGCACCGCGCGCACCCGCCGGCGCAGGCCGTTCGCCGAGAAATTCTCCTCGGCCACGCGCACCGACCACGGCTCGATATCCGTCGCCAGGGCGCGCACGCGCAACAGCTTCGCCGCCGCCATCGCGAGGATGCCGCTGCCGGCGCCGAGGTCGAGCACGCGCGCATTGTGGGGCAAACGCATCCGCTGCAGCGCGACCAGGCAGCCGCGCGTCGAGTTGTGCTCTCCCGAGCCGAAGGCGATGCCGGCGTCGAGCCGCAGCACGATCCGCCCCTCCGCCGGCCCGTCGGGCTGGTGCGTCGGCCGGACCAGGAAGCGCTGGCCGATCGGCTGCTGCGGGAAGGCCTCGGCCGTGCGGGCAAGCCAGCCCTCGGCCTCGACCGGCGCGCGCAGCAGCGCGGCCTCCTGCCCCGTCGCGGCGGCGGCGAGCGCCAGCGCCGCGGCCAGCCCAGACCCGTCGCCGTCGGCGTCGCGCACCGCCTCCAGCCGCCAGGTGTCGGCGGCCCCATCGCTGCTGATGGTGGCGCGGAACATCGCGACCGAGACGCACGCCGTGTTCAGCGCCGCCTCGAAGGCCGGCACGGCGTGTTCGGGCAGGTTGTCGAGAACGAGCGTCTCCAGCCTTGGCTCACGGCGCCTCACGAGCCTGAAAGCTCCACGAAGCTGTCGAGCACGCGCTTCAGCCCAGCCTTCTCGAACTCCACGTCCAGCCGGTTCTCGTCCACCGCCGTGACCCGTCCGTAGCCAAATTTCTGGTGGAACACGCGGCTGCCGATGGAAATTCCGCAGGCGCGCGGGCGTTCCCTCACCTCCCACACGGGCGGCTCGGCCAGCCGCGGCGTGCGGTAGCCGCCCATGGAGCTGGTCAGCGGCCCGCCCGCGAACACGGACGGGCCCGGGGCGACGCGCTCGACCTTCTCGCCCTCCACCACGATCTCGCTCTCCGGCAGCTCCGCTATGAAGCGCGAGGGGATGGAGGCGGTCCAGTTGCCGTAGATGCGCCGGTTCGCGGCGTGGCTCACCACGCACAGCTTCCGCGCGCGCGTGATGCCGACATAGGCGAGGCGACGCTCCTCCTCCAGGCTCTTGTTGCCGCCCTCGTCGAGGCTGCGCTGCGAGGGGAACAGCCCCTCCTCCCAACCGGGCAGGAACACCGCGTCGAACTCGAGCCCCTTCGCCGCGTGCAACGTCATCAGGCTGACGCGCTCGCCCTCGGCGTTGCTGTCGTTGTCCATCACCAGCGCCACGTGTTCGAGGAAGTCGGCGAGCGAGGCGAAGTCGGCCATGGCGCGCACCAGCTCCTTGAGGTTGTCGAGCCGGCCTGCGGCCTCGGGCGTTTTGTCGAGGCGCCACATCTCGGTGTAGCCGCTCTCGTCAAGGATCTGCGCGGCCACGACCATGTGCGGCTCGGTCTGCGCCGCGGCGCGCCAGCGCGCCATGCCCTCCAGCAAGTCGCGCAGCGCCGCGCGGGGCCTGGGGCGCAGCTCGCTGCCCTCGCACAGCAGCGAGGCGGCGGCGGCCAGCGGCACCCGCCTCTCCCGCGCCAGGCGGTGCATCGCCGCCATCGCGCCGTCGCCGAGGCCGCGCTTGGGCTGGTTCACGATGCGCTCGAAGGCGAGGTCGTCGGCCGGCTGCACGGTGCTGCGGAAATAGGCCATCGCGTCGCGGATTTCGGCGCGCTCGTAGAACTTCGCGCCGCCGACGACGCGATAGGGGATGCCGAGCGTGATCAGGCGCTCCTCGAAGGCGCGGGTCTGGAAGCCGGCGCGGACCAGGATGGCGATCTCGGAGAGCGGGAACTCCTTCTTCCGCCACGCCTCCTCGATGCGGCCGCCGACCATCCGCGCCTCCTCCTCCGAGTCCCACAGCGAGACGACGCGCAGCTTCTCGCCCGAAGCGTCGTTGCGGCCGGAGCGGAGCGTCTTGCCCAGCCGCCCCTCGTTCTTCGCGATGAGGCCCGACGCCGCGGCGAGGATGGGGTGGGTGGAGCGGTAGTTGCTCTCCAGCCGCACGATCTTGGCGCCGGGAAAGTCGCGCTCGAAGCGCAGGATGTTCTCGATCTCGGCGCCACGCCACGAATAGATGCTCTGGTCGTCGTCGCCGACGCAGCAGATGTTGCGCCGCGCTTGCGCCAGCAGCCTGAGCCACAGGTACTGCACCAGGTTCGTGTCCTGGTACTCGTCCACCAGGATGTGGTGGAACAGGCGGTGGTAGCGGCCCAGCACCTCCTCGTCGGTGCGCAGGATTTCGGTGATGTGCAGCAGCAGGTCGCCGAAGTCGCAGGCGTTGAGCTCGCGCAGCCGCTCCTGGTAGGCGGCGTAGAGGGCGGTGGCGCGGCCGTCGGCATGGTCGCTGTGGTCGGCCGGGCCGATGCGCGCCGGCGTCACGCCGCGGTCCTTCCAGCGCTGGATCACCGCCATCACGCCGTTGGGCGGGAAGCGCTTGAGGTCCACGCCGGCCGCGTCCATCACCTGCTTGAGCAGCCTCGCCTGGTCGTCCGCGTCGAGGATGGTGAAGTCGCTCCGCAAGCCCACCAGCTCCGCGTGCCGGCGCAGCATGCGCGCGGCGAGCGCGTGGAAGGTGCCGAGCCACAGCCCGTCCACGGGCCGGCCGAGGATGTGCGCCACGCGCTCCTTCATCTCGCGCGCGGCCTTGTTGGTGAAGGTGACCGCGAGGATCTGGTGCGGCTGCGCGCGGCCGGAGAGCAGCAGGTGCGCGAAGCGCGTGGTCAGCACGCGCGTCTTGCCCGTCCCCGCGCCCGCGAGGACGAGCAGCGGGCCGTCGAGCGTTTCCACCGCCTCGCGCTGCTCGGCGTTGAGGCGGGAGAGGTAGTCGGGCCCGGGGGGCGGGACGAGGGTTGGCGCGCTCACGCGGCCGGTTCTAGAACAGGCGAGGAACAGGACCAACCGTGCCCGCCCTCAAACGTCTCCTCGAATGGGCCGCGCGGCGCGGCGCGGCCCTGCTCGCGCTCGGCATCTTCGCCGGGCTGTTCGCGCCGCCGCTCGCCGCGGCCTTCCGCGGGGTCATCACGCCCACCGTCGTGGTGCTCATGACGCTGGTGCTGCTGCGCGTGGAGCTGGCCCAGGTGCTGGCCCACCTGCGCCGCCCCCTGCTGGTCGCGGCTCTGCTGGTCTGGCTGCTGGCGCTCTGCCCGCTGCTGGCCTGGGCGCTGGTGCGGCTCGCCGGGCTGGACGGGCCGCTGGGCGCCGCCCTGGTGATCATGGCGACGGGGTGCGCGGCGACCTCCTCGCCCGCCTTCGCGCGGCTGGTTGGGCTGGACGGGGAGATTTCGCTGGTCGTCGCCGTGCTCTCGACGTTGCTGATCCCGCTCACGGCGCCGCCGCTCGCGCTTGGCCTGCTGGGGATCGACCTCGCCATCTCCATCCAGGGCCTGATGGCGCGCCTCGCGCTCGTCGTCGGCCTGCCGATGCTGCTCTCCATCGCCATCCGCCGCCTGATGGGCCCCGCGCGCCTTGCTGAATGGGGGCGCGCGGTGGACGGGGCGGTGGTGCTGATGGTCGTGTTCTACGGCTTCGGCGTGATGGACGGGATGCTGGCGAAGCTGCTGGCGGAGCCGGGCTTCGTGCTCGGCGGCACGGCGCTCGCCTTCGCCGGTGCCTTCGCGCTGAACGCGGCGACGGCGCTGGCCTTCCGCCCGGCGGGGCGGGTCTTCGCGCTGTCGGCCGGCTTGCTGTCGGGCAACCGCAACATGGCGCTCTACCTGGCCGTGCTGCCGGCGGCGACCGACCCGCGCATCCTGCTGTTCTTCGCGATGTGCCAGTTCCCGCTGTTCCTCAGCCCGTTCCTGCTGCGGCCGCTCTACGCGCGTCTCGCGGGGCTCCCGGGGCGCCAAGAAGCTTCGCCTCGGGCTGGCTAGAGCCAATGCACCCTGACTGTCGTCAGGCCGGTTGCCTCTAGACCATGCTGCGTTCGCATAGGCTCACGCAGATCGCCTGGAGCATCATCCGATCAAACGGAGTCGTTTGGTCGGGTAAAGATGCTCGCCGAGACAACGTCGTAGAGCGATTTTCGTGAGCCGATGCGAACGGAAATCGCTCGAGCCTTCGCCGGGTCGCGGGATTCAGCGTTTTTGGCGATTCCGTCTCAACGCATCCCGCTCTAGC
>BBPD01000284.1_pt1 | contig 11395 bp, 11 predicted proteins | sample 1344911 | NCBI WGS metagenome assembly BBPD01 (sample SAMD00019088, study PRJDB2971) | groundwater metagenome | biome: freshwater biome; feature: mineral spring; material: ground water | place: USA: CA, Sonoma | collected 2011-09 | depth surface m
CGCCCAGCACACCCTGGTGGTGAGCTGGCTCAAGCGGCGCAAGAAAGGGCGCGAAACGGTGCCCGCTCAGCCCAGCCGCTTCATTGCCGAGATGCAGCTCGACGCCGCTACCGTGCGCGAAGACCCGCGCGCCAAGCTGCGCGCGCTGCGCGCCGAGTTTGCCCAGCGCGCCGAAACGGCAGCCAGCGCCAATACCCTGCCCGGCACAGCGCAGGTGCTAGGCAAAAGCGCGCAGTAGCCATAGAATGCCAATCGTGTCGCAACCTCATGTAAAAACCATGTTTGTTTTTATTAAAAAATGGCTGTTGGGCGGATTGGGGCTGGGCTTGCTGCTGGGCTCGGGTCTGGCGGGTGCTGCATCGGTATCCACCCTGCCCGAGCCGCGCGAACGCGTGGTGCTCACCGTATCCGGCCAGATCGGCTTGGGAAACCGCAGCGCACAGATGGCGGCCTTCGACTTGGCCATGCTCGAAGCGCTGCCGCAACACAGCTTTGCCACCCGCACCCCGTGGCACGAGGGCGTGGTGCGCTTTAGCGGCCCGCTGCTGCGCGACGTGCTGGCGCGGGTGCAGGCACAAGGCCAGACCCTGCGCGCCACCGCGCTCAACGACTACCGCATCAGCATCCCGGTGCAAGATGCGCGCGATTTCGAGGTCATCGTCGCCACCCGCCTCAATGGCGAACCCATGCCGGTGCGCACCCACGGCCCCTTGTTCATCGTCTATCCCTTCGACTCCAAGCCGCAGTTGCAAAGCGCGCGTTTTTTTGAGCGCTCGATCTGGCAGTTGCGCTCGCTTGAAGTGATCGAATAAGCCCGCTGCAGCCCGAACGTGTCCGAGCCGCCTGCCTATCGGGGTTTCACCATAGGGCTGTCCCTGACGGCCTTCGTGCTGGCGCTCGGCCTGGCGGTGATCTTGGCGGTTTTTTGGCGCCAATCGCAAGCGCTTGATGACACCGCGCGCCTGCAGGCCGACTCCGTCACCGCCTTGACCTTCCAGCTCGAACGCGAGTTTTTGCGCACGCGCACCCATCTGCGCCTAGGCCTGGCCAACCCCGCCACGGCCGACTGGGAGCAGGTGCAAATTCGCCACGAAATCCTGGCCAGCCGCATCGCCCTGCTCGAAGGCGGCAGCACCATCGAGCTGCTGCGCCAGCGGCCCGAGTTCCACACCACGATGCCCTTGTTGCTCGCGTGGCTGGCGCAAGCCGACCCGCTGCTGCAGCAACCCTGGGAAAACCTGCCCGCCTTGCACGGGCTGCTGGCGCGCATGGATGCACTCGGGCCGGATGTGCAGGCCCTGAGCTCGGCCGCCGACAGCCTGATGGCGCATCAGATGGAAGCCAAAGTGGCCCAGATGCGCCAGCAACAGCGCTGGCTGCTCAATTTGCTGCTGTTTCAGGTGCTGGTGCTGTTGTTGGCCGGGCTGGGCCTGCTGCAATACCAGCGGCGCCGGATGCGCGAACACACGGCCCTGAAAAAATTAAACGCAGAACTGCAGCAGGCCCGGCTGACCGCCGAACAGGCCGACCGGGCCAAGAGCCAGTTTCTGGCCAATATGAGCCACGAGCTGCGCACGCCCTTGCACGGTGTGCTGGGTATGCTCACGCTGCTCGCAGACAGCCCGCTCTCGGCCGCGCAGCGCGACCAGCTCGCCACCGCACGCCAGTCATCCGAACATCTGCTCACATTGGTCAGCGACTTGCTCGACCTCACGGCGCTCGACGCAGGCCAGCTCACGCTGCAGCCCCGCGCAGTGAATTTGCGACTAGACCTGGCCCAAAGCCTGCAGATGCTGCACCCAGAGGCCGAGCAAAAAGGGCTGGCGCTGCGCTGGCATGACGAGGGCAGCGCCAGCCCCTGGGTGCTGGCCGATGCCACCCGGGTGCGCCAGATCGTGCTCAACTTGCTCAGCAACGCGATCAAGTTCACCGATAGGGGCGTGGTCGCGCTCCATGTCGCTTGCCGCCTGGAGGGGCAGTGGGCGCACTGGCAAATCGCCGTACACGACAGCGGCATAGGCATGGACGCCGCCACGCAAGCGCGCTTGTTCCAGCGCTTCGTTCAGGCCGACGATGGCTTGGCGCGCCGCCAAGGCGGATCCGGGCTCGGGCTGGAAATTTCGCACACCCTGGCGCACCTGATGGGCGGCCAAATCACGGTGCAAAGCGCGCCCGGCCAGGGTTCGACCTTTACCCTGCACCTAGACACCCCGCTGGCCCCGGCGGCGGCCATGCCCACGAGCCCCCAAGCGGCCGCGTCCGACGGTGCTGCGCCCGACCCGGTGCAGCCGAGCACCTCGGCTCCCGCCCCAGGCAGCACTCTGGACGCCACCCCGTCAAGCTGGCACGTGCTGGTCGCCGAAGACCACCCAGTGAACCGCAAACTGGTGGGCCTGATGCTGGCCAAACTTGGGCACCGCGCCAGCTTTGCCGAAAACGGCCGGCTGGCGCTGGAGCTGGCGCAGCAAAACGATTACGACCTGGTGCTGATGGACATCCACATGCCCGAAATGGACGGGCTGGCCAGCGCCCGCGCCATCCGCGCCCTGCCCGGTGCGCGCGGCCAGGTGCCCATCATCGCCCTGACCGCCGACGTGATGAACGACGCCCGCGAGCGCGCCCTGCGCGCAGGCATGAACGATTTTTTATCCAAGCCGCTGCAGATCGATGCGCTGCGCTGGGCCCTGGAACAGGCCCTGGTGCCTGGCAGCACCCAGGCGCAGGCCGAAGCCGAACCGGCCTAGTGGGTGCCGCGTCAGCCCAAGGCAGGCGCGCTGCCTACCAGCCCAACCCCAGGCGCAGCGGCAAGAACACCGCCATGCCGCAGACGATGGTGCCCAGCACCCCGCCGCGCCAGAAAAACCAGGCCACCCCGGCGGCGGCGGCAAACAGGCGCGCATCCTGCCAGGTGTCGATCAACTGGCCTTGAGTCATCACCACCTCGGGGGCCACCACGGCGGCCAGGGCGGCTATGGGGGCGTATTGCAGGCCGCGCTCGGCCCAGAGCGGCAGCTTCCATTCGCGTGCGCTGATGAAGAAAAAGCCGCGCGTGAGCACCGTCACCAGCGCCAGCGCGACGATGGCCAGCAGGGTGCGCCAGTCGAGTTCAAACACGGGGCGGCTCCGGTGTGGGGTGTGGGCCACCCGGCCCAGAGCGGCCGCCCGGCCCGTGGGCTTCGAGGATCAGGCAAAAAGCCACCGCCGCGGCGATCGCCACCACGATGTTGAGCTTGAGCGGCAGCGCCCAAGCCGCCACCGCCGCCGCCCCGGCCACCCCGGCCGAGACCACGCGCAGCTTGGAAGTGGCCAGCGAACAGCCCACGCCGATGAGCGCCAAAATGCCAGCAAAACCCAGCCCCCACTCGATCGGTATGGTGTGCGCCAGCACCACCCCGAGCAGGCTGGAGCCCATCCAACTGGCGTAGTTGACGCAGCAGTGCCCAGCCAGATAGGCTTGCTGGCGCTGCTTTTCCTCTAGGCTGTGGCCCACCTGATGGTAGCGGCGGGCAAAAAAGACGTAGCTCAAATCGCCCGTGAGGTAGCCCGTGAGCAGGCGCTGGCGCAGCGGCAGGTGCATCACGTAGGGCCGCAGGTGCGCCGAAAACACCACGAAGCGCAGGTTGACGCAAAACGCCGCCGCCAGCACCACCCACAGCGGCGCACCGGCGCTCATCAGGGGCACCGCCGCCAGTTGCGCGCTGCCGGCATAGACCAGCAGCGTCATGAGCACGGCTTCGAGCTGGCTCAGGCCAGCGGTGACCATCGCCACCCCGGTCATCAGCCCCCAGGCCGCCACCCCGGCGGTGACGCTGGTTTGCTCGCGCATGCCCTCGGTGAACTCGGGCCAGCGGCGCAGGTCGGCACGCCAAAACATCAGGGATTGGGCTGGGTGCCGGGGCCGCCCAACACGGTGCCCACCGGCAGCGCATGGCCGGCCAAGAACGCGGCGGCGGGCAGGCGCTTGCCGCCGGGGCGTTGCAGTTCGGTCAGCAGCAGCACGCCGTCGCCGGTCTGCACCTGCACGCCGTGGGCGTCGGCGGCCAGCACGGTGCCTGGGGCGGGGGCGGGGGCTGGCGGCAACACCCGCGCCGCCCAGACCTTGAGCGGCTCGCCCTGCTGCAGCGTGTAGGCCCCCGGCACCGGGTCGAAGGCGCGCACCCGGCGCTCGATTTGCGCGGCGCTGGCGCGCCAGTCGATCAGCGCCTCGGCCTTATCGATCTTGGCGGCGTAGGTCACGCCCTGCTCGGGCTGGGGCCGGGGCTGCAAGGTGCCCGCAGCGCCTGGTTCGCCCGCCGTGCCCGCCTCGGCCTGCTGCAGCGCCTGCACGATCAGGTGCGCGCCCAGTTGCGCCAGCCGGTCGTGCAGGCTGGCGGCGGTTTCATGGGGCGCGATAGGCAGCGCCTGGCGCAGCAGCATGGGGCCGGTGTCGAGCCCGGCGTCCATCTGCATGAGGGTGATGCCGCTCTCCAAGTCACCGGCTTCGAGGGCGCGCTGGATCGGGGCCGCACCGCGCCAGCGCGGCAGCAGCGAGGCGTGAATGTTGAGGCAGCCCAGGCGCGGCAGCGCCAGCACCCAGGGCGGCAGCAGCAGGCCGTAGGCGGCCACCACCGCCACGTCGGCACCGGCTTGTTGCAGCGCCGCGCGCGCTTGTGCGGCGTCGTCGGGGTATTTGCCATCGAGGCGCAGGCTGCGCGGCTGCGCCAAAGGCAGGCCGTGCGCCAGCGCCACCTGCTTGACCGCCGAGGGTTGCAATTTCAGGCCGCGCCCGGCCGGGCGGTCGGGTTGGGTGAGCACCAGCGCCACCTCGTGCCCGGCAGCGAGCAGGGCACGCAGCGCCAGCGCGGCAAACTCCGGCGTACCGGCAAACACGATCCGCATGGGCCCGCCGCTGCTCAGAATGGCTGCGCCGAGCGCTGCCCGGCGCGCTCCGAGCTGCGTTCGCCCTCGCTGTCACGCTCGTCCTCGCGCGCGGCCTTGAGCAGCTTGGCCTTGATGCGGTTGCGCTTGAGCAGCGAGAGGTGCTCGACGAACACCTTGCCCATGAGGTGATCCATCTCGTGCTGAATGCACACCGCCAGCAGCCCCTCGGCCTCGATCAGGCGGCTCTGGCCCTGGGCATCGAGGGCGCGTACGCGCACCGCCAAGGCGCGCTCCACGCCGTCGTAAATGCCCGGCACCGAGAGGCACCCCTCATCGCCCTTGCGCGTTTCGGGGCTGGCCCATTCGAGCACGGGGTTGATCAGCACCAGCGGCTCGTTGCGCTCCTCGCTCACGTCGATGACGACCAGGCGCTGGTGTATGTCCACCTGGGTTGCCGCCAGCCCGATGCCCTTGGCGTGGTACATGGTCGCAAACAGGCGCCCGATCACGGCTCGCAGGGCATCATCCACTGCCGCAACCGGGCGCGCCACCCGCTGCAGCCGGGGGTCGGGGTATTTGAGTATGGGCAGCAGTTGGGATTCGTCCATGGTGCAAGGGTAAACGCGGCGGGGCGGACCGACAAGGCCACGAAATGTGGGTATTTTCGCAATTTTCAACCCACACTGCACGCTCGCAGCGGCTATTATCCAAGATCGCCATTGCCAAGGGCGGGTCTTGGGTGCAAAATCGGTGCCCGAGCATTTTTGCCAATTTCAGCCGTCGCAGGGCGGGCTCACGCATAGGTCAGCCGCACTGCGCCGCCACTCAAGGGCCTCAAACATGTTGAGCACACCTGTACCCGTCGAACCCCAAGCTGGCTGGCGCGCACGCAGCCCTGCGCTGCCCGGCGCGTGCCTGGCCGCTGCCTTGTTGCTGGGCAGCGCCTGGGCCAGCGCCCAAACCTTCCCGAACCTGCCCATCAGCCCGGCGCAGCGCGGCACCGCGCAGCAAGTGGCGCAGGCCGGTGTGCCGCTCTCGGCGCTGGCCCCCAATGCCCCCGAGCGCCACACGGTGCGCCGCGGCGACACGCTGTGGGACATCTCCGCCCTGTTTTTGCACCAGCCCTGGCGCTGGCCCGAGCTGTGGGGCATGAACCTGGAGCAAATCCGCAACCCGCACCTGATCTTTCCCGGCCAGGTGCTGGTGCTCACGCGCGTGGGCGACCGCGCCCTGCTCACGCTGGCGCAAGCCGACCAGCCGCCCACAGTGCGCCTGTCGCCGCGCATCCGCGCCGAGGCGCTGCCCGAGGCGGCGCTGCCCGCCATCCCGCTGCACGTGATCGAGCCCTTCCTGACCGACTCCTTCGTGCTCAGCGCCGACCTGCACCAGCGCGCCCCGCGCATCGTCGCCAGCACCCAGGGCCAAACCCTGCTCAGCCGCGGCGACCGCGTCTATGCCCGGGGCCAGTACGGGCCCGCCGGTGCCGCCGAAGGCAGCGCGCTCAGCCCCGGTGCCGCGACCGAGCAAACGCTGCACATCTACCGCAATGCCGTGCCCTTGATCGACCCCGCCAGCGGGGCCACGCTGGGTTTTGAGGTGCAGTCCATCGGCCGCGCGCAACTGGTGCGCGCCGAAAGCCTGCGCCAGACCACCCGCCCCGATGGCCCACCCGAGGCGCAAATCGAGCCCGCCACGCTCGACATCACCTTTGCCCAGCAGGAAATCCGCATCGGCGACCGGCTGCTGCCTGCATCGCCGCGCACCCTGCCCAGCTTCGTTCCGCACGCACCGGCCACGGCGCAGGCCGGGCAGGTGATCAAGGCCCAAGGCTCGGCGCAGCGCCTGGTCGGGCAGTACCAGGTGCTGGTGCTCAACCGCGGCAGCCTCGACGGGCTGGAAGTCGGGCACGTGCTGGCGCTGCAACAACGCACCCGCACTGTGAACGACCGCACCGACCCGGCCCAGCCCGCCCTGCACCTGCCAGCCGAGCGCAACGGTTTGATGATGGTGTTTCGCACCTTCGACCGCGTTTCGTTCGCGCTGGTGCTGGAGGTGCGCGACGCGGTGCGCCCCGGCGATGCCTTCCTCAGCCCCTAGAGCCTAAGCCCAGATGCAGCCCACAGAAGCCGCCGCTTGGCTGCGCCTCTTCAGCACACCGGGCGTAGGCCCGGCCACGGCGCGCAAGCTGCTGGCCGCTTTTGGCTCGCCCGAGGCGGTGTTTGCTGCGGCCCCGGCGGCCTGGGAAGCGCTGCTCGGGCCGCGTTTGGCCCCCGCCTTGGCCAGCACACCGGTGCAGCTCGAGCGCGTGCTGGCGCAGACGCTGGGCTGGCTGGCGGCCGCACCCGATCGGCACCACCTGCTCACCCTGGGCCACCCGCACTACCCGGCCGCGCTGCTGCAAACGCCCGACCCGCCGCTGCTGCTGTTCGTGCAAGGCCAGTTGACCGCCCTGGCGCACCCCACTGCGCTGGCGATCGTGGGCAGCCGCAACCCCAGCCCGCAGGGGGCAGAAAACGCGCAAGCCTTTGCGCGTGCGCTCAGCCAAGCCGGTTGCTGCATCGTCTCCGGGCTGGCGCTGGGCATAGATGGTGCCGCGCACCGGGGCGCGCTCGAAGGCAGCGCCCCGACGCTGGCGGTGCTGGGCACCGGGCTAGACCGCATCTACCCGCGCCAGCACCAGGAGCTGGCGCAGCGCATCGCCGCCCAAGGGGCCTTGATCAGCGAATACCCTTTGGGCACTGCGCCGCTGGCACCGCATTTTCCGCAGCGCAACCGCCTCATCGCCGGGCTCAGCCAAGGCACGCTGGTGGTGGAGGCGGCGCTGCAATCGGGCTCGCTCATCACCGCCGAACTGGCGCTGCAATACGGGCGCGAGGTGTTTGCCATTCCGGGCTCTATCCACTCGACGCAGTCGCGCGGCTGCCACGCCCTCATCCGCCAAGGGGCCAAATTGGTCGAGTCGGCGCAGGATGTGCTCGAAGAACTGCGCCCGCCGCACACCCGCCCGGCCCCGCAGCAAGGCCAGTTGGACTGGGGCTGGGGCGACCACCTGGTGCCCACCGCACCGCCGGCACCAGCCGAGCCTGGCCAACCCAGGCGCGCCAGCCCCGAGAGCGCGCTGCTGCAAGCGCTGGGCTACGACCCGGTCGGGCTCGACGCTTTGCAGGCGCGCTGCGGCTTGCCTACGGCCGAGCTGCAAGCGCAGTTGCTGGAGCTCGAGCTCTGCGGCAGCGTGCGGCGCCTGCCCGGCGGCCTGTTCCAGCGCCAGGCGCAGGCTTAACAGGCCTCAAATCTGCGCCCCGGCGTTGGGGTCGTCCGGGTTTTCTATGGTTTGGGGCGTGGCCTTGATCAAATCTTCGCGCTTGACGCCCAGCGCCATCGCCACCCCGGTGGCCACGAAGATCGAGGAGTAGATGCCAAACAAAATGCCAATGGTCAGCGCCAGCGCGAAATAGTGCAGCGCCGGGCCGCCAAACAGCAGCATCGAGATCACCATGGCCTCGGTGGTGCCGTGGGTGATGATGGTGCGGCTCATGGTCGAGGTGATGGCGTGGTCGATCACCTCGCGCGTGCTCATCTTGCGCTGGCGCTTGAAGGTCTCGCGGATGCGGTCGAAAATCACCACCGATTCGTTCACCGAGTAGCCCAGCACCGCCAGCACCGCGGCCAGCACGGCAAGCGAGAACTCCCACTGGAAGAAAGCAAAAAAGCCCAAGATGATGACCACATCGTGCAAGTTGGCCACGATGGCCGCGATGGAGAACTTCCATTCGAAGCGAAACGCCAGATACACCGTGATGCCGATGATCACGAACAGCAGCGCCAACATGCCGTCGGTGACCAGCTCCTGCCCCACCTGCGGCCCGACGAATTCGGTGCGGCGCAGCTCCACCGTCGGGTCGTGCGCGCGCAGCGCCTCCAGCACGGCTTGGCTTTGCTCGCCCGAGCCCACACCGGGCAGCGGCGGCAGGCGCATGAGCACGTCGCGCGCGGTGCCGTAGTGTTGCACCAGCACCTCCTCGTAACCCAGCCCAGCCAGCGCGCCGCGCACCACTTCGAGGTCGGCGGGTTGCTGGTAGGCCACTTCGACCACGGTGCCGCCGGTGAACTCGACCGACAGGTTCAGCCCCCGAGTGACCAGAAAAAACACCGCCAGCGCAAACAAGGTGAGCGAAATCGCGTTCAACAGCACCGCATGGCGCATGAACGGGATGTCTTTTTTGACGCGGAAAAATTCCATGGCTGCTATACCTCGCTAATCAAGTGGCGTCTGATGAGCCGGGTTTGGCTGCATCCGCCGCGGGCGGTTTCCAGATCGCGCCGATCGAGATCGATTTGAGCTTTTTCTGCCGCCCGTACCAGGCATTGGCCAGCCCACGCGAGAAAAACACGGCCGAGAACATGCTGGTCAGGATGCCGACGCAGTGCACCACCGCGAAACCGCGCACCGGCCCGGAGCCAAAGGCCAGCAGCGCCAGCCCGGCCAGCAGCGAGGTGACGTTGGAGTCCAGGATGGTGCCCCAGGCGCTGTCGTAGCCGCTGTTGATCGCCACCTGCGGCGCGGCCCCGCGGCGCAACTCTTCGCGGATGCGCTCGTTGATGAGCACGTTGGAGTCGATCGCCATGCCCAGCGCCAGCGCCATCGCCGCCATGCCGGGCAGCGTGAGCGTGGCTTGCAGCATCGACAGCACCGAGACCAGCAACACCAGGTTGAAGGTCAGGGCGATGCTCGAAAACGCCCCGAACAGGCGGTAATAGAGCACCATGAAGACCAACACCACCAAAAAGCCGTAGAGCACGCTCTCAAAGCCCATGCGGATGTTCTCCGCCCCCAGTCCCGGGCCCACGGTGCGCTCCTCGATGATCTCCATCGGGGCCGCCAGCGCACCGGCGCGCAGCAGCAGCGCGATGCTTTGCGCCTCGGTGGTGTTCATCTGGCCCGAGATCTGCACCCGGCCGCCGCCGATTTCGCTGCGGATCACCGGTGCCGTCACCACCTCGCCACGGCCGCGCTCGAACAGCAAAATCGCCATGCGGTTGCCGATGTTTTGGCGCGTCACGTCGCGGAATATGCGCGAGCCACCCGCGTCCAGCGACAGGTGCACCGCCGGTTCCTGCGTCTGGCCGTCGAAGCCGGCCTGCGCGTCGGTGAGGTTTTCACCCGTGAGCACCACCTCACGCAGGGTGATCACGGCGCGGCCTTCGCGGTCCAGGTGCCGCTCCGAGCCCAAGGGCACCGGCCCTTCGCCGCGCTCGGCGGCGCGCCCGGCCGGGCTTTCATCGACCATGCGCACCTGCAGCGTGGCGGTGCGGCCCAAAATGTCTTTGGCGCGCGCGGTGTCGAGCACGCCAGGCAGTTGCACCACGATGCGGTCTGCCCCTTGCTGCTGGATCACCGGCTCGGCCACCCCGAGCTCGTTGATGCGGTTGCGCAGGGTGAGGATGTTTTGCTTGATCGCCTGCTCTTGGATGCGGCCTATGGCCTCGGGGCTCAGGTTGCCCATGAGCTTGAGCTGCTCGCCCACGAGCTGGCGCTCCAAGCTCAGGTCGGTGAACTGCGGCCGCAGCAGCACCAGCGCCGCCTCCAGCGTGGCCTCGTCACGAAAACGCACCGCCACCGCCTGGCCCTCGCGCGTGATGCCCGCGTGGCGAATGTTTTGCTCGCGCAAGGTGGTGCGGATGTCGCGCGCCATGGCCTCGGCGCGCTGGTTGAGCGCCCCAGGCATATCGACCTGCATCAGGAAATGCACCCCGCCGCGCAAGTCCAAACCCAGGTACATGGGTTGGGCGTTGAGCTGCTGCAGCCAGACCGGGGTGCGTGGCACCAGGTTGAGTGCGACCACGTGCGTGGGGTTGGTGGGATCGGGGTTGAGGGCCCGGTCGATGGCGTCGCGCGCCTGGAGCTGGTTTTCGGCGCTGTCAAACAGGGCCTGGATGGTCTGCTCTTGCAGCAGCAGCGATTTGGGCGCGATCTGGCGCGCCGCCAGCCCCTGCTCGATGCGCGTCAGGGTCGCGGCGTCGATGCGCACCCCGTGCTGGCCGGAGGAAACCTGCACACCCGGCGCTTCGCCATACAGGTTGGGCAGCGCGTAGAGCGTGGCGATGAGCAGCGCCACCACGATGGTGACGTACTTCCACAGCGGATATCGGTTCATGAGCGGGCGGCTCCATTAAAGCCAAACGGCCGGGCGTGAGGGCCCGGCCTATCGAAAAAAGACCACGACGATGCCGCTTACTGGAAGGTGCCCTTGGGCATCAACTGCATCACGGCGCTGCGCTGGATTTGGACTTCGACGCCGTTGGCCAGTTCCAGGGTGACGAAATCATCGCCCAGCTTGGTGATGCGGCCCAGCATGCCGCCAGCGGTGACGACCTCATCGCCCTTGGCCAAGGCGGCCACCATCAGCTTGTGCTCTTTGGTGCGCTTCATTTGGGGCCGGATCATGATGAAGTACAGCACCACGAACATCAGCACCAGCGGCAGCAGGCTGACCAAGGTGCTGGTGGTGTCGCCGGCGGCGGCCTGGGCGTAGGC
>BBPD01002286.1_pt2 | contig 11393 bp, 11 predicted proteins | sample 1344911 | NCBI WGS metagenome assembly BBPD01 (sample SAMD00019088, study PRJDB2971) | groundwater metagenome | biome: freshwater biome; feature: mineral spring; material: ground water | place: USA: CA, Sonoma | collected 2011-09 | depth surface m
GGGGTTGGGGGTGAGGGAGAACGGGCATGACTTTCATTTTTTGGGGCGCCTTTTAAAGTCATGCCCGTTAGGTCGGTCGGCCTTGGCAACTGCAAGCGGCAAGCTGTGGCCTTACTCCAGGTCCAACTCCTGAATTTTGCGCGTGATGGTGTTGCGCCCAATGCCCAGCTTTTGCGCCGCCTCGATGCGCCGGCCGCGGGTGCTGGTCAGTGCGGTCTGAATCAAACAGGTTTCCACACGGCGCATCAGCACGTCCCACACGTCGCTGCGGTCTTGCATCAGCAAGGCCTGGGCCTCGGCCCGCAAGCCCTGCTCCCAGGTGGCGGTGCCAGGCACGCACGGGTGCGCCGCCGAATCAGCATCCGCCAGCGCGAGGAGTTGCGCCGGCTCGGCGGGCGGCGCAACCGCGGGCACGGCGGCGGCGCCAACTGATTCAGCGCCGGGTTGTGCCAGCACCTCGGGCGGCAGATCCTTGGGTTCAATCACCTGGGCCGGCGCCATCACGCTCAGCCAGTGACAAATGTTTTCCAACTGGCGCACGTTGCCGGGAAAATCGAACGCCGCCAAGCGCTGGAGCGCGGCGTCGCTGATGCGCTTGGGCTCCACACTCAACTGGCTGGCACTGTGCTGCAGAAAAAAACGTGTCAGCAGCGGCACATCCTCACGCCGCTCGCGCAGCGCCGGCAAGCGCAGGCGAATGACGTTGAGGCGGTGAAACAAGTCTTCGCGAAAGCCACCTTCCTTGACGCGTTGCTCCAGATTCTGGTGCGTGGCGGCAATGACGCGCACCTGGGCTTTGACGGCGCTGTGGCCGCCGACGCGGTAGAACTGCCCGTCCGAGAGCACGCGCAGCAGCCGGGTTTGCAAGTCATACGGCATGTCGCCGATTTCGTCCAAAAACAGGGTGCCGCCGTCGGCCTGCTCGAAGCGACCACGCCGCAGCGTCTGCGCACCGGTGAAGGCGCCGCGCTCGTGGCCGAACAGTTCGGATTCCAGCAGGTCTTTGGGAATGGCGGCGGTATTGATCGCCACGAAAGGCCCGCGCGCGCGCGACGAGTGCCGGTGCAGCGCGCGCGCCACCAGCTCCTTGCCAGAACCAGACTCGCCGGTGATCAACACCGTCACCTGACTCTGGCTCAGACGGCCAATGGCGCGAAACACGTCCTGCATGGCCGGCGCCTGACCCAGCATTTCGGGCGCAGCCGTCATGCGCTCTTCAGCCACGGCTTCGACCTGGCTTTCCTGCAGCGCGCGGCGAATCAGATCGACCGCACGGTGCAGATCGAAGGGCTTGGGCAGGTACTCGAAGGCCGCGCCCTGAAAGGCCGCGACCGCGCTGTCGAGGTCAGAAAATGCGGTCATGATGATGACCGGCAATCTGGGCAGTCGTTTCTTGAGCTGCTCCAACAGATCCAGACCCGAACCACCCGGCATGCGGATGTCGCTCACCAGCACGTGCGGCCCATCCTCTTCGGGCGCCTGATCCAGCGCCCGCAACACGTCTTGCGGGTTGGTGAAACTGCGGGTTGGCAGGTTTTCGCGCAGCAAGGCTTTTTCCAGCACGAAGCGGATCGATTGATCGTCATCCACTATCCATATCGACTTCATGCGCTGTGTGTCCCTTCGTCAGCAAACGGCGTTGTGGTTCAGTCTCAGGGCAGGGGAAGCAAAATTTTGAATTCGGTTTGCCCCGGCTCGCTTTTGCACTCGATCAGGCCATGATGCCGCTGGATAAAAGTCTGCGCCAGCGTGAGCCCAAGACCCGAACCGCTTGCGCGCCCTGAGACCAGCGGAAAAAAAATACGGTCTTTGATCGAATCTGGCACGCCTGGCCCGTTGTCGATTACAAGCAATTCCAATGCCAACCGGTAGCGCTGCTTGCAAAAAGTAATCTGACGGTTGACGCGCGTCTTGAAAATGATTCGCCCATCGCCAACGGCAATGAGCGGCGCGAGTGCCTGCGCGGCGTTTTGAGCGATGTTGAGCAGCGCCTGAATGAGCTGTTCGCGGTCGCCGCGGAACTCGGGAATCGAGGTGTCGTAGTCGCGCAGCACGCTCAGACCGACGGGGAACTCGGCCACAATCAGGGCCCGCACGCGCTCGCAGACCTCGTGGATGTTGACGTCGCCCACCACATGCGCGCGGCGATGCGGCAGCAACAGCCGATCGACCAGCGACTGCAAGCGGTCCACCTCGTCGATGATGACCTGGGTGTATTCGTTCAGCGCCCTGGAATCGATCTCCATCTGCAGCAATTGCGCCGCGCCCCGAATACCACCCAACGGGTTTTTGATTTCGTGTGCCAGGTTGCGAATCAGCTCCTTATTGGTCTGGGCCTGGTCGATCAGGCGCTCCTCGCGCACTTGGCGCGCTTGCTGCTCCAGCGGCAACATTTCGACCACCACTTCACCCGCCACTTCGGTCTGCGCCACCAGCACGTGCACCGGCAGCGGTTCATGCAGCAGCCGCTTGAGCCGGGCGTCATAGCGCAGCACGGCGAAGTCGTTGCCGCGCGCGCCCAACAAAGCCTTGCGCAACAGCCCCGGGTCGGTGAAGCAGTCTTGCAACAAGCTGTTCACGATGCTGCGGCGCGACAAGCCCAGCGCGTCTTCCAGCGCAGCGTTGGCGTACAACACCGCACCGTCAGCAGCGACCACGGCCACCAGCGTGGCCAGCAAATCAAGCGCCTGAAAGCGCTGCGCAGCGCTTTCAGATGTTGGGGATGGCAGGGATGGCAGGGATGGCGGGGACGCCACGAGCGGCAGCAAACCCCTCATTGCAGAGTGGCATTGGCCACGCCCGCCGCACCACCCAGACGATCGAGTTCGCGCCGCAGACCATCGACATCGCTTTGCGCCCGCTCGAGCGCTGCTTTGAGTCCAGCCACGCGTTCGAGGTAGAGCTGACGGTTGCGAAATTCAATGCCCTGCATGGGCGGCTCGCCACCGGCGTACGCCTGCTGCGCCTGCGCCAGCCGCTCTTGCGCGCGATTGAGCTCGGTTTGCAGAATCAGCCGCGCATCGCTGTCACGCGCGCGCTGCGCCGCCGCGTCGGTGCGCGCAGCCGCCGGACGTGCAGCCGGCGCCGCAGCGGCGGCGTTGCGCGTCGCCTGCGGCACACGCGCTTCGGCGGCGCGCTGGGGTGTGGTGCCCTGCACGATGGTGACGTTACCGCCTTCCATCGGGACGCAGCCCCTGCTGATGGCCACTTGAGCGTCGTTGATGTACTCCACCGGCGTGCCCGGGCAGCGGTAAATGCGCTCCTGCGCCTGAACTGGCGCCAAGCCCAGCGCAGCAAGGCCAACGAGCAGCCAGCGCCAGCTTGCGGTCGATGTCATGATGGAAAACACGAATACTCCCGTTGCACGATTTCGAACTCCCAGCCCACGGCCACGCCGCGTATTTTGAGTATGACCGAAAACCAGCGCTGAAGTGCCACGGGTCAGAGCGAAAGCGACGCAAGCAGAGCAGCCGGCGCAAAAAAAGGACGGCCTGAGCCGTCCTTTTTGTCATCGTGCCCAGGCGCGCCGGGCGTGGTCAATGCATCACAGGCTGAAGTACATGTCGTACTCGACCGGGGCCACCTCGATGCGGCCACGCGTGACCTCACCCATCTTCAGTTCGATATAGGCGTCAAGCATGGTATCGGTGAACACGCCACCCCGGGTCAAAAAGGCGCGGTCTTGATCCAGGTGTGCCAGCGCCTGATCGAGGCTGTGGCAGACCGTTGGCACCAGGCGATCTTCTTCCGGCGGCAGGTGGTAGAGGTCTTTGGTTGCAGCTTCGCCCGGGTGAATCTTGTTTTCCACACCGTCCAGACCGGCCATCAGCAGCGCAGAAAAGCCCAGGTAGGGGTTCATCAGCGGATCCGGGAAGCGCGCTTCCACGCGCCGACCCTTGGGGTTGGCCACGTAGGGGATGCGGATCGCGGCCGAGCGGTTCTTGGCCGAATAGGCCAGTTTGACCGGTGCTTCGAAGTGCGGCACCAGGCGCTTGTACGAATTGGTGCCGGGGTTGGTGATGGCATTCAGTGCCCGCGCATGCTTGATCAAGCCGCCAATGTAGTACAGCGCAAACTCGCTCAGGCCGGCGTAACCGTCGCCGGCAAACAGATTTTTACCGTCTTTCCAGACCGACTGATGCACGTGCATGCCCGAGCCGTTGTCACCGGCATAGGGCTTGGGCATGAAGGTGGCGGTCTTGCCGTAGGCGTTGGCGACGTTATGCACCACGTATTTTTGCAGCATGGTCCAGTCGGCGCGCTGCACCAGGGTGCTGAAGCGGGTGCCGATTTCGTTCTGGCCCGCACCGGCCACCTCGTGGTGGAACACCTCGACCGGGATGCCCAGCGACTCGAGGATCAGCGCCATCTCGGCACGCATGTCTTGTGTGCTGTCGACCGGCGGCACGGGGAAATAGCCCCCTTTGACGCTGGGGCGGTGGCCGCGGTTGCCGCCTTCGAGCTTGGCGCCCTTGTTCCAGGGCGCTTCGTACTCTTCGATTTCGTAGAAGGTGTGACCCGGCGCGGTGCTCCAGCGTACACCGTCAAAAATGAAAAACTCGGGCTCCGGGCCGAAGAAGGCGGTGTCGCCCAGACCGGTTGACTTGAGGTAGGCCTCGGCGCGCCTGGCGATGGAGCGCGGATCGCGGTCGTAGGCCTTGCCGTCGGTCGGCTCGATCACGTCGCAACTCAGAATCAGCGTGGTCTCTTCGTAGAAGGGATCGATGTTGGCCGTGTTCGGGTCGGGGATCAGTTGCATGTCCGAGGCTTCGATGCCTTTCCAACCCGCAATGGACGAACCATCGAAGGCGTGGCCCGAGATGAATTTCTCTTCGTTGAAATGCGACACCGGCACGGTGGTGTGATGCTGCGCACCACGGGTATCGGTGAAGCGAAAGTCAATGAACTTGACTTCGCTGTCTTGCACCATTTGCATCACGTCTGCGACGGTCTTGGCCATCAAATGCTCCTGTAACTGGGTAAGTGAAAAAGTGACTTCATTCTCTAGCAGCATCCGTGCCAGATAAGCGTCATGCGACGGCTATCTGCACGATCTGCTCGAATTATGACCGAGTCAACTGCAGCGGCAGCGGTGCAGCCATCAGCCGCAGATGCACCAAAAAAACGAACGCTACGGCACCAACAGCAGGCAAATCCTCAATGTCGCACCAATTCAGGGCCAAGCAAGGCACCATTTTTGTGCAAACCCGCGCGCAGATCGGCAAAAGCCCGCTGCACCGCCTGTGGATCGCCTTTGACACCGAGTTCGATGTGCGACCCAAACTCAGGATGGTCCACGCTGGGCAGGCTGAACACCTTGACCGGGTGCGTGCGCTCAATGTCTTGCATCAGCGGCGTGAGCGCAGCCTCCTGCCCGCCGATGACCAGCACCGAACGTTCCAGCCGAGCACCTACGCGCTGGCAGTAGCGATATTGCTGATCCAGCACAGCCTCTATCATGGGCCAGGCCATGACCGGGAAGCCAGGCACGAAGTGCACCACGGCGCCGCCTGGACCATCGCAACTGAAGCCGGGTATCTGGTTGTACGGGTTGTGAATCAGGCGCGCACCGGCGGGAAAGACACCCATGTTGTAGCGGTGCACGTTCTCAGGGCGGTCGGGATCAAAAGTCTGGCCCTGTTCAGCGGCGCGCTGGCGCATGCGCTGCTCGATCAAAACCTTGGCCTGCGGGTGTAGCACCAGCTCGACGCCCAGCGCCGCCGCAGCGCTCTGGCGGGTATGGTCGTCGGGCGTGGCACCTATGCCGCCGCAGGAAAAAACCACGTCACTGCTGGCGAAGGCCTGACGCAAGATGGCGCTGATGCGCGCCGGGTCGTCGCCCACACCCTGCACCCAGGCCAGCGCCAAACCACGCGCGCCCAGCAGTTCGATCACCTGTGGCAGGTGCTTGTCAGCCCGTTTGCCGGAGAGAATTTCGTCGCCGATAACGATCAGGCCGAAAGCGGGTGGGCATGTGGTTTCAGCAGTCATGTGGAACTTGATGGGAGAACGGAACCTGGGGGTAGGTCCGGCGGCTTCTCCTGCGCGACTGACAGGTCGAGCGGCACAGCAGCACGCAAGTGCTGCAAAGCGGCCAGCGCGTAGTGCGTGAACCAGAGCGCGGTAAAGATCAGCACCAGAGTGTAGACCCAGACCGCCACCGGCACCAGCAACGGGGCCAGTGCAATGAACATGGCGCCCGAAGCCCACAGCAAACTGGGTGCGGCACTCAAAAAACCGCTGATCACACCCATCAGCAGCAGCGCGCTGCGGTGCTGGCGGATAATGAATTGGCGCTCGGCTGGGCTCGCATGTTCGGCCAGCGCGTCGAAAACGAAGACCCGGTAAGCCAGCCAACCCCAGATCAGCGGGGGCAGGATGAGCACCAGCGGCGGAATCAGCCACAGCGGCATCGAAACCAGCAGCGCCAGCAAGGCCAGCAGGGTCGAGCCCAAGGCCCAGAGCAAACCGTGCAAAAAAGAGGCGCCACGCTTGCGCTCCAAGCGGGCAAAACGACGCTGACCGACCAGATCGGCCAGCGCCGAACCCATGAAGACAGCCACCAAGAGCAAGCACAGCAGCACGATCAGCGGCGTCACCAACACCAACACCAAGAGCGGCGCCAACACGGCGCTCAGTTCAGCCAGGCCGATGCGCTCGAGCCAGGCAAGCAAAGCCTGCACCAGTTGGTAGGCCTCCAGCCAGGCCGTCACCGAAGCGACGGCTGCGTCCCAAAAAAAGTAGCCCAACGCAAAAGACAAGACCACCATTAACAGCAGCGGCAGAAACGACAGGGCAATCACGCGCGGATGCACGCAATAAGCCAGGGCACGCCAGAATGAATCGAGCAACAGACTCATGGCGGCGAGGATACAGGGCTTTTGGCATGCACAGCGGCACTCTGTCGCAGGACCCGGTCGACGCGCGCACTGCAACAGACCTCGCAAAACCGACAAGAGTGCAGCTTTGTACAAATAAAATCAATGAGTCACACAAAATATATTAAACTTTAACTTACTCTTTAATGAGACATTAATTTACTAAGTTCACACTTGTGACCGACTGGACCAACCCCTGGCTGATGGCTGCTCTGGCGCTGCTTTTGCTGGCACTGGGTGCTTGGCTGCTGCATGCCTGGCAGATTCGGCAACAGCGTGAGCGGCGCCGTATTCCGAAACACTGGCCCTTGGGCACTCGCGCCTTGACCAACAGCGAGGAGCTCCGGGTCTGGCACTGGTTGTGTCGGGCTTTTTACGACCACCACGTCATGATCAAGCTGCCGGTGACGCGCTTTACGCTGCCGCGCCAGCGCGAGCAAAGCATGCATTGGTACCAGTTGCTCGGCAGCGTGTACTGCACCTTCACCATTTGCACGGTCAACGGTCGGGTGCTTGCCTGTCTGGACCTTGTGGGGTCGTCCGGCCTGCCGCGCGGCACGCGCGCGCTCAAGCAATCTCTGCTGGCGCAGTGTGGTCTGCCCTACAAGGTGGTGCAAGCCGATCACCTGCCCTCCGCGGCCGAGATCCGCTTTCAGTTTCTTGGAGAGTCACCTTCCAACCAGGCCATGCGTGAACGCGAACAGGAAGAACGAGCTATGATCGCCGCGCAGGCCAAGCTGCGCACGGTGCTGACGCGCCAGCGCAACAAGCGCGGCCAAAGCGACTTCAGCCCACTGTCGAACTGGCCGCACAGCGCCGGCGGCGGCCTACGCAGCGATCTGGATTCGCAGTGGCAGGATGACAACTCTTTTTTGCTGCCGCTGGACAGCCGCAAGGGCGAGCTGCGCTGACGCTGGCTGGCGTGGGCGTGCATCCATCGAATGACACCAATGCGTGCAGATCTGCGCCAACGCGGCAGCAGAAAGTCATCTCAATGCTGACCAGGAGCTGTTGCCAAGCCGATGCTCACAAGCCAAACTAACAGCCGGCGGGCGCTGGCATTTTCTGCGTCAAACCGGCCACCTCGGCGGCGCTGAGCCAGCGCCACTGCCCCGGCAGCAGATCGGCCGGCAAGTCCACGCGGCCAATCGACGAGCGGTGCAAGCCCTCGACCCGGTTGCCCACCGCCGCCAGCATGCGCTTGACCTGGTGGTATTTGCCCTCGGTCAAGGTCAGTTGCATTTGATTTTCTGCCAGCGCCTGACAGGCGGCGGCCCGCACCGGCCGGGGGTCATCGTCGAGCACCACGCCCTGCAACAGACGCGAGATCATGCGCTCATCGAGCGCGTGCTTGAGGCGAACCTGATACACCTTGGCCACATGGTGGCGCGGCGAAGTCAGGCGGTGGATGAAGGCGCCATCGTCTGACAGCAGCAGCAAGCCGGTGCTGTCCTGATCGAGTCGACCCACCGCCTGCACCCCGGCGGCCGCCGCCCCGCCGCGTCTGCGCAGCGGCGCCGGCAGCAAGGTGTAAATGCTGGGGTAGGCAGCGGGCTTTTGCGAGCACTCGAAACCGGCCGGCTTGTGCAGCATCAGATAGGCCAGCGCGTAGTAGCGCCAGCTTTGGCCTTGCACATGAAACAGCAGCTCGCGTTCGTCAAAAACGGCGCCCGGGTTGTCACAAGGGGTCCGTTCAGGTCCGACCTGCACCAGGCCCTGCTGCACCAGACCGCAGCACACGCGGCGCGTGCCAAAACCTTGCGAAAAAAGGATGTCTTGCAATTCCATCATGATCGGCCGATTGTCGCTGCCAGCGAGCAAGGCCCCACAGCCCACGCGCGACCTGGTATGCCGCTCAAGGCGGTGGATCGGCCAGCAGGCAAGCCTCTGCCACCTGCAGCTCGTTGTCGCGCGCAAAGTTCAGACAAAATTCCCAGGCCATGGGATGGGCCTGCTGCAAATCGACGTGCAACACCACGCACTTGACGCCGTTGATGGTGTTGGGCACGCACCAGGGTGAATAACTCAGGTGACTGCCTGGCTGCGCACCGCCGGGCCGAAAGGGACTCATCACCCCGGCTAGGCGTTCGGCCCAGTCGCTCGGACGAAAGGCCCGCCCGCTGTGGGTGACGCCCTGAATAAAAATGTGCTTCGCCGTCGGCGCAGCCATCGGGGTAGCCATCGGATGGAGGTCCCTGAAGTGAAGGGTTTACAGCAAGGTCCGGCGGAGGATCGCTCCTCGGAATGCATAGTGTGTATTATATCTTATATAAGACTTGTCGATTGGGTCAATCTGCCAAACCAGTCACGACCCGCCCGCTGGCGCCAGTTGCTGCGCCTAAAATGAGCGCAACCCCGCCCGCCCTTTTGACTCTACCCCCGGAGCCCCTGCATGACTGTAGCCCCAGCCCTTGCCGCCTCGCCGCACGTGATGAACACCTATGGCCGCCTGCCGATTGCGCTCTCGCACGGGCGCGGCTGCCGGGTCTGGGACGTCAATGGCAAGGAATACCTGGACGCGCTGGCCGGCATCGCTGTCAACACGCTGGGCCACAACCACCCCAAACTGGTGCCGGCGCTGCAACAGCAACTGGCCCAGATGATTCACTGCTGTAACTACTACCACGTGCCGGATCAGGAGCGGCTGGCGCAGATGCTGGTGCAGCGCTCGGGGCTGACGAATGTGTTTTTCTGCAACAGCGGCCTGGAAGCCAACGAGGCGGCGCTCAAGCTGGCGCGCAAATACGGGCACGACAAGGGCATCGAGCGGGCTCAGATCGTGGTGTGTGAAAAAGCCTTTCACGGCCGCTCCATCGCCACCTTGTCGGCCACTGGCAACCCCAAGGTGCAGGCCGGTTTTGGCCCGCTGGTGGAAGGCTTCATCCGGGTGCCGTTCAACGACATCGAGGCGCTGCAACACGCCAGCGCCGGTCGAGCCGACGTGGTGGCGGTGTTTTTCGAGACCATTCAGGGTGAGGGCGGCATCAATCCGATGCGCGCACAGTACCTGCGCGAGGTGCGCGCGCTGTGTGACGCCAACGATTGGCTGCTGATGATAGACGAGGTGCAGTGCGGCATGGGCCGCACCGGCAAGTGGTTTGCGCACCAGTGGGCCGGCATCTTGCCCGACGTGATGCCGCTGGCCAAGGGTCTGGGTTCTGGCGTGCCGGTCGGTGCGCTGGTGGCCGGGCCCAAGGCGGCGCACATTCTCCAACCCGGCAACCACGGCAGCACTTTTGGCGGCAACCCGCTGGCCATGCGCGCTGGCATTGAGACGATTCGCATCATCGAGGAAGACGGCCTGCTGGAGAACGCCGCGCGCGTCGGCGCGCAACTGCGCAGCACGCTGGAGCAGGCGCTGCTCGGGCGCGCTGGCGTGCGCGAAATTCGCGGCCAGGGCCTGATGATAGGCGTCGAACTCGAGCGGCCCTGCGGCGTGCTGACCCAGCGCGCCGTCGACGCGGGTTTGCTGATCTCGGTCACGGCCGACAGCGTGATCCGACTGGTGCCGCCGCTGATCCTGTCGTCCGAAGAGGCCGACGAAGTGGCCACGATCCTGCTACCGCTGGTGTTTGACTTTCTCTCCGAGTGATTCTTGCCATGCGCCTCAAACACTACCTGCAGTTCAAAGACCTGAGCGCCGCCGAGTACAGCTACCTGTTTGAACGCGCGGCCCTGATCAAGAAAAAATTCAAGACCTACGAAAAGCACCACCCGCTGGCCGACCGCACGCTGGCGCTGATTTTCGAGAAGGCCAGCACGCGCACCCGCGTCAGCTTTGAGGCCGGCATGTATCAGTTGGGCGGCTCGGTGGTGCACCTGACCAGTGGCGACAGCCAGATGGGTCGCGCCGAACCGATCGCCGACAGCGCGCGCGTCATCAGCCGCATGGTCGATCTGGTGATGATTCGCACCTACGAGCAAAGCAAGCTCGAAGCCTTTGCCGCGCATTCGCGCGTGCCGGTCATCAATGGTCTGACAAACGAATTCCACCCCTGCCAGATTCTGGCCGACATCTTCACCTACATCGAGCAGCGCGGCAGCATTCAAGGTCGGGTGGTGGCCTGGGTCGGTGACGGCAACAACATGGCCAACACCTGGCTGCAAGCGGCCGAACTGCTGGGATTTACCGTGCATGTCAGCACCCCCAGCGGCTACGAAGTCAAGCCCGAGCTGGCCGGTATTGTCAACCCGGCCTGCTACCGGGTGTTCCAAGACCCGCACGCGGCCTGCGCGGGGGCCGATCTGGTGACCACCGACGTCTGGACCAGCATGGGTTTCGAGGCCGAAAACGAGGTGCGCCGGGCCGCTTTTGCGCGCTGGTGCGTGGACGCGGACATGCTGCGCGCGGCCCAGCCAAACGCCTTGTTCATGCACTGCCTGCCCGCGCACCGCGGCGAAGAGGTCAGCGCCGAGGTGCTAGACGGGCCGCAAAGCGTGGTCTGGGACGAGGCCGAAAATCGCATGCACGTGCAAAAAGCCTTGCTGGAATTTTTGCTGCTCGGGCAGCTCTGA
>BBPD01001464.1_pt5 | contig 11367 bp, 12 predicted proteins | sample 1344911 | NCBI WGS metagenome assembly BBPD01 (sample SAMD00019088, study PRJDB2971) | groundwater metagenome | biome: freshwater biome; feature: mineral spring; material: ground water | place: USA: CA, Sonoma | collected 2011-09 | depth surface m
GTCAAACACAGAAATATTTTAACATGTTAAAATATTTTAATACATTATCAACAAATTCGCTCTAGGATGTCTAGGGTGAAGATTATACCAGGAGGATAATATGAAGGGAAGTTGGGCAATGGGGGTTTTGGCATCAGCAGTTATTTTTGTATCAGGGTGTGTAAGTGTTCAAAGACATCATCCTGACGATCTTCACAGGATTGCACTTCTTCAGAAAGAGGTGGATAAATTAGGTGCTCTGATTGCTTTAAGAGAGAAGGAGAAAGAAGGTATTGCAGACAGATTATTGAAGGAAAAGAATGAGCTTGAACGAAGTCTTAAACGTGAAATTGACGACAGAATACTCACAATCAAGCATCTTGAAAAAGGGATTGTTATAACATTTTTAGATAGGATACTGTTTGATTCAGGCAGGGCAACAATAAGAGAAGAGGCGCGTCTGACATTGGATAAAGTTGCTGATATACTTAATACAAGATTTATAGATAGGAATGTAGATATTGAAGGGCATACAGACAGTGAACCTATAAAATATTCCGGATGGAAGTCAAACTGGGAATTATCATCAGCCCGTGCACTTTCGGTACTTCATTATTTTGTGGATGCAAAGGAAATGGAACCAACAAGAATATCAGCAACAGGTTGGGGTGAGTTTTCGCCGGTTGCAAGCAATGATACACCTGAAGGAAGACAGGAAAACAGAAGGGTTGAAATTGTAATACTGCCTGAAGCCATAACAAAGATTGAGCAGGAATGATAAAACCTCTGCACAACTACCATAGAACTGGTGACTCTGGTGACAGGTAGTGGGTGAATGGTGCTCTGGTGAACGGGCAAGGAGGTGGTATTTTGTGTCAAGGGTTGATGTAGGAAAAGAAGGAAGCCTTGAAAGGGCCCTGAGAAAGTTAAAGAAAAAAGTAGAAAGAGAAGGGCTTCTCAGACAGGTAAGGATAAAGAGATATTATGAGAAGCCAAGCGAGAGAAAGAAAAGGAAGGCAAAAGACGCAAGAGAGGCAAGGCGAAAAAACAGATATTTTTAATTTTTTGAACTTTCTATGAAGGTATGTAATGGAAAAAACCCATTTTAAGTCTTCCCATCCTTCTTGGATAAAAAGAACTGTTAATGTATCGGAAAAATTTAAACATACAAGAAGTATCCTCTCCGGTCTAAATACTGTCTGCTCAAGTGCCCAATGCCCCAATCAAAATCTTTGCTTTAATGATGGGGTGGCAACATTTCTTATACTTGGTAACATTTGCACAAGAAATTGCAGGTTTTGTGCCGTCCAAAAGGGTACCCCCGCAGAAATAGACAAAACTGAGCCGGCTAGGATTGCACAGGCCACAATAAAATTAAAACTTTCTCATATTGTGATTACCTCCGCAACAAGAGATGACCTTGAAGATGGAGGAGCAGAGCAATTTGTTTCATGCATAAAAGAAATTAGAAGAACACAGAAGGGTGTTACAGTTGAGGTGCTTACGTCTGATTTCAAGGGTTCTAAAAGTTCTTTAGATAAAATTATAGAAGCACACCCTGATGTGTTCGGTCATAACATAGAAACTGTCCCAAGAATGTATCCCGTTCTTCGCCCAGGAGCAGATTATGGAAGGTCACTTGATGTGATAAGATATGTTTCAGAAAAAAGCAACATTATTACCAAATCAGGGATGATGTTGGGCGTAGGGGAAAAACAGAAAGAGGTTATTGACTGTATGAATGCTCTTTTTGGTTGCGGATGCAGGGTTTTAACCATTGGGCAGTATCTTTCTCCGAGCAAAGAACATTTTCCTGTTTTCGAATATATAGAACCTCATATATTTGAATACTTAAAATGTGTTGCATACGGGATAGGATTTTCCCGTGTATTGTCGGGCCCTTTTGTCCGAAGTTCATATAAGGCAAAAATGTATTATGACGGCATTAAAGATATGTATATACCCTGATCCAATCCTTTATAAAAAGGCAGAACAGGTTCCTTGTGTGGACGATAGTATATGTGTGCTGATTAAGGATATGGCAGAAACAATGCATTCTTCAAAAGGGATAGGACTTGCTGCAAACCAGGTTGGAATACCAAAAAGAATAATCATAGTAATGGACAATCAGAATCTTGTTGAGATTATAAATCCCGAGATTGAAAGGACCACTGGCGAAGAGACAGCAGAAGAGGGGTGTATAAGCCTTCCCGGTGAAGCATGGAAAATTAAAAGAGCAAAGAAGATTACTGTCCATGGAATAAATGTTAGGGGGCGGAAGATAAAAATTAAGGCAGAAGGACTTTTAGCAAGAATCATACAGCATGAGATAGACCATCTGAATGGTATATTGATAAAAGACAGGGCGTCTTTTGGGCAAACTCAACCCTGTGTAAAGTCTTATGAAAACAAACTCTAAGATGCAAAAGGCACAGCCCTTCTTGAAAAAGAGCTGTGGTTAAAATAAAAGGGAAAAAAGAATATGTTTAAGGCAAGAATAGCAGGTGTGGGTAGTTATCTTCCTAAAAGATGTGTATCAAACGGTCACTTAAAAGGCATGATTAGAGGCTTTGATGAAGCAAAAGCCGGAATGCCATTTGAAGAATGGGTAGAAAATATGACAGGCATCGGGGAAAGATACTATATAAGTGAAGAAGAAGATATAGAGACAATGGGTGAAGAGGCTTCAAGGAAGGCAATTGAAGATGCAAACCTTAAAATACAAGACATAGAATTTTTAATCTTAACAAGTTTCACACAAAAAAGGGAGATACCTAATTCTGCCTGTTCCCTTGCACATAGACTGGGACTTGACACAATCCCTGCGTTTCCGTTAAATACTGCCTGTGCGGGTTTCCTGTATGGTATGGCGATAGCATATTCTTTTATAAAATCCGGTTGGTACAAAAACATCCTCATTGTAAGTGCCGAATGTCTGTCCAGAGCAATAGATCCCGATGACCCTCGCGTTGCAGTATTGCTCGGGGATGGGGCAGGGGCTGCTGTCTTGCAAGTTTCTTCAGAAACAGGTATATGCAGTCAGCCGTTTATTGGGTCCTTATATTCAGACCATCTTGAATACTTAAATTCTGATTTTCAGATTGCAAAAGATATAGGTGGGATTAATTATATTAAGAAATCTTACCTAAAAATGCCCGGAGGACCGCAGGTTTTAAGAAGGGCCGTTAATTCTATGTCTGAGGCGGCCATTTGCGCCTTATCTAAAAGTCCATGGTCAGCAGAAGATATAGATTATCTTATCCCGCATCAGGCAAATGCAAGAATTATTGATGGTGTTGCAGAAAAATTAAATTTTCCAAAAGAAAAGGTAATATCAATAATAAAAGATATGGGGAACAACTCAAGCGCAACAATCCCCATTACTCTTGAGATGGCCGTGCACGGGAAAATTCAAGGGAAAAATATAAAGCGTAAGGATAAACTGCTTTTTACAACAGTAGGCGGGGGATATTCCGTTGCATCTGTGGTAATGGAATACTGAAAAGATAGTAGGTAGTAGGTAGTAGATAGTGGGTGGGGGAAAAAGAAGACAATATAGATGGCGTAGGGGCGAACCTATGGTGTTCGCCCTGTTGAAACTAATATATTATGATAGCGCCTTTCTTGTTTTATATAAAAACCAAAGTGTATTTTGGATGTGAGGTTCTTGAAAGTATTCCACAGATTTCAAGGCTTGGCAAAAAACCACTTATTATAACGGGAAAACACTTTGTTTATTTTACAGGGCTTTTAGAAAAAATACAAAAAAAGTTGGAAAATATTTCCATTAAGTGGGCAATATTTTCTGATGTTGAAGAAAATCCGTCTGTAAAAACTGTTGAAAAAGCAGCACAGGCATTTAAAGGGCAAGGGTGTGATTTCGTATTGGGCATCGGAGGTGGAAGTGCGATGGATACTGCAAAAGCAGTCGCCGTCCTTTCAAGCAACTCACAGGGTTTAAACAAATATTTTGGGGAAGAACTTGTCCAAAATCCTCCCTGCCCTATCGCACTTATTCCTACAACAAGCGGCACAGGAAGTGAAGTAACAAGATTTTCTGTTATTATAGATGAAGATAATAATACAAAAAAGACAATAGCATCACTTTCAATTATGCCGGATATTGCATTCTGTGATCCTTCCTTGACATATACACTTAATCCATATTTAACCGCTTCTACCGGATTGGATGCTCTTTCACACTGTATAGAAGGCATACTTTCAGTAAGGGCAAATCCTATAACAGACATATTAAATAAAGAAACAATAGCAATGATATTTAGATGGCTTCCGGTTGCGGTAAAAGATGGAAAAGATAAACAGGCAAGGGAACAGATGATGCTTTCATCCCTTGTTGCAGGTGTGTCTTTGAATTGTACAGGCACAATGCTTGGGCATGGTATGGGTTATACGCTTACACTTGACTGGAGTGTGCATCACGGCTATGCAAGTTTAATGTTCTTACCCCAAATTATAAGTCTTATCAGAGAAAGGTATGCACAGAGGGTTGAGGTCTTGGATAAAGCATTTGTCGGAGACTTTGCAAATAGAAAAGTTGAAAATTCCGAAGGCAAAATTATTGAACTTATGGAAAAAATAAATCTTAAACCTTCATTGAAAACTATTGGAATAGAAGAAAAAGATATAGAAAACCTCATAACAAGGATTGAAAAAAATTCACAAAGGTCTTTAAGAAATATTGGATTTAAGTTCACAACACAGGATATAGAACAGGTGGTGAGAAAAACAGCAGGCCCTTGACAACCACTATTTTATATTTTAAGATAACTCTTTAATATTCTTAAAAAGGAGGAAAAAATGTCAGAATTGGTAGAAAAAACAAAGGCGATAATTGTTGAACAACTTGGTATAAAACCGGAAGAAGTGACACCGGAGGCATCATTTATTAATGACCTTGGTGCGGATTCACTTGACACGGTTGAGCTTGTTATGGCATTAGAAGAAGAATTTGGTATGGAAATTCCGGATGAAGAGGCTGAAAAATTAAAAACAGTTGGGGATGCCATAAAATATATAGAAGAAAAATCTGTGAAAAAATAAAGGATAGGTTGTGAATAGAGTTGTTATTACAGGTTTGGGTGTTATATCTCCGGTCGGGAACAATACAACCGCATTCTGGGATTCTATTATAAACGGGAAAAGCGGGGCAGGACCTATAACATTTTTTGATCCGACAAATTTTCCGACAAAGATTGCATCAGAGGTAAAGAGCTTTGATCCATCAGGCTGTATAAACCCTAAAGAATTAAAAAGAATGGAAAGATTTATACAGTTTGCTATATGCGCTTCAAAAATGGCAATTCAGGATGCAGGTCTTGATTTGGAAAAAGAAGATAAAAACACTATTGGTGTGCTCGTCGGTTCAGGAATAGGCGGGCTTCCTATTATGGAAGAGCAGATGCGCGTTCTTATAGAAAAAGGACCTTCAAAGGTTACTCCTTTTTTTATCCCAATGTTGATTCCTGATATGGCATCCGGTTTGATATCCATCTATTATGGACTAAAGGGCCCTAATTTTTGCTGTGCCAGTGCCTGTGCATCCGGGAATCATAGCATTGGACAGGCATTTCGCACAATCCGGTATGGAGATGCCAGAGTTATGGTTGCTGGAGGCACAGAATCCTGCATCACACAATTGGGTGTTGCAGGATTCTGTGCCCTTAAAGCGCTTACCACAAAAAATGACCAACCTGAAAAAGCATCCAGACCCTTTGACAAAGAGAGGGACGGATTTCTCATCGGCGAGGGTGCAGGTATTGTCATACTTGAGGATATTGAGAATGCCAGGAAGAGAAATGCTAAAATATATGCAGAAGTTATAGGCTACGGTGCAAGCTCGGATGCATATCACATAACAGCACCCGACCCGCTGGGGGACGGTGCTTTCCGCTGTATGAAATCAGCACTGAATGATGCAAAACTCGCACCTGAAGAAGTTGTGTATATCAATGCACATGGAACATCCACACAGTTAAATGACAAAATAGAAACAATTGCAGTTAAGAAAGTGTTTGGTGATTATGCAAAAAAGGTTGCAATAAGTTCAACAAAATCTATGATAGGGCACCTTTTGGGTGCAGCAGCAGGGGTTGAACTTATTGCATCTGTTCTGTCAATATATCACAGCGTCATCCCGCCTACAATAAACTATGAATATCCAGACCCTGACTGTGATTTGGATTATGTTCCCAATACCGCAAGAAGGCGGGATGTTAAAATTGCGATGTCAAACTCTTTTGGTTTTGGCGGACACAATGCAAGTATTGTGTTGAGAAAAATATAAACAAACTGGTGTTCCGGTGGCCTGGTGCTCTGGCAACCGAGAGGTTAGATGGACTACTTTTTAAGTGAACAACAGATAATGGTAAAAGAACTTGCAAGAAAGATTGCAAAGGAAAAGATACAGCCTGTTTCTGCATACTATGATGAAACAGAGGAATTTCCCTGGCAGATAATGAAGGTTCTTTCAGAGAGCGACTTATTTGGTGTGTATATAGAGGAAAAATATGGGGGAACAGGCGGAGGGGTTCTGGATCTGTGTCTTGTCACAGAAGAGCTTTCCTGTGCATGCGGGGGTATTGCAGTATGTTATGCAGCAAGTGCGTTGGGAACATATCCTATAATACTTTACGGGAATGATGTTCAAAAACAAAAGTATCTTCCAGACCTTGCATCGGGTAAAAAAATAGCTGCATTCGGACTAACAGAGGCAAGCGCAGGTTCTGATATATCAGGTATTCAAACAACCGCAAAAAACCAGGGGGATTATTATATATTAAACGGAACAAAACAGTGGATTACAAACGGTGGGGAAGCAGAAACCTATATAATAATTGCAATGACGGATAAAAACAAAGGAGCAAGAGGTGCAAGTGTATTTATAGTTGAAAAAGGAACACCGGGATTTACATTTGGTAAAAAGGAAAAAAAGTTAGGTATAAGGGCTTCTGCAACAAAAGAACTTGTTTTTACTGACTGCGAGGTTCCAAAAGAAAATATTCTTGGAAAAGAGGGGCTTGGTTTTGTTGTTGCAATGAAAACTCTTGATATATCACGCCCGGGTGTTGCATCACAATCTGTTGGTATTGCACAAGGGGCACTTGACCTTGCGGTTGAATATGCAAGAAAAAGGGTTCAGTTTGGAAAACCAATAATATCATTTCAGGGCATACAGTTTATGCTTGCAGATATGGCAACACAGGTTGAAGCAGCAAGAGCTCTTGTTTATTCAGTGGCAAGAATGGTTGATTCGGGAAATACCAGGGTAAGCAAAGAGTCTGCAATGGCAAAACTTTTTGCCTCAGATACAGCAATGAAGGTTACAACAGATGCAGTTCAGATATTTGGTGGTTATGGGTATATGAGGGACTGCCCTGTTGAAAAGTTTATGAGGGATGCAAAGATTACACAGATATACGAAGGCACAAATCAGATACAGAGGTCAATAATAGGAACAGGTCTTATAAAAGAATTTGCTTCTTTATAGAAGGGAATAGGGAAAAAATAGGCGTCAAGATATCAAGGGTTTAAGGCAAGCGCCCTTTGGGTGGGGAAAACATAATCCCCTGACCCATCCTTTGGATGGGCGCCCCGCCATCTTTATAAATGGGGGGGGAGGGGAAGGGTCCACCTTTATAAAAGGGGGCGAAAATCTCCCCTTCTTTCATATCATATCTGGTGCTCTGGTGCCCTGGTGCTCTGGTGCCCTGTGCACTGATGCTTTGGTGCACTGGTGCCCTGGTGCCCTGGTGCACTGATATCAATTCAACAGGGTAAAAAAAAATTAAAAAAAAGTACTTGACAAAACTGAAATATGTTGTATAATGAGATATTCAGATAGTCTGTGTCTATCTTGTGTTTCGGGCTTAACCGTTGCAGACATCCTTAATCTATGACAAGAAGGAGGTGAGGGATTGCTTGAACAGTCAAAGGTTGTTGGAAATGCAACGATTACTATATAGCACATGTTAATTCTCAAGGTGAAAGACGAAAAGGGAGATACATATCTTAACTTAAAAAAATCTTTTCGGATTGCACCTTGTTTTAAAAATAAGGAGGAAAATTGAAAAAAATGTTTTTTATTGCAATGGCACTGCTTTTAATGGGTTTGCCATTGTTTGCAGCAGTCCAGAATATAAGAGTTTCTGGCGATATCTCAGTGCATGGGATATCAAGGTGGGGATATGAAAGGCCATATCCTGGTGTTGATAGACTGGCGGGTGTTGATGTTTCTACCGAAGGTAGAAATTGGTATCAGTCAACAGCAAGGGTTGGGGCTTATGTGGACCTTACGGACAATGTTGAAGGAGTAATAAGACTCTTAAACAGAAGAGATTGGGGAGGAGTAGAAGAACGCACAATAGATATTGAGCTTGACCTTGCATATGTAACACTAAAGGAGGTGCTGTATTCCCCTTTAACGCTTAAAATGGGTCGCCAGAATATTGTCCTTGGAGAAGGCTTTGTTCTTGGTCAGAACAGGATTGAGACGGCTCTACACAGAATACCAGATCCGAGAGGCGAAGTAGGAGTAGGGGGAATAGATCGGGACGCAGCAACCGTGGATGTGGATGATGATGTATCATCAAGAAAAGCATTTGATGCCATAACGGCTGTATTGCTATATGAGCCGTGGACGATAGACCTTATTCTTGCAAAGTTAGCCGAAAGACCGGAAAGAGACAGTAAAGATGCAGACCTTTATGGAGTAAATGTTGGTTATAAATTTGACGAATATGATGCAGAAGTAGAAGGATACCTTCTTAATGTTCACAACAGGTTGGAAAGACCACTTTTCAGAGAAAATATTGCAGTTGCAGGTATCCGTGGAAGTACAAAACCAGCAGACGGATGGCTTCTGAAAGGTGAGTATGCACGTCAGTTTGGTACAACAGAAAGAGTTGGTATGAGAGACCTTGACCGCAGAGCATTTGCAACCAATGTTGGCGCAGAATATACATTTGAGGGTGAGTACACGCCAAAGCTTGGCGCAGCGCTTGCATGGTTCTCCGGTGATAATAATCCAAGGGACCATAAAATAGGGTCATGGAACCCATTCTTTGAGGACCAGACATGGGGCTCCATCGTGGACTATATCTACGGGAACAGCAACCTTAAGGTTGCAAAAATTGGCGGTTCTATAATACCAATAGAGAATATTACATTAGGTGCAAGCCTTTATCATTTCCAGGCCGATGAAACAGCCCCAGGTGTAAACAAGAGAATCGGAGAGGAAGTGAATCTTATTGTCCGATATGCATACACAGAGGATGTAACATTCAGGGTTCTTGGTGCATGGTTTATACCAGATGACTATGTAAGAGATGTTTATGCCGCTGAATTTCGTGTTCCTCGTGCTCGCGTGTCAACAACAGATGCCTTCCAGCTAGTTGGAGGTGTGACGCTCGTATTCTAACCACCTGGTTGCAGTTTATAAAAAAAGCCCCCAGACTTAAAATTAAAGTCCGGGGGCTTTTTTTATGGAGCGAAAAGTTTTTTGCACTTTCTATGTTATTACTTGCGTCGGTGGTACTCACATAAATTTATTGGTTACCTTACGAGCAGCATAATAAAATGGATAGAAATATTTTCTCCAGAATTCATCTGTGGAAGAATAATAATTATCAAAACAAAAACAATCTACTAATATTTCTCTTAATCTGCAAAGTTCCTTTAACCTGGATACCACACAATTTTTTGTATCAGAGATAGTAAGATCCAAAAGTTCAAGAGCGCGGTAAATGGCTTTAAGGCTGAATTGTGTGTTTTTTTCTCTCCACAGTATCGCCCTTTCAACTTCACTTCCAATATTAGCCATCTGCTCGTAAAATGTTAATTTAAACCATTTCCCCGAAGCCAGTTGTTTATGTTGATAATTCATTTTTCAATCAGGTTATTTACAATTTCTATAATTTTAAACCTAATATCAGGATTATTTATATATTTAGTATTGTTTTCCTGTAATGGGCGTAGATTTATTACAGAATCAAATTCAATCCACTCTTCACCTTGAATCTCCGGATATATATTTATCCCCCAGATATCTTCTTGTTTTGAACCATCCCCAAGTAATAATGCCTCTTCGTCCGAATGCAAATCGCCGCCAATTGCCATAATGTGTCTATTTACATCAACCACTGCTTTAACCAGATTCCCGAATGTTTCTTGTGAAATCTCTTTTAGTTCTTGTAAGGAAATTTTTATTTTTATAATCTGCATTTCTGTGTTTGTATAACCATTTCAGCAATTTTTATTACAATTATCTACTGTTTTAATATATTTTCCTAAAATACTCTATGGTTTTTTTTAGTCCCTCTTCTAACCTGATAACTGGTTTCCAGTTTAATTCTTTATTAGCAAGTGTTATATCGGGGCATCTCTGGAACGGATCATCAGGAGGAAGAGGATTAAAAACTATTTTTGATTTTGTTCCGGTAATTTTAATAACCTGGTTTGCAAGTTCAAGTATTGTCCATTCTTGAGGATTGCCAAGGTTAACAGGGCCTGTAAAGTCATCGGGACTGTCCATCATCTTCAAAAGTCCGTCTATCATATCATCTATATAACAGAAACTCCTTGTCTGTTTACCGTCACCATATACAGTGATGGCTTCTTCCTTTAACGCCTGTACTATAAAATTACTCACTACTCTTCCATCGTTTGCTTGCATTTTGGGTCCATATGTATTAAATATTCTTGCAACCTTTATTTTTAGTTTGTGCTGTCTGTGGTAGTCAAAAAATAGTGTCTCTGCACACCTTTTACTCTCATCATAGCATGCCCTGTATCCTGTGGGATTGACATTGCCCCTGTAGTTTTCAGGCTGTGGATGAATTGTTGGGTCCCCATAAACCTCACTTGTGGAGGACTGTAATATCTTTGCTTTTACCCTTTTTGCAAGGCCAAGCATATTGATGCTTCCAAGGATAGATGTTTTTATAGTATGAATCGGATTATGCTGATAATGGACAGGAGAAGCCGGACAGGCAAGGTTATAAATCTCAGAAACTTCTAAACAAATTGGATAGCATATATCATGCCTTATAACCTCAAAATATGGATATGAAAGAAGATGCAGGATATTTGAACGCATCCCTGTATAAAAACTATCTAAACAAAGAACCTCGCATCTTTTATTTAAAAGTTTTTCACAAAGATGTGAGCCAATAAATCCAGCCCCACCTGTAACAAGAACCCGCTTCAGTTTGCCCCCCTTATAAGAAAGTTCAAAAATCAAACGGCCCACTATCCCGGGTGCCCCGAAATCAAAGTTAAATTATTAACGACCCACACTTTCCATATAGAAAGTTCAAAAATCAAGGTAAGCAGTTAGCGCCAGAGCACCAGGGCAATAGTCTAAAAGCCTAT
>BBPD01000027.1_pt2 | contig 11356 bp, 5 predicted proteins | sample 1344911 | NCBI WGS metagenome assembly BBPD01 (sample SAMD00019088, study PRJDB2971) | groundwater metagenome | biome: freshwater biome; feature: mineral spring; material: ground water | place: USA: CA, Sonoma | collected 2011-09 | depth surface m
TCCGGTGTCTCGATAGGACAGATTCTCCCGTAATGAGAGTAATGAACATCGCGCACCTCAAACCCGGCGCGGTCTCGGGAGAATCCCCCGGGACCCAGGGCAGAAAGCCGACGTTTGTGAGTCAGCTCCGCCAGAGGATTGGTCTGGTCCATAAACTGAGAGAGGCGGGAACTGCCAAAGAACTCCCTTACAGCAGCAATCACTGCACGGTTGTTAACCAGAGTGTTAGGGGTAGCCGCTCCGGTTCCCAGAAGACTCATTCTTTCCTTGATCGATCTCTCCATACGAAGCAACCCCATCCTGAGATGGCTCTGCAAGAGTTCCCCTACTGCTCGTACACGCCGATTGCCCAAATGATCTATGTCATCAGAGGCATCCAGGCCATTATTAATCAGGATGAGACGACGCACAATGGCCACCAGGTCCTCCGGGGTGAGAGACTGGTGTGCGAGAGGGCGGTTAAGGCCAAGTCGCTTATTTAATTTATAGCATCCCCCCTTACCTAACCGATACCGACGCGGGTCGAAAAGGAGGGCGTTTATTAGCCCACGAGCATTTTCCACGGTAGGCGGCTCACCAGGCCTCGATTTCCGGAAGAACTCGATGAGCGCATCCTGCTCATTCCTGACCAGCGGGTCTTGTTCCATTGTAGCCTTGATGAACGAGTGGGGTTCAAGGTTCCGGGGTTCACCGTTCAGCGGTTCCCCTCCCGGCCTAACCGTGAACCGTGAACCGGTGTCCACATCGGCAAACTTCGCAAGAAGATCCTCATCTCGACCATAGCCCACGGCACGAAGCAGGGTGGTAACCGGGATCTTGTGCTTGCGATCTATCTTCACCGAGATCGCTCCTCGGCTTGAAGTCTCAAACTCAACCCATGCTCCGCGATCCGGGATGACCTTGGCAAGGCCCAGTCTACGTCCTGTTACCGGGTCCTTTTCTACCGTGAAATAAACCCCTGGGGAACGAATAAGCTGATTTACAATCACACGCTCGGCACCATTGATGACAAAGGTACCCCTCGGAGTCATAATGGGGAAGTCACCCATAAAAAGGTCTTGTTCTTTGATCTCCCCGGTTTCCTTTATGATTAATCTTATCTTTACCTTCAAGGGAGCGGCATAGGTTAGATCACGTTCGCGGCATTCGCTCTCCGAATATTTTGATTCGCCAAACTCATGGTTAAGAAAATAGATCTCCAAACGGTTACCGGTGTAATCTTTGATGGGTGAAATTTCCTCGAAGAGTTCCTTCAGCCCCTCATCCCTAAACCAGCCATAGGATCTATGCTGGATTCGGATTAAGTCCGGAATTCCAACGACTTCCGGAATCCTGGCAAAGGATTTCCGGGTAGCATGAGCAGTGGGATCAGGTAAGAGAGTGGATGAAATCACTCTAGATGCTCCAACAGAGGCGCAGATCGGCCCCCACCACTGTACCTAGACAGCCTGGAGACCGAGATGAAATTAGAAGATCTGGCATGAGGGCAGATATCCAGGGCAACAATCGTTAAGTCTATCATATGCTTGTGTATTTGTCAAGCGGGCGCGGCTGGCCACTAGACAATAATTCCACCAATCTTTTACGTAAATAGCTTGAACATCAGGATGAGATCGGAAGATCTAGAACTAGAATGAGGATAATGAATCAAAGCAACAACTCTGTCGTAGGTTATAGGCTATGGGTTATAGGGTATTGGTTATAGGCGATGGGGGTTACGTGCCCCCATTACCTATTACCCCTTACCTAATGTAGTTTAACACATGTTAGCCAGCTTGTCAAGCGCTATCGACCCCCTCTTTACCAACTATCTCGGCAAGCTGTTGGTGAAGCTGCGGACAATAGCTTACGCCAAGAGTAGGCAGGTCTAGCGTGACCGTGCCGATGCTATTGTCAATGGCAAGATACACTTTGTCTTCGCCTGGGAATTGCTCCAGGATCGCGAAGACCTGCTGCAATCGAGCAATATCCTCCCGGACATCCTCGGTCTGAGATATGCTGATGGTGACGCGTCGGGGTGGTGGGGGGACTAAAGGGTCTGGAGTCTGGAGTCTGGAGTCTGGAGTCTGGAGTTCCCCTCCCCGTGACTCTTGACTCTTGAGGAGATGACGGGCAAGATGCCCGTCTTGAAGGATGGACTCTTGACTCTCAAATGGTTCACCGGGTCGATAAGCCACTGCGCCCTGACAGTTGAGCTGCACGCGTTCTCCACGCAGTCTAACCTTTCCCCGTACCAGCAGAGTATTCCCCTCGTTCCAAAGCTCCTCGGTTTGTTCATATACCTCCGACCAGGCAGTGACCTCGATCTCACCGCTTATGTCCTCGAGAACCGCGCTGACGAAGGGACGATTGTTCCGGGTCATTCCCTTACGCACTGTGGCTACCATACCCACCAGGGTCACTTCCTGCCCTGTCATCTCCTCATCGATCTGACCACAGAAAGCAGTAATCTTATCGCCAAGGTCCCTTGCTGCAGATACCAGCGGGTGTGCCGACAGATAGACGCCGAGCAACTCCTTCTCCCAGCTCAACGCTTCGGAGTCTGGAGTCTGAAGTCTGGAGTCTGGAGTCTCCCACCCCTCGACTCTTGACTCTTGAGGAGAGGACGGGCAAGATGCCCGTCCTCTGGACTCGTCAAGAGCACTTTCTCCCCAAAGATCGAACATGGTTACCTGCCCGCTCTCCTGCAGTTGTTGTTCCTGATGTGAGAGTCGCAGGATACGATCTATGCCCGCAAGCAGTGCGCCGCGACTTCCCAGAGAGTCCAGTGCCCCCACCTTAATGAGGCTTTCCAGGGCTCGCTTGTTGAGTCCACGCAGATCAGCTCGACGGCAGAAGTTCTCCAGCGAGTTGAAAGGCCCTCCATTCTCCCGAGCAGTGATGATCGGCTCAATAGCGGTTTCGCCGACATTCTTGATCGCCCCCAGTCCAAAGCGGATGGCGGGACGAGTCGAGAGTCCGGAGTCTGGAGTCTGGAGTCTCCCTCCCTGTGACTCTTGACTCTTGATTCTTGACTCTTGACTCTCGGAGTGTTCGATGGAAAAGGTTCGCTTGCTTCGATTGACATCCGGGAGCAGCACCGGTATCCCCAGTCGCCGGCACTCACCCACCACCGTAGCGATCTTACTCTGGTTCCCGGTATTAGCGATTAGAAGAGCCGTCATGAACTCCACCGGATAATTGGCCTTGAGATAAGCAGTCTTGTAAGCGATCAGGGCATAGCTCGTCGCGTGAGCTTTGTTGAAGGCGTATCCGGCAAATGGCTCGATGAGGTTGAATACATCCTCGGCCACCTTCTGAGGGAAACCCAGTGTCCTGGCACCGGCGATGAATCGATCACGTTCCGCCTGCATTATCTCTGGTATCTTCTTCCCCATAGCCTTACGCACGATGTCCGCCTCTCCTAGGGTATAACCGGCGAAGGCCTGAGTAATCAGGAGGACTTGATCCTGGTAGACTATCACGCCATAGGTCTCCTCCAGGATCTTCTCCAGGGTGGGGTGGGGAAACCGGATAGGTATCCGCTTGTGTTTGGACTCGATGAAGGTGGGAATATGTTGTTTTGGCCCCGGCCGGTAAAGAGCAACCATGGCGGCTATCTCACCGAGATTACTGGGTTTCAGCTCCTTTATGTACCGCCGCATTCCAGCACCTTCGAGCTGGAAAACGCCGGTGGTCTCCCCGGCAGAGAGCAGCTCGAACGTTCTGGCGTCATCCAGAGGTATCCGATCCAGGTCGATCTCTGTCGGGGGTAATCGGTGAGAGGTAATGGGTGATATGGGTACCACGTAACCCCCATCACCTATAACCCATGACCCATTACCCTCTCTTTGGGATACAATATCTCTGGTCTTCCCCAGAATAGTGAGGTTGGCGAGGCCCAGGAAGTCCATCTTCAGGAGTCCGATCCTAGCGATGTCCTCCATAGCCAACTGTGTGGTGGGCAGACCTTCGAGTCTGATTTGTAACTGGTGATTGGTGACTGGTGATTGGTCACTAATCACTAATGACTTATCACCAATTACTCGTCCGACTGCCGCCGGGCGTTGCAGTGCCACATGCTTGATCAGAGGTTCATCGGAGATGACGATTCCAGCGGCATGGGTCGAAGCGTGCCGAGCCACACCCTCAAGCCTGGTTGCGGTATCAACGAGTCGCCTTATCTCCTTGTCAGTCCGATACATGTCGCTCAATTCGGTGATTTCCTCAAGCGCACTACTGAGTGTACTGGCGATAGGAGGAACCAATCGAGCTACGCGATCGACTTGTCCATAGGGCATACCCAGCGCTCGTCCCACATCTCTCAGAGCTGCTCTGGCCCCCATGGTTCCGAAGGTGATAATCTGAGCCACGCGATCGATACCGTACCTTTGAGACACGTAACGGATAACTTCGTCGCGGCGATCATCCTGAAAATCAAGGTCGATATCCGGCAGATCAGCGCGTTCCACATTGAGAAAGCGCTCGAAAACCAGCTTGTGAGCCAATGGGTCGATGTTGGTGATACCAAGACAATAGAGCACCAGGCTGGCGGCAGCACTTCCTCGGACTCCAAAGAGAATCCCCTGCCTCTGAGCCCAGGAGATCACATCCCAAATGACGAGGAAGTAATTGGCAAACTCGGTCTGCCTGATGATCTCAAGCTCATAGAACAGGCGCTCCGTGTAACGAGTCGAGAGTCTGGAGTCTGGAGTCTGGAGTCGAGAGCCTAGTCCTTGCAAGCAGAGGTCCGCGAGGTACTCGTCGGCGGTCTTGTCCTGGGGTGTCTCAATCTGGGGCAAATGGAGGCGGCCGAATTCGAGATGGAGATTGCACATTTCGGTGATGAGCCTGGTGTTCTCTATGGCCAGAGGGTGATCGGGGAATAGGTCGGCCATCTCATGAGGGTTCTTTAGATAGAAAGAATCATCCGCCATGCGGAGGCGTTTCTCATCGTGGATGGTGCTATTCGTCTGAATGCAGAGCAAGATGTCGTGTATGGAAGCATCATCCTTATTGATGTAATGGGTATCGTTGGTCGCTACCAACGGCAACCCCAATTTCCGGCCCATGGCGACGAGTTCCTTATTGATCCGAGGCAGTTCCGGTATAGCGTGATCCTGAATCTCGAGATAGAAATCGCCGAAAATTTCGTGGTACCACATGGCTGCCCTTTCAGCATCCTTTCGACGCCCTTGCTGAATCAGTGTCCCCAGTTCACCTTTAGGGCAGGCAGAAAGAGCGATCAAACCCTCGTGGTACTGTGCTAGCAACTCCTTATCAACTCGTGGCTTATAATAGAACCCCTCGAGATAGCCCCTGCTGCTGAGTTGCAGCAGGTTGCGATAGCCAATCTCGTTCTTGGCCAGGACAACTAGATGATAAGGGGTTTTCTCCGCTCCCCCTCTCGAGCTGCGCTCTCCATGGGCCAGGTACAGCTCGCAGCCGAGAATCGGCTTTATCCCGGCCTCCTTAGACTGAAGATAGAACTGGATAAGGCCGTACAGGGAGCCATGGTCGGTGATCGCCAGGCTATCCATCCCCAGCTCTTTACTTCGCTGAATCAACTGGGGAATGCGGCACATGCCGTCGAGCAAGCTGTATTCGGTGTGAACGTGAAGGTGAGTAAACATCGAAGTCGGAGGTAATGGGTGAGAGGTAATGGGTGATAGGGGTGACCCATTACCCATTACCCATTACCCATAATTAGCGCTTCCACAAACTCCTCTGCCTTGAAGGGGGCTAAGTCATCCAGTTCTTGCCCTGTCCCGATAAAGAGAATTGGTATCTTTAGTTCATCAACTATAGCAAGGACAATACCTCCCCGGGAGGTGCTATCGAGCTTGGCCAAGATGACACCATCAACCCCTATTGCTTCAGCAAAATATCTTGCCTGGCTCAGCCCGTTCTGGCCGGTGTTAGCATCGAGGACCAGGAGCACCACCGGATCAATGCCCGCCTTGGTGATTACCCGGCGTATCTTTTTGAGTTCCTCCATCAGGTTGAACTTGGTCTGGATGCGGCCAGCGGTATCGGCAATGAGAACATCGGCCTTGCGCCTTCGTGCTGCCTCTAACGCGTCGAAGACCACCGCTCCGGGGTCGCCTCCCGGCTGGCTGGAGATCACATCGATTCCCAGCCGCTCTCCCCAATATTTGAGCTGATCGATCGCCGCTGCCCGAAAGGTATCAGCGGCGGCAAGCATTACCCTCTTGTCCTGACCTTTGAGGTTATAGGCAAGCTTGGCGATCGAGGTGGTCTTGCCGGTGCCATTGACCCCGACCACGAGTACAACCAGGGGCTGAAGATGACGGGCAAGATGCCCGTCCTGGAGGGCTGAAGGCTGAAGGCCCCCTCCCTGAGTCTGGAGTCTGGAGTCTGGAGTCTGGAGTCCCCCTCCCCTTGACTCTTGACTCTTGAGGAGATGACGGGCAAGATGCCCGTCCTGAAGGATCGTCAAGATGCTGACCATCTCTTCCCCTAAAAATGCTCGTATCCTTGCCGCATCTTGCACCCGCTCGTTTTTCACCCTTGCCTTAACTCTTTCGATGAGCCTAAGCGAGGTATTGATGCCCACATCACCGGCGATGAGCAATTCCTCCAGACCATCCCACAGGTCATCATTGATAAGGGAACGGCCAAAGATGCCGCCTATCTTTTCCCGCCAGAGTTCACGGGTGCGTTCCATGCTCTGCCGGGTTCTCTTGAATATGTTGAACAAGGTTCCTCCTAGTGAATGGTGATTGGTGAATGGTGATTGGTAGCCACTCCTAAGTAACTAGAATTCTGACAAGGGTGTTTTCGTATGAAATGCCCTGTTCTCATCCAAGTACCGACTACTGTCATCGTGGAGATGCCGTCGTAGTTACTTCCGTGAATAACGCTGGAGGCGACAGCCCCAGTGTCCGTTGCTATTCACTGATCGCTATTCACTAATCATTCTCCTCAGTGCCGCCCGTGCTGCTTCTTGTTCTGCGGCACGCTTGCTTCTACCACTGCCCCGTCCAAGTAAGGTCTCGCCGGCGAAAACATCCACCACAAATACCCTGTCGTGATCCGGTCCAGTCGCATCGTCTGTTCGATAGACCGGAGTCAACCGTTGTTCCTCCTGCACCACCTCCTGCAACCTGGACTTGGGATCCTTCTCCAGTTTTTCCTCGGTGGCTCGCTCCAGTTCCTCCCCCAGAATGCGCAGAACGAACTCCCGGGCAATGTCGAATCCTTGATCGACAAGGACAGCACCGATAACGGCTTCCAAGGCACAGGCAAGGTTTCGCTGGCGATGCCGGCCCCCGCTCTCCGCCTCCCCCTTTCCCAAACAAAGATAATCACCCAGATTCAGCGAGTGAGCAATGCGTGCCAGCGTCTCCGTACGCACCAGAGCCGATCGCAAATTGGTCAAATCCCCTTCGGAGAAGTCGGGAAACTCGCAGTAGAGTCTTTCAGCAACCACGTGTCCAAGCAGGGCATCCCCTAAGAATTCCAACCGCTCATTTGAGGACAAAGCAGAATCATCAGCCTCATTCAGGTAAGAGCGATGGACAAGCGATTGCTGAAGATGAGACACGTCCTCAAAAGCGACCCCGAGGATATTTTGGAGAGAATCGAGTCGAGTCAATATGAGGCTGGAGACGCTTCGCTCTGGAGTCTGACCTCCCCCTTCCCCCTCCCCCCGACTCTCGACTCTCGACTCTGGACTCTGGACTCTAGAGTTGCCAAGCCTCAATATCGTCAAACCGTTCAATATTCATCCTTCTCGAGAAAGGTTCAGGGTTCACCGTTCAGGGTTCAAGGCTCCTCCCCTCCCCAACCGTGAACCATGAACCGAGAACTCCTTTACACCCATTCTTATGATAATCACCTCATCTTCGGGTGTCAAGACTGCTTGGTAGATGAAGGAAGACTTACTCTCGCTGTGTTATAATGAGGTAATGGGTAATGGGTTATGGGTAATGGGTGCCCCTATCACCCATCACCTATCACCTATCACCTATTACCTTCTTAATGGAGGATCCCTGTGCCCCTATTTTATGCCGTTGCCACTGCTACGGTGAAGGCCCTCCTGGCATCACTCACTCGCTGGGAGGTGAAAGGCCGGGAGAATGTGCCCCGAAATGGCCCTCTCATCGTGGTGTCCAATCATCTCAGCATGGTCGACCCGCCGCTGCTTAGCGCCAGCGTCCCCCGCCGTATATTCTTTATGGCCAAGGAGGAACTCTTTAGCTCTCGGGGCGGGGCTTTTATTCGCTGGTTGGGGGCCTTCCCGGTGCGGCGAGGTACACCGGATAGAAGGGCTATTCGTCAGGCCATGCAAGTACTGGAAAGGGGGCAGACTCTAGGTATGTTTCCCGAGGGAAGGAGAAGCCTCAATCACCAGATGAATGAAGCTGAGTTTGGCGTTGCCATGATTGCGCTTCGTTCAGGAGTCTCGATTCTTCCCACTGGCATCTGCGGAAGCGAAAACGTCAAGTGGCCCGGATTCATCTGGCGACGCCCCAGGATTACCGTTACCATCGGCCAACCTTTTTCCCTTCCCAGAAACGAGGGTAAGCTGACCAGGGAACAGTTGATTCAAGCAACTTCTCTAATCATGGGACACATCGCCGAAGTCTTGCCACCGGGATATCGAGGCATCTGGGAGTGTCGGGTTCAGGGTTCAGGGGTTCACGGTTGGGGAGGGGAGGAACCTTGAACGGTGAACCCTGAACCATCTGGGGGTATCACAGTGGAGATTAGACTAACATCTGAGAAGGGATTCTGCTTCGGCGTGCGGCGAGCAATCGAGCTGGCGGAAAACGCACTCACGAGTCATGAGTCCAGAGTCAAGAGGCCAGAGTCACTAGGGGGGGAGGGGGACTCCAGACTCCAGACTCCAGACTTCAGACTCTTGAGTGGCAGACGGCTGGCAAGCCTGGGGGCAATTGTGCATAATAGGCAGGTGATTGAGCGCCTCATGGCCCGAGGAATGCGTATAATCGAAAGTCTGGACGAAGCGAATGGCGATACCCTGCTCATTCCCTCACACGGAGTAGGACGGCAAATCATGAGCCAGATAGATGCCCGCAAGTTGAGTATGATTGACGCCACTTGCCCGATCGTACGCAATGCCCAGGAGGTAGCTCATAGGCTACATCGAGAAGGCTTTATGGTCCTGGTCTTCGGCGATGCATCGCATACGGAGGTCAAAGGCTTACTCTCGTGGGCTGGAGAGAGAGCAATGGCCACTACTAGGATAGAGTCTGGAGTCTGGAGTCTGGAGTCCCGAGTCCCCGGCCCCGACTCTCGACTCTCGACTCTGGACTCTGGACTTTTGAAGATCCGCCGTATCGGTGTTCTCTCTCAGACTACACAAAGCCAAACACAGTTTGCCGCTTTCTTGGCGCAGCTTATCGATTCCCAACTGGCTTCATTGTCTGAAATATACGTATTCAACACCATATGTGACGCCACGACCAGACGCCAATCAGCAGCCTTGCAACTGGCCTCAGAGGTTGACCTAATGCTGGTTATTGGAGGACATGATAGCGCTAATACCAGGCGTCTTGCCGAGATATGCAGCTCCACTGGCGTAAGAACACTACACATCGAAAGTGCCGATGAGCTCGATCCTCCCCGATATTATGGGGCGTCTCGAATAGGTATTGCCGGTGGAGCATCCACCCCGGAATGGGTCATCGAGGAAGTCATCTGTAAAGTTTTAAGATGTAAGTTGTAAGTTTAGCGCATGACACTTAACACTTAAAACTTCTTGCAATGTGCCGCAGAATATGATATATTTAACATATGGAAAGTGGGGAATTACCCACTTTTTTAGTTTGTCCCCAGAAAGATAAGGGAGTCTAGATGAAAAGCGATTTCCTGTTAGCCATCGCCCAACTGGCAGCGGAGAGAAATCTGCCCAAGGATCTGGTCTTCAAGGCGGTGGAGGCCGCTTTGGTGTCAACCTATAAGAAGGATGACTCTATCAAGCGGTATAATCTTTCAGTTCGTATACTTCCTGCTAGCGGTGAGATCAGGGTCTTTACCCAGAAAACCGTCGTCGAGTCGCTCGCCGATGCCTGGCATGAGATTGCCCTGGATGACGCTCGAGTGATACAAACGGACATCAAGCTAGGTGAGACGATCGATGTTGAAATTCATCCCCCGGATGCGGGGCGCATCGGCGTGCAAACCGCCAAGCAGGTTGTTATGCAGCGCCTTCGCGAAGCAGAGCACGAGTTCATATTGGGAACGTTCGCCCACAGGGAGGGAGATATCCTGAGCGGTGTGATCCAGCGGATAGATGTCCGTCAGATCATTGTTGACCTGGGGAAAGCGGAGGGCCTGCTTCCTCTGGCAGAACAGGTGCGAGCGGAGCACTATCGCATAGGTCAAAGACTCATGGTATATCTGCTGGAAGTGAGTCAGACTAATCAAGGCCCTCGATTACTGTTGTCCAGAACCCATCCCGGCCTGGTGAGGCGTCTGTTCGCGCTTGAGGTCCCGGAGATGAGCAGCGGCATTGTCGAGGTTAAGGCGATAGCCCGCGAGCCAGGATCTCGGACCAAGATAGCGGTGGCCGCCAAACAGGAGGAAATCGATCCGGTAGGTTCATGTGTAGGACTTCGCGGCATCAGAATTCAGAACATTATCAATGAGCTACAAGGTGAGAAGGTGGATGTTGTCCTGTGGCATCCTGATCCAAGGATATTCATTGCCAATGCACTAAGTCCAGCACCGGTATTGCGGGTAGAAACTGATCCCGCGGAAGCGGCTGCAGTGGTAGTCGTTCCAGATGGGCAATTGTCGCTCGCCATCGGCAAGGAGGGGCAAAATGCTCGGCTCGCGGCAAAGCTTAGCGGTTGGAAGATCGATATCAAGAGTGCTAGCGTTGCCGAGGAAGAGATGGTTGCCCGGATGGCTGATGAGATGGCCGTAGTGCAAGAAATCGGGGAGCCCTCGGAGGGGGTTGAGGAAGCAGAGGAAGAGATGGTCGAGGAGATTATCCCTATCGAGGCTGTGACTGCCTTGGAATCCCCAGCCCCTGAAGTTGCACAGATACGTTTTGCCGAAGACATTCTCCCCCAGGCGATGAGAGACCGCATCGCGGCAGAAAAGAGCCGGAAAGACCTCGCCGATGATAAACTCAGGGGAAAGAAAAAGGCCAAGCGGGTGAAGCCACTGCCAGACGAGGTTGAGGGTGAGGCTGAGGATGAGCTATAGAGTAAGGCTGAAGGGTGAAGGGTGAAGGGTGAAGCAGTCTAACAGTCTTCAGCCTAATTCCCTTAAGCAGCATGTTCCTCAGAGAACATGTATCGCTTGCTGCCAGACAAAGCCGAAATGGGGGCTTGTGCGCCTTGTTCATACCCCGAACGGGGACATTGAAATAGATCAGCGA
>BBPD01000867.1_pt1 | contig 11350 bp, 9 predicted proteins | sample 1344911 | NCBI WGS metagenome assembly BBPD01 (sample SAMD00019088, study PRJDB2971) | groundwater metagenome | biome: freshwater biome; feature: mineral spring; material: ground water | place: USA: CA, Sonoma | collected 2011-09 | depth surface m
CAGGAATTTGTAGCCCGTGTCGTGGGGGTGCGGCATGGGTGGAAATTGTAGTGGGCCGCGTCGAGGCCGCATGGGCTAATCGGGCAGATCGGGCAACTCGATCACCCCCTCGTACACCGTTTGGGCCGGGCCGGTGAGGCGCACGGCAGCGGCCAAGCCGCCGCTCGACAGCGGCCAGTCTATGCGCAGCGTGCCGCCGGGCAAATGCACCTCCACGCTTTCGTCGAACCAGCCATGCCGGATACCCGCCACCACCGCCGCGCAGGCCCCGGTGCCGCAAGCCAGCGTTTCGCCCACCCCGCGCTCATGCACCCGCAGCCGCGCCTGCTGGCGCCCCAGCACCTGCAAAAAACCGGCATTGACGCGGCGCGGAAAAGCCGGGTGACGCTCGATCCAAGGCCCCCACTGCGCCACCGGCGCTTGCTCGACCGAGGGCACGCGCCAGACCGCGTGCGGGTTGCCCATAGACAGCACCGAGAGCTCGGCCAACACGCCCCCTTGCTCCACAAGCCCAGCCTCAGCGGCCAGCTCCGCAGGCAGCGCCAGCGGCCAAACCCGCCAGCCGCCCAGCGCACGCGCCTGCAAGCCCGCCGGGTCAAAAGGGATGCGCTCGGGCTCGAACACCGGCGCACCCATATCCACACACACCCGGCCATCCGGCTCCAGGTGCAGCTCCAACACCCCAGCCGCGGCTTGCACCCGCACGCTGCGGCGCTGGCACAGGCCGCGCTCATGGACATAGCGCGCAAAGCAGCGCGCCCCGTTGCCGCAGTTTTCCACTTCGCCCCCGTCGGCGTTGTGGATCGCGTATGCAAAATCGACTCCGGCGTGCGGCGCGGCGCGCACGCTCAAAATCTGGTCGGCCCCAACGCCAAAGTGCCGATCCGCCAAGCGGCGGTACTGCGCCGGCGTGAGCCCTAAGCGACCACGGGTTTCGTCGAGCACGACAAAATCGTTGCCCGCGCCCTGCATTTTGGTAAACGGAATGCGCATGGGCGCATTATCGGCTAGGCGCAAGCCGCTGACTCAAGCCGCCACCCACCCAGCCCTTACTCCAGGCTGCGCGCTGAGCCCAGCGAGGTCTGCGCCCTTAGCGCTGCGGCGCCACTTCCGCCATGAAAATCTCGACGCGTCGGTTTTGTGCGCGGCCTGCAGCGGTTTCGTTGCTGGCCACCGGCTCGCGCGCGCCGCGGCCGTCGATGCCGACGGCACCCATCGAGACCCCACGCGAGACCAGGTAGTCGCGCACGCTGGCGGCGCGGTTGAGCGAGAGCGGGTTGTTGATGGCGTCGGTGCCGGTGCTGTCGGTGTGGCCGATGATGCGCACGCGCGCGTTCGGGTTGCGCGCCACGCCTTCGGCAAAGGTGTCGAGGATGGGGCGGAAGTTGGGCTGGATGTCGGCCCGGCCCACGGCAAACGACACATCGGAGGGAATGTGGAGCTTGAGCTGGTTGTCGGCCGTCTGCGTGACCTCGACCCCGGTGCCGCGCGTGCTTTGCTCCATGGCGCGGCGCTGCTCCTCCATGCGCGTGGACCAGATGTGCCCACCAATGGCCCCCACACCGGCGCCGATCACGGCCCCGCGCAGCGCGCCGTCGCGGCCATCCGCTGCCGCACCGATCACGGTTCCGGCAATGGCTCCGATGCCTGCGCCACGGGCGGCGCCTTGTTGGGTTTCGGTCATGGTGGCGCAGCCGGCCGTCAGGGCGACGGTGGCGGCCAGGGTGGCATAGAGGGCGAGGCGCATGGTTTTTCCTTAGCAGTTGACAACAGTGGCATTATCGGCCTGTATCAGCAAAGCGCAAGCTGCGCCAACCCAAATTTACAGCCCTTACGATTGCACACCTTTGCGGCCCCTTGCCGCCCCAGTGGCGCACCCCATCGATTGCCCCTCCATGACTACCCCCGCCCCCTTGTTCGACCCGCCCGACTGGCAGCACCTGCAGCCAGTGGCCCTGCTGCCACACCTGCTGCGCCTGACCGCCCCCAACGCCGGGTTGATGACCGGCCCCGGCACCAACAGCTACCTGATCGGTGCGCCCAGCACCGGCTACTGGGTGATCGACCCCGGCCCAGCCGACAGCGGCCATGTGCAGCGCCTGTGGCAGGCCAGCGGGGGCGACATCCGCGCCATCGTCTGCACCCATTCGCACCCCGACCACGCCCCCGCCGCCGCCCCGTTGCAGGCACTGTGTCGGCCAAGCCGTGCCGGTGCCGCGCCCATTTTGGGCCTGCCCAGCGCCGCCACGGCGCGCGATAACAGCCGCTTCTGCCCCGACCAGGCCCTGCACGACGGGCAGTGGCTGGCGCTGCACGGCCCCGACGGCCGCCCCGTGCACCGGCTGTTGGCCCTGCACACCCCCGGCCATGCCGCCAACCACCTGTGCCTGCTGCTCGAAGGCGACGCGCTGCTGTTCAGCGGCGACCACATCCTCAACGGCAGCACCACGGTGATCGACCCGCCCGACGGCGATATGTGCGCCTACCTGGACTCGCTCGACCGGCTGGCCCGCGTGTGCGGCGAATACGGCATCGAGCACATCCTGCCCGCACATGGCGGGGTTTTGCCCGATGCCGCGCGGGCCATCGAGCGCCTCAAGCGGCACCGGCTGCAGCGCGAAGCCAAAATCCGCTCGGCCATGCAGGCCCGGCCGCTGGGCGGCCTAGACGACTGGCTGCCCCTGGCCTACGACGACGTGCCCGCGCACCTGTGGCCGGTGGCGCGCCGCTCGCTGCATGCGCACGTGCTGCGCATCGAACGCTTGCGCGGCCCTCAGGCGGCTGAGCCAAACACCCGGTAGCGGTTGCGCCCCGCCTGCTTGGCCTGGTACATGGCCTGGTCGGCGTGGCGCAGCAGGGTGTCGGGGTCGGCCGGGTCGTCGGGCGTGGCCGGAAACAGCACCACCCCCACACTGGCGCTCGAAGCCACCTCGTGCCCATCGAGCCGCACCGGCTGCTGCAGTTCGTCCATGAGCCGCTGCAACACCGGCCGCCATTCGTCGTCGTGTTGCAAATCGGCCAGCAACAGCACGAACTCGTCTCCGCCTAGGCGCGCCAGCGTGTCGGCGGCGCGCAAACCCTGCTGCAGCCGGTGCGTGGTCTCGATCAGGAACCGGTCCCCGGCGGCGTGGCCCAACTGGTCGTTGATCGGCTTGAAATTGTCTAGGTCGAGGTAGCACACCGCCAGGCGGCCACCTTGGCGGCGCGCACGCGCCAGCGCGATCTGCATCCGGTCTTCGAGCAAGCGCCGGTTGGGCACCCCGGTCAGGGGGTCGAAGTGGGCCAGTTGGTCCAGTGCCTCGCGCTGGCGGCGCAACTCGGCCCGGTCGGCCTGCAAATCGCGCTTGATGCGCACCAGGCGCTGGGTGTTGATCGCCAGCCCCAGCGCCAGCAACAGCACCAAGCTGGCGCTGGTGCCCAGCGCCACAATCCAGATCTGGTAGCGTTGCCAGACGTCGGCCCAGGTGAGCGTGGGCAGTCGATCAAAGGGCGGCAAGCGCAGCTCGCGCATCACGCGCTCCACCTCCGAGTAATCGGCCGGAATGCTAAAACCATACAGCCCCGCTTGAACCGCAGCCAGATCATGGGGGCGCAACTCCATCAAGGCCACCGCCACCTGGTGCGAGAGATCGGGGGGCACGTGTATGGCCGCCACGAAGGGCCACTCGGGGTACAGGCGCGTCGAGAGGCGCAGCGCAAAACCCGGCACCTGCTGCGGATTCATGTGCACCAGTTGCCCCGGCTGCAGTTTGCCCTCGCGCTCCAAGTCCTCGAGCACACTGGTGCGCACAAACCCGACATCGACTTGGCGCTGCAGCACCGCCTGCACCACCTGATCGACCGGCTGCCCGGTTTCGACGATGTGCAAGGCCTCCAAGGGCACGCCCGCCCGCAGCACTTCCGCCACTGGGGCCATGAACGAGCCCAGGCTTTCGCGCCCGGAAACCGCGATGCGCCGCCCGCGCAGATCTTGCAGCGTGGCCAAATCGGTGCGCTCGGGCAGGCGCACGATCACGCCGCCTATGCCATGTACGGGGGTCTGGCCGTGGCGCAGCACCATGGAAGCCAAGGAGCCCGACAAACGGCCGCCCTCGCGCAACCAGTGAAAATGCACCGGATTGGTGAGAACGAAATCGACCCGCCCGGCCTCGATGCCCTGCTCCAGCTCAAGGCCAGTGAGCGCCTGCACATGGAAGCGGTAAGCCGGTACCCGTGCGCTCAAAAAAGCGCCCAGCCCGCCGTAGCGCTCCAGCATGATGGGCTTGGGCCGGTAGGCGAACACGCCCAGCGTGAGCAGCGGCCGCAGATCGGGTTCTGGTGCGCTCGCAGCAGCCTGCCCAGGCTGCGCCCAAGCGGCTCCAGAGGCCAAAACCAGACAGACAAACAGCCACAGCAGATAGGTGCGGAATTTCAACGCCCCGCAGCAGCGCCCCAACGCATTCATAAGGCCCATTGCGCCACCTCTTGTCATTTTTGGCACCATCATACCCGGTACCCGTGTCCGACCAGGCCCAGGTTGAATGGCCATCAAATTGCACGCAAAAACCCTTCCACTTAGCCTGTTATGACACTAGACTACTGGGTTAAACATGAAATCACACGCCCTGCCCGCACCGTGCGCGCGCTCGCCCGTGCGCCCCAGGTGCTATACATCACAAGCCAGTTGGTACCGGCGCTGGCTGTGGAACTGCCTGCTGGCGCTGGTCGCTGGCCTGCTGCTGGACACAGGGGCTTGGGCGCAAGGGCCTTCGGTGCCCGCTTTGCCTTCGGCCCCGGTTGCGCTGGAGCGCCTGGCCCTAGGTCTGCACCTGCAAGGGCGGGTGGCGCTGCTGGCCGACCCGGCCGGGGTGCTGAGCCTGCAGGATGTGCGCGACCCCATCCACGCCGCCTCCTGGCAATACCCCGCCGAGTTGTTGCGCGCCCACGGCCCCACCGTGTGGTGGCTGCGCATACGCGTGGCGCAACCCAGCCCAAACGGGCACTGGTTGCTGGAGCTGCCCACTACCGCCTTGCGCGACGTGACGTTTTATGGCCCGGTCACGGCGGCTGGTGACAGCCTAGCCGAGCCGCTGGCCACGGGCTTGATCCGGCCTTTTGCCAGCCGGGTGCTGGGCAGCGAGCGCGCCGTTTTTCCCGTGCATCTGCCGCAGCCCGGCAGCTACAACCTGTACCTGCGGGTGCAGTCCAGCATCCCCCAGCACATGACCCCGACCCTCTGGGAGCCGGGCGACTACCACTTGAACCGCCAGCCGCAGCGCCTGTTCGATGGCTTCATCTATGGCGTGTTGTTAACCCTGCTAGCCGCCATGCTGGCGCTGCACCGTGCTTTTCGGGACCCGATTTTTCTCTATTTCGGGCTCATGAAGGTGTTTGCTGGCCTCTCGCTGGCCAGCTTCAATGGCCACGCCGCGCAGTACCTGTGGCCAGCCAGCCCGTGGTGGATCGAGCACAGCTACGTGCTGTTCCCGGCGCTGTGGCTGGCTGCCAGCACCGCCTTTGCCCGCGCTTTTCTGAATAGCCAAGGCAAAAATCGGGGTATCGATGCTTTTTTGCTCGCCTTCGCTGCCCTGTGCGCATTGGCTTTTATGCTGGGTGTGCTGGGGCAAACCGTTTGGGCGCAGCACCTCAACGAAGCCGTCGCGCTGGTGGGCAGCATCTGCCTGTCGCTGCTGGCGGCGCGCCAATGGCAGCAAGGCTACCGCCCGGCGCGCTGGTACCTGATCGGTAGCATCCTGCCTTTTTTGGCCGTGGGCACGGTGGTGGCGGTCAACTGGGGCTGGTCTGTGCAGTTGTTTTGGCTGCACAACGGCCTGGAGATCGGCATCGTGGCGCAGTCCTTGGTTTTCGCCGCCGCGCTGAGTGCCCGCATCGGCCATGTGCAGCATGAAAACCTCAGCCTCAGGAACCGCAGCCGGCACTTGGCCAAGGCCGCCTCAACCGACTCGCTCACGGGCCTGGCCAACCGGCGCGGCCTGGACGAAATGGGTGCCTCGCTGCTTGCACGCCCTGGCAACCACGCGCTGGTGCTGTTTGACCTGAACCAGTTCAAACCGATCAACGACACCCTAGGCCACGAGGCTGGCGACTGGGTGCTGCGCGAAGTCGGGCGTCGTTTGCGCCTGCACTCGCGCGAGCGCGATCTGGTTGCGCGCCTAGGCGGCGACGAATTCGTGGTGCTGATCGCGCAGTGCCCGGCGCGGCCGGAACTCGATGCCATGGTTGAGCGGCTGCGCCACTCCATCGACGAGCCGATCGATTACGGGGCGCAGCGCCTGCAGGTTTCGGCCTCGGCCGGGGTGGCGCTCACGCCCAGAGATGGCAGCGAACTGTATGGCTTGCTGCGCGCGGCCGACTGGGCCATGTACGCGGCCAAATCGGGCAAAAAAGGGCATTTGTTCGCCGCCGATGCGCCCTCTGAATCGACACAGCCGCCGCTGCCTCAAACCACTTGAGGCGCTGCTGGGTGGCTGCAAAAGTGTGAAGCCCGCCGATACGCCGGATTCTGTGCACGGCGGTTTCCCGCCGCGTGACCGCCATTTATCTGGGCCGTGGGTTGCCCACACGGCTCGGTGCCACCTACCCGCCAGCTCCGCGGAACCACGTCAACGCTGGCCTACTTGGTGTTGCTGCGCGCAGAGATTGCCCGTTTCACCCCCCAGGCTCCGGCCGCCAAAGCGGATGGTTCCTGGGGACTCGTCTCTGTTGCTCTGATCCTCACCTTGCGGTGGGCAGCCGTTAGCTGCTGCGCCGTCCTGTGCAGTCCGGACGTTCCTCCAGCGCGCCCTTTCGGGCCTTGCGCCAGCGGCGGTCTAGCGGGCTTCACGGGCTGGATTATCTCACTTGGCGCAAACTTCCGGGCTGGGCGCAACGTGGCTGGGCAGCGTATCATCCCCATCCGTTGCTTGATCAAAACGAGCCCGCCATGATTCGCCTGTCTGAACTCAAACTGGATTTGTCCGCCCTGCCCGTGCCCGTAGAGGGCGATGAGGATTCTGTGCACCCGCTGCCTGCCCTGCGTGCGCTGGCGGCGCAGACCCTAGGCTTGCCAGAGCAGCAGATTGCCCACCTGCAGGTGCACAAGCGCAGTTTCGATGCGCGCTCGGCGCAGTTGCGCGCCGTCTTTGTGCTTGACTTGGAACTGACGGAACCGGCGCTGGAGGCCGAATGTCTGCTGCGCCATGCCGGCCGCTCGCACATCCAGCCCAGCCCGGACATGCGCTGGCAAGCCCCGGCCAGCGCGCCGCCCGCTTGGCCTGCGGCACCTGAGCAGCGCCCGGTGGTGCTGGGCTTTGGCCCCTGCGGCCTGTTTGCGGCGCTGGCGCTGGCGCAGATGGGGCTCAAACCGCTGGTGCTGGAGCGCGGCCGCCCGGTGCGCCAGCGCACCGCCGACACCTGGGGCCTGTGGCGCAAGCAGCAGTTGCAGCCGGAGTCGAACGTGCAGTTTGGCGAAGGCGGGGCCGGCTTGTTCTCGGACGGCAAACTCTACAGCCAGATCAAGGACCCGCGCTGGCTCGGGCGCAAGGTGCTGCAAGAGTTCGTGGCCGCCGGCGCCCCGCCCGACATCCTGTATCAGGCGCACCCGCACATCGGCACCTTCAGGCTGGTCAAGGTGGTGCAGGCGCTGCGCGAGCAGATCATCGCCCTGGGCGGCGAGATCCGCTTTGAGCAACGCGTCAGCGCCTTGCTGCTGCAGCCGGGCGAACCAGTTGCACCTGCAGGCCAACGAGCTGACCCCCATGCAGACCAGCAAACAGAACCGCAACCAGACCCCCTTCAGGCACCGCCTCCGATTTCGCTCCAACCCGTGCCACCCGCCTTGCGCCTGCGCGCCGTGCGCGTACACGATCAGGCCACGGGCACCGAATACGAATGGCCCTGCGAGCGCCTGGTGCTGGCGCTGGGGCACAGCGCGCGCGACACCTTTGCCATGCTGCACGATGCGGGTGTGGCGCTGCAAGCCAAGCCGTTTTCGATCGGGGTGCGCATCGAGCACCCGCAAAGCCTGATCGACCGCGCGCGCTGGGGCCGCCACGCCGGCAACCCGCTGCTGGGTGCGGCCGACTACAAGCTGGTGCACCACGCCGCCAACGGGCGCGCGGTCTATAGTTTTTGCATGTGCCCCGGCGGCACCGTGGTGGCCGCCACCAGCGAGCCGGGGCGCGTCGTCACCAATGGCATGAGCCAATACTCGCGCCAAGAGCGCAACGCCAACGCCGGGCTGGTGGTAGCGATCGAGCCGCGCGATTTCCCGCTCGATTTTCCGGCTGCCACGGCGGCCTGGGAAGCGGCTTTTGGCCCAGAGCGCGGCCGCACGTATGCCCAGCAGGCGCAAGCGCTGGCCGAGCGCGGCCAAGTGCACCCCTTGGCTGGCGTGGTGTTGCAGCGCGACCTGGAAGCGCGCGCCTTTGTGGCCGGCGGCAGCAACTACTGCGCCCCTGGCCAGCGCGTGGGCGATTTGCTGGCCCAGCGCGCCTCCAGCGCCTTTGGCAGCGTGCAGCCTTCCTACCAGCCCGGTGTGCGCCCAACCGACCTGGCCGCCGTGCTGCCCGACTACGCGCTGCAAGCGCTGCGCGAGGCCCTGCCCGCCTTTGGCAAGAAAATTCGCGGCTTTGATTTGCCCGACGCCGTGCTCACCGGGGTCGAGACGCGCACCTCATCGCCCCTGCGCATTCCGCGCGGCGACAATTTCCAAAGCCTTAACGTGCACGGGCTGTACCCGGCCGGCGAGGGCGCGGGTTATGCGGGTGGGATATTGTCGGCCGCCGTGGATGGCATTCGGGTCGCCGAAGCGCTGGCCTGCGCAGCGCTGGGCCTGCCCGCACCGCCACCGCAGCGGGCGGCCCGGCCAGGCAGCGCCGACAGCGACATGGTTTACGGCTAAAGCGCAAGCCTCCAGAGCGGGGGAACGCGCAAGCACGGGCCCGCCCACAGCGGGCGCTCTGCCTTAATTAACCTTGGTGCTGCTGCAGCGCCGCGATGCGCTCAGCGATCGGCGGGTGGCTGGAGAACCACTTGCGCACGCCGCCGCCGCTGATGCCCATGGCCTGCATCTCTTTGGGCAGTTGGCCCGGCTGCAGGCCGCCCAAGCGCGCCAGCGCGTTGATCATGGGCTGTTTGCGCCCCATCAGGTGCGCGGCCCCGGCGTCGGCGCGGAACTCGCGCTGGCGGCTGAACCACGAGACGATGATGGCGGCCAAAATACCCAGCACGATGTCCATCACGATGGTGGTCACCCAGTAGCCTATGCCGGGGGCATCGCTTTGGTTGCGCAGCACCACCCGATCGACGATGTAGCCGATCACGCGGCTCAGGAACACCACAAAGGTGTTCATCACGCCCTGGATGAGCGTGAGCGTGACCATGTCGCCATTGGCGATGTGCGCCACCTCGTGGCCGAGCACGGCCTCGACCTCGTCGCGCGTCATGCTTTGCAGCAGCCCGGTCGAGACCGCCACCAGCGCCGAATTCTTGAACGCTCCCGTGGCAAAGGCGTTGGGGGCACCTTGGTAGATCGCCACCTCGGGCATGCCGATGCCGGCTTTATCGGCAAATTTTTGCACCGTGTGCACCAGCCAGGCTTCATCCGCGTTGCGCGGCTGCTTAATGACTTGGCAGCCGGTGCTGAACTTGGCCATCGGCTTGCTGATGAGCAGCGAGATGAAGGCTCCGCCGAAACCGATGACCAGCGAAAACCCGGCCAGCGCCGTCAGGTTCAGGCCCTGCGCGGTGAGGAATTGATCGAAGCCCAGCAGGCGCGTCATGACCAGCAGCACGACCATCACGGCCACGTTGGTCAAAATCAGCAGCATTACACGTTTCATGGGGGGTTGAACTCCTAGGATCATTCAGGGGTGGGCGGGCACAGTGTAAGGCACTGCAAGCGCAACCCTGTTACGACCCCACACCAACCCCAGAGTTCCGCTGCCCTTCATGCCGCAGACGGGCGAGCGCCCTGGGCGAACTCAGACTTTTTCGATCTGGTTGAATTCCAGCTCCACCGGGGTGGCGCGGCCAAAGATGGTGACCGAGACCCGCACCTTGTTTTTGTCGTAGTTGACGTCTTCCACCGTGCCGTTGAAGTCGGTGAAGGGGCCGTCTTTGACGCGCACGTATTCGCCGGTGACGAACTCGACCTTGTGCCGGGGCTTGTCGGTGCCTTCCTGCATTTGGCCGATGATTTTTTGCACCTCGGCCTCGGAAATGGGCGTTGGGCGGGTGCGTGCGCCGCCGACAAATCCCGTTACTTTTGCGGTGTTTTTGACCAGGTGCCAGGTGTCGTCGTCGAGCAACATTTCAACCAGCACGTAGCCGGGGAAAAACTTGCGCTCGGTGGTGCGCTTGACGCCGTTTTTGATCTCGACCACTTCCTCGGTGGGCACCAAAATGCGGCCAAACTTGCTCTGCATCCCAGCGCGCAGCACGCGCTCCAGAATGTTGCGCTCGGCGGCTTTTTCCATGCCGGAATAGGCGTGCACCACGTACCAGCGCATGCCCTCGGCAGGGGCGGCGCTCAATAGACTCGGATTGCTTGCTGCTTCGCTCATGGCTTATCTCCAGCCCAGAATCAGGTCGTACAGCACCCAACTGATCAGGCTGTCGGCCAACCAGAGGAACAGGGCGATGACAAACACAAAGGCGAACACGTAAGCGGTCATTTGGATCGCTTCGCGCCGCGCCGGCCACACCACTTTTTGCGTTTCGCGCCACGAGTCCTGGCCGTAGCCGACGAGTTGGCGCCCCGGTTCGGAGACGAAAAACACACCGGCAGCGGCAACCAGCCCCAGCAACAGCGCGGCCCATTGCACCCAGGCACTGTGCGCTTCGAGCCAGAAAAATGCGGCAAAACCAGCCACTGCCAGCGCGGCAGCCGCAGCCAGCTTGGCCTTGTCGGCACCGCTGCTGACAGTCTCTACTTCGGGGGATGCCATGAAATCCAGTCCTAAAAATGCGTTCTTTACAGAAACGCAAGCCCACCAGAGGTCTTGCGACTTCGGCGGGCTTTGAAAATGCCACTTCTGACCGCACGCCGGTCAGGTGGCAGGGGCAGTAGGAATCGAACCTACAACCTTCGGTTTTGGAGACCGACGCTCTGCCAATTGAGCTATACCCCTACGCGAAAAATCAATCCAAAATCTTGGCCACCACGCCGGCGCCCACGGTGCGTCCGCCTTCGCGGATGGCGAAGCGCAGGCCCTCTTCCATGGCGATCGGGGCGATGAGCTTGACGGTGATCGAGACGTTGTCGCCCGGCATCACCATTTCTTTGCCCTCGGGCAGCTCGATCGAGCCGGTGACATCCGTGGTGCGGAAGTAAAACTGCGGCCGGTAGTTGTTGAAGAACGGGGTGTGG
>BBPD01006158.1_pt2 | contig 11349 bp, 14 predicted proteins | sample 1344911 | NCBI WGS metagenome assembly BBPD01 (sample SAMD00019088, study PRJDB2971) | groundwater metagenome | biome: freshwater biome; feature: mineral spring; material: ground water | place: USA: CA, Sonoma | collected 2011-09 | depth surface m
GGCCCTTGAGCTGAATTGCGGTCGCATCGCCCTCGGCTTGGGTAATGGCGCGCTGCTTTTCGAGTTCGGCTTTTTCAACTAAAAAGCGTTCCCGCTCTTTCTCTTGCTCGGCAATCTGCTTTTGCTCGATCGCAGTCTGGAACTGATCGGAGAAGCGCACATTGCGTAAAAAGACATCCTGGAGGGCAAGATGACTTTCGCCAAATTTCTCAGTCAGTTGATCTTGAATATTTAGCTGTACCTGCTCACGCTCGTCAGAAAAGATCGAGATCGCTCGGTGCAAAGCAAGTTCATTACGAACTACGGTTCTGACCTCAGGACGGACAACTTTATCTAGGTAGTTGGGGCCGATGGTTTGATGCAGTTGCGATACCTCATCAGGATTAATCCGAAAACGAACGGAGACATCGAGAACAATCTGCTGACCATCGGCGCTGAGGACGCGGAGGGCATCATCGCCTTGAACCATGCCTTCGGTACGTTGAGAAGACATGGTGTAGGTTTGGGAGCGCACATCGTAAAAAATAGGGTTTTCGACAACGGGTATCAATATGTGTAGCCCTTCTTGGCGGGGCGTCATATCAAGACCCTTGAGCGTATTGAAGATTACAGCCCGATTACCGGCAGGCACAACAACTAGGCATTGCGAAACCAGCCCCCAGAGAAGGAGTAAAACAACACCAATGATCGGTAGAAGGGACAAACCAGGCAAATTGAGCGCAGGGTTTGCTGATTTCATGGCAGGCACGGAGCTGAACAGCACTTTGAGTGTACACCCGCAGCACTTGGCGTCAGTGGGCATGATCGCTACTGCAGGCTCAGATAAGAAAGCTTGAGGGGTGTTGAGAGTTATGTATCAATGGGGGAACATTAAAGTTTTGCCAGCTATGTTGCTGCTACCGTATCCGCCAAACACGCTAACTCCTGTCCAGCAACGTCAAGCGCTGATTTATTTGCTGCAGCGTTTGGCCTATCGCGAAGGTGACTTTACACTCTCATCGGGCCAAAAAAGTAGTTACTATATTAATTGCAAGCCTGTGACGCTTCACCCTCAAGGAGCTTATCTAGTAGGTGTGCTGATCCAAGCTGCGTTGCCTGCTCACACAAATGCTGTTGCTGGCCTTACCCTCGGTGCCGATCCGGTTGTGACAGCGGTGGCTATGGCTTCGGTGATGGCGTCTCAGGGGGCTCAAAACCTAGCGGCGCTGATTGTGCGTAAAACGATTAAGGCCCACGGAACTCAGGCCGCGCTTGAGGGGCCGCTGCTGCCTCCGGGGAGCCGTGTATGGGTGCTTGAAGATGTGGTGACAACAGGCACGTCGGCGTTGCAGGCGGTTGAGCAGGTACGGGCGGCGGACTACAGCGTTGAGGGCGTGTTGACACTCGTTGATCGACAACAGGGCGGGACGGAGTATTTTTCGGCTCTAGATTTACCGTTTAAGGCTATTTTCTCGATTCAGGATCTCCAGACCCCAGTTCAGTTGCCGCTCTAGCGAGAGTCAAGAGAAGCGACACTTAAGGGAGCTGGGGCGCTTAACAAGCATGGTGGGACTTATTGAGGAGAGTCAGGGGATGCCAACAAAACTGCTGTTTGTCTGTTTGGGTAATATCTGCCGCTCGCCAACGGCAGAGGGGATTATGCGTCAGAAGCTAAAATTGGCCGAACGGGCCGATATTACCTGTGATTCGGCGGGTACCAGTCGCTATCACATTGGTGCCGCTCCAGATCGGCGGATGACGCAGGCGGCGGCGGACTATGGTTACAATCTAGCTGGGGCTGCCCGGCAGATCACGGTGGCTGATTTTGCGGCGTTTGATTTGATTTTGGCGATGGATCGGGATAATTATCGTGACATTTGCCAGCTTGCGACTGAGGCGAATCAGCCAACAGATAAGGTCAAGCTGATATGCAGCTATTGCCGTCACCACGCCAATACCGATGTGCCGGATCCCTACTACGGGGGTGAGGCTGGCTTTCGCTATGTGGTGGAGCTGCTAGAGGATGCCTGTGAAGGTTTACTAAAAACGTTGTGACTCGGAATGCAGATGAATCAAGAAACTCAAGACGGATCTCAAGACGCGATCACTGAAGTAATGATCGCGATTAATGGTGAGCTGCGCCAAGTGCCAGCCCAGCTTAGTATGTGGGCATTGTTTGAGTATTTGGGGTACGAACCGCGCCTGATCGCCGTGGAATATAATGGGGAGATTCTGCCTCGCCAAGCTTGGCCCGAGACCCTGGTATGTGCCGGAGATGTTCTTGAGCTGGTAACAATGGTGGGTGGCGGCTAGCTATAGGATACATAATGCCTCGACATATCGCGATCAGCGACAACGAAATTGCCCAACGGATGGAAGCGCTGGTCAATGCTTCTAATAATCGTTACCGCGTGACCGTTCAGGTGGCGATGCGGGCGAAGCGGCGGCGGTTTGAAGCCCTGGATGACGATGAGAGCACGATCAAGCCGGTGATCCAAGCTGTAGTCGAAATGTCTGATGAGCTCACAGAGCCGGAAATTTTGCCGGACACCAATCTCTAGGAAGTGTCAGCCTGAGGGTTGGGCGTTGGGTTGATCAAACCTAGCGCCCAATTTTGTGAAGGCGTGACTGCTTGGATGTTCGAGCTTGCCGTCGTTTTCCAGACAAGCACTAGGGGACAGAAGCGCTACGATGGCGTTGGTTACACGTTTAGATTCCCTCAACTAGATTCCCCCAACGCTACTGGTGTGACTAGGCAACCATGCGTGTCAGTGCAGCTCTAACAGTTGACACCTTTTTGCGCCAGTACGGTGACGATTACCGCTACGAACTTGCTGACGGGGAACTCATTGACGGGGAACTCATTGACGGGAAACCTACAGGCCGAAGCTGTTAGCGGTAAGTTGGCGGCGCAGCTCGCGATCGCAACCAGTGGCCAGCCTTGGGTGATCCCACGTACCTGTTTGATTCAACCCTTGGCCGAGATTGCCACAGCGCGTTACCCTGATATTAGGGTGTTGGATGAGACCCTCTTAGTTGATGAGACCCGTTGGCAGCACGAGCCAGTCATTACCTTGGGTCGTTTGATCAAGTGATCAAGTTAGTTGTTGAAGTTGTGAGTACCAACTGGGAAACCGACCATGCCCGTAAGGTCGAAGAGTACGCACTCGCATACCCGAATACTGGATTGTAAATTACCGTGGCTTGGGTGGCACACGCTTTATTAGTAGGCCCAAGCAGCCTACTTTTAACGTTTGTTGCCTCGCCGGAGATGAGTATCGCCAGCGCGCTTATCGTCGGGGTGAAGCCATAACCTCAGAAAGTTTGCCTAACTTGGTGTTGCATCTCGATGACGTCTTGCCATTCTCTTGACGGGCAATATCGGCGTTTGGCCTAGGGATTTTCCCGGCAACTGAATGTGATCGCCTTTGCCCGCTGCCACCAGTGCTCGTGATCAACACCTTGAGATTGTGCTGTCAGGGTGCGACTGTCGTCGGCATTGAGACAAAGATCGAGATGGAGATAGTCAGCGGGCCACTGTTGCAGGCGTTGCGGCCACTCGATCACCAAGAGGCCATCGCGCCGTTGACTCAGTTCGAGATCGGCCGCAGCAGGATCATCCCAATCGATCAAGTCTGGTAGGCGATAGAGGTCGCAGTGATAAAGCGGTAGCCTGGCCTCGGGGTATTCCTGCAACAGTGTAAAGGTTGGGCTTGTGATCACATCCTCAATACCAAGTGCCAGCCCTAGGGCTTGGGTGAGAGTCGTTTTGCCGCTGCCCAGATCGCCCGTGAGCAAAAGACAGAAACCAGCCTCGGTGGTGGTTGCGAGGGCCTGGGCTAGGTGGCAGGTATCGGCAAGGCTTGCGAGGTGAAGCATCGGCAGCGAACCCTATACTGGATTGAGGGGGTGGGCATGTCAAGTATTGCACTGCACCGGGCTAAGAAGCATTTGCAGCACTGGCTGAAGCAGGTTTCGCGATCGCCAGTTTTGGTGGCAAAGCCGGCCTGGCAGCAACATCTTCAGTTTTATTTGCACAAGCTTGATCAGGGTGTGCTGCATATTGCTGCCTTTGGTTTGGTGGGGCGTGGTAAGTCGTCACTGCTGAATGCGCTGGTGGGTAAAGCTATTTTTAATGTTGGTGTTGAGCACGGTGTGACACGCAGCCTTCAGAAAGCAACCTGGGAGTTGGGGATCAATAGTCCGATTCAGACGATTCAGGTGGTGGATACGCCTGGCTTAGATGAGGTGGAAGGAGCGGCCCGATCGCGACTGGCCCGGCGACTAGTACGGCGTGCTGATGTTATTTTGTTTGTGGTTTCGGGTGATATGAACCGCCTTGAGTATGACGCCCTTGTGGAGTTAGCCAAGGCTGGCAAGCCGCTGCTGGTGGTGATCAACAAAGCCGACCAATATCCTGATTTTGATCAGGGTGAGATTCTCAGTCACATTCGCGACAGACGCCTGCGCGATCTGCTGCTGCCTGAAAATATTGTGATGGTGGCCGCCGCACCCCGGGCTTATACGCCAGTCTGGGAGTCGGACGGCAGCCTCAGCACCACCATTACGGTCGGCACACCCCAGATTGATGCCTTGCAGGAGCGTTTGGTTGAACTGATTCGGCAGCAGGGCACCGATTTGGTGGTGAATAATGCCCTCTACTGTGCGGCCCAAATTCGGGAGCAGTGGGTGGAGCGGCAACGGCAGTATCAAGCGCCAAAATTTGAGGCAAGCTTGGCGGCGTTGGTGGCGCTGAAGGCGGGATTATGGGCCTTTTCGCCCTGGTACGGGCTTGCGATCGCGATCGGGCTGGGTCTGGATTTGGGCTTTGGGGTGCGTGTGGCCGGACTGTACCGCGAGCCGGGCAACCGTCAGGTCTGGCTAGGCAGCCTTGCCAACAGCACGATCGCGAACCTCTTGCCACTGTTGTTGCTCGAAGCCCTGCATCCGCCCGGTTTCGGCGTTATTAATCTCGTGGCGGCGGCGGGGACTAGCCTGGCAACCTACCGTTTTGCGACGCAATGTCGCGATACCCTCCTGCGCAGCATCGTGCAGCAGGCTCCGGATCGAGCCGAGTAGCGCGTTAAGTCGCTTTGTCGCTCATTCCCCTGTCTCGTCTCGAGTGAATAAACGTCTAGGTTACAGCAGGATGCCACAATAGCGATCGCGAGTTTGAGTCCGGCATGATCACGATCCCCGTCGCCCTAAGCCACAATCCCTACGATATTGTGATTGCCTCTGGTGGGCTGGCAGACTTGGGCCGTGCACTTGTTGAGCGGGGTTTGCGGGGTAAAGCCCTCATTGTCAGTAACCCCGGCATCTGGCGGCACCACGGCCCCGTTGTTGAAACTAGTTTGATACAGGCTGGCTTGAGCGTGGCGAACCTCTTGATACCGGCAGGCGAGCGCTACAAAACTCCCCATACCCTGCAAAAAATCTATGATGCGGCCCTAGCCGCAGGCTTAGAGCGGCAGTCGCTGATGATCGCTCTCGGCGGCGGCGTGGTGGGCGATATGACCGGCTTTGCGGCTGCAACTTGGCTCCGTGGCATCCATGTTGTTCAAGTGCCAACCACATTACTCGCGATGGTTGATGCCGCCATTGGCGGTAAAACCGGGATCAACCACCCCCAGGGCAAAAACCTTATTGGTGCCTTTCACCAGCCGTGCCTGGTCGCGATCGATCCCAGCGTCTTGGCTACCCTGCCCCGCGCTGAATTTGTTGCCGCCATGGCTGAGGTGATTAAGTACGGCGTGATTCACGATCCCAGCCTCTTTGAGTTGCTTGAAGCAACACCCCGCCTCGATGCCTACCGTAGTCTTGACCCCAAAGTACTGATGCAGATTCTCGAGATCTCGGCTCGCTGCAAAGCCACCGTTGTCGCCCAAGACGAGCGTGAAGGGGGGCGGCGCGCCATCCTAAACTATGGCCATACCGTCGGCCATGCCCTCGAAAGCATCACCCACTATCGCCACTATCGTCACGGTGAGGCTGTGGGTGTGGGTATGGTTGCTGCGGGTGAAATCGCCGCCAATTTAGGTTGGTGGTCAACGGAACTGGCCGCACGACAACGCCAGCTCATTGCCAAAGCGGGTTTACCGGTCATTATTCCCCCTGAGCTAGACCCCGTCGCGATCGCGACCTATACCCACAGCGACAAAAAAGTAGCTGCAGGCAAAGTCCGCTTTATTTTGCCCCGCGCCCTCGGTCAAGTAGAGGTCACCGACAGCGTCACTGACGCCGATGTCATCCAGGCGGTCAAATCATGCCAAGTCATCGCCTAGGGATGTCGCAAACACCAGGGTTGCCTGCGCCGGTACTAGCCGCTGAAGCCGCTCGACTTGGGCGGGTAAGAGCTGATCGCTACTAAAACCATCGATAACAATCAGGCTAAATTCACCGCTAGCCAGCAAAAGCTGCACATTCGCCAGGGCTGCCGTCAGCGTGTCGGGGCGCACCAGCCAATTCACCCCCGCTTGGGTCAGCAACCGCCACGCCGCCGTATTTAACCGCTTTGCAGTGTCAATAATAGCTGCCCGCTTACCTTCAGCATTTAGGGTTGCGATTGTACTTTGCAGCGACGTCAGATCTTGATACGACCACTCGCAAATACAACCGAGCGGAAAGGCATCCCGGTTAAATTCGGGCTGCTCAACGTCCCACACGGCGGGGGCAAGTGCAACGGGGCCAGTGTGAAAGCCATTAAGCCAGTGCTGAAGTCCCATAGCGCTACCGTGTTGTCCTCGATACAAATAATTTTAGGGGATCAGTCTTTCTGATACCTGCCTTAATCCGTGCAGTCAGGATCGCTAGAGCGTAGAACATATCTACGTGTAGTGGTAAATTTGCTTATCTATCGATAAAAATACCTATAGGCAGGTTTATAGCTTGTTACATAACCTTCGATGACTAATTGTGAATGCGACGCCCACACTCAAGCTAACAGGAAGACTAACTTAGGCATCTAAATCGAGGCCCGCCCCGTATTGCCAGGCTAGCGCCTGCCTCAGCTCAGCCTGTTCTCCCCACAGGTGATAGGCCAGGTGATAGCGACCTAAATTTATATAATGCGGCAGCCAGTGCAGCAAAGGCCCAACCCCTACCCGCCCCACAAAAGCCGCGACAACCCCCGGATTGCGCAACAGGCTGGAGAGCAAGGCATCGGTCAGGGCCGGAAACTGAATCACATCACGGACAAAGGGCCGCAGTACCATCGCCCCCCGCGCTTGCATCGCCTGAAACACGCTATCCAATACTTGATTAACCGCTTGCTCGGGGACGGCTGCCTCCACCGGCACCATCATCGCCTGCTGGAATAACCAAGTCACAGCCAGGTTGGGTTGGTAGGGTTGCAACAGGCTGAGATCAACGAGTTGATCGTGTTTGAGTGCCTCCCCAACGCCTGTCAGCAAGCGCGGCAAATGCCGCAACATCGCTCCAAAGCCACCAAAACTGAGGGGCGACTGCTGACCACTACTATCCCCCACGGCCAGAATGCGGGGCCAGCGCTGTCCTACTTTGCTATAACTCGGAAAAACACCGGCAATGAGCCGTTGAAAGTGCAGCGTTTCGGGGTCGCAGTCTTGGTAGGCACCCAAGCTATGCCAGTAGTACTCCAAAAGCTCGTGCAGGCTCGGGCGTTCGGGTGCTGTGTCCACATACGTGAAACAATAGGTGGTGCGCCCACCCCCTGCAGGAAACGCCTCCCAAAAATGTTGCCGCTGCCCGCGAATCCCCTCAAGGGTCACCATCAAATCGCTGAAGGGCCGTTCGGGCAGCCCTTGGGCACAGCCACCGACCACTAAGCAGACACCGCGCGGCTGTTGACCGGCCCGTGCCTGCTGCTGAATTGGGGAAAAATGGCCCATGGCATCAATCAGCAGCCGCGTTATGAGCGTTTCTTGGGCCTCAGCTAAGCCTTGTTGTGAGCCCTGAACCCGCACCACCACGCCATCAGGATGGACAACAGCCCCTAAAAAGGCCGTCTGCTCGCGGAGACTGCCCCCTGCCGCCACAAATGCGGCCTTAAGCAGGGCCAACAAGGTTTGGGGACTGATGCCAACACTCAAGATATCCCGCAACCAAATAGGCTCGCCTGCCGCAAACTGCACACGCACGGGGTTGAACTCACTCGCGATCGCGACCTCAAGCTCTGCTGCCGTCAGCAAGCCCAAGCGGGTCAGTGTTTGCAGCTCAGCGCGGCTGATGTTCCATTCCTGATCCCGCCCTTGCAAGCGACCCCGCTCAAGCAGCAAAACACGGTAGCCCTGTTGCTGCAACGCCAACGCCAAGAGAATCCCGAGGGTAGCGCCACAAACCACAACATCCCAATCGGGAGGCTCAGCAAGGGCGTAGGCTTGACTACGAATAATCTCAGGCGGCAACTGGGGCTGCCGCAAACGCTGCCACTGGGCCTCAGCGACATCAAGATTATGAGGGACTGTCGCCAAAATGTCAGTAAGGCTGGGCATCACAAAAGCTGATTGCTGCCTCTTCACCATACGGTGTCTTCGCAGTTCGGCCGTGTTTGTGGGCGGCGATCACCGCTGATCTAAGCGCCAGTGTTACCGATTACCCTTCCTACTGGATGCGCCGAAACTCCTGTTCGCGCACCTCACCAAAAGCGCCTAGGACACCCATCTCCTCACCATTCAGCGTAATCAAGACACCACCAGCATTGCCAGCCAAGACAACAATCGACTCCTCCCCTTCCCAGGTTTCTTGGGTACCGGGCTGCAAAATACCTTCAAACACAGTTTCACTATCCACCGTCACCCGCAGCCAGGAAGCCGTCTCGACAACCCGCACCATCAGCGCCACCACATCAGGATTCGCTGCGGGACGGTTGAGGGCAGCCACACGTATATCACGCTCAGGAAACACTCCCGCGATGTAAGTCCAGTCATTTAAGGTTTGGAAGGTTAGACCCAACGGTTCGGGGGCAGCGCTAGGCGCCTCTGTTTGAGTGCGAAGCGCCTGCTGCAGCAGTGCTTGATCCGGTAGATTAGTGCGTCGTTCAACCAGCGTCGATAGCCCACCGACCACACTCATAATCAAAACAACATAGAGTGCCCACAAGTGAAACGGACGGGGCTGAAAGAGGGGTGGCCCTGAGAGTGGCTTAGGCGAGGCTGTTTGGCGCAAAGGTTGATACTCAGCGGCCAGACGCCGTCCATCTAAGCCCAGTAAGTTAGCGTATTTTTCAATAAAGCCCCGCACATACACAGGCGGCGGCAGCAACGAAACATCTCCTTCTTCAATACCGCGAATATATTGCGAACGAATCATCACCGCTTGGGCGGCGGCCTCTATCGTCAACCCCTTGGCTTCGCGGGCTTGCCGTAAATACGCACCAATATCAAGAAGGGAGGCTGCCATCAACATACAGTTCACGATTAGCAACAGTTTAGCGAATCTGAGAACCACACCCAACCTGGCTTAAACCATGCTGTCTTTCTCACTCAAGCCCTTTTACCGTTCAGACGCCGCCGACAACAGGGCCAGCATGGTCGCAGCCGTTACCGCCGGGTCAGCCGCTGCCATTAGGGAACGTACCACCGCGACCTGGGTAGCTCCGGCGGCGATCGTGGGCGGAATGCTGTCGAGATCCAAGCCGCCGATCGCGAAAAAAGGAATCGTGGCCCGCGCTGCTGCCAACCGCACATACTCATGACCGGCGGGCGCTTTACCCGCTTTGGTCGGGGTTGCATACACCGGGCCCACACCGATATAGTCAGCGCTGGTGGCCAAAGCCGCCGTCAATTCGGCTTCGTTGGTGGTCGACTGACCAATCAACCGCTGGGCCCCCAAGAGTTGCCGTGCCGTCGCCACTGGCATATCGGTTTGCCCGAGATGTACCCCGTCGGCCTTAATATCAAGGGCTAAATCAACGCGGTCATTAATGATGCAAAGCGCCTGGTAGTGCTCACAGAGATCCTTAAGTGCCTTCGCCTCTTGATACAGCTTGCGATAGGTCGCCTCCTTACGGCGATACTGCACCAAACGCACCCCCCCGATCAGGGCTTTTTCGACCTGACTTAGCCAATTTTCAACCGGAGCCGTCACCAAATACAGCCGCGCCTGTTTCAGCCGTGCTTGCAGATCCTGACCTACAAGGGCGGATTCTAGGGCATATACCTGGTAGCGCATCTGTTTGGCTGCGGCTGCCAAGCCCGGACTTGTGTCCTGAATAGCACCCATATCAAGCTTGCCAAACTCCTCCAAGGAGCGCAGGGCTTCCGCCACCCGACTGCAGTTAGCCCGCAGCAAATGCAATGTATCCGTCCGCTGGGCTTCTTGGGGATGGGTGATACCGGTACCCAGGTCGTTAGGGGTGTCGCGATCGCGAACCAGCTCTGTCCGGTGCCATGTTGCCAGTTCGTGACGCATAGCTTTGCACTGATTGGCCCAGTTAGCATCTTCCCAGGCAAAGCGACACCAATCCTCCAATACCCGCAAGCCTTCACGTGCCCGATCTAAGTTGACATCCAGAATTCGCGCAATCATCATAGAGCCACTCCTACCCCCCTCAAGCTCGTTACTTTTCCGACAGGCGATTCCCAGCTTAACGCCCAGAGATGAGTGATACTAAAGCTGTTTGCTGGTGCTTCTCATGACTGAGCCTGAAATGAACGCAGAACCCACAGGAACTCCCGAAATCACCCCAGAGCCCCCAGTCACTGAAGCCGCCGAAAGTGCAACGGCTGACACGGCGAACGCTCGGGCACGACAAATGCTGGGGATGAAGGGGGCTACTGTCAGCGAGCGCTCAGTCTGGCAAATTCATCTCCAACTCATGAAGCCCATCACCTGGATTCCCCTCATCTGGGGTGTGGTCTGTGGTGCAGCCTCCTCCGGGGGTTATATCTGGAGCTGGGAATCATTCCTGCAAGCCCTCACCTGCATGCTCATGAGCGGCCCCCTCTTGGCGGGCTATACCCAAACCCTCAACGATTTTTACGATAAAGAGATCGACGCCATTAACGAGCCCTATCGCCCCATTCCTTCGGGCGCCATCAGCCTCAAACGTGTCATCAGCCAAATTTGGGTCTTGCTCGTCGCTGGTTTAGCTGTGGCCGCACTGTTGGATCTTTGGGCAGGGCACAGCTTCCCGATTATGGTCGTCCTTGCAAGCTTCGGTGTCTTTATCGCCTACATCTACTCGGCACCGCCGCTCAAGCTCAAGCAAAATGGCTGGCTGGGTAACTACGCCCTGGGTGCCAGCTACATCGCCCTACCCTGGTGGGCCGGTCACGCCCTCTTTGGTGAGCTTAATGCCACTGTTTGTATTCTGACGGTTATCTACAGCTTGGCCGGCCTCGGTATCGCGATCGTCAACGACTTTAAGAGTGTCGAAGGCGATCGCGAACA
>BBPD01001640.1_pt1 | contig 11347 bp, 10 predicted proteins | sample 1344911 | NCBI WGS metagenome assembly BBPD01 (sample SAMD00019088, study PRJDB2971) | groundwater metagenome | biome: freshwater biome; feature: mineral spring; material: ground water | place: USA: CA, Sonoma | collected 2011-09 | depth surface m
TGATCGACTTGGCTTCAGGCGCCTTGTTGTGCCAGCACCAGCGCGGCCAGTGCGGCGGTCTCGGCGCGCAGCACGCGCGGGCCCAGGGTGACGGGCACAAAGCCGGCGGCACGGGCGGCGGCATCTTCGCCCGGTGATAGCCCGCCTTCCGGGCCGCTGAGGAACAGCACCGGCGCAGCGGTCGCGGCGTCGCGCAGCACATCGGCCAGCGCACGCGGACCGGCCGCCAGTGAGAGCACGCAGCGCAACACCGGTGGCGTGGCATCGGGGCTGGCCTGGGCCTTGAGCCAGGTGCTGAGCTCAGCCACTGGCACGATCTCGGGCACCCGGTTGCCGCCACACTGTTCACACGCCGCGATGGCCACCGCCTGCCAGTGGGTCTGTTTTTTGGTGACGCGTTCGCCGGCGAGGCGCAGCACGCTGTGTGCGGTGTGCAGCGGCTGCACGCTGGCTACGCCAAGTTCGGCGGCCTTCTCCACCAGCCAGTCCATGCGTTCGTTGGCCGGCATGCCCAGGGCCAGGTGCACGCGGCGGCCGGCTTCACGCTCCACGCGGCGGTGGCTGTCCACCCGCACCGCCACGTCGCTGCGGCCCATGCGCAGGATGGTGGCGCTGTGTTCGCCCCCGGCGCCGTTGAACAGCGTGATCACGCCACCGGGCTGCAGGCGCAGCACCTGCACGTGCCGCGCGGCGGCTGCGGGCAGCTCCAGCTCGGCGCCGAGGGTCAGCGCGACGGGACAGTGAAAGCGCGGCATGGCGGCGTGCTCAGACGCGGCCGAAGGCGTAGCCCGAGGCGGCCTCGAGGCCTTCGATCTGGTCAATGAGTTTCAGGAACGGGCCTAGCTCGCGGTAGCGGTGCGTGGTGTGGCGGATGTAGTGAATGAAGCGCGGCGCGTCGGCCAGGTACCTGGGCTTGCCGTCGCGCAGCGTGAGCCGCGCGAAGATGCCGGCCACCTTCAGATGCCGCTGCAGGCCCATCCACTCCACCGCGCGGTAGAAGGCGCCGAAGTCGCTGTGCCAGTCCTCGAAGTCCATCAGCCCGGCCTTGCGCGCTTTTTCCCAGTAACGGATGGTGATATCAATGACGAAATCTTCTTCCCAGGTGAGGAAGGCGTCGCGCATCAGGCTGGCGATGTCGTAGCTGATGGGGCCGTAGACCGCGTCCTGAAAATCGAGCACGCCGAGTTGTTGTGCGGGCGTGGTTCCGGGCTGGGCCGGGATCATCAAATTTCGCGGCATGAAGTCGCGGTGCACGTAGACGCTGGGTGCGGCCAGGCAACGCTGGACGATGCTGTCAAAGGCCTTGTTCAGGGTGTCGGCGTCCTTGCCCTGCAGCGTGGTCTGGCGGTGCTGCGCCAGGTACCAGTCGGGAAACAGTTGCAGCTCGCGCTGGAGCAGCGGCTCATCATAAGGCGGCAGCACGCCAGGCTTGGACGCCAACTGCCAGGCCAGCAAGGTGTCGGTGGCCTGCAGGTAGCGCGCGTGGCTGGCCGCTGGGTTCAGGGGATCGATCTGCTCCATCAGGGTCTGAGTGCCCAGGTCGGACAGCAGCATGAAGCCTTGCGGCCCGTCCCAGGCCAGGATGTGTGGCACCAGCAGGCCGGCGTCTTGCATCAGGCCGGCCACCCGCACAAAGGGTTGGCAGTTCTCCTGGTCGGGCGGCGCGTCCATCACGATGCGGCTCGCGCCGTCCACCGTGTCCACCCGCAGGTAACGCCGGAAACTCGCGTCGGCCGAGGCCGGGCGCAGCGTTGCCGGGCGCAGGCCCTGGGCGCCGACCACGCTGTGCAACCAGACGTGGAAGGCGGCTTCGCGCTGGGGGTCGGCCCACAGGACGGCGTTGGGGTTCGGGGTCATGGGCGAGGATGGTGGGCGGTAAAGACGCGCGCTGGCGGTGCGTGAAGCGTAGAGTGCATAGGATAATCGCCGCAGATTCTAAAACCCGTGTGCGCCAGCCCCAGGCCGCACCACAATGCCGCTGGATCGGCAGAGCCGACCCAGCGGTAGATGTATCAAATTTATATTGGTTTATCTGTTGTTGATAAGCTGGCATAAACTAAGTATATTTTTGCATTCATCGAGGTCAGGCCATGGATCCGCGCACCAACCCTTATGCGCCTGGCGCAGGCGCGCCGCCGCCCGACTTGACCGGGCGCGACAACATCATCGAGACCACCTCCATCGCGCTGGACCGCATGCGCGCGGGCCTGGTGGCGCGCAGCGTGATGCTGGTGGGTCTGCGCGGCGTGGGCAAGACGGTGCTGCTGAACCGCCTGCACAACGAGGCCGAGGCCAAGGGCTTCGCCTCCATGATGCTGGAGGCGCCAGAGAAGCGATCGCTGCCGGCGCTGCTGGCGCCCAGCCTGCGCGCGGTGCTGCTCAAGCTGGACCGCATGGCGGCCGGGGGTGAGCTCGCCCAGCGCGCGCTGCGCTCGCTGGGCGGCTTCGTGCAGGCCATGAAGCTCAAATACGCCGACATCGAGTTTGGGCTCGACCTCGGGCTGGAGCCCGGCGTGGCCGATACCGGCGATCTGGACGCGGACCTGATCTCGCTGTTTCGGGCTGCGGGCGAGGCCGCGAAGGAGCGCAAGACCGTGCTGGCGCTGTTCATCGACGAGCTGCAGTACGTGCCCGAAGCACAGTTGGCCGCGCTCATCACCGCGCTGCACCGCTGCGCGCAGTTGCAACTGCCGGTGACGCTGGTGGGCGCGGGCCTGCCTCAGTTGGTGGGGCAGATGGGGCGCGCCAAGTCGTACGCCGAGCGGCTGTTCGAGTTTGTCGACGTGGGGCCGCTGCCCGACGCCGCAGCGCGCGAGGCCATCAGTGCCCCGGCGGCGCGTTCGGGCGTGAAGTTCACCCAGCCCGCGCTTGACGAAATTTTGCGCCAGACGCAGGGCTACCCCTACTTTCTGCAGGAGTGGGGCAAGCACAGTTGGACCTGCGCGAAGCAGTCGCCGATCGATCTGGGCGATGTGCAGCACGCCACCGAGCGAGCGCTGGCCGATCTGGACGCGAGCTTCTTTCGCGTGCGGCTGGACCGGCTCAGTCCGTCCGAAAAGCGCTACCTGCGCGCCATGGCTGAACTTGGACCGGGGCCGCACCGTTCGGGCGACATCGCGCAGATGCTGGGTCGCGAGGTGCAGACCGTGGCGCCGATCCGCGCCAAGTTGATCGAAAAAGGCATGGTCTACAGCCCCTCGCACGGCGACACGGGGTTCACTGTGCCGCTCTTTGACGCCTTCCTGCGACGGGTTTTGCCAGCGCTGGAAGCGCTTTAGGCTGAAGGGCAAGCGATCAATAGCGACTGCATTTCGGTTGCGAGAAAATCGAGGTCACGGATTCAGGATGGGGGTTACACCCCCCGTCAAGCAAAAGCTCAGCGCCCCCCGCCCCGGCGTCGTGGGCCGCTGGCGGGGCGGATGCGGCTGTCTTCCTGTTCGCGCCGGCGCTGCAAGGCGTCATGGCCGATATAGCCCTGCGAGGTTTTCAGCGGGTCTGGCTGGGCCGCGCGGCCGTTGGCCGCTTTCGGCCTGGCCTGGCCAGTCGGCGACCGCAAGCTCTGGCCCGAGCGGGGCGCGCCGGGCGACGCCTCGCCCCGGCGACCGGCCGGCTTGCCGAGCGCCGGGCGCGCCGGGCGCTCAGGTTCTGATTTTGCACGCGTTGCCGGGGGCCGGCTACCCGGGCGCGCCGGATCAGCCCCGCCTGGACCCGCAGCAGCGCTCAGACGCTCGATGTCGCGCAGATCGAGCTCGAGCCAGACGCCGCGCTTGAGTCCGCGCGGCAGCATCATGGCGCCGTAACGAATTCGGATCAGGCGGCTGACCGCGTGGCCCACCGCCTCGAACATGCGCCGCACTTCACGGTTGCGCCCCTCGCCAATGGTGACGCGGTACCAGCAGTTGGCCCCCTCGCCGCCGCCGTCTTCGATGCTGGCGAACTGCGCCATGCCGTCGTCGAGCCGCACGCCGTCGAGTAGGCGCTTCTTTTCTTCGTTCGAGAGCGCACCGAGCACGCGCACCGCGTATTCGCGCTGCAAGCCAAAGCGCGGATGCATCAGGCGGTTGGCCAGCTCGCCGGAGTTGGTCAGCAGCAACAGCCCTTCGGTGTTGAGATCGAGCCGGCCAACCGACTGCCACTTACCCTGTTGCAGGCGTGGCAGGCGGCGAAACACGGTCGGGCGGTTTTGCGGGTCGTCGTGCGAGACCAGCTCGCCGGCCGGCTTGTGGTAAGCCAGCACGCGCGGCGGCGGCGGCTGCAAACGCACCCGTACCGGCTTGCCGTTTACCTTGATCTGGTCGCCGAATTGAATGCGCTGGCCGATGTGGGCCGGCTCGCCGTTGACCGAAATGCGGCCCTGCAAAATGAGTTGCTCCATCTCCAGCCGCGAGCCCATGCCGGCCTGCGCCAGCACTTTGTGCAGCTTGGGCGATTCGACCTCGGGGGCGAGCACGCGCTTGCCCGGTGGCGGCAGGTCTTGCTCCTGCTCGGCGTCAAATGCGCCGCTGACCACGTCGTCAAAACGCAGCGCTGGCGCGCGCTGCTGTGGCGCTGACCCGGCTGCAGCGCCAGCACGGTCGCCCGGGCTGCTGGCGGGCGGCGCGCCGGTGTCGATGAGATCGGAAGGCGGGTTGCAATTGGACGCCGGATTCATGGTGTTCCTGGGTGGCTGGTGGGTGTCACGGCTGCGGGCTGGGGCGGCAATCGGCTCCCGAGCGGGTCGGGTTCGGGGCGCTGCGGCGCAGCAGCCGGTGCCGGGCCGCCTTCAAGCGGCGGCAACTGGTCGAGTGAGGCCAGACCCAGATCGTCGAGAAACTGGCGCGTGGTGGCAAACAGCGCCGGACGGCCGAGCGTTTCGCGCTGGCCGACAACTTCGATCCAGCCCCGGTCTTGCAGTTGCTGGAGCATCTGCGAGTGGATGCCGACGCCGCGAATCGCTTCCATGTCACCACGTGTGACCGGCTGGCGGTAGGCGATGATGGCCAGCGTCTCGAGCGTGGCGCGGCTGTATTTGGGCGGTTTTTGCAGAGACAGGCGCTCCATGTAGGGCCACAATTCGGGCCGGCTCTGAAAACACCAGCCACTGGCGACCTGCACCAACTCGACGCCGCGACCGCTGCACTCTCGTTGCAACTCGGCCAGAGCGGCCTCGATCACCTCGGGAGCGACTGCGCCGGCAAACAGCGCCAGCAGCGCACGCAGCCCGAGCGGCTCGGGCGTGCAAATCAGGGCCGTCTCTAGGACGCGCTTGACATCCAGGGTGTTCATGTCGTGGTCGCTCGGTGGCGAAGCTTCGGCCCGGACAAAATGGCGTCGGGCCGCAAAAGCAAGTTGCTGCTGCGCAGGAAAACCAAACGGCGGCACCGCTGGGTTCAAGGCGGGGATCAGCCAGGAGAGTCGGGGTCAGGGGCGAAAGGGCCCAGACAGCGCCAACTCCAGAGCAGGTGGACAGCAGTCAAACCTGGCGCGCACCAACAGGCAGCCGGTTTTTCATCAGTCCCATTGCGCGCCATTGTAGCGGAGCCCTGACTGTGCCAGTGCCGCCAGAAAATCAGCCGGTGCCTGGGCCTTAAAGTCCAGCGGCTGCCCCCCGGTTGGGTGTTGCAGCCGCAAGCGCGCGGCGTGCAAAGCCTGCCGGTTCAGACCCCATAGCGGGCGCCCACCGTACAGCACGTCGCCCACCAGGGCATGACCGAGCCAGGCGCAGTGAACCCGAATCTGATGCGTGCGCCCGGTATGCAACTGGCAAGCCAGCAAGCAGGCCTGCTCTGTGCTGTCTAGTACTTGCAGCGTGGTCTGCGCCGTTTTGCCGCTGCTGGAGTCTGGGCCGTGCACCGCCATGCGCAAGCGGTTGCGGCTGTCGCGGCCAATGGCTTGATCGACCTGCTGCAGCGGCGCGCCCAGCCAGCGCCCGTGCGCCAGCGCCAGGTATTGGCGCTTGACGGTGCGCGCGGCAATCGCGCGCACCAACGCCTGTACCGCCACCTGGCTCTTGCCAACCAGCATCAGACCCGATGTCTCTTTGTCGAGCCGGTGCACGATGCCGGCGCGCGGCAGCCCGGCCGCGCCGGCGTGGTGGGCCAACAACCCATTGAGCAAGGTGCCGCTCCAGTTGCCCGGCGCCGGGTGCACCACCAGGCCGGCGGGTTTGTTGATCACCAGCAGGTCGGCGTCTTCGTACACCACGTCCAGCGCCATCGCCTGCGGCACGAAGGCCTGCGCCTGCAGCGTCGGCCGCAGCGTCACCTGCAGGCAGTCGCCCACCGCGACGCGCGCCGCCGGCTTGCGCCAGACGACCTCGCGCAGCAAGACCTCGCCCTCGGCCACGAGCTGTTGCAAGTAGGCGCGTGAGAACTCGGGCACGAGCTGCGCCAGCGCGCGATCCATGCGCCAGCCGTGCATCTCCAGCGGCACGGCAAAGCGCCGCTGCTGCGCCTGGGCCAGGCCGTCGTCGCCGAACTCGGCTTCCCAGGCGCCCTCTGCGGCGGGTTGAACCCGCGCCGCGCACCCGGTCGATATAATTTCCGTTGCCAAAACCTGGTTGCCCTGTTCTTAAAGGTATGCGCGTGATGCGTCCGTTCAGATTATCTTCTGTGTCACTGTGTGCCTTGGCCGTGCTGCTGGCGCTTTCTGCCTGCGGCAGCACGCCGGTCGACGCCACCCGGGACTGGAGCCCGGCGCGCTTGCTCAGCGAAGCGCGCGAGGAGCGCGACGCGGGCAACTTCGAGCGCGCCGTCCGGCTGTTCGAGCAGCTCGAAGGGCGCGCCGCTGGCACCCCGCTGGCGCAGCAGGCCCAACTCGACAAGGCCCATACCCACTACAGGGCGGGTGAACGGGAGCAAGCTCTGGCCACCCTGGAGCGTTTCCAGCGCCTGCACCCGGCCAGCCCGGCGCTGGATTACGCGCTCTACCTCAAAGGTCTGGTCAATTTTCACGACCAGCTGGGCCTGCTCGGTGCGCTGGCGCGCCAGGATCTGTCAGAGCGCGACCAGCAAGCGGCCCGGGAATCGTTCGAGGCCTTTCGCGAACTGGTGACGCGCTTTCCCGACTCGCGCTACGCGCCCGACGCGCGCGACCGCATGCGCTACATCATCAACTCGCTGGCGCAGTCTGAAGTCCACGTGGCGCGCTACTACTACGTTCGTGGCGCCCATCTGGCCGCGATCAACCGCGCCCAGACCGCGCTGACCGACTTCCCCGATACGCCGGCGCTGGAGGAAGCCTTGTACATTCTGGTCAGGTCTTACGACGCGCTGGGCATGGCGCAGTTGCGTGACGACGCCCGGCGCGTGCTGCAGCTCAACTTCCCCCAAAGCACGCTGCTCACGCACGGCTTTAGAAGACCCGACGATCCCTGGTGGAAAATCTGGTGAATCCGCTGGCAAACCCAGGCTACCGCATCCAGGCCGCGACCGGCATCCACCGGGGCGATCGCGAGTATCAGCAAGACCAGCTCTGCTTGCTGCACCACCCGCGCCACAGCGGCTGCCTGCTGGCGGTGGTGGCCGATGGCATGGGCGGTCGCAGCGGCGGGCGAAAAGCCTCCGATCAGGTCATGCTGACCTCACGCCAGTTGTTTGAACGCTACGACCCGCACACCGACGAGGCTGCGGCGCTGCTGCGCCAGATCGTGCAGGAGTCACACCTGGTTATCAAGCTGACAGCGGCGTCAACCGAGCAGGAGCCGCACAGCACCATCGCCGCCTTCGTCATCAACCCGCACGGCGACTGCCACTGGGCACACGCCGGCGACTCGCGCATCTACCACTTCCACATGGGCAAGATGGTGTTGCGCACCATAGACCACTCGTACGTGCAGAGCCTGATCCACCAAGGCGATATCAGCGAGCAAGAGGCGCTGAACCATCCGCTGGCCCATGTGCTCATGGGCTGTCTGGGGAACGAAACAGACCCGCCACTGGACCTGCATACGCTGCCCCAGCTCAGACCGGGAGACGCCCTGCTGGCGTGCAGCGACGGCGTCTGGCACTACTTCGCGCCGCATGAGTTGGCCAGCGCGATCACCATGCTGACGCCGCGCGAGGCCTGCGAGTTCTTGCTTCAGAAAGCGCGCGCGCGCGCCAAGGGCACGGGCGACAACCTGTCGCTGATCATCGTCAAGATCGACCCGCTTTGAATTCGTCGCTCATCTGTTCTTGAGCGAGAGCCCGTACGCCAAGGGATCGATCAGCCCCGGGTGAAGTGGGCATCAGGTCAATCCGGTATCGACCAACCGGTGTTCCAGCGCCAGATACTGCGCCGACTGCATCTCGTTCAGGCGCGAGATCGTGCGTGGGAATTCATGCGACAACGGGCCTTGCGGGTAGAGCTGCTCGGGCGGCACCGCGGCCGACAACAGCAGTTTGACGCGCCGGTCGTACAGCACATCGACCAACCAGGTGAAGCGCCGCGCCTCGGCCGCCTGACGCGGCTGCATTTGCGGCACATTCGACAGCAGCACGGTGTGAAACTGGCTGGCAATCTCCAGATAGTCGTTTTGCGAGCGCGGTCCGCCGCACAGGGTCTTGAAGTCGAACCAGATCACGCCGCCCGAGCGGCGCAGCGCCCGAATCTGGCGCGCCTCGATCTGCAACACCGGGTTCTGCTCGCCGGGCGCCGCCAGCACATGGAAGCTGGCGTGCAGCGCGGCGTCGGCCGCTGGCCCGAGCGGACAGTAATACATCTGCACCTGGTCGAGCGTGCGCTGGCGGTAGTCGGTGCCGTGGTCGACGTTGAGCACTTCGAGCTTTTGTTTCAGCAACTCGATGGCGGGCAAGATGCGGTCGCGGTGCAAGCCATCCGGATACAGACCGTCGGGGTGAAAGTTGGAGGTGGTGACAAAACCGACGCCGGCCTTGAACAGCGCGTCCAGCAAGCGGTGCAAAATCATGGCGTCGGTGACGTCGGCGACATGGAATTCGTCGAAACAGATCAGCTTATAGCGTTTGGCAATGCGCACGCCCAGTTGGTCGAGCGGGTTGACCGTTCCTTGCAGCTCGCGCAGTTCGCGCTGCACCTCGCGCATGAACTCGTGAAAATGCAGCCGCGTCTTGCGCCGCAGCGGCACCGCCTGATAAAAACAATCGAGCAGAAAGCTTTTACCGCGCCCGACACCGCCGTACAGATACACCCCGCGCGGAATCTGCGGGTGAACGAACACCTTCTTGAGCGCGTTCGAGCGGCGCTGCTTGTAGCTTGCCCACTCGGCGGCGCAGCGCTCGAGCGCGACAAGGGCGCGCTGCTGGGCTGGGTCGGTGCTGTAGCCGCGCTCGGCGAGTGCGGCCTCGTAGGTTTGTCTGACCGACAAGGGCGAACCCGGATCAGAAGTTCAGGCTGCGCTTGTCCACCGCCAACGCAGCCTCCTTGACTGCCTCCGACAAAGAGGGATGGGCGTGGCAGATGCGCGCAATGTCTTCTGCACTGGCCTTGAAGGACATGGCGACAACGGCTTCGGCGATCAGCTCGCAGGCCATGGGGCCGACGATGTGCACGCCCAGAATCTCGTCGGTCTGGGCGTCGGCCAGGAACTTGACCATGCCGGTGGTATCACCCAGCGCGCGCGCGCGGCCGTTGGCCAGGAACGGGAAGGTGCCGGCCCGGTAGGCCACCCCGGCCGCCTTGAGTTGCTGCTCGGTGCGGCCCACCCAGGCGATCTCCGGGTGGGTGTAGATGACCCAGGGAATGGTGTCGAAATCGACGTGGCCATGCTGACCGGCGATGCGCTCGGCCACCGCCACGCCCTCTTCTTCCGCCTTGTGCGCCAGCATCGGGCCGCGCACCACGTCGCCCACCGCCCACACACCGGGCAAGTTGGTGCGGCACTCGGCATCGACCACGATGGCGCCGCGCTCGTCGAGTTGCAGGCCGACCGCCTGCGCGTTCAGGCCGGTGGTGTGGGGCACACGACCAATCGAGACGATCAACTTGTCGGCGTCGAGTTGCTGCGCCTCGCCCTTGGCGTTGGTGTAAGCAATGCTCACGCCTTTTTTGCTGCTCTTGATCTCGCCCACCTGCACCCCCAGCTCGATCTTGAGTCCTTGCTTGTCAAAGGCTTTTTTCGCTTCTCTGGCAATTTGCTCGTCGACCGCGCCCAGGAAAGTTGGCAGACCCTCCAGAATCGTCACCTCAGCGCCCAGGCGGCGCCAGACCGATCCCATCTCCAGCCCAATCACTCCCGAGCCGATCAAGGCCAGCTTCTTGGGCACCGCTCCCAGGCGCAGCGCGCCGTCGTTGGACAATACCAGTTCTTCATCGAAGGGCGTGCCCGGCAGGGCGCGGGCGCTCGATCCGGTGGCCAACACGACGTGCCGACCCAGCAAAGTCTCGGGCTTGTCGCCGCTCAGCTCGATTTCATAGCCAGCGTCCGCCGCCTTGACGAATGATCCACGACCATGAAAGAAGCTGACCTTGTTCTTTTTGAACAGGTACAAAATGCCGTCGTTGTTTTGTTTGACCACCGTGTCTTTGCGCGCCAGCATCTGCGCCACGTCCATCGAGACTTTTCCCGTGCGGATGCCGTGCTCGGCAGCGTGCAGTCTGGTGTGCTCAAAATACTCGCTCGACTGCAGCAGCGCCTTGGACGGGATGCAGCCCACGTTGGTGCAGGTGCCACCCGGTGCCGGGCCGCCGGCAGCGTTTTTCCATTCGTCGATACAGGCCACCTTGAAACCGAGTTGGGCGGCGCGAATGGCGGCGATGTAGCCACCTGGGCCGGCGCCGATGACGACGACGTCAAATGCCAAAGACATGATGTTCTTTCAATGAGGTTTGGTACCCCGGCCAGATGACCGGGGCCGCACAAAGGGGGCCAACTGCAAGGGCGTGCTCAGATATCGAACAACAGGCGGGCCGGGTCTTCCAACGCTTCTTTCATGGCCACCAGGCCGAGCACGGCTTCGCGGCCGTCGACGATGCGGTGGTCATACGACAGGGCCAGGTAGTTGATCGGTCGGATCACGATCTGGCCGTTTTCCACCACCGCGCGGTCCTTGGTGGCATGCACGCCCAGAATGGCCGACTGCGGCGGGTTGATGATGGGCGTAGACAGCATGGAGCCGAAGGTGCCGCCGTTGCTGATCGAGAAGGTGCCGCCGGTGAGTTCGTCCAGGCTGAGCTTGCCGTCCTTGGCCTTTTGGCCGAATTCGGCAATTTTCTTCTCGATGTCGGCAAAACCCATCTGGTCGACGTTGCGCAGAATAGGCACCACCAGACCCCGCGGCGAGCCGACCGCGATACCGATGTCGAAGAAGCCGTGATAAACGATGTCATTGCCGTCGACGCTGGCGTTGAGGATCGGGTATTTCTTCAGCGCATGCACCGCCGCCTTGACGAAGAAGCTCATGAAGCCGAG
>BBPD01002468.1_pt4 | contig 11346 bp, 10 predicted proteins | sample 1344911 | NCBI WGS metagenome assembly BBPD01 (sample SAMD00019088, study PRJDB2971) | groundwater metagenome | biome: freshwater biome; feature: mineral spring; material: ground water | place: USA: CA, Sonoma | collected 2011-09 | depth surface m
GCCATGCGGCCGGGCCGGATCAGCTCGCGCCGCCGGTCGCCGGCGCGCAGGAAGCCCAGCACCTCCTCGACCAGCGCGTCGCCGGCGAAGCGCGCCTCGGCGGCGGCAAGCCGCTCCTCGAAGTTGCCCGGGTCGCGGAACAGGAGGCGGAAGGCCGCGCGCAGCCGGTGCAGGTTCTCGCGGCTGAAGCCGCGCCGGCGCAGCCCCACCACGTTGAGGCCCACGAGCCGCGCCGGCAGCCCGAACACGTTGCCGAAGGGCGGGATGTCGTTGGTCACGCCCGCCAGCCCGCCCACCATCGCGTGCCGGCCCACGCGCACGAACTGGTGCACGGCGGCACCGCCGCCCAGGAAGCAGCGCTCGCCCATGCGGACGTGGCCGCCCAGCATCACGTTGTTGGCGAGGATGACGCCGTCGCCGAGCTCGCAATCGTGGCCGACATGGCTGCACGCCATGAGCAGGCAGTCCGCGCCGACGCGCGTCACGCCGCCGCCGCCGACCGAGGCGCGGTGGACGGTCACGTGCTCGCGCAGCTGCGCGCGCGGGCCGACGTCGCAGCCCGTCGGCTCGCCCCGGTACTTCAGGTCCTGCGGCGGCAGGCCCACGGAGGAGAAGGGGTGCAGCACCGCGCCCGCGCGGATCGTGCTGCGGCCCGCGACGGCGACGTGCGAGACGAGCTCGACCCCCGCTTCCAGCACGACCTCCGCGCCCACGGTGCAGAACGGCCCGATCCGCACGCCGGGGCCGAGCGTCGCGCCCGGCTCCACGACGGCGAGCGGGTGGACGAAGGCGGGGGCGCCGGCGTCCAACTCAGCGGTCCCGGATCATGGCGGCGAAGGTCGCCTCGGCCACCACGGCGCCGTCCACCTTCGCCTCGCCGCGGAACTTCCACACGTTGCCGCGGCGCTGGGCGCGCGCGACGTGGACGCGCATCTGGTCGCCGGGCACCACGGGGCGGCGGAATTTCGCGCTCTCCACCGACATGAAATACACGAGCATGCCCTCGGAATCCGGGCCGAGGGTGGCGACGACGAGCACGGCGGCGGTCTGCGCCATGCTCTCGACGATGAGCACGCCGGGCATCACCGGCTCGGTCGGGAAATGGCCTTGGAAGTGCGGCTCGTTCGCCGACACGTTCTTGATGCCCACGGCCGAGACGTCGGCGACGATCTCCACCACCCGGTCCACGAGCAGGAAGGGGTAGCGGTGCGGGATGCAGCGCATGATCCGCAGGATGTCGTGCGCCGGGATGTCCGCGCCATCTCCGTGGTGGGGGGCGTCCGTCATGTCGCGGTCGTCGGGTCTTGGCGCGGCTCGGTGGTCTCGCGGTGCTTCTCGGCCAGCCGGCGCAGCGTGGCAATGCCGCGCCAGGCGGTGCGCAGCGGCAGGGCGGGCGAGCCGAGCAGCTCCGCCCCGTCCGGCGCGTCGTGGATGAGGCCGGATTGCGCGGCGGCGCGCACGCGGTTCCCGACGCGGATGTGGCCCGCGACGCCCACCTGCCCGCCGAGCTGCACGAAATCACCGAGCGCGGCGGAGCCGGCGATGCCGACGTGCGCGACGAGCACGCAGCCCCGCCCGGTGGTGACGTTGTGGGCGACGTGCACGAGGTTGTCGAGGCGCGTGCCGGGGCCGAGCACGGTGTCGCCGAGCGCCCCGCGGTCCACGCAGGAATTGGCGCCGATCTCGACGCCGTCGCCGAGGATCACGCGGCCGAGCTGCGGCATGGTGACGAAGGAGCCGTCCGGCGCCGGCACGAAGCCGAACCCCTCCTGGCCCACCCGCGCGCCCGGGTGGAGCGTCACGCCCCCGCCGCACACCGCGTGGCTGATCGAGCTGTGCGGGTGCAGCCGGCAGCGCGGGCCGAGCACGACGCCCTCGCCGACGCAGGCGTGCGCGCCGATGACGCAGCCCGCGCCGATCTCCGCGCGCGCGCCGATCACGGCGCAGGGGCCGACCTCCACGCCCTCGCCCAACGCCGCGTCGGGCGCGACGACCGCGCTGGGGTGGACGCCGGGCCGCGCCGCGGGGGCGGGGTGGAACAGCGCGGCGGCGCGGGCGAAGGCGAGCGCGGGGGAGGCGACGCGGAGCGCCAGCGCCCCCGGCGGCGCCTCGCGCGCCAGCGCGTCCGTCACCAGCACCGCGCCGGCCCGGGTGGCGCGCAACGCGGCGATGTGGCGGCGGCCTTCGCAGAAAGCCAGGTCGTCGGGCCCCGCCCCGGCGAGGGAAGCGATGCCGGACAGGCGCCGCTCCGCGTCGGCGCCGGCCGCCGCGGCGGCGGTGGCGGCGAGGATGTCGGCCAGCCGCTGCGGCCCGGCCTGTGCGAAGAAGCGCGGATCGGCGACCATCCGCGTCAGTTGCGCGGCGGCGGCGGGCGGTTCTGCGGCCCCGTCCCCTGGGCAGCGGCGGCCGGCTGGCGCGGCGTCGGCGGCGGCTGCTGCGCCGCGACCGGCGGCGAGGTGCCGTCGCTGTCCGGCGGCAGGGTCACCGTCCGCAGCTGGCGGTTCAACTGCTGCGCGACATCCTCCGTCAGGTCGAAGGCCGGCTCGTTCATGATCACCAGCGGCCGCGGCAGCACGATGTTCACCTGACGGCTCTGCGCCACCTGGCGCACGATGTTCGCCAGCCCCTCCTCGATCTGCATCACGGCCTGCTGCGTCGCCTGCTCGATGGCCTGCGAGCGGTTGCGGAAGATGCGCTGGCTGTCGGTGATCCGGTCCTGCAACTGCCGCTCGGCCGTGCGGACCTGGTCGGGCGTGAGCGACGCGCGCTGGGTGGCCAGCGCCTGCTGGGCCTCGCGCCAGCCGTTCTGCTCGCGTTGGAGGTCGTCGTTGAGGCGGGCGCGCCGTCGCTCGATCTCCTCGCGGACCGTGTTGAACGCGGTGGAGACGCGCTGCACCTCGGGGATGTCCACGATGCCGATCAGCGCGGCCGGCGGCGGCTGGCCCGGCGGCAGGGCGCGCGGCGCCGCCTGCTGCGGCGGCCGCGGCGCGGGCGGCTGCGCCGCGGGCTGGGCCGGGCGCGGCGGCGGCGGGGCTGGCTGCGCCGCGGCGGGCGGGCGCGGCTGCTGGCCCTGGCCGGGCACGAACCACTCCTGCCCCTGCTGCGCGAGCGCGGCCGGCGGGGTGGCGAGTCCAAGGCCCAGAAGGGCCGCGGGGAGGAGGCGGGGAAGGCGGGTCATGGCGGGGGTCAATCCGGAAAGGATGGCGCTGGCGCGGCGGCGGGCGCCGTCAGAAGCGTGTGCCGAAGCCGAAGCGCACGGTCTGCGTCTCGTCGAAACGCTCTTTGGCGATCGGGCGCGCCACGTCAATGTTGATCAGGCCGAACGGGCTGCGCCAGGACACGCCGACGCCCGCCGAGACCCGCGGGCGGGAGGTGTCGCTGATGACCTCCCCCCTCCGCGGCGTGGCGGTGTCGGACAGCGAGCCGACGTCCACGAAGCCGCGGCCGAGCAGCCCGATCTCCGACGGCACGCCGGGCAGCGGGAAGCGCATCTCCGTGCTCTGCGTCCACAGGACGCGGCCGCCGAGCGGGTCGCGCGTGTCGGGCACGAGCACGCGCGGGCCGGCGCCGGCCAGCGCGAAGCCGCGCAGGTTCTCGCCGCCCAGGAAGAAGCGGTCCACGATGCGGTCGTCGCGGTTGCCGAAGGGCGCGAGGTGGCCGAACGAGCCGGAGATGGTCAGCACGTAGTCCGGGTCGCCGAACACGTTCTCGAAGGGCAGGAAAAGCGCGCCGTCCACGCGGGTGCGGACGTGCGACACGTCGCCGCCCAGGCCGGCGACGTCGGTGCCGAGGCGGACGAAGTAGCCGCGCCGCGCCTCGATGAAGCTGTCGCGAGTGTCGTAGGTCAGCGTCTGGCTGACCTGGCTCAGGATCGTGCTGCCGCGCTGCTCGGTGACGAAGCGCGAGGCGCCGGCCACGATGTCGAAGATCTCGCGATTGACGAGGCTGTAGGAGACGGACTGGCGCAGACGCTCGTTGTACTCCCAGCCCGCTCGGACCGAGAAGCCGGCGCGGCGCTCGCTGAAGGCGGCGACGTTGCGCAGGTTGCGCTGGACGTAGAACAGGTCGCCGCCGACGGCGAGGTTGCGGTCGAGGAACTGCGGGTCGGTCACGGACAGGTCGATCTGGCTGCGCCGCTGCGCGATGGTGGCGTTGATGCGCCCGTCGATGCCGGTGCCGGAGAAGTTGCGCTCGCGCAGCCCGAAGTCGGCGAGGAAGCCCGCGTCGGTCGAGAAGCCGCCGCCCACGCTGACCTCGCCCGTCGCGCGCTCGGCCACGCGCGCGTTGAGCACGGTGCGGTCCGGCGCCGAGCCCGGCGCGTTGGTCATCCGCACGTCGGCGAAGTAGCCCAGGTTGCGGATGCGCTCGCGCGAGCGGCGCACCTGCGCGGCGTTGAACGCGTCGCCCTCGGCCAGGCGCATCTCGCGGCGGATCACCCGGTCCTGCGTGCGGGAGTTCCCCTCGATGTCGATGCGCTCGACGAAGACGCGCGGCGCGGGGTTCACCTCGAAGGTCAGCTGCATGCGGCTCGCCGCCGCGTCGCGCACGATGCGCGGCTGCACGTCCACGAACGGGAAGCCGCGGAGGTTCGCCGCGTCGGAGATGGCCTGCGCCGAGCGCTCCACCGCGTCGCCGTTGTACCAGTCGCCGCGCGACAGCTCGACGAAGCGGCGCAACTCGTCCGTGTTGAGCCCGGGAAAGGCGGAGGTGATGCGGACCTCGCCGATCGCCCAGCGCGGGCCCTCCTCCACGGGGAAGGTGAGGAAGAAGCCGGACCGGTCGGGTGCGAGCTCGGCCACGGGCTGGCCCACGCGGGCGTCGGCGTAGCCCGTGCGCAGGTAGTGGCGGCGCAGCAGCTCGCGGTCGAACTCGAGCCGGCCCGGGTCGAAGGTCGTGGTGGTGCCGAGGAAGCGGTACCAGGCCTGCTCGCGCGTCGCGATGATCTCGCGCAGCCGCGCGTCGGAGAAGCTCTGGTTGCCGACGAAGTTGATGCGCGCGACCAGCGCCGCGTCCGCCTCCACCACCTCGTACACCACGTCCACGCGGTTCTGGTCGAGCTCGATGATCTTGGGCTCCACGCGCGTCGCGTAGCGCCCGCGGCCGGAGTAGATCTGCAGGATTCGCTGCCGGTCGGCCTGGGCCAGCTGCGGCGTGAAGACGGAGCGCGGGCGCAGCATGAGCTCGGGGAGGATGTTGTCGTCCGAGACGCGGCGGTTGCCCTCGATCGCCACGCGGTTGACGGTCGGGTTCTCGGCGACCGTCACGACGACGCGGGCGCCGTCGCGCGCGATGCGCGCGTCGCGGAACAGGCCGGTGGCGAACAGCGCGCGCAGGCTGCGGTCGGCCCGCTCGGCGTCCCACGGCTCGCCGGGCTGCAGCAGCAGGTAGGAGCGGACCGTGTCGGCCTCGATGCGCTGGTTGCCGCGCACCTCGATGGCGGCGATGGCCCCGGGCGCGCCCCCGTCGGTGGTCGGGGCGGGGCGCGCCGGGCGCGGCTGCTGCGCCTCGGCCGGGGCGGCAACGAGGAGGCCCCCGCCGGCGAGCAGGAGGGCGGCGGACATGAACTTCCGTGGGGCAAGCGACAGTGGCAAGCGAAAGGTCCCGTCCCGTTTCGGGGGTGATTCGGCACCCGACCATACAGGCCGAGAGCCGAGGGACCAACCCTCAGCTCAGCCGAACAGCCCCGTCACCCACTTGCCGAGCGCGCCGTGCGCGAGGTCGTTCCAGGTGGCGAAGACGAACAGCCCGATCAGCAGCGCGAACCCGGCCCGGAAGCCGTATTCCTGCGCCTTGGGCGGCAGCGGCCGGCCGCGCAGAACCTCGGCCGCGTAGAAGACCAGGTGCCCGCCGTCGAGCAGCGGAATCGGGAACAGGTTGAGCAGCGCGAGGCTCACCGACAGCAGCGCCATCAGGTTCACGAGCGGCACCAGGCCGAGCGACGCCGCCTCGCCCGACACCTCCGCGATGCGGATCGGCCCGCCGAGGTCCTGCGCCGAGCGTTGGCCGGTCAGCATCTCGCCGATGCCGACCAGCGTCTGCCACGACACCTCCGCCGTCTGCACGGTGCCGGCCCAGAGCGCGGAGAACGGATCCAGCCGCTCGAACCGCGCCTGCCCGCCCTGGATGCCGAGGATGCCCACGGGGGCCGCCTCGCTGCCCGGCCGCACGGCGGGCACCGCGCGCGCCACGACCTCGCGCCCCTCGCGCTCGACGCGCAGCTCGATCTCCTGCCCCGCGCGCGGCTGCACGTGGCGCTGCACCTGGTCGAAGCGCTGCACCCGCGCGCCGTCCAGGCTGAGGATCACGTCGCCGGCCTGCAGCCCGGCGCGCTCGGCGGGCGAGCCGGCGCTCACCGCGCCGATCGCCGTCAACCCCCGGGGCTGGCCGACGGTCGCGTACATCCCCGCGAACAGCAGCGCGGCGAGCAGGAAGTTGGCCAGCGGCCCGGCGGCGACGATGATCGCGCGGTCCTTCACGGGCTTGTCGAAGAACGTCTCGCCGGGCCGCAGCGGCGGGGCGTTGGGGTCGGGCTTGTCGCCCGGCTCCATCCCCTGTCCGTGCAGCTTCACGTAGCCGCCGAGCGGCAGCCAGCCCACGCGCCACTCCGTGCCGCGCCGGTCGCGCCACGAGGCGATGGCGCGGCCGAAGCCGATGGAGAACGCCTCCGCGTGGACGCGCCGCCAGCGCGCGGCGAGGTAGTGGCCCATTTCGTGGACGAAGATCAGCACCCCCAGCACGACGAGGAAGGCAAGGATGGTGCGGGGGAAGGCGGGGAGGAGTTCGAGCACGGGAATCCGTCCGATGGCTGCCGCTCAGATAGGGCGGCCGGCGGGAAAAGTCAGGCGGCGACCCGCGCGGCCAGCCTGCCCGCCTCGTCGCGCGCCGCGCGGTCGAGCTCCAGCACCGCGCCGAGGTCGGGCACGGGCGTCGGGCCGAGCCGGGCCAGCGTCTCCTCCACCACCGCGGCGATGCCGAGGAAGCCCAGGCGGCGGGCGAGGAACAGGCCGACGGCGACCTCGTTCGCGGCGTTCAGGACGCAGGGCGCGCCCGCCCCGGCCCGCAGGGCCTCCCGCGCCAGGCGCAGCGCCGGGAAGCGCCGCTCGTCGGGGGGAAAGAAGTCGAGCCGGCCCAGCGCGGCGAGGTCGAGGCGGGCCACGTCGGCGCGCATGCGGCGCGGCCAGGCCAGGGTGTGCGCGATGGGGGTGCGCATGTCGGGCGCGCCGAGCTGCGCGAGCACGGAGCCGTCCGCGTGGTGGACGAGCCCGTGGACGGCGCTCTGCGGATGGATCAGCACGCCGATGCGGGACTCGTCGAGGCCGAACAGGCGGGCCGCCTCGATCACCTCGAGCCCCTTGTTGAACATGGTGGCGCTGTCCACGGAGATCTTCGCGCCCATGCTCCAGGTCGGGTGCTTGACCGCCTGCGCCGGCGTCGCCGCGCGCATCTCGGCCAGCGACGCCTCGCGGAAGGGGCCGCCCGAGGCGGTCAGCGTGATGCGCTCGACCGCGCGCGCCTCCGCGCCGGCGAGGGCCTGGAAGATGGCGTTGTGCTCGGAATCGACGGGCAGCAGCGTGGCGCCCGAGCGGCGGGCCAGGTCGAGGACGATGTCGCCGGCGCAGACCAGGCTTTCCTTGTTGGCCAGCGCCAGCGTGCCGCCGCGCCCGAGCGCCGCCAGGGTGGAGGCGAGGCCCACGGAGCCCACGATGGCGGCCATCGTCCAGTCGGCGGGGCGCGCCGCCGCCTCGACCACCGCGCCGGGCCCGGCCGCGCACGCCACCGCGGAGCCGGCCAGGGCGGCGCGCAGTTCGGGCAGGCGCGCGGCGTCCGCGACCACGGCGAGGCGCGCGCGGAACGCCCGGGCCTGGGCGGCGAGCGCCGCGACGTCGCGGCCGGCGACCAGCGCCTCGACCGCGAACTCGCCGGGCTCCGCCGCCGCCAGCAACGCGAGCGTGCTGCGCCCGATGCTGCCCGTGCTGCCCAGCACGGTCACCCGGCGCGTTGCTCCCCCCAACCCTACCTCCACAAATGCGCGCCCGGCCCCATCGCCGCGACCAGCAGCGCCGCGACGGGGGCGGCGGCCAGGACGCCGTCGAGCCGGTCGAGCAGCCCGCCATGGCCGGGAATCAGGCCGGAGCTATCCTTGACGCGAAACCGGCGCTTTATCCAGCTTTCTAAAAGGTCGCCCATCTGGGCAACGATCCCGAGCAGCCCCGCGACGAGCGCCGCCCAGGCGACCGCGCCGCGCGGCTCCGCCCACAGCGCCGCGCCCGCGCCCACCGCCATTGCCGCCGCGAGGCCGCCCAGCGCGCCGCTCCAGGTCTTGTTGGGCGACACGGCGGGCAGCAGCTTCGGCCCGCCCACCAGCCGCCCCGCGAGGTACGCGCCGATGTCGGAGGCCCAGACGACGAGGAAGAGGAACAGCACGTTGCCGCGACCGGCCGCGTCGTCGCCGCGCAGCTCGATCAGCGCGACACCGGCCACGCCGATGTAGAGCACGCCGAAGCCGAGCCAGTTCGGCGGCACCGCCGTGCCGCGCCCGGCGAGGGCCGCGCCGGCGTAGGCGCCGAGGCCGAGCACGACAAAGGCCAGCCAGGGCCACCCGGCGAGCGCGAGGCCGCCGGCCGCGAGCACCGCCGCCGGCACGGCCGCGCCGGGGAAGGCGCGGGCGCGCGCGCCGCACAGGTGCACCCACTCCCAGGCCAGGCCCGCGACGGCGAGCGCCATCAGCGCGGCCCACCATTCGGCGCCGAGCCAGATGCACAGGATCGCGGCGGGCGCGAGCAGCGCCGCCGTCAGCGCGCGCTTGCGCAGGTCGCGCCAGCGCGCCGTCGCCGCGGCGGCCGTCACGGCGCTACCCGCGCCGGGCGCCGTAGCGCCGCTCGCGCGCCGCGAAGTCGGCCAGCGCCTGGGCGAACTCCGCCTCGCCGAAATCGGGCCAGAGCACGCGCGGGAAGACGAGCTCGGCGTAGGCCGCCTGCCAGAGCAGAAAGTTGGAGATGCGCTGCTCGCCCGAGGTGCGGATGACGAGGTCGGGGTCGGGCTGGCCCGCCGTGAAGAGCCGCGCCGACAGCGCGCCCTCGTCGAGCGCCGCCGGGTCGAGCTCGCCGCGCGCGGCCGCCTCGGCGAGCGCGCGCGCGGCGGCGAGGATCTCGGCGCGCGAGCCGTAGGACAGCGCCATGGTGAGGTTGAGGCGCCCGCCCGGCGCGGTGCGGCGCTCCGCGTCCTCGATCGCCTCGCGCGTTTCCGGGCCGAAGCGCCCGCGGTCGCCGATGACGCGCAGGCGCACGCCCTCCTTCACGAGCTGGGTCACCTCGTTGCGGAGGTAGTGACGCAGCAGCGCCGTCAGCTCCTGCACCTCTTCCGCCGGCCGGCCCCAGTTCTCCGACGAGAAGGCGTAGAGGGTGAGCCAGCCCACGCCGCTCTTGATCGCGGCCTCGATGGTGCGCTTCGCGGCTTCTGCGCCCGCGCGATGGCCGAGCTTGACGGGCAGGCCGCGCGCCTCCGCCCAGCGGCGGTTGCCGTCCATGATCACCGCGACGTGCGCCGGCACGCGCGACGCATCGGTCGCCTCCAGGGGGGCGGCGGGCGGGGCGGCGGGCGCGTCGAGCGCGAGGGCGTCGGGCACGGCAGCCATCAGACCGTCTTGATGTCCTTTTCCTTCTCCGCGAGCGCCAGGTCCACCTTCTTCACGTGCTCGTCGGTCAGCTTCTGGATCTCGTCGGACCAGCGCTTGGCGTCGTCCTCACCGATCTCGGACTTCTTCTTCCAGCCGTTGACCTGCTCCATCCCGTCGCGGCGCACACCGCGCACCGCGACCTTGGCGCCCTCGGCGTACTTCGCGGCCTGCTTCGCCAGCTCGTTGCGGCGCTGCTCGGTCAGCGGCGGCAGCATCACCCGGATCACCTGCCCCTCGCTTTGCGGGTTGAGGCCGAGGCCGGAGTCGCGGATCGCCACCTCCACCGCCTTCACCACGGAGCGGTCCCACACCTGCACCGACAGCATCGAGGGGCCGCCGACGGAGACGGTGCCGAGCTGCGCGAGCGGCTGGTTGGAGCCGTACGCCTCGACGCGGATCGGCTCCAGCAGCGAGGGCGAGGCGCGGCCGGTGCGCAGGCCGGAGAACTCCTTCCGCAGCGTCTCCAGCGCGCTGTCCATGCGGCGCTGCACGTCGGCCTTGAGCGTCTTCAGGTCGGGCGGCGGGGCGGCCATCGGCGCGTTCTCCCTCTCTTTCTCGCTAGTGATCGCGGACCGTGGTGAAGCGGCCCTCGCCCTTCACCACGGCGGTGAAGCTGCCGGCCTCGTGGATGTCGAACACGATGATCGGCAGGTGGTTCTCGCGGGCCACCGAGATCGCGGCCGCGTCCATCACCGCGAGGTCGCGCGACAGCATCTCGAGGTAGGTGAGGTCGGTGTAGCGCTCGGCGTCGGGGTGCTTGCGCGGGTCGGCGGAATAGACGCCGTCCACCTGCGTGCCCTTGAACAGCGCGTCGCAGCCCATCTCGGCCGCGCGCAGCGCCGCCGCGGTGTCGGTGGTGAAGAAGGGGTTGCCCGTGCCGGCGGCGAAGATCACCACCCGGCCCTTCTCCATGTGCCGGATCGCCCGCCTTCGGATGTAGGGCTCGCAGATCGAGCTCATATCGATGGCGCTCTGCACGCGCGTCGGCACGCCCGCCTTCTCCAGCGCGGACTGCATGGCGAGCGCGTTCATCACGGTGGCCAGCATGCCCATGTAGTCGGCCTGCGCGCGCTCCATGCCGGAGGCGGCGCCGGCCACGCCGCGGAAGATGTTGCCGCCGCCGATCACCAGCGCGACCTCGACTCCGAGCCCGGTCACGCCGCGCACGTCGTCGGCGATCTGCTTGCAGACCGTGGTGTCGAGGCCGTAGGCGCGGGAGCCCATCAGCGCCTCGCCGGAAACCTTGAGGAGGACGCGCTTGTGGTTCATCGGGCGGACAACGGGCTTCCGGTTCGGGCGGCGGGGGCAACATGACCCGCGGACCGGCCGCGGGCAAGGCGAGGGGCGGGGCGCGGACCCCGCCCGCGTTCGGCCGTCAGGTCGCGGGCGTCAGCCCGGGGGCCGTCAGCCCGGGGGTCGTCAGCCCGGCGGTCGTCAGCCCGGGGGTCGTCAGCCCGGCCTGGGCCGCCACCTCGGCCGCGAAGTCCGTCGTCTGCCTCTCGATGCCCTCGCCGAGCTGGAAGCGCGCGAAGCCGGTGCAGCTCAGCCCCGCCTTCTGCACCACCGCCTTCACGCGGCTCTCGCCGTCGTGCACCCACACCTGCTCGAGCAGCACCACCTCCTCGTAGTACTTGCGGATGCGGCCCTCGACCATCTTCTCGATCACCGCG
>BBPD01001443.1_pt2 | contig 11325 bp, 12 predicted proteins | sample 1344911 | NCBI WGS metagenome assembly BBPD01 (sample SAMD00019088, study PRJDB2971) | groundwater metagenome | biome: freshwater biome; feature: mineral spring; material: ground water | place: USA: CA, Sonoma | collected 2011-09 | depth surface m
CACTCAAGCAGTTGATTACATTGACCGGAACCCGCCGAATTTAGCTGAACGGATTGGGCGAAGTGCGAAACTTGGGATACCAGCAACACCCGAAACGAAGTCGGAGCAGAACTGGCGGGGAACCGTGTAGTTGAAGCTCACGGCATCGTTTACAGTGCCGTTCAGGTTGACCGGCACAACCCCGACAACCGTTGACCACTCAGACATAATCGTGCCAGCAACGACGCGCGACGGATTGATCATGCCGTTGTCGATCAACACCGTAGGGGTGATGCCAGCAAAATTGCCCGGAGCCCGAAACTTGGTGCGCGTTTCAGCAACCGTCTGTGATAAAGCCTGAACTTCATTGGCCACGGCCTGCTGCACGTTGTAACGATTGACGAGAAAGAACAGTCCCAGCAAGCCAACCGCAATGAGCGCAGCAGCGATCAGGAGTTCGAGCAAGCTGAAACCCTTGCTCTTCATGGGAGAACCGGAAAACGACTTCATGATGATACCTCTGCGTTGGTTAAGGACGTTAAAATGTGCCAGATCAGATGCCACTACCCTGTTGCGCGGCGCGTGCAGCATCCTCAATCCCGATAGCGATTTCCCCAAGAGAGGCGAAGGTGGTCAAGAGGAAAAGTGCTACACCTAAGAGAATCATAACAGAGGCGGTAGCCACCATTGCAACAATTTTCAATTCAAACATTTTGATGGAATCTTTAGCCATAAAAGACATGACTTCCTGAAAGTTTGGCAAGCGAGCGTAGATCTGCAATCGGTCAATCAGGTCGTCTGGCAGCATCCCCGTGTCCAGTGCCACGACTTCTTTCTGGCCATCCTCGAGGTTCCTAATGACCTTACGGAGGTGCCACTTCTGCCACGGCGTCGAATTCCTTGCCATTTCCTTTAGGGCGACCTTCATCGTCGTCCCTGAATTGAGCATGGCCGCTAGCGATGTGAGGAAAAAGCTCGCTTGAAGCCACCCGTATAGCGTCCAAGGCGGTACTAATCGAGAGATTTTGTTTCGCTGCGCGCCACGCCACCGAGGGAGGGACATGAATATAAGTATCGTGAGCCCCAGGCCGACAATGCCAGCCGGAACGATCCAGTCAAGGATCAAGCCTCCGATGCTGATGTAGTGTGGCGCGACGATCATTTGCGCGGCTATTGATTCGGGTAGCAATCCGGCTGCCTGCGGCACAACCGTGCTCAGCACGAAAATCATCAATCCGATGGCAAACAAGAGGATGAAGGCGATCGGGATGCCTTTTGACACAACAATCCCGCGAATACGCACCTGATCCGAAAGGTTTTCACCGAGTTCCCTGAACGCATCGATGAGCTTTCCGGCTGATTGGCCGGAATTGATCATCCCCGCCTCAATTGGCGGAATCCACTCAGCCATTGACTGACCAAGCTGAGACTCACCTTCGCCCATGCGACGAAGAACATCTCCGAAAACGATGATGCCGTTCGATAAGCGCTTTCGCTTACGGCAGACCGCCAGCATTTCCGTGAGGGCGTCACGGGGGGTGAGGCCGGCCTTCAAGAAGGCAGCCATGTCCGTGTAGAACGCAGCGCGGCGAGCAAGACCAAACCACATTTTTGCCCACCTGATTTTTAGCTCACCAGCCATTTTTTTTCACTGGTCTATTCCTTAGATTGGAGGTGGCACGTCGTCAAGGAACTTGAACTTGTCCTCTACATGAGAGGGGTCAATGATTCCGGTAAACATTTTGTGAATAGCATGTTCCATCGCCGTTCGACCCGTCATGTTATCAGGAGGCTTGCCCCTGCTTTCCATCCGCCACATCTCCCATAAACCCACTGCATCTTGTTTAGCCACATGAGAAAGCATCGCAGGGGTGGGTCGATGAAACTCAGCAGCAACCGTGCGACCCACGACGCCACGATGATGGCATTTCTCGCATCCGCCGGGGCGGGCAAAAAAAACATTGTTCAAGTCGCCATCGCATATTTCGGAAACGGCCTGAAGCCGGCGAAAGATCGCCTTCTTTGAAGTGTCGGCGCAAGCATCTTTTGCAGGAATCTTGCAGTTTTCGCATAAAACCGGAACGAGCGCTTGATAGACGAATCCAGCAACCAGATTGATCGAAGCAAGATCGCTGCGAGGAACACCCATGCCCGCAAGCCGGTCATAAATACCGAGAGCAGACTCAGCGTGGATCGATGAGATGCAAAGATGCCCAGAGCGCACTGCATGGATGGTTAATTCGGCGGTATCAAAGTCCCGTATTTCACCAACCCCTAATATGTCCGGGTCTGCTCTAAGCACCGCACGCATCACGGTGAGAAAATCCGACGAGTCACCCTTCAGTCGAACAACCGGCGTTTGGTATGCGCCAACGATCCGATACTCGACCGGCTCCTCAATCGTTCGGATTTTTTTGCCCGGATGCAACTCGGCAACTTCCATCAGCTTATTGGCCATCGTGGTGGACTTGCCGGAGCCCGTCGTGCCGGCAAAGAGAATCATCCCTGATGAGTTTCCGAAAGCGCGATCCATAGAGTCACACTGATCGTCGCTGTAACCGAGATCAAGCATGCTCTTCCGTCGCTGGGAGACGCCGATTGGAATGATTCGAAGTGTATGGTCTGCGCCGGATGGCGCTAGCGGCATGCCACTGTATCTAAAACGAATCAAACCCTCAGCAAAACGACGCTCAATAACGCCGTCTTGGCAGCGACCAGAAAGATAGCCCTCTTTTGTGGAACCCTGCTCAGTCAGCGTGTTGTAGGCAGATGCCATCAGAGAGGTCAGGCTATCCACTGACATATCGCTGTAGTGCTCAAGCATGCCATGAACACGGAATTTGACGAAGGCTCTTCCGAACTGATTGCTAAAGTGAATATCCGATGCACCACGCCTAAAGGCTTCGTAACAAATCTCATCAAACTCAATGTGATAAGAAGAATCCGTCGAGCCCGGCGCGCCACTTATACCGGAGTGACCATCGACCATCTCGTGCATTGCCGAAATCAAGGCTTTGGACTTGATAATCAACCGAGCAGCAGGGCCGTACCCTTTGTGCGCAGCATCTTGAATAGCGGTCGCGAGTTCAGGATCAGATGTTGACGACTCCGTGACCACTACAAAATAGGGGATCAATCGGCCATTGAAACGAATCCACTTCGAGCATTCCGTTGAGTGAGTGATTAAAGCCCACCCCTTGGGGCGAATGCGCTGACCCAGAACCGCACCAGGATCAGAGAGCAGCATGTCCCAGGGCGGCAGATCATCAAGAGGGCCTATTTCAACAGGGATTCGAGCAGCACCCAGTGCGGAATACACGTCCGCACGCGAAACGCCAAAGCTCTGCATCAGAATACGACCAATCGGGGTGTTGCTGTTTGTGACCTGAAGCTTCAGGGCATCAAGCAATTGCTCGTGCGTAAGCCGGTCGTTCTCAACGAGAAACTGCCCAATCTTTCGTGAATCACGCTCTGCGTTAGTCATGCTTGACCCGAAATCCGCACAAATTCGATCTGCCAAGTTTCGGTACCTCCGGCCAAGCCAGATGTCCAACGAAAAGACGCTGGAACGAATCCGGCGTTAGCCCAAAAATCCGATAGCGCAGAGAGGCGATCAGAAGTTAGCATGCCACCCCCTCTCGGACTAATTACGAAAGTCACGCGCTGTATTGGTCTATAGCCTGGCGGAGCACCGCCGAGGCTTGTAGAAAGATCTTCCATCGTCGGGCCCTGCGTTACCGAAACGTCAGCGGCGTAGATTGGAAAAACACCAAGACGATCAACCAACTGATCGGGTAACACCGGCCATGCACGGATCAGCGAGTCATCGACTACAATCGTTGGTGTCGCAATGGCAATTGAATAGGACGCGCCACTGCCATCCTCGCTAATCGTTACTGCGCTCCCGCCAAGAGACAATTGAAACTCCGTGGGAGAAAATGGTGAGTTTTGCGCCGCTTCAAAAAGCACCGAGCATGACGCGGGCTGACATGACGCCTCTGTTTTCGTATAGCCATGAGCAAAAGCCGGAGCTTGATCCTCAACCATCCTAAAGGCGATGTTTACCCAGGCATGATCGAAGGGAATCGATGACAGCGTTTGAGTCACTGAGCCAACATAGGCTTGTCGAATCGCTTCCGCATCCATAGCGGCCTGCTCAGCGTCTGATGGGCCTTTCAAAAAAAACCACCATCCCGCAACACCAACCAGCGCAGATACCATTACCGCTGCGGCAATCGTTAAAGACTGGCCCGAGCTTTTCTTCATGAGCTTGAGGGGCTTTATCTTCGCCGCTCGCTCAAACGCAATCGGATCAAAAACATTCCAGCCGACTTGACGAATCTCAATCGGCGAATAAACCTTCACCGATTCGCCCGTTTCACTCGCCGCCGAGGATGCCGCAACGATGTTCGCGATCGCATCCAGCACACCATCCATACTGTCTGCGCGATCAGTGCCCGGAACAACAAGGCCGTTACGAACTGACGTGTACCACCAGCGACCATTCGACAGTGGAATGACGTAAATGCCCTCATCACCCGCAGATGCGCACAAAGCAGCGAATGAAAAAATCTCCTTTGGTGGCTTTGCAGCAGCAGCGGCATCAAGAGTGCCAAATCCAACGACATCTTGATTCCCGAGGACGGAGACGTAAGGGTTTCCACCCTTGACAACCTCGGCCTCGATCAAATCGTCCGCATCGCCGCCCGCATCACGCCAAGACAGCCCAAAAGCGAATGTTCGCTTTCCAATAGTCTCAAGGCGCATTTTTAGCCACCCAATCGAAGGGTTTCAGTTCTTCCGCCCTTGCGGAGCGTCACTTGGAACTGCTCAATGGAAACAACTGTCCAGCCACCGGGCAGATTGTCGCCGGGTCTAATCGTCACGCGAGCCATCCCAACAGCGAGGTCTGCGCGATAAACCCCTTCTGATCCGTAGACGGACAGGAGAGTGAAGGGCGTGCGCGGTGGCGGCGGCCTCGGTGCGCCAGCGTCAATCACCGATGGTACTGGCGCAGAAGCTGCCACCGGAACACCGATGATCGGCCCGCCAGGGGTAATCGTCGGCGCTACGGGTGTATCAGGATTGCCAGTAATTTCATCCCTCAGTTCCTTCAAGCGAACCTGAAGCTCGAGCAGACGGATCTCGCGCTGAAGATGTGCCTGGCGGAGAAAAAACCCCTGATCTGCTGGAGATACCGGCACACGGGGAATATCAGCCGCAGGTGCCACGCCTGGGTTTCCGGTCGGCTCAATCTGCGCTTCTTCGGGCGTAACGCTAGCAGCCGGAGTAACGTCCTGAGACAGCGTGACGGTTCCTGCAAGGGCTGCGGTGATAGCTGTTGCAATCAGGTGGATTTTCATGAGGTTAAATTCCGTTCGCGCCAGGTGAAACAACCGGAGTGATCGTGATGACAATGGACTCTCTATCGCTATTTCGATCCCGCTTGCCACCCAGAGGCCATAGCGCCGAATCCAAATAACCCGTGCGATTAATGCCTGTGTCATAACGCTCAAAGCCAGCCAAAACCAACGTCTCGCCGCTGTTCATCCACACGCGCTGCAAAAACTCGCGGCTTGAAACGTCAGGTGCCTCGATACTCTGCCCGCCCGACACAATGGTGCGTAAACGATCAAGCGTTGACAGACTCAACAGCACCTGAAGATACATGCGCTGTCCATCGGGCTGAACCGAAGGAACAATTTGGAGAATGAGTCCAGTCTCGACAATTCCGGGCGTCAGATTCGCACCCGCAGATACTGCGCCGCCACCAATGGTGCCACCGACACCGACCAGTGGTGCGGCAGACGCGAGATAGTTGGTGCGCTGAACAATACGAACCGGGGCCGGCATGTTATTGGTCGTAATGACCGTCTGCCTCGTGTCCTGCGTCACGTTAAGCGCTTCACTCAGACTATCAATCGCAACACTTGAGCCGCCGTAGCGATTGATTCCGCCACCCGGAGTCCGCGAAGGAATAGTAAACAAGCCCGAGGCAAGGTCGCTGTTGGTCTGCCGCGGGGTGAACAGTTGGAATCGGTAATTTGGGTTTAACGAGAACTGGTTGACCAGCATGTCAAGCGAGAAGCCGCGCTGATCGCCCTTGCTGTTCTGAACGCGCAGCACACGAACCTCAACAGTGACTTGTTTCGTTAAAGACTCGTTGGCGTTTTCGATGTAGGAGCGGACTTCAGCAATCCGATCCGCCCGATCCCTCACGGTAATGCTTGCAGTTGGCTGACTGACGGTCAGCGTTCCGCTGGGTGACAGGAGTTGCTGAACCCCTGCCTCAATCGCCTGCCAGGCATCAGTATTGAACGTTGTTTTTGATTCTGCGGTAGCCGAGGATTGGATCGCGCCTTGTCCGCCTTGTCCGCCGCCGCCGCCACCACCACCAACACCCGCTGATGCCGTCACCGATCCGGGCACCATTGAGATCGCAAAAGTCTCTACCACATAGCGCGCAAAATGGATTCGTTGCTCAGATGGTCGATACTCCCACGACGCACCGAGCCCTGCGGCAACCTGGTCAAGAAGACCAGCGACATCACCGGAGTAGACAAGCGCAATTCGAGTTGCGGTATCCAGCGAGGGAATTCCTCCGATCTGGACAGATGACGCTGATGAAATGGTGTTGCCCGGCGTTGATGCGGCAAGCGCCGACAGCGTGGAGTCAACAATCAAGGATTGCTGTGGATTGGGCATATTCATCGCAACAGGTGCCCGCGCCGCACCGGCACCGTCGCTTTCGCCATCAACAATGTCGAAGTCGTAGGTCAGGCGAAAGCCATCCAGCGGAGCAAGCTCGCCCAAGCGCTGCATCATGCGTTGGATCGGAAGGCCTGCGGGCTCGCTAATCGAAACTTGACGAGAGAACGCAGCCGGAAGTGTTGGAGTGTTTGCAATCGGCGTTGGATCAACGAACGGCAGGTCGGAAACCAAAGCGCCATGCACTCGAGCCGGATCATTGGTCGAGAAACTAGAAAGTGATCGCTGAATGTCCCTCGCAGAATTCTCTTCGTGCGCCGCATTATCGCGAGTCATCGTCCCGCTTGCCGTGCAGCCGGTCATCGCGATAACAATCGCAAGCATCAATGGGGTGTAGCTCATTTTCACGGCTGATCTCCGGTGGACTCGATGACAACAACTCTGTTTGGGTTAGCGAATCGCGGGCGAACCGAGATCATTGCACCAGCCGATTGGTAGGCACGGATCACGTTCGTAACGCCATCAATAACGTTACTCGGCGGCACCGGAATATCGGTGTCAATGATGAAGTCGTCATCGATGCGCCAACGCAAAGACCAGCCGTGACTCTCGACGTATTTCGACAGCGCCTCACTCAAGCGCATGCCTCCGAGTAAAACGTGGTGTCGCTCACTGGGATCTGGATCGTGATTGGTTTTTTGGGTAGCCGCTTCGGCAATCAGCGACTCGCCGCCTTCAGTGATTGGAGGCGGCTCTGGGCGGTTGGGCACGACATCGATACGAACGGTGCAGGTATCGTGATCAATGATTGAAGATATGGATTCAACAGCACCGGATTCTCCTGCTCGCCTAATCACGTTCTCAAGAACAGTGTCCATCGGGCCACTGACACCAACAAGCGACAAGCGAATGTCGGTCGCTGGACCGACAAATTCGGCATCCCAAGCGGTCTGTCGGAGTATTTGTCTAATGGCAACATCAAGCGAACCATTGCGAAGGCTGATGCTGCTCACGCTATAGCGCGATAGATCGGGGCAGCGAGCTTCAACAGAGGACGCCGCAGCAGAAGCCAGGGCGGCCAAGATCAGGGAGTGAGGGCGCATTAAAGAATCTCCATCGAGGTCACGCCCCGAGGGGCACCGTTGTAGGTTATGTCACAGCTAGACGTTCCTGATGCTTTACAGAGTCCGCGAAGGCGCTCAGCCTCGCGCGCTCCGGCAACGGTTCCGTCCGCGACGATACGAACTCGCTTTCCGCGAGCATCAGCGAACATCAAGGGGGCACCGGCGATGCCATGCGGGAACTGCCGACTAGAACTCGGTGGCGAAGGGCGAGCCGCAGGCAGCAAAGACAACTCACCCTCAAGCAAAATCTGGCCAGCAAACTCATTTTTCGAATGAGTGATTGGAGCGTCAACAAACGGGCCCGGCATGATCGGTGGTTTCGCTGCTAAGGGCTCGGGCTGCACAAGAGCATCGACGGATCGAAAGACTTCGGCCACGCGATCACTAGGCAAGCCAGCACGCTGGACGCGCACCACGTCCGACCCTAGCCGAAGCTCAAAGCTCGGGTGCATTGGGATCATCAAGTAGTGGCCGAAGATAGAATAGTTGATAGGAACCGAGTTGACGAAAGGAGCGGGAACCCTGTTGATGTCGCGCAGTTGCACATAGACCTGACGGCCATCGTCAAATACCTGAATTGGAGCGGCTCCCGGATCACCTGTTATGTGATACGCACTGTTGATCACCGTCACCTGAGCGATGACGGGATGCACAAAAAACAGCCCAGCAAGAAGGCATAAAAAACGCATCACGATGAAGTCTCCAGGGGAATTTCAATATCCGCATTGACGAACACTCGGATCGACGTACCGGGCTCTGTGACGAAATAAGGAGCCGCGCCTTCAAAGCGCCGAAGAACCGCCTCATTAATTGTCGGAACAACCTGCTGAACAACAGTCGGAGCTTGGGCCATGCCAAACTGACTTTGTTGCACCGTACCGGAAGAGGGGCGCGTCTCTTCATCGGCCCACGCACCGATTAGCGTGACCATCAACGATGGCCCAAGGGATCGCAGCAAGTTGCCACGATAGTCACCGGCGACGCCAATAACGCCATCGTTACCCGTTGCCGCCATGTCACCGAGTTCGATTGCCTGACCGTTAGGGAGCATCAATCGGCGGAACGCTACCGCGACCCGTGGATTGCCCGGCGATATGGCTGTTTGGTAAGTGCCAACGAGTCTAGATCCACGAGGAATCAATAGATGAGAGGCGCTATGGGTATCGAAAACATCAGCCGTCGTCTGGGCAACAACTTCACCCGGATTGCGGGTGTCAATTCTCGACAGCAACACCGCTCGAATCATCGCCCCCTGCGAGACAATCCGGCCAGATGGCGGAAATCGTGGCTTGATGGTGTCAAACGGCTCATCGCTGTCATCACGAGCGTCTGCCAAGCTCTCGTTAAGCGATGGCTCGTCGTAAGCCTCGAACATCGCAGCAGGCGCGGCAGCCGATGGGCCGCCAGGTGCGCCTAGTGCCAACACCCCGTCTCTGTTTACTGGTTGGCCAGTACCAACCGTGATTCGCGGACGCTGACCCACATCACGATCGGCTCGCTCCAGCGCCTCAAGCAACTCGGGATCTAAAGCGGGCAGGTTTCGACGACTTAAATCAGCAGCCTCCCCAGCACCGCGCGCACCCGCAGCAATCTCCGCTTCTCGCTGCGCTCCTTCGGTGACATTCCGGGCCTCCTCAAGCTCACGCTGACGGTCTACTAGCTGGCGCTCAAGATCGCTTATTCGTGCAGGCTCCTGACGATCAATGGCCGCCGCAGCCTCTTCCGCTGCCTTCTCTTCGGCGACATTTGTTGGCGCGAATAGAAAATAGCCAATAATTGCCCCGAAGCTCACCATTGCAATGAGTGCGCTGCCGATGCCAAAGGCGAGCTTTCTTGAAACGGGCGGCTTTTCAGCGGGCACGGCGCACCTTTACTTCTTTGCCGTGTAACTTCAAAAGCCACTCGGAAGAAAGCCTCGGAACCACTGCGTAATCGCCACGCCTTGCGACTTCAACTACGTCGATTTCTCTGTTGGTAATTGCAAAGATCGCCGGCATGTCTTGACTTGCACCGAGCTTGAACCAGGTGCGGATACCGTCATCGAACACAACAACCGGAGCGAAGTCGGCGCGACCTTTCACGGTGTAGCGAAAATTGAGTTTTTCTGGGGATGTGTTACTGATAGGGCTTGATGAATCGTCGACTTCCGGGCTTGCACTGAAAATCCCCGTCGCTGCTGAGCCACTTGTCGCAACATCCCATCGCACGCGCTGAAACCACGGCTCGCCATGACCCACAGCGATCATCGTCAGTTCGTAGCTTCTCCGATCTGTTACCAGCGTTCCCGTCGCATAAGCACCGACCGCTGCTGGCTTCAAAAGAACACGCCGTCTATCCTCGGTTACATGAAAACTCCACGATGTCGGGTCAGAAAGGTAAAAGCCCTGAACCGCCTCACCTTCTGGCAATTCGATGTTTGTAAACGCCGAAGGCATTGAACGAATCGTGAAGCTCACTTGATCCGAGTATCGAAAAACGACCAAGCGCGTCGCGGCAGCCACCGGGGAGGCATCCGTTCGATCCAGAGAAAAAGCGGTCACTCCCGGCCCTGGAGCGGCCACTGAGGATGGGTTTGCAGTGGCGGATGAAGCCGCTGCGAGCGTGGCGGAAACGAGTGCCACCAGAGCCAGATTATATGCTTTCATTGACAACATTCAGGTTCGTGATCCAGAGGCCAATTGGGTTGCGCATAAGGTCGCGGTCATCTTTTGGGGGGATGAGTGCGTAACGGAGATTGATCTGCCGGCGACCCACTACATTGCGCCCCTCAACCAAGGCAATGCGCATGACTACGGAGCCTTCGGCCACGATCTGAGGCGGACTGACAATTTCTACTGATCGGCGGAAAGCCGGGTTTTTCTCCAACCGCCCAAGCGGGTCTTCTGTCTCCAAAATCACGCGCTCAAACTGACCCACAGCAGCCCCTCGCATGTAGCTGTATGCCTCAAGCAGTCGTGGGCGGGTGGCTTCATCAATGGTGAATGAGTATTGAACCCACCGACTCAGGAAGTAGCGGACAGCCCGCTCATCAGGCTCATACCGCAAGGCAACTTGATTGGAGAGTTCAACGCGCCCCGTCAATTGCTCAACTTTCACAAAGTACGGCACGCGCTCCTGCAAAGGAAAAACCATGACAAGCGCGATGGCAAGCGCGGCAACGGAAATAGCAAGAACGGTAATGATGGCGTTCTGCCGGCGCGCATGGGCGCGCGGCTCTTCGTAAAGGCTGGCGTACTTTTCCATGCCCCTCATCGACACTCTCGGAGTCACGTTTTCAGTGGGTTTTGCCACAAGAAATCCCTCAAGGTTGATGGCAATATACACGCATGCGACAGAAAAAGAAACCACGCCAAGGCGTGGTTGTGAAAGCGATCTTTATAAGTTCTCGTAAGTCTGCAAGAGTGGCGAGCAGATTCTTTGTCTTATGGTTTACCGATTGGCATCGGCTTCGGACCGGGCTTCGGGCCGGGGCCGGGCTTCGGGTCGGGCTTCGGGTCGGGCTTCGGGTCGGGCT
>BBPD01000460.1_pt1 | contig 11305 bp, 12 predicted proteins | sample 1344911 | NCBI WGS metagenome assembly BBPD01 (sample SAMD00019088, study PRJDB2971) | groundwater metagenome | biome: freshwater biome; feature: mineral spring; material: ground water | place: USA: CA, Sonoma | collected 2011-09 | depth surface m
GATTCGGCAATCTATAGTGAATATTCAAGAGTATCTAGGAACCAATAACCATCTCTCGTAATCGGCTGGCTCTTAGTTATTTTTATTTTCTTCTGGAACATGGGACCGTCGGTCACAAGAGTGTGGTATTCACCATTTTCTCCACAAGGGTCAATATTATTGTCTTTAAGATGGCTCAAAAATTCTCTATCTAACTTGCGACCTATCCATTTATCATCAAATAGGTCGGATTTAGCACTAACTATCGTTGCCTCAAAACCAGCATCTATAAACTCAAGGAGAATTCTTTCTGTGTCTTGCCCCCAAAGTGGCTCAATTGCTTCAATGCCTAATTCTCGGCAAACCCTTTCTACCCAATCTTTATGCTCTTGTAGATATATATCACCGAAAACCATGCCGGTTACACCATTAGGAATCAAACTTTTCACTGCGTCTTTGAACTCCTGTTCATATCCATTCCAGGTAGTTTCTTTTTGCAATAGGGGGATGCCGATTGCCTCAGCTTGTAATTGAATTAATTTAGCTTCCGTTCCATGAAAACTTACCCTTTTGTGCTCTTTAGAAATAAAATTCAACAGGTGAGATACATTGTATCCCTCACAGATTGCCTGGTAACAGGCAAAACAACTATCCTTACCACCGCTCCAAGATGAAATATAGCTCATAAGTTTACCTTTTTATTTTGCCCCATTCTATATTTCTACATACGATTCGGCAAGATCGAAATAGCTCTTGGCGACAGCGCTATCTTATTCCATTACAATCACTGGAGCCCGAGCTGCTTTCTAATTAGTTCGCAAAGGCTCTCCTTAATTTCAGGGTGACGGGGAACTGGAGCCTTTTTCCCGTTTTTAGGATTGATGTATATATCATGCCTTTTGCCATGGCGCCTCAAATAGCAGCCCTCTTGCACCAATTCCCGGATAAGAGCACGCCGTTTCACACCTCTACACCTATTTCTTTTGTTTGGGCTGTAATCCGCGGTGAGACCTCCTCTTCAACCATTAAGTGATAGGCATCCCGAATATACTCTTCTAATTCTTCAAGAGACTCGCCCTGACTAAATATACCTGGAACTTCTTTTAGCCTCCCGACATACCACCCTTCATCTATCCAATACTCTAAGGTAAAATGCCTTAACATAGTCTACCTCCCTCCTCTATTCTATATTAATGGTCAGGTTTCCGCATACGACTCCGCCAGATCGAAGTACCTCCTGGCGATGCCCAGAACCCGGCCCCTTTCCTCGCCCGAGATATGCGGGTCGTCGAGCTTAAAGCTTTCCACCTTTCCCCTCACATAGGCCCGATAACAGCGGTAGAAGTTGAGAAGCTGCTGCAGATCCCCATCGCCGGATAGCGCAACGTAGCGATCAACAAAATGCCTCGAGAGATGGGGATAACCATGCACATCCAGGTCCATGGCCAGAAAGGCAACCTCATTGGCTACGTCACAATACCTGAAGCGGTCGTTGAATTCGATGCAATCGAAGATATAGACTTCGTCGCCAAAACAGATATGCGCCGAGTGCAGATCCCCGTGGCAGTCCCTTATCCTGTCCCCCTCTATGCGCCGCTTGAATAGCGGCGAATGCCTGTCTATAAAGCTTGTGGTGTAAGACTTTATACCGTCATAGGTTTCCGTGGAAAGGGACACCTTTAGATATTTTGTCGTTTGAGCGAAGTTCTCGTCCGTGTTCTGGACGATGGTCTCGATATCACCGTACCTCGATATTTCTTCATCGGACCGGGAAGCCTGGTGGAACTCGACCAGCTTCCGTGCTACCTTCACCAGCATTGCGGGGGTCGCCTGATTCCTCCCGAGGAGCTTGTCCAGACAACGTTCCCGCGGGAGCTGACGCATCTTCACGGCGTATTCTACAACCTCGCCAGTGCCCCCCACGGAGAACCGTCCCTCATTTTGGGTCACCTCTACTACCCCGAGGTAGACCTCCGGGGCGAGGCGTCTGTTCAACTGCACCTCTTGCTGGCAGTAGAAGCGCCGCTTCTCCAGGGTACTGAAATCGAGGTAGCCGAGATCGACGGGTTTCTTGATCTTGTAGGCGAAGTCACCAATGAGGAAAACGAAGGATATCTGAGTCTGCATCAGATCGACGTGCCGGGGATTCTCCGGATAGGCGTTTCCCTTCAGCAATGACTGAACCAGCGGTGGTAACTGCGTCATTTATTTTAGTGATTGGTAATTGGTGAGTTGTGGTCGCCGGGTCGCAGGGAAAAAACAGCCGGAAGCAGTTCACTAACCGTAGCTACCTTTACTGCCTTACCATTACTCGTGACAACCCGGGCCTGGGGCGCCAGCTCAGCTAAAACCTGCCGGCAGGCCCCACAGGGGCTGGGAAAACTGTCATCCGTGGAAGCAATAACCACCGCTTTGATGTCCCCGGGCCCTTTACCATGCATCATGGCATGATAAAGAGCCACCCGTTCCGCACAGCAGGTCAGCCCGTAACTGCCGTTCTCAATATTGGCACCCCTATATATCTCGTCTTCCGTGGTCACCACAACACACCCCACCCGGTAACCTGAATAGGGGGCATAGGCCAGCTTCGCGGTCTCAAGAGCAGCCTCAATATATTCTTCACTACCAAGGCTTATATTCACAGGTCCTTCACCTCCCCGGGACCAACGGTTCCCAGAATTAAGGTGGGTTTAGTCACCTTGTCACTGGAAACAACAAGGGCATCTTCCAGCCTCACTACTGCCTCCTGCGCCCTCTCCAGGGAATCCGTGTGGATAATAGCCCAGGGCTTTCCTTTCTCCAGCCGGTCCCCCATCTTGACCTGGAGCATAATACCGGCTGCAGGGTTAATCACATCACCCTTTTTGGCCCTGCCGGCTCCCAAACCCACGGAAACATCACCCACCAACCGTCCGTCAATGGACTTCACCCAACCTGCCGATGGCGCCCGGGCCTCCAAGCGGATGCCCGCCTGGGGTAGAGCACTCGGATCCTCACAGATAGTGGCATCTCCACCCTGGGCCTGGATCAAATTAGCAAAGTTGGCCAGGGCCGACCCCTGCTCCAGGTTGTGGTGACACAGGGCAATACCTTCCTCGATGGTTCCCACCACTTCACCCAAGTAGCACATGGTCCCACCGAGGTTGAGGCAGAGTTCTCGTAGATCATCTGGCCCCTCTCCCTGAAGAGTCTCAATCGCCTCTCTCACCTCCAGGGCATTGCCGACAGCCTTTCCAAGGGGCTGTTCCATACTACTTAGCACCGCCCTGGTCTTTAAACCAGCCCGCAGGCCGATCTCCACCATGGCCCTGGCCAGTTCACGTCCCTCGCTAACATCAGCCATGAATGCCCCCCCACCTACTTTGACATCAAGGACCAGGGCCTTGGCCCCACCCGCGATCTTCTTGCTCATAATACTGGCGGCAATGAGGGGTACAGAATCAACCGTTGCCGTCACATCCCTCAGGGCATAGAGCTTCCTGTCAGCCGGCACCAGGTCATTGGTCTGACTCGCGATCACCAGGCCGATCTCCCCAACCTGGCGGACTATCTCTTCCCTGCTCATTTCGACCCTCAACCCGGGGATGGATTCTAGCTTGTCAAGGGTACCACCTGTATGCCCCAACCCCCGGCCCGACATCTTGGCTACCGGAATCCCACAAGCTGCCACCAATGGGACCACCACCAGGGAGGCTTTATCTCCCACACCCCCAGTACTGTGCTTATCAACAGGGATTCCAGGCAGGTGGCTCAAGTCCACCATCTCGCCGGAGCGGGCCATGGCATCGGTCAATACCGCCAGCTCCTGACCTGTCATCCCCTGGATACAAACAGCCATGGCCCAAGCAGACATCTGGTAGTCAGCTACATCACCCGCAACAAAGCCCCTGATCAGGAACCGGATTTCCTCAGGAGAAAGCTCCCTACCCAACCGCTTTTTCCGGATCAGCTCATAGGGGCTATACATCTGCCAGCCTTTCCAGGATCCCTTTCACCAAGGTGATGAACCTGGGCTTGGTTTTATTCGCCATCGCCACTACCATTTCATGGTCCAGCTTCTCCAGGTCTTCCCCGATAGCCATATCGGTAACACAGGAGATGCCCAGCACCTGCTGACCCCCGTGGTTAGCGACAATGACCTCTGGGACCGTGGACATCCCAACAGTGTCACCACCGGCCTTGCGCAGGAAAATCAACTCCGCCGGCGTGCAGTAGCTAGGCCCACTAATGGATACATAAACCCCTTCTTGCAGTTTAATCCCCAGCTCTCTTCCCACTTCTCTGGCAAGAGCCCGCAGCCGGGGGCAGTAGGCCTCCGACATATCGGGGAACCGGGGACCAAACTCAGGCAGGTTTTCACCGATCAGGGGATTGTCACCGGTCATGTTAATATGGTCATTGATCAGCATCAGGTCCCCGGCCGCGAAGTCCCTGTTCATCCCCCCGCAGGCATTGGTAACGACCAGGATACCAATCCCCAGGTACTGCATAACCCGGATGGGAAGGGTGACCTCAAACATGGAATAACCTTCGTAGTAGTGAAACCGCCCCTGCATACACAGAACATCCTGCCCCTGGAGTTTCCCGGCCACAAACCTCCCAGCATGTCCGGGAACAGTTGACCTGGAGAGGTGAGGGATATCTTGGTAGTCCACGGTAACCGGGTCCAGGATTTCATCCGCCAGGTCCCCAAGACCTGAACCCAAAACCAACCCCACCATCGGCTTAAAAGAACCCAGGTGCTTTTGCAAAAAGTCGCCTGCCTCACAGATCCGCCCCATCATTTCTTCTTCCGATAGCCGGCTTTCTTTATTATGCGACATACAAAAACTCCCTCGGTTTGTCATTTATTCATTCGCGCCAAAACAGCGCCGAGAAGCTTACTGAACCGTTCCGCAACCTGGTCAGCGACCTCCATGACCTCACTATGGCAAAGCCTCTTCTCCAGCACTCCGGCAGCCATGTTGGTAATACAAGAGATACCGAGCACTGGGATCCCCAGGGCCGCCGCCACAAGTGCCTCGGGAGCAGTTGACATCCCTACAGCATCAGCCCCCATATTCCTCAGGAACCTGATCTCCGCAGGTGTCTCATAACTGGGACCCATATAAGCCGCGTAGACGCCTTCCCGGAGGGATAAGCCCAACCCAACACTTGCCTGGGTCGTGATGCGGAGCAGCTCGGGGCAGTAAGGGTTGGACACATACTTCTCCCCTGGAGCCACGGAAGAACCCCTTAACGGATCGACAGACATCAGGTTTATGTGTCCTGTAATAGCCATCAAGTCTCCTGGTGCAAAGGACGTATTGATACCTCCCGCCGCATTTGTAATAATGAGCTGGCTGACTCCCAACGCTCCCATGACACGGATAGGAAACACAACCTGGTCAATGTCGTAGCCCTCATAGAAATGGACCCTACCCTGCATGGCAACAATAGAAGTACCGGCGATCCTTCCTATAATCAACCTGCCTGTGTGACCAGCCACAGTAGAGCGAGGGAAGCGAGGGATCTCAGTGTAGGGTATTACCACCGCCGGAGTCGCCCCCGCTACCAGTCCCCCAAGCCCGGAACCCAGAATAAGCCCTACCCTGGGCTTCTCCTTCAGCCCCGCACCAGTTGCCCGGGACCATATCCAGTCCACAGCTTGGGTACAGTGCTCTTGTAAAAAAGCCCCCACAACCGATCAACTCCTATCAACTAAAGCTCCCCGTGCACACCAGTCTATCAAGTAGGTAAACCCGCAACCGGGACCCACCAAGAATAACCCTAACAGCTCGGCCACGGTTTTCCCTAGGTCAGCAAAGGTCTCTCTGGTCTCCAGCTCAATACTGCACTCCATCGCCGGCGACCAACCCAGGACAGGAACATATTCCCTGGTGTGGTCTGTACCTGGCATGGTCGGGTCACATCCGTGGTCAGCAGTAATAAAAAGAACATCGTCCCTGTTCAGTGCTGACTTTAACTCCGGCAAGAAATCATCGAACACGGCCAGGGCTTCCGCGTAACCTGTAGGGTCGTTCCTGTGGCCGTAGCTCATATCAAAATCAATCAGGTTGACGAAAACAAAACCTGCCTTGAGTCCGTCCAGGGCTACCAGGGTATACTTCATTCCGTCTGCATTGTTCTCGGTAGGAAAGGTCTTATCAATACCCCTTCCCGAGAAGATCTCACTGATCTTGCCCACGCCTATGAGCGGTATCCCAGCATCCCGCATTTTTTCTAGGTAAGTAGGCCGGGGCGGCGGCAAAGAGAAGTCCCGGCGCGAAGTCCGTTGGAAATTTCCAAGCTCACCCACAAAGGGACGGGCGATAACCCTTGCTACCCCGTGCTCACCCGTGAGGAGTCCGCGGGCGATGGTACAGATACGATAGAGCTCCTCTACCAGGATCACTTCCTTGTGGGCGGCCACCTGGAAGACACTATCAGCGGAGGTGTAAACTATGGGACAGCCGGTAGCCAGATGAGTTTGACCTAACTCCTCAATGATGGCCGTGCCTGAAGCTGCCCGGTTGCCCAGCACCTTCCGTCCAATGCCCTTCTCAAAAGAAGTTATCAAGCCGGATGGAAAACCCTGCGGATAAACAGGGAAGGGCCGGTCCAGGATGACTCCCATCAGTTCCCAGTGGCCAGCCAGCGTATCCTTTCCAGCGGTCTTCGAAGCCATCTTCCCGTAAAGCCCCGGTGGGATTGATACTCCGCTTTCCCTGCGTCTCTCGGGGAACACCACATTGAAAAGCCCCATCTGCTCGAGATTGGGTAAACTACAGCCGGTGGTTTCTATAACGTGCCGCAGGGTATTTACCCCGTTGTCACCGTACCGGCCAGCATCCGGTAGCGCGCCGACTCCGGCACTGTCGAGGACCACTACAACGACTCGCCTGGCAGGTACTGTCATACCTCCGAGTGGGGTACCCATTAACCCCCGGCGATAATCTTAACTCCGGCACTGACACCAAGGCGTGTTGCCCCGGCTCTAATCATGGCCACCGCCATATCGTAGGTCCCAATGCCGCCCGCTGCCTTGACCCCTAAGTCGGCTCCCACTGCGTCTCGCAGTAGTTTCACATCTTCGAGGGTCGCTCCACCGTGAGAAAACCCCGTGGAAGTCTTAATGTAACGCGCTCCGCTTTCCCTTACGATGTTGGCGGCAGACCTCTTTTCTTCCTCTTCCAATAAGCAGCACTCGATGATCACCTTGACAACAGCCTGACCCGCAGCCCCAACCACCACCCCTATATCTTCCTTCACCTGCTGGTGAAGCCCGGCCTTCAGCCATCCGATGTTGATTACCATATCAATCTCTGTGGCGCCCTGTTCCACCGCCCACTGTGTCGCCCGGGCCTTCATCCAACTCGACTCGGCTCCCAGGGGAAAACCGATCACAGTGCAGACACGAACGCCCGCATCCTTAAGCTCCCCAACTGCAAGCGGCACATAGACAGGATTGACACACACCGCCTTGAAACCAAATTCCCTGGCCTCCCGGCACAGTTTAATGACCTGCTCCGGGGTGGTCTCGGGTTTCAATGCCGTGTGGTCAATATACTTGGCCAATCCTTCTTTGGATAGCTCCATGGCTTCAGTACCGCTCCATCACAAGGGATTTTGATTGTGGTCTCTGGCGGAATAATAGCACTTTGAGGTGGAGAAGTCAATTGAGTAGATATGTTGTCGCCCTACGGCTCATAATTCTTGCCGATATCTGCCGGCGGGCGCGACCTTCCCATCACTCCGGCAAGCACGGCGATGGTGACGAGAAAGGGGATCATCTGCATGAAGTGCACCGGCACGCCCAGACCTTGCAGTCTTATCTGAAGTGCATCGGCGAAGCCGAAGACCATCCCGATGGCCAGTACGCGATAGGGTCGCCAGTTGCCAGAGATCATCACCGCCAGAGCGATGAACCCCCGGCCACCGATCATCCCCCAGGTGAACATACTCAGGTGGCCGAGCGACATGTGCACCCCGGCCAGCCCGGCGAGTATCCCGCTGATGATTACACAGATGTAGCGCGTTCGCTGCACCGGTATCCCGGCGGTCGCCGCCGCTTTGGCGAACTCGCCGACGGCGGTTATCCGCAACCCCCATTTGGTCTTGAACAGAACGATGTTGGCAATAATGACGATCGCCAGTATCATGAAGACGGTTGGTGAGTGCGGCCCCAGGATCTCACCGATCACCGGGATCTCCTTGATGAGCGGGATCTCCCAACGGGGAAGGCCGGTGACGATGTCGGAGTGTCCGCGCGAACCCCAGATTACCTCGCTCAAAAAGGGTGCGAGCCCCAGCGCGATGAAGTTAATCCCCAGCCCGCTTACGATGTGATTGGCATTGAACCTGATCACCACGAGGGCATGGATTGCTGCAGCCAGCCCTCCCACCACCATTGCCGCAATCACCCCCAGCCAGGGACAACCGGTCCAATAGCTGGTCAATACCCCGAAGAGAGCGCCGAGCATCATCATCCCTTCCAGGCCGATATTGATCACTCCACTCCGTTCGGTGATCACCCCGCCGGTTGCGGCTAACACCAGCGGGGTCGCCATCCGTATCATCGCTGCGAACAGGGCGACGTCCAGAATATCCCAGATCCCAATCACTTCTTCCGCCTCCTTTCCCAGAGGAACTCCGTCATTCTTTGGGCGGCGATGAACAGGATGATTGTCCCCTGTATGACGACCGTAATATCGAGCGGCACACCGACCGCCCGGGCGACCGTTCCCCCTCCGGCGCGCAAGGCTCCGAACAGGACCGCGGCGAGGATAACGCCGAGCGGATGCATTCTGCCCACCAAGGCGACCCCAATGCCCGTCCACCCGTAACCGGGTGAAAAACCATCAATGAACCGGTGGAAGACACCGAGGATCTCCCCTGCCCCTCCGAGTCCGGCGAGTGCGCCGCTCAGGAGCAGCGCCAGCATGATCGAACGTGCAACCGGCACCCCGCCGGCCTCAGCAGCCTTGGGGTTCAATCCGGCCGCCCTGATCGCGTAACCAGGCGATGTCTTCCACAGGAATAAGTAGACAGCAATTGCACAAAGAAGCGCAACGAACAGCGCGGTCGAAAGCTGCGTCGGCGGCAAGAGCCTGGTTAACTGTGCCGTGGAAGCGATCCACTCGGTTTGCGGTACCGGGCCGGGATCCTTGAACGGACCGGTGACCAGGTAGCTCGCCAAGAGGATCCCTACATGGGCGAGCATCATCGTCGTCACCACCTCGTGCGCCCCTCGCGTCACCTTGAGAACGGCTGGAACCACCGCCCACAGGAGGCCGGCCGCAGCACCCGCAGCAAAGGCGAGGCTAATGTGAATGACCGGCGGCATCGGCGGAAGTGCGATCCCAACCCAGGCGGCGGCAAAGGCACCGACTTGTAACTGACCCTCGGCGCCGATATTAAACAGACCGCACTTGAAGGCAATGGCGACCGCCAGCCCGGTGAAGATAATTGGCGTAGCCCGAGTGAGGGTCATCCCGATCGCGATTCTGCTCCCGAACGCACCGCGGAATAAATGATAGAAGGTCTCCACGACCGGATGGCCGGTCACCCACACAACTATCGCTCCCACCAGGAAGCCAGCACATATAGCCGTGATCTCCGGCCGGATCGCAACCAGCGGCCTGATGGCTCTCTTGATCAACCTCGATCCCTGGTTCTCGATCGCAGTGGGACGATCGCCCCGGCCGGTCTCCTCCTTTGTCATCACTCGTCCTCTCTTCCTCCTATCATCAGCAGCCCCAGCTCCTGCCGGCTCGGTCTCTTACTCGCCTCGTGGAGCCTGCCGTTGTGGATCACCAGGATGCGGTCGCTTATGGCCATCACTTCGTCCAGATCGGCGGAGACGAGGAGCACCGCCGCGCCTTGATCGCTCAGCTCAATCAGTTTCTGGCGGACATAGCGCGTTGCCTGCACGTCCAACCCGCAGGTCGGCTGAGCAGCGATAAGCAAGGTCGGCCTCTTCTGGTGCCCATATACACGCCCCACGATGAGCCGCTGCTGATTTCCGCCGGAGAGGGAGTCGATCGGGGTATCCCGGCTCGGTGTTTGAATCTGAAACTCCTCGATCCGCTTGTCGGCGAACCTCCTGATCACCCGTTCCATCAACCAGGAGAACCTCCCTTTGAACGGAGGGCGACAGTGGTCGCCCAGGATCAGGTTCTCCTTTACTGAAAAACCAGGGATTATCCCGCGCTTGCGCTTGTCCTCAGGAATGTGCCTGATTCCATAATCCAGCGCCGTACGAGGGGTGATACCGCTAAGATCGGCCTCACTCAGGAAAACCTTGCCGCCTGTCGGCCTTCGCAGACCAGTGAGGACCTCCACGAGCTCTGTCTGCCCGTTCCCCTCCACCCCGGCGATCCCCAGGATCTCCCCGGCACGCAATTCAAAGCTCAGTCCCTCGAGCGCCCGTTCTCCACGCTCGCCATCGGCGGTCAGATCCTTTACCTCCAAAACCCGATCTCCGATCGTCGCTTCCCCGATGCGGGTCGCCGGCACGACCTTAGTCCCCACCATCATCTCCGCTAGTTTCGACTCGTCGGTAGCGCCGGCGTCCTCCGTGCCGACAAGCTTCCCTCGGCACAGAACGGTTATCCGATCGCAGATCGACAGGACCTCTTTCAGTTTGTGAGCAATGAAGATGATGGTCTTCCCCTGATCGCGCAGGGCGCGCATCGCTCTGAACAGGGCCTCAGTCTCCTGGGGGGTGAGGACTGCGGTCGGTTCGTCGAGGATCAGTATCTGCGCCTGGCGGTACAGGACCTTCAGTATCTCTACCCGCTGCTGCGCCCCGACCGATAGTTGGCCGACGGTCTCCTCAGGGTTTATCGGCAGCTTTGCCTCTGCCGCGAACTGAGCCACCCGCTGCGCGATCTCTTTACGATTCCAGAAATAGCCGTCTGGTTCAAACCCGAGGACGATGTTCTCCGCCACCGTCATGTTGGAGATGAGCATGAAGTGCTGATGCACCATCCCGATCTTGAGGGCGATTGCCTCGGCCGGGCTGCGGATAGCGACCGCTCGACCGTGAATGAATATCTCTCCGGAAGTCGGCTGGTATAACCCGTAAAGGATGCCCATCAGCACGCTCTTGCCGGCACCGTTCTCTCCCAACAGCCCGTGGATCTCCCCCTGGGCGACCTTAAAGTCAACCGCATCGTTCGCCCGCACACCGGGAAAATCCTTGGTAATCTGGCGCATAAAAACTGCTATTTTTCGGTCATCCATAAGTGTCTGTATCCAGCTTGCGTATTCGTCGTGAGAAACAGGGGTGGACCTGCGCGGTCCACCCCTGCTCCGGTCGGCCTACGGTCTTGCCCTGCCAACC
>BBPD01001397.1_pt2 | contig 11302 bp, 9 predicted proteins | sample 1344911 | NCBI WGS metagenome assembly BBPD01 (sample SAMD00019088, study PRJDB2971) | groundwater metagenome | biome: freshwater biome; feature: mineral spring; material: ground water | place: USA: CA, Sonoma | collected 2011-09 | depth surface m
AATACCCCGTCTGCTAACGCAGACACCCCTTTTTCTAAAAAGGGGAATAAATATATATACTTCTTGCCTTTTTATGTATCTCTACTTACCCACACTTTCGCGCATTGAGCCAAATTTATATCTGTCATCCAAATTTTTAGCATTTTTCAGTAAGCCCTATTTTATCTTCATTCCTGATATTGTTATTGCATTTTCTTTTTTTCCTGAAAATATTGATACCTGTTTTTGTATGATATCAAACAGTCCCGATAGCGGCATTGTCCTTCCGTATTCAATAAGTGATTTTAGTTGCGCTTCTTCTAATGGCTCTTCTTTTTCATTTTTTATGTTTACCAGGTCTTCGTTGTAAAGTACAATTACATCTGATTTTGAAAGAAGAATTGTATTTTCTCCTGCTGGTGCTTCAATTTTTTTACCAAGAGGAGGACAGTTAGGCGATAATTTTTTAATGGATAGTTTGCTTGCAAGTATTGCACCCTGAAACCCTGCATTTGTATATGTGAAGAGGTTGTTGTCAGGGTTGTAGATTCCCAAAAACAGTTTTACATTGCCTGTTGTAAATCTTTGTAGGTTTCTAATAATAGCAGAAGGCGAGCTTTCATAATTTGCTATTATTCTTATTTTTTCTTTTATATCAACAAGGGAAGTGGATATGTCTACTGTTCGTTTTTTATTATCCATTATATCAACAAAAACAATGCACAGGTTTTCCTGTTCAGGGTTTGCTTGGTCCTGTATTTTGAAATAGTCATAAAGTTCTTTAAAACCAGAGGTCTGTTCAGGTATTATACATAGCCCTGATGTTTCTGCTGATGCTGTGATCATACTTATACCTGGAAGGGCGCTTATTTTAATATGCTGTGCTATCTCAATTTCATTTTCAACGGAACTTGTTTTTGCAGTTGTTTCTTTTATATCGTTTATATATTTTTTAAGTGCCTCAACCATATGGTTGAATTTTTTAAAGATTTGGTTTGTTTGGGTATCTGTGGCAACTGTTCTTATAGGGGTATCAAGATTCCCCTTTGACAAATTTTCTATACCTGTTGAAAAAATATTCATACCGTTTTCAATTTTATTTGAAACAATACCTGCAAACAATAATCCCACAAACAGACTTAATAGAGCAACAACAGTGAACGGCATTTTTAGTAAGGTAATCGGCAGGTATATAGTGTCAAGAGGACTTGATACAAAAACCCACCATACAATCTCATTTGATATGTATATCGGAGCATACCCGCTGAGTTGTTTTTTCCCTGAAATTGTGAACTCTGCTATTCCTTTTTGTTGTTCCCTTTTTTGTCCTTGCAATATATGGTTAATGGCAGGGATGTTTTTCCAGTTATGTTGTTCAATAACAAAACTATTTTCAGGATGTGCCATTATTGTCCCATTATTGTCAATGATAAAGGCAAACCTGTCTATGGTTGCAGATTCTTTTGCTATTCTGTTTATTTCAGATAGGCTTAATGTTCCAGACAAAACAGCTTGTAAGTTTTCATTCTCGTCAATTATTGCAGATGTAATTATCAGTACCTGTTCTTTTGAAATATTTGAGGTAAAAGGCTTGCTTATAGAGTTGTAGATTTTTTTTGAAGAAAGTGTTTTTATATTCCGGAAATAGGGTTGGTAAGAAAAGTCAAAACCTTCTTCGAACTTTTCTTCTCCTGAATAGGCTCTTATAATGCCGTGCCTATCTAAAAGCACAATAGATTCAAATACAGGATACCTTTGTCTGAATGTATCAGCCAGTTCTTTTTCATCAATAAGTGTATGTTTTTCATAGATGAGTTTTGACAATGCCCGCAATGTTTTACCGGCACTTGAAATGTAGATTTCTGTTTTTTCAGCTATGTTTGATGCAAGAAGTTTATATGTATCTCCCCATCTTTTTTTTTCCTGTACCCTTAATCTATAAAATGCAAAACAACCGAGGATGGTAACAGGTAAAAGCGAGATGACCAAAAAAATTAGTATAATCTTTGTTTTTATGCTGTATACCTTCACTTTTTATCCTCACAGGGACAGAAACTCTCCATCTTTAATTTTTATGATTGTCATATCTCTTATTATAGAACCGCTGCTATCAAATGTTATAGTTCCTGATACACCTTTAAGTTCTTTTGCACCTGAGATTACACTTGCAATTTTTTGCCTTTCAAAATTAGATTTTTTTGCAGCCTCAAGAATAATTTTTGCACTTTCATATCCTGCTATGGCATACTGGTTTGGCGGTTCAGAAAACCTATTATTATATCTTTTGATAAAATCTGTACCAGACGGTGTCTGTTGATATGATGTCCCGATAAATTTTATACCATTTACATTTTCACCGCCGTTATATATAAATTTATTATTGTGTAGCCTGTCCCATGTAAGTATCGGTATATTAAGATTTTTTATCTTTTGGCAGAATATTGAGGATTCATAAACAGAACCTAATAAAACAATACACTCTGCCTGTTTTAAGACGGGAATATATTTTTGAAAATCTTCATCCACATTTATTTTTCGGACAGAAATCATCTTTGAGCCCCAGACCTGAACAGCTGAGGAAAACTCCTCAGCAAATCTTTTTGCCTCATATATTGTAGACGGGTGTGTGCGAGTAACGACGGGGATCACTGATATATAGGATTTCAAAGAAAGGGCTTTACATCCTAATTCGGCGAGTTTTGCAGCTTGCAGTGCGTCTGAATTAAATATTCTAAAAATCATTCTACCCGATCCCTGATGTGTTAAAGGAGTTTTTGTAAAAGTAATACAGGGGATGTTTCTTCTATCTATGAGATCCAATTGAGGAGAAATTAAATGTAGCCCGCCTATGATGGAAAAAACTTCTTTTTTATCAAAATATTCTATTATATCCTCAAATTCTTTTGTATCAGAGTGTTCATTTTTAAGGATAATATTTATCTTTCGTCCTCTGATGTTGCCGGAATAATTAGCCTCTTCAACTGCAAGCAATACACCATTTCTGATAGATATACCTGCCTCTCCTGGTATAGGGACAATAAGCCCAAGATATGCATTTTGTTTTGAACAGCCGGTGAAAAACATACCCAGAACCAGAGGTATAATTATAAGTAATTGATTTCTCATTTAGTTTCCACTTATCAGTAAGACGGCTTTTTAATGGCTTCTTTTTCTGCTGGCTAGAACATAATTTTAATCGCCTCATTAAATTTAAAATATTTTATATCTTTTGGTTTTCTGTCATGTTGCTTTGTATTGCCGCCTGTCCGTTTTATAAGAAAAAATATAACTTTTTTAAGGTATTTCTGTTTATCTGTATTAAAAAACCAGTATTCTATTGTGTCTACTTTTTTCTCTATTATAAGGAAAGACCCGTTTCCTCTTTCACTTCTCTTAAAGCAGACTGTTCAGGGGTTTCTTCTTTTTCGGGTTTTCCTTTTGGCAGGCACCATACATCTTTTTTCTTGAAATCCTTCATACCAGGATAAAATGGATATCACCGCCATTTTTATATATCACACCGCCATATGAGTGCTCATATTTCACTTTCTTTAATAAACTCCTGCACTTATTTTTTTGACAATTTCTACATCCTTTGATATTGCCTTTATAAGCGCCTTCTCGTTTTTATATTTTTTTTGTTTTCTTATAAAATCAATCGGAATAATCTCAATTGTTTTACCATATAATTTTTTTTTAATATTAAATATATGTGCCTCAACCTCTATTTTTTTGGATTTGGCAAAGGTTGGTCTTGTTCCGATACTTAAAACCGCATAAAATGCCCTGCTCTGAGTCTTGTATATTGGCAGATTGTAATATTTATTAGATGACTTTTTTGTTTCCGGCATGCACTTTACCATAGCACTATATACACCCTGTGGCGGTAAAATCTCATTATGAATATTTATGTTTGCGGTTGGGAAGCCCAATTTTTTCCCCATGCCATACCTGTGCCCTACATCTCCCATAATTGAAAACCTTCTACCAAGAAGAGAGTCTGCTTTTTTCAAGAAACCTGATTTTATAAGGTTCCTTATAGCAGAACTTCTACAGTTTTCCCCGCAAACCTTAACAGGTTTTATACCAATAACATCAAAATTTAATTTTTTTCCAAATCTTTTTAAAGTTTTTATATCTCCTTTTGTATTTTTACCGAATTTCCAGTCTGTCCCCACAACAACTATTTTGGCTTTAATTTTATTATTAAAAATATCTCTTATAAAATCTTCTGCTTTTTTATTACAAAGTTTTTCAGTAAATTTCAGTATAATAACTGTATCAATGTTGTATTTTGCAAAAAGCCTTATTCTGTGTTCTAACGAGGTAAGAAGTGGTGAAATATGTTTAGTCATATGTATAATGGTATCGGGGTGAGGGTAGAATGTTAATACGACAGATTGCTTTTTAAGCATCTGTGCCTGTTTTATGACCGTTTTTAGTATTTTCTGATGTCCCCTGTGCACACCATCAAACACACCTATTGCAACAGCACAATTTTGTAGAGGTTTTTTAATTCTATCTATATTCCAATATATTTTCATCCACCTACTTTTTGGAAATCACAAGGACCTGTTGCACGGTTTTTAAGTTTTTGTTCTATTCTTATTTTTATTTCTTCTATTATATTGCCATCATTGTCTGTAAGTTTTACGCCGATATATTCTTCTTGTCCAGCCCCTGTCCCTGTATCTGTATCACCGTCAGGCAGATGACCAACTGAGACTGGAATAGTTATATCTGTTCCCTTATCAGGACTGAGGATTGGAAGATAAATAGAGACATAAATAGCAGTACTTTTGTTTTTATATGAAAAAGATAGTCTGCATTCTTTAATAGTTGATGGGCTTAAAAAATGAAATGTTGTTTGTTTATTATTTCTTTCTAAAAAAACAGCAATACTTTTTGAGATATACAAGACCTCTGACGAATTTTTGCAGTTCATTACAAATAAAGGAAATCTTATCTGTTCTGTGGCTTGTTTTTCAAAAAGATAAGAGAGCCTGATAATACTTGCATCCTTATCGGCTTCGTAGTTTACTTTAAGACCGTCTGTTACTTCTCCACCTATAAAAACAGAATCTTTTTGGTATCCCCACCATTTATCCTGTAAATAAAACTTACCTCCGGGTTTTAGAAACAGTGTTGGTGTGTATACTAGATTTTGTTCACTTGTGTTTTTTATCAGGACAGATATATCAAGAAATGCCTCATCTTTTTTTAATCCCATCCATCTTTTTAAAGAATGGCCTTGAAAATCAGAAGAAACAACGCCCCTGAATTCATCACCCTTTTTTATAATTTCCCCCTCATAAAAAATCCCTTTTACAGGATTATCAATACTTAAAAATCTATCCTCGTATCCGCCCGGGAGGACATTAAACATCTCAAAAGGCAAATCTTCAAATATCTTTTTTTTCTCTATAACAGGCAGGCGCAGAATTGAATCCACATATGTTCCTAATTTGATAATCCTTCCGTTTTCATTTGGAGTAATTACGCAAGTGATATACGGGTTTGATATATGCCACATCAGAATATCATTGTCTTTTTCAATCCTAATATCAATACCACTATGTAGACTGCGGGCTATAAAAAATATTATTAAAATCAAACCAAATCTCATTATCCCTCTGTGCCTTATGGCAAAACTTCCTGCAACAAGGGCTTCTCAGTTAGCCCGGCTTTTTTTAGCATCAGATATGTCTGTTGATTTTTTATGTTTTGTGTCTGTATCTGTTCCATTCCTTGTTTTTTTTCAAAAACAGGCACATTTTTCCATATAATCCTTATCATATGTGTCTTTTTTGGTTCCAGTATAAAAGACACCTCTTTTCTGTCCCCGATGCTTATATTAGTTTTTGGTAATTTTTTATTGTCTATAAAAACACTTATATCACTTGCGCCAAACATTTTTCCAACCACAGCCCGTGTAGTTTCCCGTATCTGGATTGAACAGGTTATATCTGCCACAACTGAAAAGAAACCGGATTCTTCTTGAACACTTATATCAACACTTGCGATTACATTTGTTCCTCGGGGAAATCCCAGTATGGGTTTAATAACAGAAATCTGTTCTTTTTTTATTTGTTCCGGTAAAATATGTTCTGTTGATATGGGAAAAGATATACCTGTTTTACTATTTTCAACGATATTTTTTGTTTGTTTTGAAAATATATCAGCAAACACATAATCATATACCCCTATATCAATATTTTGAACTTGTAAGGATTTTCTGTCTTTTATCCAGCCCACACACAGTGTTGTATCAATATCCCTGCCATATCTTGAAAACCATATTTTTTTCTGACCAGCCGATGCTTCTTGTTTGTAATTTTTGTCTATACTTATTGCAGGGATAGCCTGCCATCCTGAGTGGACAATATATTCAAGCACAGGCAGATACCTCAAGGTTTTCATTCTTCCAGATGCAAAATCCTCATCAGGAATAGCACCCCACTTAAAACACATTTCAAGCATATTGTTTTCTATTGCCCTAAATAACGCAATTATATCTTCTGGGTCCATAATCTCCCACCTTACATATTCTCCTATATCATCTTCTTCGGCTGGGATATTTAATGTAATGGGCTTACTACCGAGAAGAAGCCTCGTCTTCCTTAACTTTTCTTCATAGTCTTTTATATTTTTATAAAAATGCCCCCTGAATACAATACCATCAGAATAAAAAGGGATAAGGTATGATGGAACCTTGTTTGTTGATAATAGTTGCGTATTCAGTGTCACTGTTTGTTTGTTCTTTTTAAGTCTTCTTAAAAAATCAAAAAAAAGAGAAACCCTCACATCAGACATAACATAAGAACCCTCTGCGTCAAAGGACTTCCCGTATATTTTTTCAAGGGCTTCACCCCTGTGTTTTTCAGGCTCTGAATACTGGTATAAAAAACCATCAATATTGTCTGCCAGAAGTGACTTAAAAGTATTTTTGGTTTCTTCGTACTCCTGGATGGAAAAAAACTTATCTGCAAAAGCATGCAGATTTGCATATTCCATAGATTTTGAAGTGGTAAAAATCTCAGGGAAAAAATTATAATAAAAGTCTAATGCCCTTAAATATCCGAGGTCTGCAGGGAAGAAATACCTTACAAATTGTATAACCTCTGTTGTTTTTGGCTCTATTGAAAGCCTTATACCAAAATAAAATTTATTCCCCTTTTTTCTTGTTAGAAAAGATGAAAATCTCTGGTGTGGCAGTATACCGACTGCAATGCCACTTTCTTTAGACCAGACACAGGACAAGGGAAATCTGCCCTTAATATCATCGGAGTATATATCCTTGCCATTGACTATGTGCATCTGCAAACCATCCCACAAGATAGAACCTTGCGGAACATCCTCAACCTGCCATATGTACAGAAACAGTCTTTCTTCTTTTATATTTTGTAGAGTTAGACGGAGTATTTGCATATCAGCCCTTTTCATTTTTTCAAGTCTGATCTTAAATCTTTCCGTTTTATCTCTCACTGGAAGGCGCGCCTTTTCCCATTCAAGAGAATAGAGAATGTTGTTATCTTTGGATTCAATAAGAACAGGTGCAAACAACGGAGAAGGCATAAGCAACAGGATAAACAAAATAAACAAACAAAACTTCTGCATATACAGTATTATAAAACAATACACTGGAAATATCAATCTTGAAATAAGGATTTATTTGGTTTACTATATATCAGTATGGACAGGGTATTACTGACTAATGACGATGGTATAAATGCTCCAGGAATAATGGCTGCATATAAGAGTTTAAAAAAAGATTTTCAGGTTATTGTTGTTGCTCCTGAATCAGAACAAAGTGCGGTAGGACATGCCATAAGCATATCAAACCCATTAAGGGTAAGAAAACTTAACGGCAATATTTCAGGATATGCTGTCCAGGGAACTCCCGCAGACTGTGTAAAAATAGCAGTAAGAGCTCTTCTAAAACACAAGCCCGATGTGATTGTGTCGGGGATAAACCAGGGGCCAAACCTTGCAATGGATATAATATATTCGGGAACCGTATCTGCTGCAACAGAGTCTGCGATACTTGGTATCCCATCTGTTGCAGTCTCGCTTGTAAGTTATCAGAGCAAAGACTTTTTTGTGGGTGCGGAATTTATAAGAAGGTTTGTAAAGGTTGTTGTGAAAAACAAACCTCCGAAAGGTACAATATTTAATATAAATGTTCCTGCCATAAATAAAAAAATGATAAAAGGTGTTCGAATAACAAAACAGGGCAAGTCAAGGTATGTTGAAACCTTTGATAAAAGGACAGACCCTCGAGGAAAGATATACTACTGGCTTGCTGGTGAAATGATAGAGTTTGAAGAAACACAGGATGATGACACTTATGCAATAAAAAACGGATATATATCAGTAACCCCCATAAGATTTGAAGTTACAAATTATCAATTTATTAAAGAAATGGAAAGGTGGAACCTGAAGTGAAAATAGGAATAATTTCCGATACACATGATAATATCCCGAAAATAAAAAGTGCAGTAAAGATTTTTAAAGAAAAAAGTGTGGGACTTATTTTACATGCAGGAGATTTTATTGCACCTTTTTCGCTTGTTCCAATAATTGAAAGCAGTATTGAGTGGTATGGTGTGTTCGGGAATAATAATGGTGAAAAAACAGGGCTTATGGAGAAGTCAAAGGGAAAAATAAAACAAGGACCATGGGAAATACTTGTAGACAATAAAAGAATTCTTCTTGGACATAATATTGCTGAAATATCACAACGGTTTTCTGGATATGATATCATAATTTGTGGCCATACACATAACCTTGTGGTGGAAAAACAGGATAACACTCTTATAATAAACCCTGGCGAATGTGGCGGATGGTTATATGAAAAGTCAACTGTTGTCCTATTAGATACAGAAGATATGCAGCATCAGATATGTGAAGTGTAAAAGATAGTAAAAAACAGAAAAGGGTTTTGTTGTGTGCACTTCTTAAGAGATATATAAAGATGAGATTTAAATCAATTCAGCCTTGATATTAAACTGATGGAAAAAGATATTTTTAAAACCTGTTTTACTCCATATGATATAAGAGGAAAGTTTCCAGAGCAGATTAGCGAAGATGTAGCATACAAGATTGGTGTTGCATATGCAAATGAGTTTAACACAGGTGGCCCTGTTAAAAGGATTGCGGTGGGAAGAGATGTTAGGTTTTCAAGTCCAGCAATTTCAAAGGCTTTGATAAAAGGATTAAATGACGGCGGCGTGGATACTCTTGATATAGGGTTATGCGGAACAGAGGTTGTATATTTTACATCTACACTACCGGATATTGATGGTGGGATTATGGTAACCGCAAGTCATAATCCTAAAGAATATAATGGAATGAAAATTGTCCTAAAAGATGCTGTTCCGGTGGTATCTGACACAGGACTTAAAAATATAGAAGAAAGGCTCATAAGCGGCAATCTTAAATATTCTGTTAAGAAGGGGCAAACGATGAAGTTTGACCCTACAGAGTTGTATTTGAAAAAACTTTTTCAGTTCTTAGAAGAAAGCAGTATTAAAAAATTTAAGATTGTTGCAAACCCTGGAAACGGTTGCGCTGGTATTATTTTAAAATACTTAAAAAAACAATTGCCTGTTCAAATAACATCTATCCAGGAAGAACCGAATGGGAATTTTCCTGATGGTGTTCCAAACCCTTTATTGATGGAAAATAGAAAAACAACATCTGAGGAGATTATTAAAAAAGGAGCAGATTTTGGTGTTGCCTGGGATGGAGACAATGACAGGTGTTTTTTCTTTGATGAAAACGGAAATTTTATAGAGGGATATTATATAGTCGGGCTTATTGCGGAAAGGTTTTTAAGAAAAAATCCTGGGGGGAAAATTATATATGACCCCAGACTTATATGGAATACTATAGATATTGTAAAAAAAATGGGGGGCATACCCTTACAGAATAAGACAGGGCATGCTTTTTTTAAACAGAGAATGAGAAAAGAAGATGCGGTATACGGCGGCGAGATGTCGGCACACCACTATTTCAGGGATTTTAAGTTTTGTGACTCCGGGATGATTCCATTGCTTGTGATGCTTGATATACTTTCTCTTAAAAAATGTTCACTTGCAGAAGCAATTTTAGAAAGACAGCATATGTTTCCCTGCAGCGGAGAGATAAATAAAAAGGTTGAAAACCCAGATAAGATAATGGATAATGTCTACAATCATTTTAAGAATATTGCTTCCGATGTAGATTTTACAGACGGGCTTTCTATGGAATTTTTAAAAGACAAGAAAACAGGATGGAGATTTAACTTGAGAAAATCAAATACAGAGCCTCTTATAAGGCTGAATGTAGAAGCAAAAAGAGAAAAAGAACTTGTTGAAGAGAAAACAAAGGAAATACTAAATCTTATTGGTGAATAGACATTTAAGAACCTGTAATAGCCGTTGTTCTTAATTGTTCAATATATCTTTTTGCATAATATCCTCCTCCGAGTGCTCACAAGTTTTCTGTGTGTCCCTGTTTCAATAATTTGCCATCTTTTAATACAATTATCAAATTTTATAATACTTGATATCTTCTGTGGTGACAGTTTAGTTTTTCCAAAATCTTAGTTCATATTATATCACTCCCACTGTCAAGCGATTTTCCCGAGATTTTTTGAAGATTTCCTTGACCATTTTATAATTACCTTTCAGAGAGAAAAAATCCCGAATCGTTACCCTTTTTCAGCAATCTCAGGTTTCATTCTTGACTTTACTTTGTCTAATATTTTGCGTCTCTCCTAGTTGTCGAAGAGTGTTCTTAAGAACAGGATAGAAAGGACGATAAATCTGGTAGAACTGCTCGTAGATTCTGGCACTGTCTCTTTGAGGTATTGTCTTCCCAATCTCATAGATGCTTGCCTCTACTTCCTCTTCCACGCCGCCGAAAATTCCGCTTTCTACTCCGGCCAGAAGAGCGGCCCCGAAGGCCGGGCCCTCCTCCACATTAATAGTCACAGTCTTTTGATCCAGAACATCGGCCAGGATCTGCCTTCACAGGGGGCTTTTGGCTCCTCCGCCTTTATTGCTTTCCTATCAGCTCCAAGTACCTCTTTTGTTGCTTTTTCCCTATATCGCTTATAAAATTTTATTATCTTTAACCTTTTTTGTGTCACTTCACTTTTAGAATATTTTCTTAGGCTGTAGACCCTTCTAATCACCTTCTTATTAAGACTTATTCTACTATAAATGAGGGTGTAATTGTATAAAATAGCCTATCTTATTCTTTCTATGGTGATTACTGTTTCTTTCAGCCTTCGGCTATTATTTATTAAAGAAAAGACTAAAATCTATTCTGTTAGCAG
>BBPD01001628.1_pt1 | contig 11297 bp, 12 predicted proteins | sample 1344911 | NCBI WGS metagenome assembly BBPD01 (sample SAMD00019088, study PRJDB2971) | groundwater metagenome | biome: freshwater biome; feature: mineral spring; material: ground water | place: USA: CA, Sonoma | collected 2011-09 | depth surface m
TATCTTACTCAAATCTTTATTGCTTACATGTGTGTATATCTCCGTTGTTTTACTGTTCTTATGCCCCAGCAGTTCTTGAATATACCTCAAATCCACTCCGCTTTCTAAGAGGTGAGTAGCGAAGCTGTGCCTTAGCGAGTGAACACTAACTTCTTTATCAATATCCGCTTTTTTGATAGCATCTTCAAATATCCTTTGCACTGTTCTTGTTGTAATGTGCAGCCCTTCTTTTTGTCCGGGAAAAACCCACTTTTCCGGTTGATACATCTTTAAATACAAACCCAAAGTTTCAATTGCCACATCCGATAGAATCGTATACCTGTCCTTTCTCCCTTTCGCACCCTTAACGTGAATAAGCTTCCTTTGAATATCAATATCCGCTGGCTTCAACTTCACTACCTCACTTACTCTTAAGCCTGCAGAATAAATAAGCATTAAGATTACTTTGTGTTTTATGTTATTTACAGATGAAAGTATTTGAGAAACCTCCTCCTGACTCAATACAACCGGCAACTTCTTATCCTTCCTCGGTCGCTTCTCTGCTTTAAAATCTCGCCATAATAAAACTTCAGCGCATTGATTGCGGTGTTTAAAGTGGATGCAGAAGCCTCCCTGTCATTCACCAGATGATACAGATAATCTCTTATATCCTCATCGGACACTGCATAAGGATTCTTCTTGGAGACTTCCAGAAACTCCTTGTTATGATACAAATACAGTTTTACCGTTCTCTGACTGTATTTCCTTAGCACAAGTTCCTTCTTCAACTCGTCTAAATGTATAATAGGGTCAATTACCAGATTTTCTCCATCAAAAACAGATAAGAGTGTTTCAAGCTTGGAATAGGGCACACTCCAGCATCTCTCCTCTGGATGCCATCTGTATCCTGCGATAGTTTTAATTTTTGTGATGTAGTTTGGATTATAAGGAAAAGAGATTCTAATCCTTTCTTCATCTCTCTTGACCTCTATCATTTCCTCCCTTCCTATGCGAACTTCTCTATCCTTCCATTTTGGTATTATATCAGAACATGGTTCGCATATACATCCCTCTGGTCGAACTTCTCCATCTTTAATCATCTTATCTTCCCCGCCCCTTATCTGTAAGTTATCCAGAGGACTCTTAATCCTGCCTAAATCTCTGGTGCTTACATGAGTATATATCTCAGTAGTTTTTGAGCTTTTATGCCCTAATACGCCCTCGCCATCAACACGACCTTGTTCGTTTCCTTGTTGCAGATGGGGCACTTTCCCTTTCTGGTTTGCGCCAACTCACCGAGCATGTCTGCATCGGCAGCATCTTCCATTTTCATGCCACACTCTTCTTCGCCGCACCAGTTGACCTTGGCTATGCCCTTCTTAACTGCGACTTTCGCCTCGCCCATCTCCTTACAATCGACGATTCTCGCATTGAATGATATTCTCGCCTGCTCATAGAGGTTTGCATGTATTTCCTCCAGCTTTTGTCCTATCGCCTCAACTAATTCGGATTGCGGTATAGATTCCTTCCCAAAGGTATCCCTCTGCACGAGCGTAACCATCTTTTCCTTCAGGTCTCGCGGACCAATCTCTATCCTCAAAGGAACGCCTTTCATCTCCCACTTGAAATACTTGGCACCCGGTCTCTCGTCCGAGTCGTCCAGAACAACCCTAAAACCAGCGCCGCTTAACATCTCACGAACGTGTTTACACGCATGTAGTATTTCTCTTCCAGAGCCAAAAAGAATGGGAATTATGACGACTTGGGTCGGCGCAACCTCCGGCGGCAGCACCAGTCCCCCGTCGTCGCCGTGTACCGCTATTACCGCCGCAATACACCGTTCTGAAATGCCATAACACGTTTGGTGGACATACTGCTGCTCGCCATTGACATCCTCATATTGAATGTCAAACGTCTTGGCGAAATTGGTGCCCAGATGGTGAATCGTTCCGATCTGGAGTGTCTTCCCATCGGGCATCAGGGTGTCCACCGCCATCGTGTAATCCGCTCCTGGAAATTTGTCCCACTGCGGACGTTTGGTTATGACGTGTGGAACTGCCAGCCGACTGTAAAACTCAGAATAGACTCGCATCGCTTCGCGCACCTGATTCTCAGCATCATCCCATGTCGTGTGAGCTGTATGTGCCTCTTTAAACGATGTGATTTCCCTGAGCCGTATGAGCGGACGCGTATGCTTTGTCTCATATCTGAACGTATTTACTATTTGATATATCCTCAATGGCAGATCGACATGTGAACGTATCCAGAGCTTGAACATGGGATATATTGCAGTTTCCGATGTTGGACGCAGTGCCAGTTGGACTTCTAAAGGAGTGGACCCGCCTTTTGTGACCCAATAGACCTCATTCTCAAAACCACGGATGTGTTCCGCCTCTTTCATGAACTCATTTTCTGGTATCAGCAGCGGAAAAAGAGCCTCTTGATGGTCTGCGTCCAACAATGACTTTAAAATGGCATACACCTTGTCTCTGAGCGCGAAGCCAAATGGATGCCACACACAGAGTCCTTTGATAGGGTATCTAACGTCTGTGATTTCTGCCACGGAAAGTATCTCGTTGTACCACTCACTGAAATCTTCTTTTTTTGGAAGTGATTTTGATTTCACCATAATAACCTCATATCCCCAACATCATTCTTAATGTATTCCTCAATCCAGGAGATAGCCCCATCATCAGAATCGCCAGTTTTAATATATTGCCGAGTCTATCGTTCGTATCCTTAAACTGGGTGTTGAGGATATACAAAATCGGAATGACCACGACGAGCTTCAACGGATACATCACCATCGCAGTGCCACTCAATTCTATTAGAAGCGCCGGTAATATGTGTTTTTCGAGATAATCCAGAAAGTCTACCCCTATGTGAGTAGAGGATGCATCGAAAAGGTGCGACCAGATGATGAAGATGCTGAAACGATCGTTGAAGAATTTTGACCGCCTCCCCGTAAGATATACCGCTGATGTAAGAACCGTTGCAATTCCCATAACTGCAACTGGAACCCACGGGAAAACCACCTCTGTTTTTAAGAGCAGAATCAAAGTGCTAAGAACGAACCAAGTAATTCCAACATACCCAAACATCGGCGTGATGGCATCTATTTTATTGGTTTGACGTAGTCTGGCCAATGCCAATAGTATAATGATACATACGATGAGCACAAAAAATTGGACCAGCGGTGTGACAAACAGATAATTTACTGGAGGTGCGAATGTTCCAGCGTCTTCCAAGACCCTGAGCACTCCGCCAACCAGGACATATGGCACAACTGCGAGCATAAATTGCTGATCGATTTCGATATCTAGTTTTTCCAGTAACTTTAATATCCCTAAGAGAATAACGCATAGCAGAATGCCAAACGTCAGTGTATTCACAGGATTATAGCCTGTATCATATATGATGGGGTCGATATAATATTTGAGGATGAATTGTCTAATGATATCGATCATGGGGTGTTTATTTGAGAGAAGATGACTTAAATCTCATCGATTCGTTGGAGGCACATCCTGCACAAACTCGCGCTAATCGATGGATGCAATTGCCCAGAAACATCATCATCGGCCAAAATGCCATACACGAGATAGTCAATGTCTGCAATGACCTTAAACTCCAGGGATGTGCCATGGTCATAACGGGTTTGAATACAAAAAAGATAGCAGGAGACGTCGTTGTTGAATTGTTGTCTGATGGAGGTTATTGTGATACAGACCTAATCGAGGTCTTATCTGCTTCTATGCACGAGGTTGAACGGGTCAAAGGGCGGGCGAACGATATCGGTGCGGCTTTTCTCTTGGGTGTCGGCGGAGGCAAATGCATAGACATAGCAAAACTGGCATCTACTCAGCTGAACATTCCGTTCTTAAGCGTGCCCACTACAGCCTCTCATGATGGAATAGCTTCGTCGCGAGCGTCGCTCATGCAAAGCGGTCAAAGCATATCGATGCCAGCACAAGCGCCAATGGGAATCGTCGTTGACACAAAGGTCATTGCGTCTGCCCCGTATAGATTGCTGGCGTCAGGTTGTGGCGACATCATCTCCAACTATACCGCAGTTATGGACTGGCAACTGGCAAAGAGATTGGGCAAATTACATGGCGCGGACTACAGTGAATATGCAGCAGCCCTTTCCAAGATGACCGCACAAATATTGATTGATGCTTCTAGCTCTATCAAACCTGGCTCGGAAAAATTTGTCCGCATTGTGGTCAAGGCACTGATATCGAGTGGAGTTGCCATGAGCATCGCTGGGTCTTCCAGACCTGCAAGCGGGTCGGAGCACAAATTCAGTCATGCACTGGATAGGCTATCACCCAAGCCTGCTCTGCATGGTGAGCAGTGCGGCGTGGGCACGATCATGATGATGTACTTGCATGGTGGGGATTGGCAGTCCATTCGGGACTCGCTGAGGAACATAGGTGCGCCAACCAACTCAAAGGAACTGGGTATCGAAGATAAATACATCATCGAAGCACTGGTTCATGCCCATGAGATTCGCCCAGAGAGGTATACGATTCTTGGGGACGGTTTATCTAGAGAAGATGCGGAAGAGCTCGCAAAGACCACAAAGGTGATATAAACTTGAGTATTCCAATCGCTCTTTTCTACACGAAGGTTTATATATCGATCAAATAGATTTTACTATTATGGAGACTGGTACAATCCAAATACCAATGAAGATAGTTGAAGAGATATATGATACGCATGAGAAGATAGACCAGATTCTTGAAACACTGGAGGTGCTCATGGACGAGGAGACATTGAAAAGGTTAAAAAAGGGAGAGGAAGAACTAAAAACAGGTGATTATGTAGATGCCAGGCCAGAAGAGATTGAAAAGCTGTTAAGGTAAAGATGCACAGAGCACGTTTTTTGAAGACATTCCTGAAACAAGAGAAGAAACTCAATGCAGATGTGAAAGAAAGGGTTATAGAAGTTGTTGAGGAAATTTTAAGCAATCCCTACTCTGGGGTTAATTTGAAAGGCGATTTGAAGGGATACTATAGGGGGAGGGTTGGAAAGCATCGAATAATCTATAAGATAGACGAATCAGAAAAAAGAGTGATATTCTTCGATGTCGATTTGAGGAAAAGGGTTTATAATCGGTTAAAAAGAAGATGAAATATATTGTTTTAGATGAATAAAGACGTCTTATCTAAGGGGTGTGAGGAGTTTCTGTGGTCCTAAAATTCAATTCTCTGAAAAAATCAGACTAACACATTTATATAGAATGATTATAAAACAAAAGTAAGATTAACGTAAAGACGTTAGCTTGGCAAGGTAATCATATATCACCAGCAACTACACTTAAAGCTTGTAACGAGAAAAATAGAGGAGAGATATGATAAGAAAGATAGGAACTATGGTCGTGCTTGGGGTTCTAATTGTGGGTGTAGCTTTTACTTCTGGTTGCGTTGAGACGGCACCAACGCTGATTGAAGCACCGAAAACAAGTTTGACGATAGTACTCGATGAAGTGAACGATCAAGGCGTCTTCTTCTCCATAGCGCTATCTGTTCAGAACCCGAACCCATTCAGCATAACACTCAAAGACCTGAGGCTCGTGTTGCATGACGATACTGGTGCCGAGCTGGGATCAATGTATATGGAAGGTGGGGATGTTCCAAGCCAAGAAGCAAGAGAGTTCGATGGAAAAGCACAGGTAGGCTTTGGGGTGTTGAATGCTGAGAGGGCCATAACTTCACTCAGTGGGGTTGTGGGCGCTGCTGGAATAGAGAAGGAGCTTGACATAGAGACGAGTGCCACCATCAAGATTCCCTCTATGAGCAGGTTGTTTGCTTCCCCTCAGATCAAGTCTGAAGTCACACTAAAGATAGGTGTTCCAACCGCAACCGCAGACATCAAGATAACCATCACCAACCCCAACGACCTCAGCTTCGGGATAGGCGACACGTCCATAACGATGTACGACAAGTATGGGGCAGAGATAAGTAGCGGAATTATTCCTGGAAAGACGATACCAGCAAAAGGTACAGCAATCCTCGAAGGAACGATCACAATACCCTACGACAAGCTCACCAACCCGGTGAAAACAAAGGTTGAAACTTCTGTAGGATTGAGTGGTGTAGAAGAAACAATCCCGATCAGCACAACCATAACAACCAGCGTCGAGCTAGGGTTACTATAAAGAATCAATATACACTTAAAGCTTGTAACGAGATAACAAGGAGAGGTAGTATGAGAAAGATAGGGGTAGTCTTAGTTTGATTTCCCCATATATACCTGCCGCACCATCACTTCTCAAATGCTATTTTTTCTCGGTTTCCTGCTTCTTATCTGATTTTTTTCTTGCCTGATTTTTTAGCCGATTTCTTTATGGGCTTCTTCGCAGACTTCTTGGCCACATCCTTTTTTGACTTCGTGTATTTCTCGATATACAGCATCTCTTTGATGTCGGTGTGAGCCAAAATCTCATCGGCTATCTGGCGTTTTGATATTATCCAGCGCTGATCAAATGATAGCGAATATGGAACGATTACCTTTGCTATATCGCCCTGGATTTCAACGTCGAGGTCGGCACGCGCATACAAATTTATAAGTCCTTTTATCTTGGCTTTTGTATCATCTATCTTTTCTTCTATGACGTAATCATATACTAACAGTATACCTGCCAGAGGGTGGTTGAAATCAACGCGCGCTCTACGGCCGATTGCAGTCTCCACAACTCCATTCCTGCCATCTATGCTGACCTGCATTCCCGGTTGTGGCTTTTCTTTAAACTTGGTTATCGAAAAAGTCTCGATTAACGCTGGATTCCGCTCGCCAAACCCCTTTTCAGGTGGCACTTCCACAGAGCCCCCGTATCCGATATCTCTTCCTACCATGTCCTCTTCTAACCCTTTTACTGCATGTCCAGCTCCGACCACGACCAGCTGTGGCTCATATTTCGCCTTTTCGTCGAAGGTGCCTGCTTCTTTTGCGATTTTTCCATCCGTCGTATCGAAGACGGTCCCGTTCTTCAGTCGTCCTGTATATGAAATTTTGATAAAATCTCCGTTCTTGATAGGCATAGTATAACCTTAAGCAACTACTTAATATAAAAAAGTTCATCTCATTAAACATATGATAGAAGTAGAAATCAAATCACCCATAGATGACCCTGATGAAATTCGACGCAGGTTGACAGGATTTGGCGCGACCTTTCTATCAAAAGCGAAACAGGTCGATATATATTACAATGCGCCCCATCGCGATTTCGCAAAGACAGATGAGGCGTTGCGCATTCGGGTTGGAGAAGACGTCACTCTGACGTATAAGGGCCCGAAACTGGATTCGCTCAGCAAGACGCGCGAGGAAATCTGTATATCATTTGGAGACGCAGATCAGGCGACTGCGATGCTTAAAGCACTTGACTTCAAGGAGGTTGCGACGGTCGTCAAGGTGCGGGAAACATATCGATTAAACGATTTGATTATTTCGATTGATGACGTGTGTGACCTTGGCATGTTCATCGAGATAGAGTCCATGTCCGGCGCGGATTATCGGTCTGCCCTTGGCAGAGTATTCGAAATGCTGAATAGGCTGGGATTGAAGAAAGAAAATACGATACGCGAGTCGTATCTCGAACTCATTCTCCGTCGATGAAGGCGACCTCGATTTCCGCACCAATGTCAACGACCGCTGCCAGTCCTCTGGACGCTTGTCCTGGGTTCATGATTGTCGTGTTTCCAGACCTGACAACTCCACGTGCTTCATGTATATGTCCGCAGACGACCAGATCGACTTGGCTTAATATTTCCCGTATAGCTTCACTTCCAACATGAGCTCCGTGTATGGCATCCAGCGAATTCTTTGGTGGTGCATGGGATACCAATACGACCCTTCCGTCGCGCTGTGATGGTGGTAATAGTCTCCTCAACATGCCTCGAATTTCGTCTTCAGACATCTCAAACGGTGTACTGAACGGCGTTGGGTTCGAGCCTCCCAGTCCGATGAACGTTGTATCACCAAATTTGAAAGATGAATTATGTATACTTACTGCACCTGATTTCTCTATAACGTCGAGCACACCTTTTGGGTCACAGTTTCCTGGAATTGCCATTACAGGCTGGTCATTTCCCATGATATCAAAGAGCTCCTTGGCTTTTTCCTTGGGCCCAAAATTGGTTATGTCCCCTGCCACGAGAATCGCATCTACTTTACCGGCACGCCCTAAGATGGACGAAATCTTCGAAAAATCTCCATGTGTATCCGAGATGGCCAATAGTTTCACAGATGTAAACATTATATTGCATACGCCTATATAAATCTACTACGCTAATGATTATGTAATCATGGCAAAAGATGAGATTCCCATAGCGTTGAAGATGGTATCGATTGGAGGTGAACTGGCATTTTCTGTGATAGCTGGCGCACTGATCGGTTATTTCATCGGAAAATCGCTTGGCGATAAATGGTTTGCGATATGCTTGGCATTTGGTATTTTTCTGGGATTTGCAGGCGGCATTTACCGCATATATCAAATATGCCGTCGGATTTAATGAATAAAGTTAAGAATATGAAAACATAGTTTAGCAGGAGTAGGTGAAACCATGCAGTTGTTGCTTATCCATTCGGATTATATCGAGTATGAGGTAACAAAGAGCACTCCAGTCGCCGAGAAAATTGACGAGTCGTTCAAGAGGGGGAAGATGGAAGAGGTTCTCACGGCGTTTATCGCGGTGGAAAGTGTGGATAAAGCAGACCCTGCTGGAGTTGCAGGTCAGGCATCAGACGAAATCAAAAAGGTCGCTGCCCAGTTGGGTGTCAAGAAAGTTATGGTATATCCCTATGCCCATCTCAGCTCTGACCTTGCATCGCCGCAAACTGCGCTTGGTGTTCTTAACGATGTCGAGACTTTGCTAAAGCCACATTTTGACGTTGCACGAGCCCCATTTGGTTGGTATAAGGCATTTAAGATCAGCTGCAAGGGGCACCCTCTTTCAGAACTCTCGAGGACTATCAGGCCAACGGAACAGGTTTCAGAGGCACTTAAAGCAGAAAGAAAGATAGAATCACACTGGCATATATTGACCACCGATGGTACGCTGGTCGATCCGGATGAATTTGACTTCTCCAGACATCAAAAACTCAAGAAACTCGTGGATTACGAGATTTCCAAGAGCAGGGCAGTGGATCGAGTGCCACCGCATGTGGAATTGATGCAACGCATGGAGTTAGCGGATTATGAACCCGCATCTGACCCTGGCAACATGCGATTCTATCCAAAAGGGCGCCTTATGAAAAGCCTGTTAGAAAATTACGTGCTTGCCAGAGCCATCGATTACGGCGCCATGGAAGTTGAGACTCCGCTGATGTACGATATGGAACATCCAACGTTGAAGGAATACCTTGACCGTTTTCCTGCGCGTCAATATTCGATAGAGTCGGATAAAAGGCGATTGTTCATGAGGTTCTCGGCGTGTTTCGGTCAATTCCTGATGAATCGTGACATGACGATTTCGTACAGAAATCTGCCTTTGAAGATGTTCGAATTGACAAGATATAGCTTCAGACGCGAACAGAGTGGCGAACTGGTCGGCTTGCGCAGGCTGCGCACATTCACGATGCCTGACATGCATACGCTTTGCCGTGACATGGGTCAGGCCATTAGCGAGTTTGAGAAACAATATCAAACGTGCATGGATGTTTTGAATGGCATTGGACTGGGTCTGGACGACTACGACGTCGCCATCAGACTCACCAGAGAGTTTTATGAATCGAATAAAAAATTCATCAGCAGATTGGTCAAAATCGTGGACAAGCCCGTGTTGATCGAGATGTGGGATAGGCGCTTCTTCTATTTCGTACTCAAGTTCGAATTTAACTTCGTCGACGCAATGGACAAAGCCAGTGCATTATCGACTGTACAGATGGACGTGGAAAATGCAGAGCGATATGATATCAAGTTCATCGATTCCGATAACGAAGAGAAGAGGCCGATTATCTTACATTGTTCCACCAGCGGCGCCATAGAGCGATGCATATATGCATTGCTTGAAAAGGCCCATGTGGATTCACAGCAAGGCATCACATCTGAGCTACCACTCTGGCTATCTCCGACGCAGGTCAGGCTGATCTCCATCGCAGACCGCCATATCAAGTATGCCGAGACTGTTGCAGGGCAACTGGAGAACCACCAGATCAGGGTCGATATCGATGAAAGAGATGAGACAGTGAGCAAAAAGATAAGAGATGCAGGCAGAGAATGGATACCGTATGTGGTGGTAATCGGTGACGAGGAGATGAAAAGAGAGAAACTAAGCGTCAATATCAGGGGAAGTGTCAAAAAAGAGCTGGACATTGATCAGTTGATTAAACTTGTAGTGGACAGGACCACTGGAATGCCAAGCAGACCGCTCTCACAACCAAGAAATTTATCCTCAAGGCCAAAGTTTAGTGGATGAACAGCACGATGGGGCTGCGGAGATTTGAACTCCAGTCAGAGGACCCCCAGTCCCCTAGGATAACCAGGCTACCCTACAGCCCCTTAATTCCTCACATGCCACGGATTCTGTTCTCTATCTCAATACCAGTTTCGGTCAATGAATACGTTTCTCCATCCGCTTTGACCAACTCTTTTCTCTCGAGGTCCTCTAAGAGTTTTATGGCCAATCTCTTTGGCATACGCGCCATCTTGGCGATTTTACTCATTTCGAGAGCGCCGTTAGAGAGCGCCTGTATTATTTGTTCTCTTTTCCTGTTGCCCGATATATATCCAACCAATTCTTCTGTCATGATGTTAACTCAATATACGTACAGTGCGATAAGTTTATTGCCATTTGCTTCTTATAATACCTTTGGCGGGCTAGCCTGGGCGGTTCGGCGTCGCCTGTCACTCGAAACCGTCGATATGCGATGAGGCGAAGCTTGAGGAAGATATTTCAAATATATTCCAACCCAAAAATTTTACGGTGAAATCTCGTCCTGTGGGGACAGCTTTGACGCAGGGGCTAACTGGAGAGATTGCCCCTCTTCTTGGTTATGGGCACCGGTTTAGATCCGGAAGGGAGCAGACCTACCATAAATGACTGTCGCTCATAGGGATGCGGGATAGAGGCGAGTTTTTGGACCATTGGGATATATGCGAAATGGCGACCGATAGCGTGCCCGCCTTCGGTCGAGGTCGCCTAGTCTGGTATGGCGCAGGTTTGCTAAACCTGTGTCCCTTTGGGACTCGAGGGTTCAAATCCCTCCCTCGGCGTCGCAATGCAATACAGCGTATTGAGCGAAGCGAGATAGGTCAAATGATCAACCTTTTTGAAGGTTGGTTTGCAGGTTGGAACGGCGCGACCTGTTGAAGCGG
>BBPD01001474.1_pt1 | contig 11282 bp, 10 predicted proteins | sample 1344911 | NCBI WGS metagenome assembly BBPD01 (sample SAMD00019088, study PRJDB2971) | groundwater metagenome | biome: freshwater biome; feature: mineral spring; material: ground water | place: USA: CA, Sonoma | collected 2011-09 | depth surface m
GACGGCCAAGTCCGCGAGGGCTTGGCCGTCGTCGTTCAAGACATCCCGAGCGCCGGTACCGCGTCGATGGGTCGCGAACGCCGCGAGGGCAGCTTCGAGCTCGGTGGCTACGGTGTCGAGCCGCGCGCGCGCGCCATCAAGCCCTAGCAGCGTGACATAGGTGCTCTTGCCCTGTGCCTCGTCCTTGCCGGCGGTCTTGCCCAGCATGGTCGAGTCGGCTTCGGTGTCGAGCAGGTCGTCGCGGATCTGGAAGGCCAGCCCCAGCAGCCCGCCGATGCGGCGCAGCGTGGCAAGGGTGCCGGCATCCACGCCGCGCAGCAGCGCTCCGATTACGATGGCGGCTTCGATCAGACTGCCGGTTTTCATTCGGTGCATGTTGTCCAAAGCGTCGATGGACTGCGTTTGGCCTGTCATCTCCATGTCGATGGCCTGGCCGCCGCACATGCCTCGCGAACCAGCCGCTTGGGCGAGTTCGGACAACGCGGCGAGTACCGTGCTCGGTGGAGCCGGCGCTGCGGCGAGAAGGGCAAAGGCTTCGCTTTGCAGCGCATCACCGACCAGAATTGCGGTGGCTTCGTCGAAGGCGACGTGCACGGTCGGACTGCCGCGGCGCAGTGCGTCATCGTCCAGTGCGGGGAGGTCGTCGTGAACCAGCGAGTAGGCGTGAATCAGCTCGATGGCGGCGGCGGCGTGGTCCAGTGCGTCGGTGGGCGCGATGCTCGCAGCCGCGCCGTCAACATCGACGGGCGGGGCACCCAGGGCTGCGCCTGTGGCGTAAACCAGCAACGGGCGCAGCCGTTTGCCGTCACCAAGTACGGCATAGCGCATCGCCGTGTGCAATTTTCTGGGTTCGGTGAGTTCGGCGGGAAGGCGTTTGGCAAGGATCGCATCGATGCGTGTGCGCCAAGCCTCGAGCGCGGCCTTACTCCGCATCGCTTCGGAAATCGCGGCCGCTCGCTGGGTCGGCAGGATCGCTTAGCAGGCGGATACGCAGCTCGGCTTGCTCCAAGGCGCTTTGGCATTGCCGGTACAGCGTGACGCCGCGTTCGTAGGCTCCGAGCGAATCACCAAGGCTGAGGTCGCCGCTTTCTAACCTCTGAACCAGCGCCTCGAGTTCGTCGAGCGCGCGTTCAAAATCCTGCGGTGGTGTTGGGGTCTGGCTCATGGGAGGAGTCTAGCTGGCGTCGGCAGGCGCTTGCCACAATAGGCGCGCGCCACGAGCGCGAAGCCATGCAGCGAAGCTTGCGGAGTAGGCGCGATCAGCGACAGCGACAAGTTCACCGCCAGTGTCGACGAGCAGCGGCACGGCAGCGCGCTGCCACGGCGGCAAATCGAGGTCGGCAAACACGGCGCGCAGGGCTTGTGCGGGGCGCTCGGTGGAGGTTTGCATACGGCTGGGTGCCTCTGCCCTTGGAACGAGGCGCAGGGCAGTGTCGAAGCCTTTCGTGCCGAGCAAATGCAAGATGCCGCCACCCTGGGTGACGACGGGCGCGCTTCCATCCCAATCCATCGGGGTCACGGGGCGCGCGTTCAGGTGTAGCGCGCTTGCGCGCTTCGATGGTTCATCGAGCTGGCGGGATGTCAGCCACAGACGGCCCTGCCACTGCCGCAACCAATGGGTGCCCTGTGCATGGCGCAGCGCACGACCAGGTGCCGCATTTCGCCACTCGCCGAAAACCCGCATCAGGGCGTTGCTGGTCAGCACAGCGCTGTTCATCGTGGCCCAAGCGCGCAGCGCACGCGACGCGCGCTGCTGCGACAAGGCATGTAGTGCGTTGAGTTCAAGCACGCCGGTATCGAGCCCAAGCATCGCTGCGAGATCACGCTCGGCTTGAGCCTGTAGCAATGCATCCGCTTCGGCCAGTAGCGCGGCACTTCGAGCCAATGCCGCATCGGCTTGCGGCCAGCGTCGGCGGAGCAGCGGCAGCACTTCGTGACGCAGCGCGTTGCGCGCCAAGCTCGTGTCGGCGTTTGATGGGTCGTCGATCCAGCGCAGCGCGTGGCTCTCGGCATAGCGCCGCAATGCATCGACGGGTGCATCGAGCAGTGGCCGCCACACCGGTCCGCGAGCATCGACAAGATAGGGCCGCATCGCTGCCAGTCCACGCTCGCCGCTACCGCGCAGCAGAGCGAGCAAGAGGGTTTCGGCCTGATCGTCACGATGGTGCGCCAGCACCAGACACTCGTCGTCGCGGCGTTCAGTGGCGAAAGCGGCCAGCCTTGCGGCGCGCGCGACCGCCTCGATTCCACCCGCACCGCGCTCGACGCGCACGCGATGCGTGGCCAGCGGCACGCCGAGTTCTGCGGCCACGATGGTGCAATGCTGCGCCCAAGCCGCCGAATCGGGGTGCAGGCCGTGATCGACATGTACCGCACGCAGCGCATCCCAAGGAGGATCGGTTGCGGTGGCAAGCCGATGCAGCAGTGCGGTCGAGTCGCGACCGCCGCTGAAGGCAAGTAACAACCGACGTGGCGCAGTGACAGGGAAGGGCAGCAGGTTCATCGGTCAGACCGGCTTCTCAGGGCTGTGGTGGGCGCCCATTCTGGAGTCGGTTGGCGTCGTGAACCTGTTCGGCCGCAAGGCGCAGCACTTTGTAACCCGCAAAGCCAAGAATCAGAGCCAGTATCGGGTTGATCAGATTGAACAATGCGTAAGGCAAGTAATCCCAGGTCGCGACACCGAGTGTCGCGGCCATGAAGGCACCGCAGGTGTTCCAAGGCACCAGCGGTGACGTCAGCGTGCCGGCATCTTCCAGTGCTCGCGACAGGTTGACCGGTGCCAGTCCACGCTTACGGTACTCGTTGCGGTAGAGCCGCCCCGGCAGCACGATGGCGATGTACTGGTCGGCGGTGACGACATTGGTGCCGAAGGCTGTCACCAGAGTTGCCGCGATCAGCGAGCCGGTGCTCTTGGCCGCAGCGAGCACGCTGCGGACGAGGCGTTCGAGAAAGCCCGCTTTCTCCATCACCGCACCAAAGGCCATCGCGCACAGGATCAACCAGATCGTATTGAGCATGCTCGACATGCCGCCGCGGCTCAGTAGCGAATCGACTGCTTCGACGCCGGACTCCAGCTTGTAGCCGCCGAATAGCGCCATCCATGCACCCTTGAGCAGGGCCACGCCGCCCTCGACGCCATCACCCGCCAGTGCGCGCACGGCTTCTGGCTGGAACATCACCGCGAACACCGCGCCCAGCAGCGCACCGACGAGCACGGTCGGCAGTGCGGGCACTTTGCGCGCCGCCAGGATCAACACCACCAGCAGCGGTAGCAGTAGGTGCAGACCCAGTTGGAAGTGTTTCTGCATCTGCGTGGAAAGATCGCCGACGGCGGCAATGTCACCGCCTACCTTGGCGTTCCAGCCGATGGCGGCGAAACCAATCACCGCAAGGATGATGCTGGGCAGCGTGGTCCAGGTCATGTGCCGGATGTGCGCGAACAGCTCGCTGCCCGCCGCTGCCGGCGCGAGATTGGTGGTGTCTGAGAGTGGTGACATCTTGTCGCCGAAATACGCGCCGGAAATCACCGCGCCGGCAGTGATGGCTGGGTCCATGCCCAAGCCGCCGGCCACGCCCATCAGCGCCACACCAATGGTGCCCGCTGTCGTCCACGAACTGCCGATGGTCATCGCAACGGCGGCGCAGAGTAGGCAGGCGGCCGGATAAAACCACGCCGGATCGAGGATCAGCAGGCCGTAGTGGATCAGCGTGGGTACGGTGCCTGCGAGAATCCAAGTACCGATCAGGGCACCGACGGCGAGCAGAATGAAAATCGCACCAGTGGCCACGCCCACGCCCTGCACGATGCCTTGCTGCAATTGTTCCCACGTGAAGCCATTGCGCCAAGCGATGAGGGCAGCGACGCTCGCCGCGAGCACCAAAGCCACTTGGTTCGCCCCGAAGGCCGCGTCGGCACCGAACAGCGCGACACCGGCTGCGAGCAGTACCACGAGCACTACAAGGGGCACGATGGACTGTAGCAGCGTCGGTTCGCGGGCGCTGGCGGGCGGGCTGGAAGTCTCGGTCATCGGTGTCGCCGCTGGGGTAGTCATTCAAGTGTAATCGCCACCCGCAATGCCGCGCTAAGGTGCGCGTTCGTGCTTTTCCCGTTGGAGTCCCATGGCCGAACCCATCATCTCGTCGCCCGTCGATGCGAGTGCCGCCCTCGATATGCTGGCGGCCGCACTACGGACGCACGCCAAAACCGTAGCGGAACAGGCGGCGCTGGCGGCGGAGTACCGGGCGTTCCTCGGTGGCGGCTCGGTTGTATTCACCCGCGCGCATCGCAGTGGGCATTTCACCGCATCGGCCTTCGTTGTCTCGGTGGACGGCGAACGAACGCTGCTGCTGCACCATGCCAAGCTCGGTCGTTGGTTGCAGCCAGGTGGACATGCCGACGGTGACCTTGCTCTGCCCCGAGGTGAGGAGCCCGCACATTGGCATTGGGACCTGCGCTACGTCGTGCGCTGCACCGGTGACGAAACGCCGCAGATCAACAGCGAGTCACGAGCGTTTGCGTGGCGGCGGATCGACGAACTCGGCAGTGATGCGTTGATCGACCCGTCGATTCGGCGAATGGCGGCGCGCTGGCTCGCCAGAGCATGATGTGTCATTCGCTGTCGCGAACGGCAAGCGCATCACGCTCTGCCGCTGAACTCCCCTGTAGCGGTATTGATCAGCACCTTTTCGCCATTGCTGATGTACTCCGGCACCATGATCTCGATCCCGGTGTTCAAGCGTGCTGGCTTCGGTCGCTTGGTGGCCGTGCCGCCCTTCATCTCCGGCGGCGTGTCGACGACTTCCAGCGTCACCGTGGCGGGGAGTTGCAGCGCTACCGGCGCGTCGTCGATGGTCTGGATGTAGCAACCGGCTAATCCATCGGTGATGAAACCAACGGCTTCGCCGATGGCGTCGGGGTCGAGCGTGTACGGGGTGTAGTCCTCGTCATCGAGAAACACGAAGGCCTCGCCATCCTTGTACGAGAAGCTCGCCGCACGGCGGACGAGGTCGACTTCCTTCAATTCGTCGTCGGCGCGCAGGCTCAGGTCGAGCTTAGTGCCGCCCGGCACCGAGTACATCGTGAAGCGGAACGTGACGTTGCCGCCACGGGCCTGCGGCGCGCTGCGCTCGATGTCGCGGATCTGGTACACGCCGTTGTTGTGCTCGACGACATTGCCTTTCTTGATTTCAAACGCTTTCATCTCAAAGCCTCACTTCGGCTGCATGCGGATGGCGCCATCGATGCGGATGGTCTCGCCGTTGAGGTAACGGGTGCGGAGGATGAAGCCCACCGTTTCAGCGAACTCCGTCGGCTGGCCGAGGCGTGAGGGGTAGGGCACCTGCGCGCAGAGGCTCTGGTAGACGGCCTCCGGCATGCCATCGACCATCGGGGTGTGGAACACGCCGGGCGCGATCGTCATTACGCGCACGCCGATACGCGCGAACTCACGGGCCATCGGCAGGGTCATGCCGACCACGCCGCCCTTACTCGCCGCATACGCGGCTTGGCCGATTTGCCCTTCATACGCCGCAACGGACGCGGTGTTGATGATGACGCCGCGCTCGCCGTCCTCGCCCGGTTCGTTGCCCTGCATCAGCGCTGCGGCGGCCTTGGCCACGTTGAAGCTGCCGACGAGGTTCACCATCACGGTGTTGGCAAAAGTGGCGAGCGGCATGGCGCCCTCCTTGCCGAGCACGCGGCCCGCGCCGAGGATGCCAGCGCAGTTGATCGCAGCATTCAGGCCGCCCATCGCGTCTCTCGCGGTCTGCATGTTCGCGGCCACTTGCATCTCGTCGGTTACGTCGGTGCGGAAAAAATGAGCATTCGCCGCACCCAACTCGGCCACGGCCGCGGCGCCGCGCTCGGCGTTGACGTCGAACAGGGTGACCTTGCCGCCATGGGCCACGAGGAACTTCGCCACAGCGAAGCCAAGGCCGGAGGCACCACCGGTGACGACGGCGCGGATGGTGTCGAGTTGCATGTTGGGCTTCCGAAAAGGACAGGGGATTTTACCCGAGCTGACGTCACCTCGGCCCCTCGATACGGGCACACTGCTGTATCGACATCGGCGCGGAGAGGGAGCGATGGAGCGAATTGCAGTGGAGCGGCTTCAGGTGGGGCTTTGGGTGTCGATGGACGATGTTCTCGGCACCGGTTTTCTGTTGCGCAGCGAGGCACAGATCGCGACGTTCGTGCAGATGGGGATGAGCCATGTCTGGCACGAGCCCGAACGCAGCGAAGCAGAGCCACTTCCCGAGGCGAAGCGCCACGAAGCCGTCGCCGTCGAAGGCGGCCCGCGCGTCTCGGCCTTCGATGAAGCGCCCACCATGGCTGCGTCAACCGATGCGCTCGACGCACAGCGGCAAAGCCTAGACCGCTGCGAACGTCGGTTCAACGCGGTGTCGAAGGCCTTCCGCAATGTGTTGCTGAACGTCCGTGCCGAGCCCGAGGAAGCCCGCGCCATCGCCGAGACGGAAATTGGCGGCATGGTGCGGGCCATTCATCACGAGCAGGACATCGCCATTCGCCTGTTGTCTGAGAAAGCCGGGCAGGAAACCGCGTTGCACGCCATCAATGTATCGGTGCTTTCGGTGCTACTGGGCCGCGCGATGGAGCTCGATGAGCAGACGCTCGCCGAGATCGGCATCGGTGCCCTGCTGCACGATGTTGGCAAGATCGAGCTGCCCGACATGCTGCGCGGCAAGGCCGAATCCACCAACGCCGCCGAGCGCCGCATGTTCCAAAGCCACGTCGAGCACAGTCGCAACTTGGCCGAACGCATGGGCTTGCGTGCTACCGCAACGGCCATCGTCGCCCAGCACCACGAGGCCAGCGACGGCAGCGGGTATCCACTGGCCTTGAAAGGCGCGGGTATTCATCCAGCCGCACGCGTGGTCGCTCTGGTGAACTACTACGACAACCTCTGCAACCCGCCGAATCCTATTCACGCGTTGACACCGCATGAAGCCATCCTCAGCGCGTACCGCAAAGCGAAAGAGAAATTTGATGCGACGGTACTGAGTGCCTTTGTGCGCATGATGGGCATCTATCCGCCGGGTTCAGTGTTGCAGCTTTCCGACGGACGCTTCGCGCTGGCGGTGGCGGTCGATCCGGCTCACGCGATGAAGCCGAGAGTGCTCATCCACGACCCGGCTGTTCATCCGGAAGAAGCGCTGATCGTCTCACTCGCGGAGCGGCCCGAGCTGTCGATCCAACGCGTGCAGCCGAAGTGCCCGGTCGCGCGGAGGGCTTCACTGCATTGCACGGTTCACCTTGCTCATGGTTTCGCGGCCCAGCAGGGCTGACAGCCATCGGCCCGTTTCAATGACCGCGTCGAGATCGACGCCGTGGGCGAAGCCCATCCCGTCGAGGAGGTAGACGATGTCTTCGGTCGCGACGTTGCCGCTGGCGCCCTTCGCATAGGGGCAGCCACCGGTGCCAGAGACCGCCGCATCGACTACGCGCACGCCGGCCTCGAGGCAGGCTGCGACGTTGGCGACGGCTTGGCCATAGGTGTCGTGAAAATGCACGGCGAGTGCCGCCATCGGCACTTCGCTGGCCACGGCTTCGAGCATTGCGCGGGCCTTGCGCGGTGTGCCGACGCCGATGGTGTCGCCGAGCGAAATCTCGTAGCAGCCCATCGCGTGCAGAGCCTTGGCCACGTGCAACACGTCGGCTAGCGCTACATCGCCTTGGTAGGGGCAGCCGAGCACGGTCGATACATAGCCGCGCACCGCCACACCGTCGCGCTTCGCAGCCTCGAGCACCGGCGCAAAGCGCTGCAGCGACTCGGCGATGCTGGCGTTGATGTTGGCCCTGCTGAAGGCCTCGGAGGCCGCGCCGAACACCGCAATCTCTGACACGCCGACCGCGCGGGCGCGCTCGTAGCCTTGCAGATTCGGCACCAGAACCGGGTAGCGCATGCCGTCGCGCTTCACGATACCGGCATAGACCTCGGCGGCGTCGGCCATCTGTGGCACCCACTTCGGGCTGACGAAAGCGGTGGCTTCGACGACGCTGAGGCCGGTCGTGGCAAGCTTCTCGATCAGCGCGATCTTGTCGGCGGTGCCGACCAGCACCCTCTCGTTCTGCAGGCCGTCGCGTGGGCCCACCTCAACGATGCGGACGACGTCGCCAGCCGGTTCGGCACTCGGAATCGCGGGGTTCATTCCAGCACTACCAGCGTGGCATCGGCCTCCACGAAATCTCCCGCTGCGGCATGTACGCTCGAAACCGTCCCGGCACACGGCGCTTTCAGGCTCAGCTCCATCTTCATGGCCTCCATCACCGCGCATTCTTGGCCTTCCATGACGACATCGCCGGGCTGCACTTTCACCAGCACCACACGGCCCGGCATCGGTGCTTTCAGCCTGCTGTCGTTCTGTGTATTGCTCTTGCCGGAGAAGGCGTAGGCACCGATGCGTTCGATCAACCAACGCTGCGTACCGTCATGCAGCAACACCGTCGTGGCATCGACGTGGGTCCGCACGCTGATTCCGACGCCATCGACGCGCGCGGAAGCGTGACCCTTGGCGTCGATACGCAAACCTTCAATGCGCAGCACGTCATCCTGCACTTGCACCCCGTAATCGCCACCATGACCACGCGCAGAAAGCGTGTGACGCATGCCAGCGATGTCGAACACGAGCCGTCGCGCACCACCGCGACCAAGCCGCCAACCATCGCTCATCGCCCAGGGTGAGCTCGGGTCGTTGCTGATGGCTGCACGCTCGCGCGTCGCCTGTTCTTCGTGCAGCAGAACCGCTGCTGCAGCGATAGCCAGCAATGGCTTGGGCGGCGCTGCTACAGGGGTGAGCACCTCGTCCAGTGCGCGATCAAGATACCCCGTGTCGATGCTGCCTTCGACCACGCTTGGGTGTCGCACCAACGCTTCGAGAAAGGCCACGTTTGACTTCGGGCCGCGGATGTCACAGTCGGCCAAGGCCTCGCGCAAGCGTGCCAGCGCACGCGGTCGCGTCTCGTCCCAGACGATCAATTTGGCGATCATCGGGTCGTAGAAGATCGTCACCGTGTCGCCCTCCACCACGCCGCCGTCGAGCCGCACATGCGCCGAGGGCACCGGCAGGCGCAGGCGTTCGAGCCGGCCCGAGCCGGGCAGGAATCCGCTAGCGGGGTCCTCCGCGTACAAGCGCAGTTCGATGGCATGGCCGTCTTGGCGAACATCGGTTTGTGCGAAAGGCAGGGGCTGGCCCGCCGCCACGCGCAGTTGCAGCTCGACGAGATCGAGCCCGGTCACCAACTCGGTCACTGGATGCTCGACCTGCAAACGTGTGTTGATTTCCATGAAGTAGAAGCCGGGGTTTTGAATCGAACTTCCCGGCGTCCCGCCACCCGCGACATTCGCAGTTGCTTGTGCATCAACAATAAATTCCACCGTGCCGGCGTTAACGTAGTCGATGGCCTTCGCTGCCTGTACCGCGGCTGCGCCCATCGCAGCCCGAAGCTCGGGCGTGAGGAAGGGGGAGGGCGATTCCTCAAGCACCTTCTGGTAGCGCCGCTGTGCCGAGCACTCGCGCTCGTTGAGATGCAAGGTGTGGCCATGCGCATCGGCGAAGACTTGGATTTCGATGTGGCGCGGCTTTTCGACGTAGCGCTCCAGCAGCACGCGGTCGCGACCGAAAGCGTTCTTCGCTTCACGCTGGCAGCTCTCCAGCGCAGCAGCGAATTCGCTCGACGCCCGCACGATGCGCATACCCTTGCCGCCACCGCCATGCGCGGCCTTGATCATCAGCGGATAGCCGATGGCATCCGCTTCGCACTGCAGAATCTCAAGCGATTGCGCTTCGCCGGTGTAGCCCGGTACCACCGGAACACCGTGTGCGCGCATCAAATCTTTGGCACCGGCCTTGCTGCCCATCTTGCGCATCGAAGCAGCGGAAGGCCCGACGAAGGCGATGCCCGCAGCGGCCACCGCAGCGGCGAAGTCGGCGTTCTCGGAAAGAAAGCCGTAACCGGGGTGAATGGCCTGTGCGCCGGTTTTTTTCGCGACGTCGATTATCGCTTCGCCGCGCAGGTAGCTGTCGGCTGGTGCCGGGCCGCCGATACGATGCGCTTCGTCGGCAAGACGGACGTGCTGGGCGTTGGCATCCGCGTCGGAATAGACGGCGACGCTGCGAATGCCGAGCTTGCGTGCGGTGCGGATGATGCGGCAGGCGATCTCGCCGCGATTGGCGATAAGCAAGGTGTGGAACATCAGGTTCTCACCCAGCGCGCTGGGCGCTTGTCGAGGAAGGTACTCAAGCCTTCTTGTCCTTCGGCGGAAACGCGCAGACGGGCGATCAGCCGTGCGTTCTCGGTGTCGATGCGCTCGGCAGCATCGAGGGTCATGCCACCCATGCGCAGCGCCAGCAACTTGGCCTCGCGCTGGGCAACGGGGCCGCCCTTGCCGAGCCAGTGCAGTTCGCGGTCGATCACGTCGTCGAGTTCGGCTGCGGGTACGCTGCGATGCAGCAGGCCGATGCGCGCGGCTTCCGGCGCCTCGAAGACTTCCGCTGTCTGGAACAGCTTGCGCGCCTGTCGCGCGCCAATTGCGGCAATAACATACGGAGAAATCACCGCCGGCACGAGGCCCAGCTTGACTTCCGAAAGCGAGAACTTCGCGCTCTCGACACCGATGGCGATGTCGCAGCAGGCCACCAGCCCCACCCCACCGCCATAGGCCGAGCCATTCACCCGCGCAATAGTCGGCTTCGGGAAAAAGTTCAGCGTGCGCATCAACCCTGCGAGTTCGAGCGAGTCAGCACGATTATCGGCCTCGCTGGCCTGCGCCATGGCGCGCATCCAATTCAGATCGGCACCGGCCGAGAAGGTGCTGCCGGTGCCGGTGAGCACGAGCGCGCGCACGCTGGCGTCCTCCGCCAGTGCGTCGAGTGCAGCTTTGAGTGCTGCGATCAAATCCGCGTCGAAGGCGTTGTGTACCTCGGGACGCGCGAGAGCGAGCCTCGCGATGCCGTCGTCAACGGCAAGGGAAATTGGGGAGCTCATGGCCGATTCCGGGGGCGGGTGCTCACATCCGGAACACGCCGTAGCGCTGCTCCGTCGTGGTGCTGCGTTCGATCGGGGCATTCAGCGCAGCCGAGAGTGCCAAGCCGAGCACGCGGCGGGTGTCGGCGGGGTCGATGATGCCGTCATCCCAAAGACGCGCCGTGGCATACCACGGGCTGCCTTGGGCCTCGTACTGCGCGCGGATCGGTGCCTTGAAAGCCTCTTCCTCGTCGGTGCTCCAGGACTTACCCGTGGCCTCGAGGCCGTCGCGCTTCAC
>BBPD01000425.1_pt1 | contig 11268 bp, 10 predicted proteins | sample 1344911 | NCBI WGS metagenome assembly BBPD01 (sample SAMD00019088, study PRJDB2971) | groundwater metagenome | biome: freshwater biome; feature: mineral spring; material: ground water | place: USA: CA, Sonoma | collected 2011-09 | depth surface m
TTCCAAACCACCTCCGGCGGGTTGTTGGCGAGGAAGGTGTCAAGCTTTGCGGCGTCCTGCACCGCGCGCTCGATGCCGCGCTTGGCCTCCCGCACGTCCTGGCCCGGCAGCAGCCCGATGCGGCAATCCACCTCGCACCAGGAGGGCGTGGAGGAGGGCCAGTCGCCGCCTCGGATCACGCCGGGGTTGAACTTGATCGGGTTCTCCACCTCCCGGTACCAGCCGTGCCCGCGCGCCGCCTCGTTCGCCCGCGCCGTGTGCTCGTAGAGCGCCTGGATGATCGCATACGCGCCCATGATGGCGTTGGTGCCGGTCTGCGCGACGGCGACGTGCACCGGCACGCCGCGCACGCGCAGGCGGAACCAGAGCGTGCCGGTGTGCGCGCGCGTGATGCGGCCCGCCGTGGGCTCGGGGATCAGGACGGCGTCGGCGCGGTAGCCGCGGGTGAGCGTGGCGAGCGCGCCGTTGCCGGTGCTCTCCTCCTCCGTGACGGTCTGGAGGTACACGTCGCCGCCCGGCGCGTAGCCCGCGGCGCGGATCGCCTCCATCGCGAAGCACATGGCGGAGACGCCGGCCTTCATGTCGTGCGCGCCGCGGCCCCACAGCCACCCATCCCGCACCTGGCCGCTGTAGGGCGGCACGCTCCACATCTCGGACGGCCCCTCGGGCACGACGTCGATGTGGCCCTGCAGGATCAGCGAGCGCCCGTGCGCGTCGCCGCAGCGCCGCGTGGCGACGACCTGGACGGACTGCGCCGGGTCCGCGTCCACCATGGGCGAGTGATTGGGGTGGTTCTGCGCGCCGGCCTCGGCGATGGAGAAGCGGTCCACCGTGTAGCCGCGGACGGCGAACCAGCGCGCGAGGTGGTCCTGGATCGGCCCTTCGCGGCCGCGGAGCGACTGGTGACGAACCAGATCCGCGAGGAACCGGGTCTGTTCCTCGAAGGCGGCATCCACCGCGTCGCGAAGCTTGGCAAGAAGGTCTTGGTCCGGCATGCCCGCATCCTGACCAAGCGCCGACGCCGGGGCAACCGCGGGGTTGGCCTTGGCGAGCGCCGGGCCGCGCAGCCCCCTGCCCGGCGCTCTCGACGAGGATCGCCGGCCGGGCGAACCCGCGCCTCCGGGCGGGCGCCCTCCGCCGCGATCCGCCCTACGCGGGCGAGGCGAGCAGCGCGTTGGTGTACCACAGCGGGCTCGGGTCGTAGCGCACGCGGTTGCGCTGCCCGGCCCAGTTGTTGCGCAGGTAGTGAACGGGGATGACGCCGAGGTCCTCCGTCGCCGCGCGCATCGCCTGGGCGGTGAGCGCGTTGCGCCGCTCTTCGTCCATTGTCCGCAGCGCCTCCGCGAGCGGCGCGTCCACCGCGGGGTTGCTGTAGCGCTGGCGGTTGAACGGGCCGGTGCCGGCCTGCGCGTCGTGCGTCATCAAGACCTGCCGCAGCATGTTGGCCGCGGTGCTGGTGGTGAAGGTCGTCATGAACAGGCCGAACTCGCGCTGCGTCGCGCGGGAGAAGAAGTTGGCCGGCGGCAGCACCTCGACCCGCGTCTCCATGCCCGCGCGGGTGAAGCCCTGGGCGATGGCCTGAAGGATGTCGGAATCGGCGGGGAAGAAGCCGTTGGGACCGTGCAGCGCGAGGCGGAAGCCGTCCGCGAAGCCGGCCTCGCGCAGCAGCGCGCGGGCGCGGTCGAGGTCCTGCGGGATCGGCGGCAGGCCGCGCAGCCGGTCCGGCAGGGGGGGCGCCGCGAACTGCTCCGCCGCGCGCCCCTGCCCCGCGAGCAGCCGCGAGACGATCGCCTCGCGCGGGATGGCAAGGCTCATCGCCTGGCGCACGCGCTGGTCGCGCAGGGGGTTGCGCGCAAGGGGGTTGCCCTGCCGGTCGGTGACGAAGGGCGCCTGCTCGCGAACCGCGTCGGGAAAGAGGTAGCTTGTCGTGGTGCTGTCGATGCTGAAAAGCGCGAGGCGCTGGTCCTGGCCCAGCCGCGCCACGTCCTGCACCGGCACCTGGTCGATCAGGTCCACGTCGCCCGCCATCAGCGCCGCGACGCGCGCGCCGTTGTTGGTGAGGAAGCGCACCACCACCCGCTCCCAGGGCTGGGCCGCGCCCCAGAAATCCGGGTTGCGCGCCAATTCCAAGCGCTCGCCCTGGGCGTAGGACACGAAGCGGTAGGCGCCGGTGCCGACCATCGCGCGGCCCTGGTTGAAATCGGCGAGCGCCGAGGTCGCGTGGAGGCGGCGCGAGAGCATCATCACGCCGGTGATGTCACGGTCGAAGAAGGGCGTCGGCTCGCGGGTGTGGAAGCGCACCGTCCGCGCGTCCACCACCTCCACGTCGCGCACGGAGCGCACCGCGGGCGTGAAGGGGCCGGGCGAGTTCGGCACCTGCGGCACGCGGGCGATGGTGAACGCGATGTCCTCGGCCTCGAAGGGGGTGCCGTCGTGGAAGCGCACGCCCTCGCGCAGCCGGAACTCCCACACCTGGTCGGACAGGAGCCGCCAGGACTCGGCGAGGACGGGGACGATGCGGCTCTGGTTGTCGAGGTCTATCAGCGGGTTGAAGACCTGCCGCAGCAGGGCGTTGTTGTTGTTCGTCGAGTGGAAATGCGGGTCGAGGCCGGTGGGCACGCCCGCCATGCCGATGGTGAGCGTCCGCGGGGCCTGCGCCCGGGCCGCGGCCGGGGCGACGACGAGGGCGGGGGCGGCGAGCAGCAGGTCGCGGCGCAGCATGGCGGGGGGTTCTCCGACGGGTCTGGTGACGGGTAGGTCGTGCCGACCCCGCCCCCTCGTCAAGCCTGCGCCGCGCGACCCGCCGCCGTCACCCCACCGGGCGGCGGAAGAACAGCATCGGGATGCCGACCCCGGCGACCAGCGCGCCGAGCAGCATCCACTTCACCAGAGGCATCCACTCGGGCGCGCCGAAATTCTCCAGGAACATAATGAAGATCACTGTCGAGCCGACGATGCCGAGGCCGAGAAAGCGGCCGGCGACGCTGACCTCGGTGCGCTTGGCGGGGGACACGGTGCTGCTCACGTTCGACGCTCCTGGGATGGCAACAGGGTAGTTTCTCCGCCGAAAGCCGCAAGCAAAACCTCCGTCACTCCCACTCGATCGTCCCCGGCGGTTTGCTGGTGATGTCGTAGGTCACGCGGTTTACCCCCCGCACCTCGTTCACGATGCGGTTCGCCACGCGCCCGAGGAAGCCCATGTCGAAGGGGTAGAACTCCGCCGTCATGCCGTCCGTGCTCGTCACCGCCCGCAGCGCGCAGGCCTGGTCGTAGGTGCGGCCGTCGCCCATCACGCCCACGGTGCGAACCGGCAGCAGCACGGCGAAGGCCTGCCAGATGGCGTCGTAGAGGCCGGCCGCCCGGATCTCCTCCAGGAAGACGGCGTCCACGCGGCGCAGCAGGTCCGCCTTCTCGCGCGTCACCTCGCCGGGGATGCGGATGGCCAGGCCCGGCCCCGGGAAGGGGTGGCGGCCCACGAGTTCCTCGGGGAGGCCGAGCTCGCGGCCCAGCGCGCGCACCTCGTCCTTGAACAGCTCGCGCAGCGGCTCGACGAGGCGCATCCGCATCCCCTCCGGCAGCCCGCCCACGTTGTGGTGGCTCTTGATCGTGACCGAGGGTCCGCCGGTGGCGGAGACGCTCTCGATCACGTCGGGGTAGAGCGTGCCTTGCGCCAGGAAGTCCGCGCCGCCCAGCTTGTTCTGCTCCTCCTCGAACACCTCCACGAACAGGCGGCCGATGGTCTTGCGCTTCGCCTCCGGGTCGGTGACGCCGGAAAGCTGGCCGAGAAACAGGTCGGACGCGTCGCGTTGGACAAGGCGGATGTTGAAGCGGTCGCGGAAGGTCTTCACCACCTGCTCGCTCTCGCCCGCGCGCATCAGGCCGTGGTCCACGTAGATGCAGGTGAGCTGTTCGCCCACCGCCTCGTGCAGCAGCACGGCGGCGACGGAGCTGTCCACGCCGCCCGACAGCCCGCACACCACGCGGCCCGGGCCGACCTGGGCGCGGATGCGCGCGACGGCCTCCCCGCGGAAGGCGCGCATGGTCCAGTCGCCGCGGCAGCCGCAGATCGCGTGGCTGAAGTTCCGCAGCAGCTGCGCGCCGTGCGGCGTGTGCACGACCTCCGGGTGGAACTGCACGCCGTAGAGGCGGCGGGACTCGTCGGCGGTGATGGCGAAGGGCGCGCCCTCGCTCGTCGCCACGGTGCGAAACCCGGGCGGGAGGCGCGCGACGCGGTCGCCGTGGCTCATCCACACCTGCTCGCGCGCCCCGCGGCTCCACACGCCCTGGGTGAGCGCGCTGTCCTCCAGCACCTCGACGAAGGCGCGGCCGAACTCGCGGTGGTCGTGGCCTTCCACCGCGCCGCCGAGCTCGGCGCACATGGCCTGCTGGCCGTAGCAGATGCCGAGCACGGGCAGGCCGAGGCCGAGCACGCCCCCCGGGACGCGCGGGCTCCCCTCCTCGTGGACGGAGGACGGGCCGCCGGAGAGCACGATGCCGCGGGGGGCGAAGGCGCGCACGCGCTCCAGGGGGGCGGCGTTGTGCGGCCACACCTCGCAATACACCCCGCTCTCGCGCAGGCGGCGGGCGATGAGCTGGGTGACCTGGCTGCCGAAGTCGAGGACGAGGATGCGGTCGTGTTGCATGCGCGGATTGAGCACGGGCGGGGGCGCGCCGCAACGCGCCGCGGCGGCCGGTCACGGACCGGCCGGGAAGGCCGACGGCCGAGGGTTAGCAGGTTGCGGCAATTCTCCGTCGGGCGCGCAACGAAGGGCGCGAGAGGATCGTGCGGTGTCGTCGCTTGAATTTTTCTGGCGTGCCGACGGCGATTACAGTTCCAATGTTGCGCTCGCCGCTGCCGAAAATCGAATTTCCGCAGCCTGTTGGGCCGGCGCTTTCGGAGCCCCGAAAGGCGCCCGGCGCCGCGGATGCGGGTCGCGTCGGCCGGCCCGGCGCCGTGCGGACGGCACGCCGGCGGTGCGACGCGGCGGGGGCGGAAAAGCGCCGCGGAACCGGCGCGCTGGTCCTCTCGACCCGTCCCTCAGACGTGGAAGCTTTCGCCGCAGCCGCAGCGGCCCTTCTCGTTCGGATTGACGAAGGTGAAGCCCGCGCTCATCGCCTTAACCTCGTAGTCCATGAGCGTGCCGATCAGGTGCAGCGTCGCCTTGCGGTCCACCAGGATGGTCACGCCGTTGCTCGACACGCGCTCGTCCGCCGGGCCGGCCGCGTCCACGAAGGACAGGTCGTAGGCCATGCCGGAGCAGCCCTTCGTCTTCACGCCGATGCGCAGCAGCTTGCCCGCCTCGGCGCGGGCGTAGAGCGCGCGCAGCCGGTCGGCGGCGGCGTCGCTGATCGCCATGAGCGGCGGAAGCTCGCGTTTGGGGCGGGCGGGCGTGGCGGTGGTGGTGCTCATCGTCGCCTCCGGCGTCAGTACATGTTGAGAGCGAGGCGCGCGTCCTCGCTCATTCGGCTCTGGTCCCAGGGCGGATCCCACACGACCTCGACGCGGCAGTCGGTCACGCCGGGGACGGCGCGCACCGCCTCCTCCACCATCGCCGGCAACTCCTGCGCGGAGGGGCAGGAGGGGGTGGTGAGCGTCATCTCCACCTTCACCCCACCGTCGTCGCCGAGCTCGACCGCGTAGATCAGGCCGAGCTCGTAGATGTCCACGGGGATCTCCGGGTCGAACACGGTCTTGGTCGCGTCGATCACCTGCGCCTCGGAGACGCGCGGCCGCTCTTCGCCATCCGGCGTCCAGGCGGAATGCGTCGCGGGGGCCTCACTCACTGCTTGCCTCCTCCCCGCCGTCGAGCGCGGCGTTGAGCGTGTGCCAGGCGAGCGTCGCGCACTTCACCCGGCTCGGGAATTCGTGGACGCCGGCGAGCGGCTGCAGCCGCTCCATCTCGTCGGCGAGCGAGGCACCACATTCCGGGCATGCGCCCGTCATCGCCATCGCGCGGAAGCTTTCCGAGAGGGCGCGCGCCTCGGCGCGGCTCTTGCCGCGCACGGTCTCCGTCATCAGCGAGGCGGAGGCCATGCTGATGGCGCAGCCCCGGCCCTGGAAGGCGGCGTCGGCGATGGCGTTGCCGTCGGTGCGCATCCACAGCTCCATCCGGTCGCCGCAGAGCGGGTTGTCGCCGCGCGCCGTCAGGTCCGCGTCGTCAAGCCGGCGGAAGTTCCGCGGGCGGCGGCCGTGGTCGAGGATCACCTCCTGGTAGAGGTCGCGCAGATCGTCGAACATGGTCAAGCGCGCCCCCCGAAGAACCTGCGCGCCGACACCAGCGCCTCGGCGAGGAAGTCGATTTCCTCGCGCGTGGTGTAGAGGCCGAAGCTCGCGCGCGTCGTGCCGCTCTCCACGCCGAAGCGCGTGTGCAGCGGCTCGGCGCAGTGGCGGCCGGCGCGCACGCAGATGCCGACGCGGTCGAGCAGGGTGGAGAGGTCGTGCGGGTGCGCGGCGTCGAAGGAGAAGGCGAAGACGCCGCCGCGGTCCTGCGCGCGGCCCAGCACCTCGATGCCCTCGATGGCGGGCAGCACGCGCGCCGCGTGCTCGACCAGCGCGCGCTCGTGCGCCTCGACCGCCTCCATCCCGATGGCCTCCACGTAGTCGATGGCGGCGTGCAGCCCGACCGCCTCGATGATGGGCGGCGTGCCCGCCTCGAACCGCGCCGGCGGCGCAGCCCAGGTGGAGCGCTCGAGCGACACGCTCTCGATCATGTCGCCGCCGCCGAGGAAGGGCGGCATCCGCTCGAGCAGCTCGCGCTTGCCGTAGAGCACGCCGATGCCGGTCGGGCCGTAGAGCTTGTGGCCGGTGAAGACGTAGAAATCCGCGTCGAGCGCGGCCACGTCCACGCGCCGATGCACCGCGGCCTGGCTGCCGTCGAACAGCACCCGCGCGCCCGCTTCGTGCGCCATGCGCGCGATGGCGGCGGCCGGCGTGACCGTGCCCAGCACGTTCGACATGTGCGTGACGGCCACGAGGCCCACGTCGCCCTTCGCCAGCTCGTCGCGGAGGTGGTCGAGGTCGAGCTCGCCAGCATCGGTCACGCGCACGACGCGCATGGCGATGCCCAGGCCCCCGTTGGATGTGTCATCCCGCAGCATCTGCCATGGCACCAGGTTGGCGTGGTGCTCCATCTCCGAGACCAGCACGGCCTGCCCCGGCCGCATCACGCCGCGCCCGTAGGAGTGGGCGACGATGTTGATCGCCATGGTGGCGGAGTTCGCGAACACGATCTCCGACGCGTGCTCCGCGCCCAGGAACCGCGCCACCCGCGCCCGCGCCGCCTCATGCGCCTCGGTGGCGCGTTCGCTCAGGCCATACGCGCCGCGATGGACGTTGGCGTACTGCGTCTCCATGCAGCGCGTCATCGCCTCGATGACCTGGCGCGGCTTCTGGGCGGACGCGCCGCTGTCGAGGAAGACGAGCGGGCGCCCGCCGCGAGCGGTCTGCGACAGGATCGGGAAATCGTCGCGCACGCGCGCCACGTCGAAGGCGATATTGGCCAGCCCGTCCATGCTCACGCCGCCTCCCTGTCCCACCATGCCTGCACCGCGCCGCGCAGCACCTCCTGTGCGGCCGCATCGGCGACGCCCGCAACCGCCTCGTGCAGGAACGCCTGCACCAGCATCGCCTTGGCCTGCACGAGCGGGATGCCGCGCGAGCGCAGGAAGAAGAGCTGGTGCTCGTCGAGCGCGCCGATGGTCGCGCCGTGACTGCACTTCACGTCGTCGGCATAGATCTCGAGCTGCGGCTTGGCGGCCATCTCCGCCTCGTCGGACAGCAGCAGCGCCTGGTTCATCTGGTAGCCGTCGGTGCGCTGCGCGGCCTGATGCACGTGTATCTTGCCCTGAAACACCCCGCGCGAGCGGCCCGTCAGCACCGTCTTGTAGGTCTGGCGGGAGGCGCAGTCCGGCGCGGCGTGATCGAGGAACGTCGTCGTGTCCGCGTGCTGCCCGTCCGCCACGAGCTGAGCGCCGTTCATGTGGCACGCGGCCCTGGGCCCCACGAGTGCGGCGTGGATCTCGTTGCGCGCGAGCCTCGCGCCGGCGTTGAGCGTGAAATTGTCGTAGGTGCCGCCCGCTTCCACGCGCGCGAAGACGGTGGCGAGGTGGAAGCCGTCGCGGCCCTCCTGCTGCATCCGCACGTGGGTGAAGGTCGCGCCCGCGCCCACCTCGATCTCGAAGACCGGGTTGTGGAGGTAGCGTGCCGCCTCCGGCCCGCCCGCGCCCTCGATCAGCGTCAGCGTCGCACCCGCGCGGAGCCGCACCAGGTGCCGCGGGTGGAAGGCGATGGCGCGCTCGGCGTGGGTGCACAGCGAGAGCAGCTCCACCGTCCCGCCCGCCTCGCCCGCGGCCACGTCGAGGATCAGCCCGTCCTCGAACAGCATCGTGTTGAGGGCGACGAGCGGCAGCTCCGCGTGCGGCGCGAGGGCGCTGAGACGGCCTTCCAGCGCGCCGATTTCGGCCGCGACGTGGCGGAACGGGCCGCCCACGGGGCCGGGATCGGACAGGCCCGCATCGAAGCGGCCGTCCACGAAGACGGCGCGGCGCGCGGCGTTCGGCGGGGGCAGGGCCGGGCTCTCCTCGACGACGGTCAGCGCCTCGCTGAACCCGGCCTGCGCCACCGGCGCGAGGTCGGTGTAGCGCCACGCCTCGACGCGCCGGCCGGGCAGGCCGCGCGCGCGGAAGCTCTCCGCCGCGGCCTCGCGCAGCGCGGCCAGCCAGGGCAGCCGCGCGCCGGGCAGCCGCCGCTCCCGCAAGCCTTCGAAGCGGGCGAGGAAGCCCTCGCCGCGCATCGGCGCGATGGCGTTCACGCCGCCACCTTTGCGTAGCCCTCGGCCTCCAGCGTGGCAGCCAGCTCCGGCCCGCCGGACGCCACGATGCGCCCGCCCGCCAGCACATGCACCCGGTCCGGCACGATGTGGTCGAGCAGGCGCTGGTAGTGCGTGATGACGAGCGCGGAGGAGCCAGGGCCGCGCAGGCGATTCACGCCGTCGGCCACGAGCTTGAGCGCGTCGATGTCGAGGCCGGAATCCGTCTCGTCGAGGATCGCGAAGCGCGGCCTGAGCAGCGACATCTGCAGCATCTCGTTGCGCTTGCGCTCGCCGCCCGAGAAGCCCTCGTTCACGCCGCGCTTGAGCATCTCGTCGGTCATGCCGAGCTCGCGCATCAGCACGCGCGCCTGCTTGAGGAACTGCATCGCGTCGAGCTCCGCCTCGCCGCGCGCGCGACGGACAGCGTTGAGCGCGGTGCGCAGGAACGTCGCGTTGCCCACGCCCGGCAGCTCCACCGGCGACTGGAAGGCGAGGAACAGCCCGGCCACCGCCCGCTCCTCCGGCGCCATCGCCAGCAGGTCGGCGCCGTCGAAGGTCACCGAGCCTTCGGTGATGTCGTAGCCCTCGCGGCCCGCGAGCACGTAGGAGAGCGTGCTCTTCCCCGAGCCGTTCGGCCCCATGATCGCGTGCACCTCGCCCGTCGGGATCGCGAGGGTGAGGCCCTTCAGGATCTGCTTGCCCTCCACGGCGGCGTGGAGGTTCTCGATGACCAGCATCAGCCGACGCTCCCCTCGAGCGAGATTTGCAGCAGCTTCTGCGCCTCGACCGCGAACTCCATCGGCAGCTCGCGCAGCACCTCGCGGCAGAAGCCGTTCACGATCAGCCCGACCGCGTCCTCCTGGGAGAGGCCGCGGCTGCGGCAGTAGAACAACTGGTCCTCCGCGATGCGCGAGGTTGTCGCCTCGTGCTCCACCTTCGCCGAGACGCAGCGATTCTCGATGTAGGGCACGGTGTGCGCGCCGCACTGGTCGCCGATCAGCAGGCTGTCGCACTGCGTGAAGTTGCGCGCGCCGGCCGCCTTGGGGCTGATCTTCACCAGGCCGCGGTAGGTGTTCTGCCCGCGCCCCGCGCTGATGCCCTTGCTTACGATGGTGGACTTCGTGTTGCGGCCGATGTGCCACATCTTCGTGCCTGTGTCGGCCTGCTGGCGGTTGTTGGTGATGGCCACCGAGTAGAACTCGCCCACCGAGTCGTCGCCGAGCAGGATGCAGGACGGGTATTTCCAGGTGATGGCGCTGCCCGTTTCCACCTGCGTCCAGCTGATCTTGGAGCGCTTGCCGCGGCAGGCGCCGCGCTTGGTGACGAAGTTGTAGATGCCGCCCACGCCGTTGGCGTCGCCCGGGTACCAATTCTGCACGGTCGAGTACTTGATCGTCGCATCGTCCATCGCGACCAGCTCGACCACCGCCGCGTGCAGCTGGTTCTCGTCGCGCATCGGCGCCGTGCAGCCCTCCAGGTAGCTGACGTGGCTGCCGGCGTCGGCGATGATCAGCGTGCGCTCGAACTGGCCCGTGCTCTTCGCGTTGATGCGGAAATACGTGCTCAGCTCCATCGGGCAGCGCACGCCCTTCGGGATGTACACGAACGAACCGTCGGTGAAGACCGCGCTGTTCAGCGCCGCGAAGTAGTTGTCGGCCTGCGGCACCACCGAGCCGAGGTGCTCGCGCACCATTTCGGGGAAGCGTTGCACCGCCTCGCTGATCGCGCAGAAGATGATGCCCTTCGCCTCCAGCGTCGCCTTGAAGGTGGTGGCCACCGACACGCTGTCGAACACCGCGTCCACCGCGATGGGCATGCGCCCCCCCTCCCGGAAGGCGTCCGCCGGCGTGTCGCCCGCGCCCTCGACACCCGCGAGGATCGCCTGCTCGCGCAGCGGAATGCCGAGCTTCGCGTAGGTGCGCAGCAACTCCGGGTCCACCTCGTCGAGCGACTTCGGCCCGGCCTTCGTCACCGGTGCCGCGTAGTAGTAAGCGTCCTGATAGTCGATCTTCGGGTAGGAGACGGCGGGCCACGCCGGCTCCTCCATCTTCTGCCACATCGCGAACGCCTTCAGCCGCCACTCCAGCAGCCACGCAGGCTCGTTTTTCTTCGCGCTGATGAAGCGGACGATGTCCTCGTTCAGCCCCTTGGGGGCGAACTCCATCTCGATGTCCGTCTCGAAACCCCACTTGTAGGTGCTCTCGGTCACGGACTGGACGGTCTCGATGGTCTCGGCAACGGCGGGCATGGGTGCTCCTGGCTATTCGGCCGCGGCGAAGCGGAATTCGGGTTCGGACATGAAAGGTGCCGCGCGGCGCTCGTGCGGCGCGAGATCGGCCACGGTGATCCCGGCAAGCGCCCCGCGGATGGCGGCGTTCACCTTGTCCCACCGGCCGCGGAGCGCGCAGCACCCCTCCGTCTGGCAGGAGCCGTCGCCGCCATCGACGCACGCCGTGAG
>BBPD01001970.1_pt1 | contig 11242 bp, 9 predicted proteins | sample 1344911 | NCBI WGS metagenome assembly BBPD01 (sample SAMD00019088, study PRJDB2971) | groundwater metagenome | biome: freshwater biome; feature: mineral spring; material: ground water | place: USA: CA, Sonoma | collected 2011-09 | depth surface m
CGCCGAACCCGGCAGCACCCAGCGGTGATCGGGCCCGGCCAGCAGGCGCACGATGTGTGGCGCCACCAGCCCGATGAAGCCGATGATGCCGGTGGTGGCGGTGATGGCCCCCACCACCAGCGCGGTGAGCAGCACGCACAGCAGCTTGAGGCGCTCCACCGGCACCCCGAGCATGGTCGCCTGTGCTTCGCCCAGCGCCAGTGCATTGAGCGGGCGCGCCAGCCGCAGCGCCAGCAGTGCGCTCAGGCAGGCGATCAGTGCCACCACCCACACCGCTTCCCAGCGCGCGCCACCCAGGCTGCCCAGCATCCAGAACTGCAGGTTGCGCAACTGCTCGTCGGTGGCCAAGTAGCTCAGCAGCCCGATGCCGGCCCCGGCCAGTGCGTTGATGGCAATGCCGGCCAGCAGCATGATGCCCACGCGGGTGCCGCCTTCGCCGAGCGCGAGCGCGTAGATCAGGGCCGTGACCACCACGCCGCCCAAGAAGGCCATCAGCATCAGCGGCCAGGTGCCCAGCGCCAGCGGCAGCTCGGGCCACCACAGGCTGCCCAGCACGATGGCAAAGGCGGCTGCCAGCGCGGCCCCGCTGCTGACGCCGATCAGCCCCGGGTCCGCCAGCGGGTTGCGAAACAGGCCCTGCATCAGTGCCCCGGCCAGCCCGAGCCCGGCCCCGGCGGCTACGGCCAGCACCAGCCGCGGCAGGCGGATGTTGAAAAACACCAGTTCAGCGGCGCTGCGCTCGCCAGTGGGCCACAGCGCCGCCGCCAGCACGGCCGGCAGCTCACGCAGTGGCAAGCCAAAGGCGCCTTGGCCGCTGGCCCACAGCAGGCTCAGCAGCAGCGCCAGTGTGAGGCCCGCCAGCACGAAGGGGCCGCTCGGGCGCTGGCTGAGCCAGGCAGCGCCGCTGCGTTTCAGGGCCAGCGTGTTCATACCCGCAGCAAGCCCTGGTGCAGTTGTTCCAGCACCTGCGGCAGCCGCGGCCCAAAGCCCAGCAGCGCCAGCGCGTCTTGGTGCAGCAGCGCGGCACCGCTGTGGCGGCGCCGCCAGGCGGGGGTGAGGCTCAACTCGGGGCGCTGCCAAAAGGCGGATTCGCCGCCTATGGCTTGCAGGCTCTGGGTGGTGGTGACGATGGCGTCTGGGGCGGCAGCGGCCATCGATTCGGCCGTCAGGGGCCTAAAGCCGTTGAAACCGCTGATGACGTTGTCGGCCCCGGCCAGCGTCAGCATGGCGTGGGCGGCGGTTTGGCGCCCAGCCACCAGCGGGCTGCCGCCGTGCGCCATAATGAACAGCACCCGTGGCCGTGCGCCCGTGTGGGCTTGGATGCGCGCGCGCACCGTGGCCCAACGCTGGTCGAGCTGGCGCTGCAACTCCAGCGCAGCGGCCTCCCGTCCGGTGGCACGCCCGGCCGCCTGCACCGTGCGGCGCACATCGTCCCATTCGTGGCGGCGCTCGACCAATTCCACCTGCACCCGGGCCGAACGCAGTTGCGTCAGCACCAGCGGCGGGCCGGAGCCGGCCAAGGCCAGCACCACGTCTGGGCGCAGCGCCAGCAGCCCTTCGGCCGAGAGCTGGCGCATGTAGCCGACCTTGGGCGTGGCCTGCGCCGCCGCCGGGTACAGGCTGGTGGTGTCGGTGCCCACCAGGTGCGCCTGGGCCCCCAGCGCAAACACCGCCTCGGTCAGGCTGCCACCGACGGTGATCAGGCGCGCTGGCCGTGTGCCAAGGCTTGCCAGTGCGCCCAGTGGCCAGCCCAAGCCCGAGGCAGCCAAGGCTGCCGCCCCCGCGCCGCCGCCCGCCAGCCAGCCGCGCCGCCGCAACCCGGCCGGTGTGGCAGTTGCCAACGCATTCATGACAGCGATCCTTCTTCCACCCCCGTCAGGTGCTCCAACAGGTGGCGCCACTCGGTCAATTCGGGTTGTCCCGGCTTGCGGGCACCAAAAAACAGCGCCATCAGCTCGCCGTGCTGGTCGAACACTTCCAGCGAAGTGATGGTGCCGTCGCTGCTGGGCTTCTCCACCACCCAGACGGCGCCGATGTGGTCTTCGCGCAAGTGCAAATTGAAGCCCGGGTCGAGCACGTTGAGCCAAAGCTGGCCACGCATCTCCAGCGGCTCGACGCGCTTGATCGGCCCGCTGTGGATTTGGATGCAGCCGCTGCTGCCCACAAAAGCCATGATCGGGGTGTTGTCAAAGGCGGCCTCCATCAGCGTCTGGCGCACCGAGGCGTGGGCGACGCGGCGCGTAAAGCGGCCCTCGACCAGCCGCAAGCCGTGCTGGCGTTCCACCCCATGCTCGCGCAGCAGCGGGAAAAACTGGTGCACATCGCTCATCTCGGACCAAGCTTGGGCAAAGGCGGCGGCATCGACGGTGGGCTCGGCGCCCTTGGGCTCAATTGCAGCCGGCGGCTCAAACACCGGCGCCGCTGCCTGCCTGTCTTGCCACTGCTCCAGCACCGCATTCCAGGCGGCGCGGTCGCTGCTGTCGCGCAGAAAAATCTTGTGCACCGCCACCCCGTAGCGGTCGAAGAACTGCAGGCTGGAGCTGGCCGGTTTGTCGGCGTCGGCATTGAGCTCGGTAACAGCCAGGCCGGCGTGCCACTGCTTGAAGAACAGCCGCAGGTCGATCTCTTTGCCCAGCGCCAGCCCGACCTCGTTGTGCGCCGACAGTTTTTCATAGACCCCGGTTTTTTCATGCACCACGCTGCGGTTGCGCGTCAGCGCCAGCAAGGGGCCGCAGGCTTGCAGCGCTTTGAGCAGTGCCAGCCAGTCGGGGCGCAATGCCACGCTGCGCGTGGGCTGCTCGTGGCGGCCGAGGTGCGCCGCCAGCGCAGCCCCCTCGCTTAGGCCGATGTGTTCGGCGGCGTCGCGGGCGCGCAGGCCCTTGGCGCGGGCGGCTTGGTAGGCTTGGCGGATCGGTTCTGCTTGCATCATGGTGTGGCTCCGGTTAAAAACTGCTGACCAAGGACAGCGAGAGGCTGCGCCCGGGGGAGGTGAAGGCATCAAGCAACGCCGAATTGCCCGGCTGCCCCTGCACATTGCCCCAGTGCCAGTATTTGCGGTCAGTGAGGTTGTTGAGCGCGGCGCTCAGGCGCGTCTGGCGCGTGATTTGCCAACTGCTGTGCAGGTCCAGCGTGGTCCAACTGGGCGTAGCAAATTGCACCGCGCCGCCGGTGAGGGTGTTGTGGATGTCGGCGTGGTCTTTGGCGGCGGTGTGCGTCAGGCGCGCGCCCAGCGTCCACTGCTGCAGGCGGTGCTCCAGCCCCAGCACCAGCCGCTCGGGGTTGACCGAGTTCAGCGGCTGATTGAGCGCCGTGTCACGGCCCTCGGTTTGTCCGTAGCTGGCGCGCAGGGAGGTGGCCGGGCTCAGGGCCCAGCGCCCTTCGAGCTCGAAGCCGTGCAGGCGCACCCGGCCCCGGTTGACCGACTGGAAGGTGAGCGGGTCGGCGACTGTTCCCCTACCGCCCACGGCCACTTGGTCTTCGATGAAGTCGCGGTAGCGCCCTGTGAAGGCGGTGGCCAGCCACTGCAGCGCGCCGTGCTGGCCGCGCGCACCGAGTTCAACGGTTTGGCTGCGCTCGGGCCGCAGGTTCGGGTTCGGGATGGTGCGGTAGGGTGCCACCCCGACCAGGTTTTCAAAGAAGTTGTTGAGTTGCAGCGGGCTGGGGGCGCGGAAACCCGCCGCCACGTTGCCAAAGATCTGCCAATGCGGCTGCGGCCGGAAGATGATTCCCAGCTTGGGCGAGAGCGCATCGCCCGAGAGGTCGGCCAGCGCGCGCCGGAAGAGGGGGTTTTCTTGGGCGTCGATGTCGAAGCGGTCGTAGCGCAGCGCTGGGATAAGGCTCCAGCGTTCGCTGATGAATTCGCTTTGTACAAACAGCGCCGCGGTGGTTTCGCGCGTGGTCGGGAAGCGCTGCAGGGGGAAGGTGTCGCCGGCCGGAGGGGCCACGCCGGTGGTTAGGTTTTCCATCTCGGTGCGTGTCAGCTCGGTGCCATAGACCAGTTTGTGGGCCCAGCCGTGGCCCAGGTCGCGGTTGCGCTCGGCCTGCAACGAGAGCTGCAAAATGTCTTCCCAGTAAGTGACGCCGCGCACGCGGAAGGTCGCGCGGTTGACAGCGGTGGGGGTGCGTTGTTCGGTGGCCACTTCGCGCTTTTCGGACTGCTGCACGCCCACGCTGGCGCGCAGCTGGTCGGCCCACGCCGAGCGCAGCGGGAACTGGCCGTCCCAGCTCAGGCGGGTGCGGCTCGAATCCATTTCGCCTTGCAGGTCGCGGGTGGCTCCGGGGGTGGCTGGGTTCACGCCGCGCGCGCTCAGGGCATCGACGTCGGTGGATTTGTCTATGTGCTCGGCGGTTAAGGTGTGGCGCTGCCCGCCGCCGGGCGTGAACACCAGCTTGCCCAGCAGCGAATGGTTGCGGTCGCGCTGCGGGTTGGGGGCGGTGCGGGTGCTGTTGGCAGCCTCGTTCGCGCCCTGGTTGTCGAGCGCGCCGGCGCGCCCGGTCTGCACACTGCCCAGCCACTGCCACTGTGGGCTGGCCACTCCGGCCAGCGTCAGGCCCACGCCTTGGCTATCGTCCTCGGTGTCGGCGCGCAGGCTCAGGCGGCCGCCGAATGATTGGCCGGGTTGCAGCAGTTGCTCGGGCTGCAGGGTGAACATCGCCACCATGCCGCCTATGCCGTCGGAGCCATACAGGGCCGAGGTGGCGCCGCGCACCACTTCCACGCGCGAAATCAGCCCCAGGTCGTAGTAATCGCGGCCAAAGGCGGCCGAACCCAGCACGCCGCCGACCAGCTCGCGCGGCACGCGCATGCCATCGATGGTGAGCAAGACCCGGTTACCCTGCATGCCACGGATGTTGAAACCGGCGTTGCCATCGCGTCCGGTGGCACCCAGCACGGCGCCGAAGCGCTGCGGGGCCCGGCGCACCTCCACGTTGGGCAAGTCGCGCACCAGTTCGCGGATGTCTTGCGCCTGCGTAGCGTCTAGCGCCGCGCCTTCGATCACGTCGATGCGCTGCGGCACATCCCCCACTTCGCGCTCGGCACGGGCACCAGTGACCACCACCGCATCGAGGGCGGTGGCACTGGTGGGTGGCGGGTTGGCGGAGGCCGTTGCGGCGCCCGTTTGGGCTTGGGCCCACAGCGGGGCGCCGGCGAGCAGGCAGGCCAGCGCCACCGGCTGCAACAAAAGGGACGAAGGGGCGGGTGGGCGGCCGGCGGCAGGGGCGCGGGTTGGGTTTCGGGCTTGGCGTTTCACGAGGCGGTTCCAGTTGGGAGGTCAAAAAACTGGCTGGCTCGAGACACCGCATGGCGGGGGTCGCTGGCTGGCTGGGGGGTGACTTGGGTGCTGGTCTGTGGGCAGTTGCTGGGCTGGCGTGGGACGCTTGGCTGGTGGAGCCTAGGACGGCAGGCTTTACTTGGTCAAAATCAGTTTGTTTTGCGCCGTCAGGCTCAGGCGGTAAACCTGTCCGGCGTGTTCGATCAGAACCTCGCGCGCGCCGGCGCTCAACTGTGCAAAGGACAGGCGGCGCACGGGTGCGGCGTTGTGGCGAAGCGCCGCTGGGCTGGCAAGAGAAGGGCAGGGAGCGGAGTGCATGACTTGATTATAAGCACAAATGCGAACGATTCGCAAGTGCATTGAGTGAAAATCAGATACAAGCAAACCCTATGATCCCCCGCAGGCACCAAGTCGGTGCTGGGCCGGCACTCTGCCGACCCCCCGCCGCGACCCGCGGTGAGTACCCGGTCGGTGGCATCCCCGCTCAGACCACCTGCCCGAGTTGGAAGATCGGCAGGTACATCGAGACCACGATGCCGCCGATGATCACCCCCAGCACCACGATGATGATGGGCTCCATCAGGCTCGAGAGGCCGGCCACCATGTCATCGACTTCCTGCTCATAAAAGTCGGCCGCCTTGCCCAGCATGTGGTCGAGTGCGCCCGATTCTTCGCCAATGGCGGTCATCTGCAGCACCATGGAGGGGAAGATGCGGGCATTGTTCATGGCCATGGTCAGGCTGGTGCCAGTGGAGATTTCGCGCTGGATTTGCGTGGTAGCGTCGGCATACAGGCTGTTGCCCGAAGCCCCGCCGACGGAATCGAGCGCCTCCACCAGCGGCACCCCGGCGGCGAACATGGTGGACAGGGTGCGGGTCCAGCGCGCCACGGTGGACTTTTCTACCAGCGTGCCAAAAACCGGCATTTTCAGCAGCAGCCGGTCCATCACCCGCTGCACTTTGACGTTGCGCTTCCAGGCTTGCATGAAAAAGTAACCCCCGCCGCCCAGAGCGCCAAAAACAATCCACCAGTAAGCCACGAAAAAATCGCTGATGGCGATCACCAGCATGGTCGGTGCCGGCAGATCAGCGCCAAAGGATGAGAACACCTCCTCGAAGGCCGGGATGACAAAGATCATGATCACCACCACCACGATGAAGGCGACCACGACCACCGCCGTAGGGTACATCAGGGCCGACTTGACCTTGCTCTTGATGGCCTCGGTTTTTTCCATGTAGCTGGCCAGCCGGTCCAGCAGATCTTCCAGAATGCCGGCCGCCTCGCCCGCTTCCACCAAGTTGCAGTAGAGCGCGTTGAAGTACATCGGATGCTTGCGAAAGGCGGCGCTGAGCGAGGTGCCGGTTTCCACATCGGTGCGAATCTGGTTGAGCAGCTTGTTCACACTCGGGTTGGGGTTGCCGCGCCCGACGATGTCAAAGGATTGCAGCAGCGGCACGCCGGCTTTCATCATGGTGGCCAGTTGGCGCGTAAAAATGGCGATGTCTTTGGGTTTTATGCGCTTGGTCGAGGCGGTGCGGCGTTTTTTAACCTTTTGCACCAGCACGCCCTGGCGGCGCAGCGTGGCTTGCACCTGGTTTTCACCGGCGGCGCGCACCTCACCCCGCACGGGTTTGCCATTGCGGTCTTTGCCCTCCCACTCAAATACAAATTCTTTGATGCCCTTGGTGGTCGCCGTTGCCATGATGCCCTCTTGAAGTCTGGTGCAGGTGCGCGTCTGCGCATTCAATCGTTGGTGCAGCCCAACACTTCCTCGAGGGAAGTAAGGCCCAGTTTAACCTTGCGCAGCCCCGATTCGCGCAAAGTGCGAATGCCTTCGCGGCGCGCTTGGGCTTGAATCTCGAGCGCACTACCGCCGCGCAGAATAATGTGCTGCATGGCTTCGCTGATCGGCATCACCTGATAAATGCCAAGCCGCCCCTTGTAGCCATTGTGGCAGGCCGGGCAGCCCACGGGACGGTAGGGTTTCCAACTGCCGTCGAGCTCTTCGGGCTTGAAGCCGGCCTCCAGCAACGCCAGTTCGGGCAAATCTTCGTGCGGTTGCTTGCATTGTTTGCACAGTCGCCGCGCCAGCCGCTGCGCCGTGACCAAGTTCACGCTGGAGGCGATGTTGAACGGCAGCACACCCATATTGATCAGGCGCGTCAGGGTGCCGGGGGCGTCGTTGGTGTGCAAGGTCGAGAGCACCAAGTGGCCGGTCTGGGCCGCCTTGATGGCGATGTCGGCGGTTTCGAGGTCGCGGATTTCTCCGACCATGATGATGTCGGGGTCTTGGCGCAAAAACGACTTGAGCGCCGCCGCGAATGTGAGGCCCGCCTTCTCGTTGACGTTGACCTGATTCACCCCGGGCAGGTTGATCTCCGAGGGGTCTTCGGCGGTCGAGATGTTGACTCCGGGCTGATTCAGGATGTTGAGGCAGGTGTAGAGCGACACCGTTTTGCCCGATCCGGTGGGGCCGGTCACCAGCACCATGCCGTAGGGGCGGCTGATGGCCTCCAGCAGCAGGGCCTTTTCGTCAGCTTCGTAGCCCAGCGCGTCGATGCCCATTTGGGCGCTGCTCGGGTCCAGAATGCGGATGACGATCTTTTCGCCAAACAGCGTGGGCAGGGTGCTGACGCGAAAATCGATCGATTTATCGGGCCCGACCTTGAGTTTCATGCGCCCGTCTTGCGGCACGCGTTTTTCTGCGATATCGAGTTTTGAGATGACTTTGATGCGCGAAGCCAGCTTTTCTTTTAGGGCCACCGGTGGGGAGGCGATTTCGCGCAGCTCACCGTCGATGCGAAAGCGCACCCGGTAAAAGTGCTCATAGGGCTCGAAATGCAGGTCGGATGCCCGCATCGTGTAGGCATCGAGCAGCATTTTGTGCAAAAAACGCACCACCGGCGCGTCTTCGACCTCGGCCGAGACTTTCTCGCTGCTCTCGGCGGTAGCCAATTCAATCGCGCCGTCGTCGAATTCAAAATCGCCGCCCACGATGTGTTCGATCGCTTCGCTGGCGCTGGCGCTGGTGCTGTCGATCAATTTGCCCAGTTTGTCGAGTTCGGCGATCACCCAGTCCACCGAAAGCTGGGTGGTGAACTTGATTTTTTCAGCCACTTCGGTGTGGGTGGGGTCGGCCGTGGCCACTGAGATGCGGTTGCCACGGCGGCTCAACACCACAATGCGGTATTGCTTGGCAAACTTGGGGTCGAGCACGCCTTTGGGCAGACGCTGCACGTCGATGGCGTCGAGGTCGATCAGCGGCACGGCAAAGGTGCTCGACATGGTGTGCGCCAAATCGCTGGCGCTCAAGGCGCCGCTGCCCACCAGTTCGGCAATGAAGCTGCTTTTGTGGGCCTGGGCCTTGGCGTACAGACCTTCGGCGCTTTGCTGGGTCAGGGTGCCGGCGGCCACCAAGGCGCGCGCCAGCCCTGGCAAGGCCATAGAGGAGACGGGGGCTTCGGTGTCGATCATCGGTGGAGGCTGTCGCTGCGGGCGGGTGTCAATGAAAGGGGCGCGGCCGGAGTGCGCCAGGGTCTCGTAGTTGAGGGAAGTTCGTGTATATTCGCGCCTGCTTTCGCCTCGATGCACTCATTTCGACGCATTTTGGCACTGATTTAGGAGCTGACATGGATTTGCGCAAACTCAAGACCCTGATCGACCTCGTTTCCGAGTCGAATGTATCCGAACTCGAGATCACCGAGGCCGAGGGCAAGGTGCGCATCGTCAAGAGCCCGCCCGTCGCACCCCAGCCGGTTCCGGCACCCGTTGCCACGGCTGCGCTGGCCCCAGCGGTCATCCCGGTGGCGCCCGCCGCGCCCAGCAGCAGCGCCGAGATGCCGGCGCAGCCTGTCCCGGCTGCGCCCCAGGGCGTGGTGCTGAAATCGCCCATGGTCGGCACGTTTTACCGGGCCGCCAGCCCAGGGGCCAAGCCCTTTGTCGAAATCGGGCAGGTGGTCAAGGTGGGCGAAGCGGTGTGCATCGTGGAGGCCATGAAAATCCTCAATGAGATCGAAGCCGAGCATGCCGGCACGGTGACCCAGATTTTGGCCGAAAACGGTCAGGCCGTCGAATACGGGCAGCCCTTGTTCGTGCTCGAGTGAGGGCCAAGCCGTTATGTTCAAAAAAATCCTGGTCGCCAACCGTGGCGAAATCGCCCTGCGCATCCAGCGCGCCTGCCGCGAACTGGGCGTCAAGGCGGTGATGGTCTATTCCGAGGCCGACCGCGACGCCAAATACGTCAAGCTGGCCGACGAAGCGGTGTGCATCGGCCCGCCGCCTTCGGCTTTGAGCTACCTGAACATGCCCGCCATCATTTCGGCGGCCGAAGTCACCGACGCCGAGGCCATCCATCCCGGCTACGGTTTCTTGAGCGAAAACGCCGACTTTGCCGAGCGGGTGGAAAAAAGCGGCTTCGTCTTCATCGGCCCCACGCCGGAGGCGATCCGCACCATGGGCGACAAGGTGGCCGCCAAGCAGGCCATGATCCGCGCCGGTGTGCCTTGCGTGCCGGGCTCCGAAGGCGCGCTGCCCGACGATGCGGCCGAGGTCAAGCGCATTGCGCGCGCCATCGGCTACCCGGTCATCGTCAAGGCAGCGGGCGGCGGCGGCGGGCGCGGCATGCGCGTGGTGCACACCGAAGCGGCGCTGCTGCACGCCGTTCAGACCACCAAGGCCGAAGCCGGGGCCGCCTTTGGCAACCCCGAGGTCTATCTGGAGAAATTCCTGCAAAACCCGCGCCACATCGAAATCCAGGTGCTGGCCGACAACTACCGCAACGCGGTCTATCTGCACGAGCGCGACTGCTCCATGCAGCGGCGGCACCAAAAGGTGATCGAAGAAGCCCCAGCACCCGGCATCGCGCGGCGCCTGATCGAGCGCATCGGCGACCGCTGCGCGGCGGCGTGCAAGAAAATCGGCTACCGCGGCGCCGGCACCTTCGAGTTTTTGTACGAGAACGGCGAGTTCTACTTCATCGAGATGAATACCCGGGTGCAAGTCGAGCACCCCGTCACCGAGGCCGTGACCGGCATCGACATCGTGCGCCAGCAGATCGCCATTGCAGCGGGCGAGAAACTGCCCTTCACGCAGCGCCAGATCGAGCTGCGCGGGCACGCCATCGAGTGCCGCATCAACGCCGAAGACCCCTACAAGTTCACCCCCTCGCCCGGGCGCATCAGCGCCTGGCACGCGCCCGGTGGGCCTGGGGTGCGGGTCGATTCGCACATCTACACCCATTACATGGTGCCGCCCAACTACGATTCGATGATCGGCAAGATCATTGCGCACGGCGACACGCGCGAGCAGGCGCTGGCGCGCATGCGCTCGGCCCTCTCCGAGACCGTGATCGAGGGCATCAAGACCAACATCGCCTTGCACCGCGAGATCATGGTGGACGCCAATTTCGAGGCCGGCGGCACCAACATCCACTACCTCGAAGCCTGGTTGGCACAGCGTGAGCGCTAAAAAACGTGCCCCCACGCTCGCTGCGCTCGCTGCCCCCCGAGGGGGCGCATCAGCGGCTTCGGGCGGCCGTGCGCCGCTGATGGAGCCAGCCCACACGCTCGCTGCGCCCACGCTGTTCGAGCTGTTGTTGCAGGCCCCCGAGGCGCAGGTCGAGGCGCTGAGCGAGGCGCTGGATGCGCTGGATGCGCTCAGCGTCTCGGTCACCGACGCCGACGCCCAGACCCCGGTCGAGCAGGCGCTGTTTGGCGAGCCGGGTCTGCCGGCGCCCAAGGCCGGCTGGCAGCGCTCGCTGGTGCAGGCGCTGTTTGCCAGCGAAGCGGCGGCTTGCGAAGCGCAGCAGTTGCTGCGGGCGCAAGATTTTTTCGAGGGTTGCGAGGTGTGTGCGCTGCGCCCAGTGGCTGATACCGACTGGGTGCGTCTGACGCAAACCCAATTCGAGCCGGTGCCCATCACGCCCAGCTTCTGGATCGTGCCCAGTTGGCACGAGGTGCCCGCGGCCGCGC
>BBPD01000247.1_pt4 | contig 11218 bp, 9 predicted proteins | sample 1344911 | NCBI WGS metagenome assembly BBPD01 (sample SAMD00019088, study PRJDB2971) | groundwater metagenome | biome: freshwater biome; feature: mineral spring; material: ground water | place: USA: CA, Sonoma | collected 2011-09 | depth surface m
CCGGAGGTGGCCGCCTGCACCAGTGCCAGCCGGTGCTCTTCCCGCTTCAAAATTGGCAAGCAATACAAATGAGGCCGAATGCCCCCCTTAAAGAGGCTATTGCGACTAAAGATTAGGTGCTGCGGCGTGATTGTTGCCGCAACGTTATCAGTGGCCAGGACAAACTTCACGGCATCTGCAGTGGTGATATGCTCAAGCACAATCCGCAGCCTGGGAAACTGCGCCCTAAGCGGCATCAAATGCTGCTCAATAAAGATCTTTTCACGATCAAAAATATCAATAGCACTATGAGTTACTTCTCCATGCAGTAGCAGCGGTAAATCAACCTGCTGCATCATCGCAAACGTTTCATAACAACGCCGAATATCAGTAACACCCAGACCAGAATTCGTTGTGGCACCGGCAGGATAGTACTTCACCGCTTTGACAAACTGCGACGCCTTAGCGGCAATAATCTCTGCAGGGCTGGTGTTATCGGTCAGGTACAGCGTCATTAGGGGCTCGAACAGTTGGCCCACCGGAATGGCGGCAATAATCTGCTCGCGATAGGCCGCCGCTTCAGCAACTGTCCGCACGGGTGGCTTCAGATTGGGCATCACGATAGCGCGGGCAAATTGCCGCACGGTGTCGGGCAAAACCGCCTTGAGAGCAGCACCATCACGCAGATGGAGATGCCAATCATCGGGCCGAGTAAGGGTCAGAGTTTGCATCTTTCAACTATAAAGCAGTAGCAGAAATCACAAAAGCAGTAGCAGAAATCACAGCTTTTGATCGGCATAGCAGCGCTACAGTAACGGAGAACGCTTCCAAACCCTGACTCATGCTGCTTGATGCTTACGAACCCGGCCCTTTTTATGATGAGATGTTTGGTGCCAAGCAGCAGCCGCGGCCCCACTACGCCAACCTTGTCCAAAGTCTCAACAGCATCCCGGCCACGGCCATGGAGCGCCGCCAAAACCAAGCTAATGCCGCCTTCCGCACGCGCGGTGTGACCTTTGCGGTCTACGGCAGTCAGGAAGGGTCTGAAAAGATTTTCCCTTTTGATCTGATTCCCCGCATTATTCCGGCCCATGAGTGGGAAATGCTGGAGCGGGGGCTGAAGCAGCGCCTGCAAGCCTTGAATCTGTTTGTGGCTGATATTTACGGCGATCAGAAGATTTTGGCGGATGGCATTGTTCCCAGCGAACTGATTTTCAGCTCGGCCCAGTATCGGCCCCAGTTCAGGGGGGTAAAGGTACCAGGAAATGTTTATGTGCATATTTGCGGCACTGATTTGATTCGCGATCGCGACGGCACCTATCGCGTCCTCGAAGATAACCTGCGGGTGCCCTCGGGCGTCTCCTATGTGCTCGAAAATCGCCGTGTCATGAAGCAAGTCTTCGGCAGCATCTTTACACAGCACCGTGTCCGCGGCGTCATGGACTATCCCGCCCAACTGCTGCAAATGCTACGGCATCTGGCCCCTGACCCCAACCCCAATGCCGTCCTGCTTACTCCCGGTGTTTATAACTCAGCCTACTTTGAGCATGCTTTTCTGGCGCTGCAGATGGGTATTGAGTTGGTTGAGGGGCGTGATCTGGTCGTCGAAAACGAGCGTGTTTATGCCAAAACTGTGGGCGGACTCCAGCCCGTGCATGCCATCTACCGCCGTATTGATGATGATTTTCTTGATCCCGAAGTCTTCCGTGCCGATTCCGCTTTAGGTGTACCTGGGCTCATGCGCGCCTATGCCGCCGGTAATGTGCTGCTTGTTAATGCCATCGGCACCGGGGTGGCCGACGACAAAGTGATTTACAGCTACGTACCCCAGATTATTAAGTACTACCTCGATGCAGAGCCAATCCTCAGCAACGTCGATACCTACCTCGCCAGCGACCCCGCGCAGTGCAACCACATCCTCAATAACCTTGAGCACCTCGTCGTCAAAGAATGCGATAACGCCGGTGGCTACGGCATGCTCATTGGGCCATGCTCCACGGCTACCGAACGCGCTGACTTTCGTGATCGAATTCTGGCTAACCCGCGCAAATATCTGGCCCAGCCCGTCATTACGTTCTCACGTCACCCCACCTACTACGGCGATGAGCAAGCTTTTTATGGCTGCCATATCGATCTGCGGCCCTACATCCTCAACCGGGGCGATTCGCTCTGGGTTTTGCCCGGTGGCCTCACCCGCGTAGCCCTCCAAAAAGGGTCACTGGTCGTCAACTCCTCCCAGGGCGGTGGCAGCAAAGATACCTGGGTGCTGGAGCGCTAACAGACCGACACCATCCCATCAGGCGACTGCTATAGAGCCCCCCGCCAGTGGTCTAGATTGCCGGTGCCGCCTCAGCCTGCGCTAGAATGCAAATAAATGTATCAAATATAGCTAGACGAGCTAGCGCTCATTTTTGACGGCTGTGATTGATCTAGTTGATTTGCATACTACTGAACCGTCGTTCGCAAAGGATTTACCATGGCATACACTCTGCCCGCTCTTCCCTACGATTACACGGCTCTAGAGCCCCACATTTCCAAGCAAACCCTTGAATTTCACCACGATAAGCACCACGCTGGCTATGTCAGCAAGTACAACGATGCCATCCAAGGCACCGACTACGATAACCAGGCGATCGAAGATGTGATTAAGGCCATTGCTGGCGATGCGAGTAAAGCTGGTTTGTTCAACAATGCCGCCCAAGCCTGGAATCACAGCTTCTATTGGAACTGCATCAAGCCCAATGGTGGCGGCGAACCCACGGGTGCGCTTGCGGCCAAGATTAGCGCCGATTTCGGCAGCTACGATGCCTTCAAGACCGAATTTTTGGCAGCGGGTGGCGCTCAATTTGGCAGTGGCTGGGCTTGGTTGGTGTTAGACAACGGCACCCTCAAGGTGACCAAAACCGGCAATGCAGGCAACCCTCTGACCGAAGGCCAAGTGCCCCTGCTCACCATGGATGTTTGGGAGCACGCTTACTACCTCGACTACCAAAACCGTCGCCCCGACTACGCCAAGACCTTTGTCGAAAGCCTGATCAACTGGGATTTTGTCGCCGAGCAATTTGCGAAGGCAACTGCCTAGCTCCAGTATGAGTCGTCCAGGCAGTATCTAATTGGTAACCCGGAGGGCACTATGCCCTCCTTTTTTGATCTAAACCCGCCTTTTCTGGATCACGTTTTTGAGCCAAGCAGACTGGGGCAATTCTGAGCGGCTGGGGCCATCCCGAAGTCGCATTAGGATAGTAGTACATATGCCCTATCGTTTGGCTACTGCTGTGGATTACCTTGTTGCCACCTATCGCGATCGGATTGCGGCCGAAGGCGCCTATGTCGCTGCCGAAAAAGCCGGCATTCCCCTAGAATCGGTTCGGCTGGTCGGGCGTGGCTACGACGGGTTGGATGATGTGGCCCTCTGGGATAAAGATGTTGCCGCTTGGAAGCAAATTCGGATGTTGCTGCTGTGGTTGTTGCCCTTTGGTTTTGTTGCCGGCACAGCCTTCAACCTCATACGCACATTGCGATGATCTCACCCCTTATTGATCCTGTGATTGGTGGTTTCTTGGGTATGGGCTCAGCGGCAATGGGTGCCTACTTTGTCGGCGGTGGTGTGGGTCTGACCAGCAATCGCCGACCTTCCGTGCGGCAGCGTCTCGAGGAGGGTCAGTATCTACTTGTCATTGAGGGAGCGTGGAGCACGAAAGGTGTGAGTTTGCGCTGTCTTCAGCAAACTCGCCCCCTTGATCTCCAAGAATTTTCACTGACAGCGGCCTAGGTGAGTGTGTGATCCGTTAATACCAGCCAAAGCCCTCGCTAGAATGCACTATAGAGAGCCACGCAGAGAGCCAGGAAACACATGCAGGTTTTAGTCATTGGTGCCACCGGCGAAACGGGCCGACGCGTTGTTGCGACCCTCCAAGCACGGGGGATAACGGTCATTGCGGCGGTGCGTGATCTGGAGCGAGCCAAAGCGATTCTGCCCGCCGATCTGAATTATGTTGTTGTGGATGTCCTGGCACCCGATGCCGTGCCAACACTGACAGCCGCCCTCAAAGGCTGCGATGCCCTCGTTTGTGCTACGGGGGCGCGGCCCAGCCTTAACCCCATTGGCCCGCTCCAAGTTGACTATCTGGGTACCCTAAACCTGATCAAGGCCGCCAAGGCCGCCGCCATTGAGCACTTTATTCTCGTGTCATCGCTCTGCGTATCGCGGTTTTTCCACCCACTCAACCTCTTTTATCTGATCCTTTTTTGGAAGAAGCAAGCTGAGGTGGCGCTCATTAGCAGCGGTTTGGCTTACACCATCGTGCGCCCCGGTGGCTTACGTAACGACAACAAACCCGGGGGCCTGGTTGTTAAAGGTGCTGATAGTTTGTTTGAGGGTAGCATTCCTCGCGATCGGGTGGCCGAAGTCTGTGCGGATGCCTTACTGTTACCCGCCGCCAAAAAACGTATCCTCGAAATTGTGACCGAAGCAACCCAGCCCGAAACCAGTCTGGCCAGTTGGCTTGCTGCTAGCTAAACGTACTTATCGAGACTATCAGGAACATCAATCAGCCCGAAACATCGCCGCCACATCCGCAGCTGGCGTTGGGCTGAGATAATGAAAGCCTAGCGCTACATTTTTGGCAATCATGGCTTTTTTTCTTGCCCCTCGCTTTGGCCGCAAGCTTGCGGTACACATCACCAAAAATTATCTGGATCTACCCGATGTGAATGTGCCGCTCATCCTGGGTGTACACGGACGCAAGGGCGAAGGAAAAACCTTTCAGTGCCGCCTTGCTTACGAGGCCATGGGGCTCGAAGTTGTGCGTGTGTCGTCAGGTGAACTCGAAAGCCCGGATGCCGGCGATCCCGCGCGAATGCTACGGTTACGTTACCGCGAGGCTGCCGAGTTGGTACGGGTACGCGGCAAAATGGCAGTGCTAACCATTGATGATCTCGATGCAGGGGCAGGCCGAGTTGATCGCGGTACGCAATATACCGTTAACACTCAGCTCGTAAACGCAACATTGATGCACATTGCCGATAACCCGACAAATGTTCAGCTACCGGGCAGCTACGACAGCACACCGCTACAACGTATTCCGATTATTGTCACTGGCAACGACTTCGCTACACTCTATGCCCCCCTAGTGCGTGATGGGCGCATGGAAAAATTTTACTGGGAGCCGACTCGCGACGAAAAGCTCGGCATTGTTAAGGGGATCTTTGCCGCTGATAATCTCGCAGACAGTGCGATTACGCAGCTTGTTAACCGCTTTAGCGAGCAATCCGTTGACTTTTTTGGGGCTTTGCGGGCTCGCCTTTACGATGAACAGGTCGCATCATTTATCGAAAAAGTTGGCTACGACCGTCTTTCGGTCAGTGTTGTAAACAGCAAAACACCACCTCAATTCTCTAAGCCTGATTTTAGCTTTGAACATCTGCTTGAGCAGGGGCAGTTTATGGAGCTAGAGCAGAAACGGCTTCAGGAGATGCGTCTTGCTCAACGGTATACCTTTGCCGAAACACCTCAGCACCCCGCAGTACCACCGCTAACGCCAGTGCCGCCGCTAGGGTCAGACCGTATACCTGAAGCTACACTCTCCAGATTAGCGCCAGATATTGCGCGGCAGGTAAGTTATCTTGTTGACCAAGGGCACGCCATTGGCATTGAGTATGCCGACCCGCGTCGGTATCGCTCGGGTTCGTGGCAAAGCTGTCAGATGATCACAGCAGCTAATGCTCAGGAGGCGACCGAAGCCCTTGCGCAGTGCTTACAAGAGCACCAAGGCGAGTATGTACGGATGTATGGGGCGAGCAAGAATGGCCGCGTTAACCCGGTCTTGGTGCAACGTCCCTAGCAACCTCAGCATAGGTTATGGCGATGTATGTATTGCACGAATAGAGTCTGGAATTTATTATATCTTGATTTCCTGAAGACAGCATTGTTTGAGCGAAGATCAAACACAGATTGCCTGTTTTCATCGAACTGATAGGCCACCCGTTAAAGTGGCCTTGGACAATCTATAGCTGTCGTTTTAAGCCTGGGTCAGTTCCTGATTATTCTAAGCTTCATTAAAAGTATTAACTCAATTAATTACTTAGTGTAATAATTTTAATATCTTGAAATAATCTTTCAGCCCGGAGGTGGTAGATTTGTCGATTCCTGACATAAACTTAATAATATGATTTCAGATAAAATCATAGAGTCTAACCCTAAGTCATAACTACGGTACGTGTTAGGAGGTAACGTCTCATGTCCCAAAATGCGAGCAAGCTGGTTATCGTTACAGAAAAGGTGTTGCTGAAAAAAGTTGCCAAGATTATCGATGATGCTGGTGCCACCGGCTATACCGTTGTCGATGCTGGCGGTAAGGGCAGTCGTAACGCCCGTTCTTCAGGTCAGCCTACTGTTGGTGACACCTATACCAATGTCAAGTTTGAGGTTTTGACCCCTAATCGTGAGATGGCTGTCAGAATTTCAGATGAGGTTGCAGCCCAGTTCTTTGATAACTATTCGGGCATTGCCTATCTTTGCGATGTGATGGAGGTACTGCATGCCCATAAGTTTTGATTTTACTGGCTGCATCTCAGTACGCTATCAGTAAGTATTGAAGCGTGACTTACCTATATCTCTCACAAGCCTCGTGCTGCATATAGGTCTAATCAATGGGTATGATTTTAACCATACCTGTCTAATTGAGGGGAAAATCTATGGCAGCTTTGACTTAGCCAGTGCCATGGATGCCCCTCTCTTTGTGAGTTTTTCTAATAAACTTAATCTAGAGATGAGTTAGGAAGCACTCAAGCATCAAAGCCTACAGCTTCGGCTCACAAAAAAGGTGTAGATAGAACATAACTACACCTTTACGTCTGGTTATTCAGTAACAGCCTCAAAGATTTTGAACTTTCAGAATCAGCTTCATAGCAGTACTTTAGCCAGTTCAAGAAATAGCGGTATTGCTAACGCAAGCGCAACGGGTGTACCCACAGCCGTGGATGCGCCAATGTAGGCAGAAGGGTTGGCGGAGGGGATGCCAGAACGCAATGTTGGTGGCCCTGAGATATCAGAGCTCGAAGCAGCAATGACAGCCAAAATCACAACACCGCCAATGCTAAATCCTGTAAGATGGTGGGCAATCATGCCAAAGCCAAACGCAATCAGTCCGTGGGCGAGGGGCGCGATCACCGAATATATGGCATACCAGTGACCCACTTTGCGCAACTCACCAAGGCGTGCTGTTGCCTCCATGCCCATAATAAGCATCAAGACCGAAAGCATGCCTCGAAAGAGGGGATCAAAAAAGCTTTCATAAACACTTTCGGGCCGAGTTAGGACACCCAATGCCAGGCCAAGCAGCAGAGCTGATAGCGCTGAGCCCTGAAGGCTTTCTCGCACAATCGGCCAAATTCTAATCCGCTTTTCCGGGAGATCACTTTTCGGATAACCATGTGCAATAATGCCTGGCTCATTGGATTCCCAATCATCACCCTGATGTTTACTGGTGTAAAGGCTGGCTAGGACAATTGCCGTTACGAGCGCAGGGATATCCATAAATGGATAGAGAGCACCAGCCCATGCTTCGTAGGGGATATTTTCTTCTTCGAGTAGCGTCAGCGCCGCTGCCAATGTGGAACCACTCACAGCACCGAATAGCCCTGCTGTGGCTAGTGCATCAACCACTTTGACGTTAGGCAATTTAGCTAATGTATAGCGCCCAATAAAGACAATCAAAATCCCAACGATGATCGAAAAAAGCGCGGGTAATAGCATTGCTGTCAGATTGGCATTGCGGATTTCGATACCACCATTGAGGCCGATACGGATGAGCAGCATAAAGGTCACAAATTTGTAGATCGCATCGGGAATTTGTAATTGGCTGTTAAAGGCAGCAAGTATCATCCCGCCGATTAGGAAGCCGAGTGTCGGCGTCTGAAACTTAGAAAAAATAAGTGCTACTAAATCGGACAAAAAATCCATGTAGAAACTCCTTGTTAACGGCAATAACTGGGGCAGGTCAGAAAGTTAGGCGTGTAGCTGATGTAAAACTCAGCGGTAGGCATTTAGCTTAGATGCGAGAGTCATACGACCGCAAGTGCCAATCCATGACTCTATCTACTAGGGTCATTGCAGGGGTCTCTGAGGTTATCGGTTGAAGGAGCCAAAGCTTGACGATGAGTCATGTCAAAGCAGCTCGACCTCAAACGTTTAAACGCCCGGTGGGAGATTGGGCGCTTTGAGGCAGCAACTCCCTCTGCAAGTCTGCACTGTATCGTTATATAACTATTGCTGTGTTGTATTGTTGTTTTGCGCTGTCCTCCATAGATTTTTATCTATTGATTAGTTGATCTTCATATTTTTGAGTCTAGCCTAAAATGTGCAAATCTTTGCGCTCTTGGGTATGGGCAACTGGCTTGGGTAAGTGGCGGCTCTTGACGGCCGACCCGACCAGGACATAGCAATATAAATTGCGATTGATTAGATTATTTATTGGTTTTACTCAAAAATAGGCTATGACATTGAAAATCAAAAGAGTAGAGTTGTGCCAACGGTATCACGTCAGCATTGGGGGTACTTGGCTGTAGAAAGCAACATACTGAGGCGGGCTCGGCACGATCTCTGCTGTGGCACCATGGCAAAATGAGGGGGCACCGAACATTTGGCGCTATGGTCACAATCAATTCCAACTATCTCAAACTAAAAGCTGGCTATCTTTTTCCGGAAATTGCCCGGCGCGTCAATGCCTATCTTGTCGAGAATCCTGATGCTACGATTATCAAGCTGGGAATTGGTGATGTGACGGAGCCTCTGCCCGCAGCTTGTCGGGAGGCGATGACGGCGGCTGTAGCTGATATGGGTGATCGCGATCGTTTCAAAGGCTACGGCCCCGAGCAGGGGTATATCTGGTTACGCGAAGCCATTGCAACGCATGACTTCCAGGCCCGTGGCTGCGATATTGATGCCAGTGAGATTTTCATCTCGGACGGCTCAAAATGTGACTGCGGCAATATTCTCGATATTTTTGGCGATGACAACAGCATTGCTGTCACTGATCCGGTTTATCCGGTTTATGTTGATACTAATGTTATGGCTGGGAATACGGGTGAGGTGAACGAGCGCGGTGAATACGGCGGCCTTGTTTATTTACCCATTTCGGCTGAAAACAACTTTACAGCAGCGATCCCAGATCGCAAGGTTGATCTAATCTACCTCTGCTTTCCTAACAATCCTACGGGGGCAACTGCGACTGAGGAGCACCTACAAGCCTGGGTTGATTATGCGCGAGGGCACGGCTCGCTGATTCTTTTTGATGCGGCTTATGAAGCCTTTATTACTGATCCTAGTTTGCCCCACTCTATTTACGAGATTGAGGGGGCACGGGACTGCGCGATTGAGTTTCGCTCTTTCTCGAAAAATGCTGGCTTTACGGGTACCCGCTGTGCTTTGACTGTTGTCCCGAAGTCATTGCAGGGGAAGGCGGCGGATGGTAGCGATGTGAGTTTGTGGTCACTCTGGAATCGTCGCCAGTCTACTAAGTTTAACGGTGTTTCCTATATTGTTCAGCGAGGGGCTGAAGCGGTTTACTCTGAGGCGGGTCAGACTGAGGTTAAGGCGCTGGTGGCGTTCTATCTCGAAAATGCCCGCATTATTGGTGAACATCTAGCAGCAAGCGGCTTTAAGGTGTATGGCGGCATTAACGCCCCCTATGTATGGGTTCAAGCGCCCAATGGCCTTAGCAGTTGGGACTTCTTTGATAAGCTGTTGCATCATTGCCATGTGGTTGGGACACCGGGTGCTGGTTTTGGGGCGGCAGGTGAGGGCTATTTCCGAATTTCGGCGTTCAATAGCCGTGCCAATGTCGAAGCAGCCATGGGCCGCATTAGTCAGCAGTTCAGCTAGTATCGTCAGCCTACGACGATACCTGTGTTGACAGTGCTCTGATCAACCTTGAGTCTCCTCACTGATGAAAGCTTCTCCCCTCCTCGGAGGGGGATGTTGCTTCTTTTTGGTTGTAAACAATCTTTGTATTTTCGCTAAAAATAGCAAGTTAGCTATTTAGGTTGACATCTCTGCACTAGTTAGGCGCAACGATATGCAGCTTAGGTTCGCATCGAAGCTGGCACCCAATCTAGACACCCCAGCGCCACAGTCACGGACTGGAGCGACAACACATAGTCGAGTAGATATCAAGCCGGAATCAATTAAGCGTCAGACCCGGGACTTCGGACAACTACTTTCGGTTGTATTTCGTTGTCGAAGCGATCACAGAATACTTAAATCACTATACTTAGAGCACTAAACAGTGTGGTTTTATTATGAATGTTGGCACCACGCACATTGTTTTTGGTAGCAGCATTCATACTAGTCTTAATGGGCGGCTACGGGCACTTCAGTCTTAATGGCGAGTGAAATGCAGGGGATTGTATCGGAGATGATCGCTGAGGCCATGCTGCCGGTGTGAATTTCTAGGCAGGCATCGGGAACGGTTTCAAACATGAGGCGTTGGCCAGAGAAGACGACACGCTCAAAGTACCAGCCGGACACATTCGTTACGCGGGCGACTTGGATCGAGCTTGTTGCATTGACATAGCAGCAGACAATGCGCTGCTCTGTCAAAACCGTTGGTAATGCATCCATCGCCTGCATGATGCTAAATCCTTAGTTTATTATCTTATGTTCTTTACGCTAACACTTGGTCGGGATCAAAGGCGTAGTGTCTGATACGTGCTGTCTGTTTTTTTAGACAAAATGATGGGGGGGTGAAGGCGGTACTAGGCGACAGTTGGGTGGTGGGCTTGATGAACGGGGATCATGGCAGTGCAAGGCTTAGGCTAATCGCGATCGCGAGACTACGCTTTTAAGTAGCAATTGCTACGGTTGCCGGCAGAGGCTATTTTGCTTGGGAGCAAAACTAACGATTTCCCTGGTTTTACCTTCAACGAAGCCCCAGAAATTGTGTTGCAAGATACATGCACTTCAAGGGAACTTAAGTTTTTATTCACAATGCCCTGGAAGTTGAGCTGTGAAGGGGCGGTGATCGAGTGGTGGCCTGGATTGACCGACTTGGCATCAAAATAATCCAACAAAAGAACTGTTAGTGTCACTAGAGGAAATTTATTGCCTATAAAGAGTGTCGATCCGGAAATTAGACTGAATTAGTTACCTAGGCAAGCGGCAGACGTAGTCCTGCCCATGGGCATAGGTATGGATAGATAGACTTGCCTCGGAACCAGCCACAAACCTATAGATAAGCTG
>BBPD01006227.1_pt1 | contig 11217 bp, 9 predicted proteins | sample 1344911 | NCBI WGS metagenome assembly BBPD01 (sample SAMD00019088, study PRJDB2971) | groundwater metagenome | biome: freshwater biome; feature: mineral spring; material: ground water | place: USA: CA, Sonoma | collected 2011-09 | depth surface m
GATGCAGGGTGCTATCAGTTCCGGCTCTGGCTGGAGTATTTCGGTAAGAAGTACGGTGCTGTCACGATTGCGGTTGATCCAGCTTACACCTCACAAGGGTGTCCGAGCTGTGGCGCGATTGTTAAAAAGTCGCTCTCAACCCGAACACACGCTTGTAGTTGTGGATGTGTGTTGCAGAGAGATCATGCCGCCGCCATCAACATTCTGCGTAAAGGATTGCGTACCCAGGGGCACTGGGGAACGTGGTTGCTAGACAACCAAAACGCTTGGGGAGAGACAGCCTCTACAGTTCAGCACTCCGGTGTTGAGGTGCAAGTTGTTTCGTAGAGCCAAGAATCCCACGCCTACCGCAAGCGGAAGCAAGCTAGTAGGCGTGTGGAGTGTCAAGGCGGTTGGACATACCCCGTTTCGAGAAAGGAAAAGATTTTGGCTTTATATTTATATTTTGGCATCGGCAACGCGGCAAACTCTGCCTACGGGCTAGCCGCCGCCCTAACCTACTGGGTGTTCAAGTGTCGCGATCGCGATAAATCACCGGCTATGGGGCTCAAGACTTGGACGTTTTTAGAATCTGCCATCCAGAACAGCGCAGAGGTTAGCACCACAATAGAAGATTACCTTCAGCGCCTCAGCGCCAGTCTGCATAGCCACCTGCAGCCTGATGTGCTTACGCAAATCGTTAAGCCCAGTCAGCGTATCGTGCGGATCAACAGCGATCTAAGCGAGATTCAGGAGCTTGATCGCGACCAAGCTTTGGTTTTTGTGGGCTGGCACGACCTGCTCGGGTTTATTGCTCTCGACGGCTTTAGCGAGTGGGATGTGCTAGATCTGTGCCGCTCGCGATCAGCCATTATTCAGGTGCTCTGTCGCCTGCGGTTTGAGGAAGACCGGGCGCTAGGTAGTGATGCCCCCTTAGATTTTGTGGAGGTTAAGGCCGATGTTCAAGAACTACAATATTCACCAGCGCGAGACGCTAACTCTGCACTGTGTAATCACGCTTCAATCGCCCCTTAGCCATATTGGTGAGGTTACGGGCAATGTCAGCAACCTCAAAACCACCAAACTTCTAGACCTCGAAGGGCATCCCCGCACCTGCTTTGTTTACTCTGGCAATGCCCTACGCAACGGCATCCTCAGGCGGGTAGGCACGGCTGCGGCATTACGTGCTCTGGGGTTGACAGTAAACCCCGACGTGCATCACACCTTGTTTGCGGGCGGGCGGATTGATGGCAGTACGGCCAACGATATGGATCTCGATACCCGCATCAGGCAGCTAATGCCGTGGCTCTCAGTGCTGGGTACCGCTAAACCTGCTGGCGTTTTTGGCAATAAAAATGCTCAGATGGTGCCCGGTCGCTTGGCTGTGGGCAGCGCCTATCTGCTGTGCTACGAAAGCGCCGAACTGATTTACCGAGAGTTCCCCGGCCTGCTACCGCTCGAGTTAAGCGAACGGCTGGGGCAATACCTTGCCGCAAAAGACGAACTATCAAACAACCCCTTTGAGCCACCCACCCCCCTCGCGATCGCGACTTACCAGCAAGTCAAGCAGGAGTACCTGCCCTATTTGCGTAAGCAGTTGCGCACATGGACAGAGTACCTAACTATCGACCAGACGACCCGCCGCGACAGCACCCACGACACGGCCCTACAGCAGTTTCTGCCCGCCCCCAAAGGCCAGATGACTTTATTGGGAGCCCCAGAAAAGCCCAGTAAAGAAAAGAAATCGGATCAAATGATCGCCAGTGATCGCCTAATCATGGCAGGAGCGCAGCTCTACAGTCGCTGGGACTGTCGAACAACGACCGTGGAGACTGGCTGGATTGTCGATACGTTACTGGAGTTTAGTAAACACCCCTATTTAGGGGGCAAATCTAATCGGGGCAACGGCCTCGCCTCACTCCAGTTTTGGTACCAAAAAGGAACTGAGCAGGGACATTTCCTCAGTCTCAGAACCCAGCAAAAACACCTATCGCCAGCGGCATCGACAGCGCACGCCGCCTATCGTGACTACCTCACTACCTATCAAGCCTTTTTAGCCGAAGCGGCGCAGTCAAGCGATCTGAGGGGGTTCCTAGATTGAACTACCTAGACATTTGGTTTGCTATTACGGGTGATCGTCTTCCAGCAGATCATAACTACCGTTTATACAGCGCCGTTATTGATGCTATTCCCGAGGCAAAAACGCTGGAATGGCAGCTACACACTGTTTGCGGGAAGCCTGACCACAAAGGCTGGATCTATTTGAATGAAAAATCAAGAATGGGCATTCGATGCCAGTTGGGGTCTGTAAGCCTATTTTCTGCCCTTGAAGATAAGGTCTTACAGATTGGGATGAGCTTTTGTCGGCTTGGTACGCTCACAGGAACAGCCATCAAACCGCACAGAAATTTGGTATCTCGCATTGTGACAATAAAGAGCCACTTTTGCCCGGTTAACGAATTTGAGTTTGGGGTATCCCTAGGCAAACAGTTGCATGAGCTGGGCTTGCAATGGATGCCGATTTTGGGGGCTCGCAAAGCCTTGCGAGTCAAAGGGCGCGATATCGTAGGCTACAGTCTTCGCTTTGAAGCCCTGCCTGAGGATTTCTCGCTGAGCCTGCAAGCGTCCGGGTTGGGTGGGCGGCGGCGTATGGGCTGTGGTGTGTTTGTTGGGGGTGAGCAAGACAATGGATGAGGCGGATAAACTTGTGTTTTTGGGCTGGGCAAAAACTGCTCAATTTCAGCGGAAAGTTGAAAGATCTAAGGAGGCTATAGCAACAGCTATAGCTCTGGGCGAAGCCTATGTTGCTTGTAGTTGGGGCAAAGATTCAACGGCCCTGCTTCATCTCGCGCAGCAAGTGAAACCGGATATAGCGACACTACATTTCTGCACGACCTACGCCGATCTTATTGGAAACTTTGGGGAGGTTCGCGATCGCTATTTATTACGCTATCCAGATACACAATATTGGGAGACCGATATTGATGATCAAACCACTATTCCGCAGGCGGCAGCCTCACTCAAGCACTGGCGGGAATACCCGGTAGTCTTGTCAGGCATTCGGCGAGAGGAAAATCAACAGCGCCGCATCGCTATTGATCGTTATGGCATAACACACAAATATGCGGCAGACAGGGGCTGGCGGTCGTTTCCACTTGCCTATTGGAAAACCTTAGATGTCTGGGCCTACATTTTCAGTTATCAACTGCCATACCTCAATCTTTATCAACAGAAAGGGAGTAATGCTCGCACTAGCAATGTTTTTGTTTGCCGCGAAGGCTGGGCAAAAAATCCTAGTCTGCTAGTGCAACTAGGGATACTCAGCGAGTTTAAAAGATATAGCCCCAAGTTTTATCAAAAACTTGTTGAAGATCACCCCGAGATTGCAGCCTGGTAGTCTAGGTGATTTTCAGAAACGATCCCAGGAGATTCAGCAATGGATAAAAAAACAAACTCACGATCCAAGGCGATAAATCCGTGTACCTCGTGGGGTTGCTTAATGATCACATCACTCGCATACACAGGGCTGCGCTCCCCACGGGCGTCAATTTTTAGGGCCGATGGGGCTGCTGGCTCGGGGCCTTCGCGGCGGCGGCGCGGGCGGCTAGGTGCTTGGCGTGGCGGCAGAGAAACTGGCTTACCGTCGGGGCCAATAGGTGGGCCAGCATCCATTAACGTCCAGCAACTATGGCTGTGGGCCGGAATTACCCCCCCCGGATTAAGTCGAACAAATAACAGCGCATAATGCTCAGCCGCGCCCGCTATACCGTAGCGTTCGATCACGTCATCCCGAGTTAATTCCCCGAGGTTAGTAATGGAAACCCCAACACAGCCAAAAGACTCAAGCATTTATACCCCTTTCTCAGTAACAGCAAGGTTAGCAAATGGGCTAGTTGCTAGTAACGACTACACGCCGGAATTAAGTTCTATTTTAGAGTATTTTTGGCTGGAGCAGCGGGGATTACTACAGTCGTGCCCCAATCCTGAAACCGCGATTAACGCCGATATTCCTATTGCTAAGCACGTCATTGGTCGCGACTGGCAGTGGGCTATTAGTGCCCCTATTTACACTTATACCGAGCATACTGAAACCCGCCGCCGTCATTGGGACGCTGATTTTGACTATCCCATTAACTGGGGCAAGCGATCACAAAAGATTCAAACAGACGCGGGAAAGTTCAAATCGTTTCGTAAGCCGATCTTTGTGCGGCTTACAGACTGCATCACTTGGTATGCTGTTGGTGATTTAGAGGCTACCAAAGCATTGCTGAGTGAATGCCGCCTTATTGGAGCCAATCGGAACACCGGCTATGGTCGAGTTTTGCAGTGGAGCGTCAAGGTTATCGCAGAGGATTGGTCACTCGTTCGCGAAGGGCAACTCATGGCTCCCACACCTTGCGCGGTCTACTCAGATCTTGGTATTGATTTAGCGGGATCTGTAATGCATTGGAATCGTCGTGCCCCACGCTGGGACAAAACGCAGGCAGATCTATGCGTAATGCCAAATTTGGTTAAACGTCATGTCTAACTGTTTCCTGTGTGGTATCCGCCCCGGCATCCATCCCCGAGCCGATCACGTAGGGGGATATTTTACCGATCAATATTTAGCCCGTGCCCCTCACTCAGATACGATCTGCGATTACTGTCACTGGGCGCTTAAGATCCGCTGCTGGTATTTCAACCCCAACGGAAACAAATACGTAAAACTGTTTGGCCGCGGCTGGTCAAGCCTGTTTGTCAATAATCAGCTCATCCATCCCGTTATTGAGGGTGAGTACACCGAGGAGGGCACAACACTGCCTGTTGTTCGCGACCTGCCTAGACGAGCAGAGATACGCGGCTGGCTGCTAGATCCCCCCGAACCGCCGTTCATTATCGCGATCGCGGAGAGTGGGCAAAAGCATATTCTGCCATGGGCACAAACTGGGCATGACCGCGATTATTTTCCTGTTCAGTTTGAACTGGACTGTATTTGGCTGAAACGGCAAGAGTTCACGACGTTATTGGCACGTTTTGAGACGTTGCGGGGCTTGGGGTTCACCAAGACCGAGCTGGTTAGCGGCAATTACCGCAGCGAGACTCTTTTGCAGGCTATTCGCGATCACCCCCATTGGGTTGAGCACGACCACGCCTTGGCTGCCGTTCGAGGCTCACGATTGCTGGATCTTGTGGCTCACGTTGCGTTGCAGCCACCAGAAGACATGCACACCCCTTGACTGGTGCAACGGTAGCGCATCGGACTCTTAACCAGAGGGGTCATACGAAAAAACCCTTACGGTTTGACATACTCCCACGCCTACCGATTCGCGGAAGCAAGCTAATAGCCTCAACTCGCACCATCCATGACCCAATAAGAAGACCGATCGCGAGGGTTCCCCACCAAACGCACCGTATGCTGCTGCCCATTTGGCAGTGTCACCGCATAGCGTGTACTGAACTTGTTGTCTTGCTCGGGGTGTTTCTCCACCACTGAGCCTGTAGGCAGCGCCCGCTTGAACTCGGTCAAGCCGCCTTGATATTCTGTGCGGTTCGGAATAATGGCCTGCTGCTCGCGATCAAGGCCGCTCGGGTGGCGTGTGGTGCTGTTGGGTGGGGTCGTGATTTGCAACGTCTGAAACAGATCAGCCTTGGTGCCGAAACCATAGCCCTGCTCGCGATCAACCTGGAAGCGGTGAATCTCATGGGCAAGGCCGCTATCATCTAACAGCTCGCTAGGCTCTTGAAAAATTGACCCCTCACCCGCCTTGCGCTCTAACCGTGCCAAGGCGATCCGTTCTTCCGGCACATCGAGTAAAGGCGTGTAGATTTTCACGTCATCCGTTTGCCCCCGCCGATAAATCCGCGCTGATCGCTGTGTCCAAGCCTTCTCAGTGAGGGGAATATCGGCATGAACCAACCACTTACCCGACTGCAAGTTGAGACCCGTCTGAGCCGCATCGGTACAGACCAACACGTCAATCTGACCTGCCTTGAACGCGGCCCGCGCTGCGTCTTTATCTGCCGGTGCTGATTCGCCATCAATCAACCCCACACGGTAGCCTGCTTTCGTTAATTCCTCAATTGATCGCGAGGCGGTTTCTTTGCGGCTGGCAAACACTACGCCCTGCTCCCCTTTATGGGATTGGGCGATATTGACCACCGCGTTGATTTTGGGTGTATCGCCTGTGTGATAAAGCGCGTGTAAGGCGGCATCGCGCAGAGTCCCCGCCGCCCGTAGTTGGTTGGTCACGGCCTCAGCTTTGGCCTCAGGGTTGAGTTTGCCCCAAGTATTTGGACTGCCCAACATGTCCAGCGCTGTCATCACAGTCGAGTCGTTAATGGCGGTGTGATAGTTCTCGATGGCATTACGCTTAGTGAAATTGCGAATCGTGGTATAGGCTTCAAGGATCTTTTGCCGCCCGGTCGTGACACTCTCGTTAGTCGCGATCATGGGCTCCGATTTGATCATCTTGAGCGGTTCATTTGTCCCCTTTTTGGTGGGGGTGATCGTCATCGCATAGCTGTAGGGAGCCAGCAGGCGCTGCAAGGATTTACGGCTACCTTCCGCATTAGCGAAGCGCTTCATAAACGCCTTGCGCCCTTCTTTGGGAAAGCGATCTGGATCGACTTTTACCAGAAAATCGTGAATCTCTGAAAGATCGTTTTTATAGGGTGTGCCGGTCATCAGCAGCGTATGGCTACTGATTTGACCGAGCGCCGTCAACACTTGCGATCGCCGTGAGGCCGCTACGCCCATGCGCTCCGAAATATCATGTGACTCATCGACCGCCAACATCAAATCAGCCGGATTTACCCCCGCACTGAGCATGGCATCACGCAACACCTCGCGCTGTTTAGCCGCTGGGAGAACCAGATAGCCCTCTTCTGTCAGCTCGCTATGCTGAGTGACGATCGCGAGGCAGTCGTTAGACAGGCTCTCACGGGTGGTTAGGTGAATGTTGTTATTCGGGTCAGTCAACATCTGCATCCGCTCGGCGGCACTATGGCCTTGGTTCGCGGTGTAGTTGTATTTTCCTGGCTCTAGGAACGTTGCACACTCGCCCAAAAACTGACCGACCACCGGCCCTGGTGTGGCCGCAATCAGGCGCTTTGTTTTGCCCTGGCTGTGCAGGTGGGTATAGGCACCCAAGGCTAGAGAGGATTTACCCGACCCCGCCCCCAGAAAGGCCCCGAAACGCGGCTGATTTTCCAACAGCTTGATAATCCGCTGCTTAGGAGCCGACTGAGTACCCCTACCCCAATTTTCTTCGGGATAGAGATCAATCGGGTTATTGATTTGCTCAAACTGCTTTGCTACCTCACTTGCAATCACAGCTAACTGCTGTTCAGCTTGAGTGCCCAACGTAACGCGCTGCCAATCCACCGAATCTGCTGAACGTCCAGAACTTGAGGTAATTAACGAAAGTTGACGATTGTCACCACTGCTTGCCCGCATTTTTTCGAGCCATTCCGCATCATTTTCGGCGGCAAACTTACCGCCTGATCGCGATCGAATAGCAGCCACAGCAGAAGCGTTGCGCGTTTTCATCCAGGCCAGCATATCAGCCCGCTTATCTTCGGGCAGCTTAGCCAAAAGCAACCGCTGCATTTCAGCGCGGGGCTGTTTGCCCGTCAATAACGGCGCGGCAGCTAGTTTAGAGTAGGCGGTTGCAAATTTTTGATAGGCCAGCCCACGCAGATGATCCAGCACCGCCGCGTAGGCCCGCTCATCCCCGCCCATGAGCGTAGAGAACTTTTGCCACTGGGTTTCTTCAGTCTCGCTAGTACTTGTCTCAACTTCAACCAGATTGCCAAAAATATCGACTTGACGATCGCGAGCGGGGTTGCTAGTTTTTCTCTCTGGTTTACTAGCGGCCTCTAAAGGCTCACCCAGCACCTCAGTAATTGCATAATCGCGTATCATTCGCCGCTCTAGATGGCTCAGCTTATCCTTGAAAAGCACCCGCGCTAGGGGCATCACAGCCATCACTTGATGAGAAGCTTCTGTAGTCGCCGCATCGTCTGTTAGGGTCTGCTCGTGAAGGGCTTGGATGCTGTCGGTTTTTCGTGATCGTCTTTGCTTAACCGCTTCATTACTAGCAAACTGCTGAAAGGCTCCAATAAGGGCGCTATCTGAAATAAGTCGCTGTCCTTTAGCCGCTTCATTTACCAAATCAATAGCCACTCTCTGCATCGCCTTGGCAGTATCGCCGTAGGGATCTAAGCCTTGGGTTAAATACAACTCTGGTGAACGAATATCGGTCGCAACATTAAAAGGACTTTCGCCATTCCCCACCCGCGCCCCAATGTAGGATTTCATCTGTTCGTGCAGGTCTGCATTGCCACTGGGGAAAGTTACTGTAAATTTCTCTGATTCAATCAGATCCTTAGTCAGGCTACCGGCAGGGCGATAAGCAAAACCTGCTGGTAGCCAGTCTTCCTCATCCTGCTCACCGCGCTTAATCGCGATCGCGACATCATAAGCGCTGCGATTGCTAACATCGACCATTGCGAGCAAACTATCAACCCCGGCATCTGTGAGCGTGCCATCAGGGTTTAAATCCTCGGGGTCTAGCCCGATCCGCGCTGCGTCTGTTACTCGAATCGGCTCACCTGTACCCCGCAGGGCAGCACTGAGGGCGGCGCTGGCTTGCAACGCCCCGACAGCATTACCGAGTTTTTTCTTGAGGTCAGTATTGAGTGTCTGAGCTTGGTAGATTCGATTATCTTGGGCAATCACTGTTTCCACATCATCTTTATCGCGATCGCGAGCGATAGCATCGACTAATTCCGAGATTTGCGCCTGTTGACTGGCTACCCCCTGATTAACCAGCAAATCCTCAACTAGAGAAGCCGACCACAAAGCATGGTGAGCTCCAAACCGATTCGCGACCGCCTCTAGTTCAAGCGGGCTGCTGACACTGCGGCGGATCAGCTCAGCCACTAATTTTGCCGCCTCATTATGCCCCAGAGCTGCAATGACTTCGGGTGCCAGTCCCGGCGCCTTCAGGACATCCGAGATCACTTCCCCTAGATGCGCTGTTGCCCCCTCCAAGACGCGCTCTTTAAGCTGCTTTCCACCGGGGAAGTTCTCAAGTAGGTGCAAAAACTCGTTGTTTTGAATCGCAACCTCTAGGGTCTTGGCATCGGCATTGAGCTTATCTTTTAGGGCTTCAGTCTGCATCACTACAGGCGTGGCATAGGTAAGCGTACCCTTCGCGATCGCGATTTTCTTAGCTTTGTCCACCTCACGCCGTTGTTGTTGCAGGCCATAGATGGCGGCGGCGGCTTCGGGATTAAATTCGGGGTCGCTGGGTGACTGCCACTGCCTAGAGTCATAAAAGCCGGGAAGCTGGGTTGTCATCCCGGCCTCGTTATCAACCATCTGCACCTGGCCAACATAGGCGCTAGCGGCTTTATCCCAACTGTCGTAAACCTGAGCACCATCGTCGGTCTGCACCGCCCAGCGATCGCCATCGAGGGGTTCCAGCTTGGCAACGACTTCACCCTCGGGTGTGGCGGCATGGTGAGAGCGGCCCACTACCAGCCCGCCCGTACCCTCTAACGGCACATCCCCACCAAAGGCCGCAGCGCGAGCATCAGCGTCTAAAAGTAGCTTTTGCTCATAAGCGTCTTGAATGTTCCTAACCGTCTCCAGGGCCGCCTTACGTGCCTTTTCGTACTGCCCTTTCTGAGCTTCTGTGGGAGCCTCGGTGGTCAGGGCTTTAATCTGCTCGGGATCTAGGCCGTGTTCAATGCCGTGAGACTCCAGTACTTCGATAGTTTTGGCGGCATTCAGGTGGTTTTCTTTGGCGGCCCATTTTTTCGCCTCTTTTTTCTTCTCGGGATCAATTGGCTTTTTTGGCTTTTTAATTGTGACTTTGTTGGTATTGAGGTGATCTAGGTGCAGATGGTTTAAGCTGCCTCCCGCACCGCCAATCACCGTTGCTGTACCGTCAGGATGCTCGCGAATAATTACCGGCACGCCTTTACCCTTAGCGCCGTTAGGATGAAGCGTTATCCACTTAGCACCCTCAGGCAGGGGGCCTTTACTTAGCAGATCACGAGTGGTAGCGGTCAGCAGCACACGCCCCCGCTCAATTAGTTCGCAGCGATTCGGTCCATAAAAGTACAGAAGTGTTTGCACGTTAGCTCTCTAACAACAATTCCAAATCACTGAGCAGGCCCAACCAGCGATCGCGACTGATCGTAATCTGGTGCCGCCCAGCTTGCAAAACGATCTCCTCAGGGCTCAACTCCGCCTCAACAGGCGCTACCCACGACGCGCCATCATCTGCAAAATCGAGCTTGATTAGCGCCCGTGTCCGTTCCTGCAATTGCGCGATCGCGAGGGCAAGGGCGGCTGTCTGGCGCATCGCGATCGTCCAGGTGTCGGTATCCAGAAACAGATCGTCACCATCGAGCACGGCGGTTGTTTCGATACGCTCACCATTCACGACTACTGCAAAACTACCCATGGTTTTAACCTAAACTGATTGCTTCACAATGCCACGTACCTAATAATCTTTGCAGCTTAAAAGCACAGTGTCTCTAGTTTGCTGATTTGATGACGTGGGGAGATCTATTCTCAGTTTACCGCACCGATACAAAAAACTAAGATGGTGGCGTTATCGGGTATTTGTGGTATGCAGAAATTTCTAAATTGGGCGTTGCGTTTACTGCCCTGGCTGCGCCGTTTTAAGGTGGTCGATCCTCGCGTTATCACAGCGGCAGAGGCGATCGCGAGCCTATACCTAGAGCGTCACCCCGAAGTTTCGCGATCGGCGGTGCAGGTGCTGAGTCCGGAGGTGATTGTTGAGCTGATTGACACACCGCCAGAGCAGGTGCCGAGTAAGATTGATCAGTTAATTTCCCAACGAAAAGAGGCCGCCAGCACAACCCCAGAGGATCGGCTGACGGCAGAAAAGGCAAAGATGGAGAATTTCTTGCGAACAGGAAAGTACGAATAGGGCTGCCAAATCTTGACTTGGCAGGGTTCAGCGAGCAAGGCCCAACTGGGGTTGATAGGCCGATCCTAGCACTCGCGATCGTTTACCGTATCGATGCGGTAAACGCTAAAATAGGGTAGCCGTCGCGATGGTGATCATCCACGGCTATTACAGCAAGTGCCTTATATCCCACGGCTAAAGCGCGTGGGCTTTACGGCACTTGCTGTAAAAATGTCTGAGCCTGGGGATTGGGATACAACCCCCGTCCTTTAGGACGGCTTTCCCTGGCTTTCAATATACTGACGAATCA
>BBPD01000219.1_pt2 | contig 11213 bp, 12 predicted proteins | sample 1344911 | NCBI WGS metagenome assembly BBPD01 (sample SAMD00019088, study PRJDB2971) | groundwater metagenome | biome: freshwater biome; feature: mineral spring; material: ground water | place: USA: CA, Sonoma | collected 2011-09 | depth surface m
CAGCCGCTCCGCGCCGACGACGACCGGCTCGCCGCGCTCACCGCGGGGGAACTGGCGCGCGGATTCCAGGTGACGCCCGACAACCCGCTCACCGGCATCGGAGGCCGCGCGGCGCTGTTGCGCCGGCTGGGCCAGGCGAGCGGCGGCCTGCCCGGCGCACGGCCCGGCGGCCTGTTCGACCTGCTGGCGCGCGCCGACGTGGTGGCGGCGCGGGACATCCTCGGCGCCCTCCTGCGGCACCTCGGCTCGGTCTGGCCGCGCGCGGAGGGCGATGTGTGGAACCACCCGGCGCTGGGCCGCGTGCCGTTCCACAAGCTCTCGCAATGGCTCGCCTACTCGCTGATCGAGCCGCTGGAGCGCGCCGGGCTGCGCGTCACCGGCCTCGGCGCGCTCACCGGCCTGCCGGAGTACCGCAACGGAGGGCTGTTCCTCGACGGCGGCGCGCTCGAGCTGCGCGACCCGGCGGACGCGGCGCGGACCCACGGCCCGGGCGACCCGCTGATCGTCGAATGGCGGGCGCTGACCGTGGCATTGCTCGACGAGATCGCCCCCCTGGTCCGCGCGGAGCTCGCCGTCACCGCGGACGATTTCCCCCTGGTCAGGCTGCTTGAGGGCGGCACCTGGTTCGCGGGCCGCGCGCTCGCGGCCGAGCGCCGCCCCGATGGCGGCCCGCCCCTCCTCGTTGCCTCCGACGGAACAGTCTTCTGATGCGCGAACTCCACCTCGTCCGCCACCCGCTGGTGCAGCACAAGCTCACCCTGCTCCGCGACAAGGGCAGGCCGACCAACGAGTTTCGCCAGCTCGTCAACGAGATCGGCATGCTGCTCGCCTACGAGGTGACGCGCGACCTGCCATTGGCCGATGCCGAGATCGAGACGCCGCTGGCACGCATGACGGCGCCGGTTCTCGCGGGAAAGAAGCTCACGCTCGCGCCCATCCTGCGCGCCGGCATGGGGTTCCTCGAAGGGATGCTGGCGCTGGTGCCGGCGGCGCGTGTCGCGCAGATCGGCCTCTACCGCGACCCGAAGACGCTCCAGGCCGTCGAGTACTACTTCAAGGCGCCGGAGGATGTGGCCGAGCGCCTGGTGATCGTGCTCGACCCGATGCTGGCGACCGGCAACAGCGCGGTCGCCGCCGTGGACCGCCTCAAGGAGCGCGGCTGCCACGATCTGCGCCTCGTCTGCCTGCTCGCGGCGCCCGAGGGCGTGGCGCGCTTCCACGGCGAGCATCCGGACGTGCCGATCTGGACGGCGGCGGTGGACGAGCGCCTGGACGAACACGGCTATATCGTTCCCGGCCTCGGCGACGCGGGCGACCGGATGTTCGGGACGAAGTAGGCGCTATTGCTGTCCGGACGGGATGTGCCGCTCGACGATGTAGAGCGGCCTGCCCTTCGTCTCATTGAACACGCGCCCGAGATACTCGCCGATGATGCCCAGCATCATCATCTGCACGCCGCCCAGGAACAGCACCACCGCAAGCAGCGACGGGTATCCGGCGACAGGGTTGCCATAGAGCAGCGTGCGGATGACGAGCTGCGCGGTGAACAGCGCCGCGAAAAAGGCGACGGCGAGGCCGAGATACGTCGCGAAGCGCAGCGGCCCCGTGGTGAAGCTGGTGATGCCCTCCAGGCTGAGGTTCCACAGCTTCCACCAGTTCCACTTCGTCGTTCCCGCCGCACGCGGCGCGCGGTCATACAGCACCGCGATCGAGGGAAAGCCGACCCAGGCGAACAGACCCTTCATGAAGCGGTGCTGCTCGCGCAGCTTGAGGAGGGCGTCGAGCGAGCGGCGCGACATGAGCCGGAAGTCACCGGTGTCGGCGGGCAGCTCCACTTTGCCGCCGACGCGCTGCATGAGCCGGTAGAAGCCGGCGGCCGAGAACTTCTTGAACCAGCCCTCTCCCTCGCGCACGCGGCGGCGGGCGAAGGCGACGTCGAAGCCCAGGCGCCAGGCGGCGACCAGCTCCGGGATCACCTCCGGCGGGTCCTGCAGGTCCGCGTCTATCACCACCACCGCGTCCGTCGCGGCGGCGTGGTCAAGGCCCGCGGTGAGCGCGATCTCCTTGCCGAAATTGCGCGAGAGGTTGACGACCGAGACGCGCAGGTCAGCCTCGGCCAGGGCCAGCATCAAGCTGAGCGTGCCGTCGCGCGAGCCATCGTTCACGTAGACGATTTCGAAGGGTAGGCCGATGCCCTCCATGGCCGCCGTGACGCGGCGCTGGAAGTCCGGCAGGACCTCCCGCTCGTTGTAGCACGGGACGACGACGGAGAGCGCTGGCCGCGGCGCGGGTCCCGCGGCGGTCATCGGCTGGGTCAGCTGCACGGTGTCGGCCATCGCGGGTCCCCTTTCACCCCGGTGTTGTGGCCGAATTGGCATGCGATTGCAGCGATGGCCAGGGTCGGGCGATGTCGCGCCGCCGCGCCACCCACACGCCGGGCGCCGTGGCCGCGCGCTCCAGCACCGTGCGCAGCCCCGCCATCCGCGCGGGCCGGCCCATGATGCGCGGGTGCAGGCCGATGGAGAGCATCTTCGGCGCGCCCACCTCGCCCTCCCGCAGCAGCCACTCCATCGCGCTGAGGCAGTAGCGCGAGAAGTCATCCGCCTGCACGAACCCCCTGCCGGGCTGGAAGCGCATGTCGTTGGTGTCGAAGGCGTAGGGGAGGATGACGTGGCCCGCCCCATCGATCGGGGTCGGATGCAGCCGCGGCAGGTCGTCGTCGAAGGCGTCGCTGTCGTACAGGAAGCCGCCATGCTCGGTCAGCAGGCGCCGCGTGTGGACCGAGGAGGCGCTGCGCGAGTGCCAGCCCACCGGCGCCTCGCCCGTCAAGTCGCGGATGGCGCCGACGGTCTCCGCGATGGCTTCGCGCTCCAGCACCTCCTCCATCCCCGCGTGCCGCTCCCACCGCCAGCCATGCGCGCTCACCTCATGGCCTGCGCGGTGCGGCTCGGCGGCGAGGAAGGGGTTTTCGGCGACCGCGCGGCCGCAGGCGCTGAAGGTGGCGGGCAGGCCGAACTCGGCGAAGGCGTCGAGGATGCGCCACAGCCCAGGGCGCGCGCCGTAGGCGCAATGCGACTCCAAGCACAGGTCGCGGTGGCCCACGACCTCCTCGCGCGCCTCGTACACGCTCTCGTTGCGCGCGTCGCCGGACGAGAGCGCGAGTTCCGCACCCTCCTCGACGTTGACGACGAAGCTGAGGGCGAGGCGCGCGCCGCCGGGCCAGCGCGGGTCGGGCGGGCGGCGTCCGTGGCCGTGGAGGTCGCGGTCGGCGGGGGGCAGGACGTGGACTCCTTCGCCGCGCGCCGTATCCTTCCATTTGCGAAAACGAAAGATCGAAAGATGCCCGACGCGGGCCACCAGGGCGTCTCCGTCATTTGCCCGACGCCGTTCCACGAGGACGGAAGCCTCGACCTTGCCAGCACGGCCCGCATGGCGGAGGCCTACCGGGAGGCGGGTGCGGCGAGCCTCACCATCCTCGGCGTGATGGGCGAGGCGCCGAAGCTCGACCAGGACGAGTCGCTCCAGTTCCTTCGCTGCGTCCTGCGCCACGCGGGCGGGCTGCCGGCTGTCGTGGGAGTCTCCGCGCCGGGCTACGCGCCGATGCGCGCGCTCGCCGCCCGCGCGATGGGCGAGGGCGCGGCGGCGGTGATGATCGCGCCGCCGCCCGGCCTGCGCGGCGACGACGCGGCGCTCGCCTGGCTGCGCGGCGCGGCGCAGGCCGTCGCGCCCGCGCCTTGGGTGTTGCAGGACTTCCCGGCCGCCAACGGAGTCCATCTGCCGCCGCGCGTGATCGCCGAACTGGCCGCCGACCCGCACTGCGTCATGCTCAAGGCGGAGGACTGGCCCGGCCTCGACAAGATCACCGCGCTGCACGGGATGATGGCGCGCGGCGAGATGCGGCGCATCGCCATCTTCGGTGGCAACAGCGGCAACTTCCTGCCCGAGGAGACCGCGCGCGGCACGGACGGCGTGATGACGGGCTACGCCTTCCCGGAGATGCTCGTCGCGGTGCGCAACCTCATCCTCGCCGGGCGCATGGACGCCGCGCTCAACGCGTTCGAGCCGCACCTGCCGCTGATCCGCGCCGAGATCCAGCCCGGCCTCGGGCTGGCCATCCGCAAGCACGTGCTGCACCGCCGCGGCATCCTGGCGAGCGGCGCCCTGCGCGCGCCAGGGCCGCGGCTCACCGCAGAAACGCGCGCGGAGGTGGACGCGCTGCTGGCGCGCCTCGCGCAGCGTGACCCGGCGACGCGGCGTCTGGCGGCGTGAGGCTTGCCGGCCGCGTCGCCCTCGTCACCGGCGCGCAGCAGGGCATTGGCGCGGCCGTCTGCCGCGTGCTGGCGCGGGAGGGCGCCGATGTCTGCGTCAACTGGCTCGACGGCGAGGCCGCCGCCGCGGGCGTCGTCGCCGACGTGCGCGAGACCGGGCGGCGGGCGGCACCGGTGCACGGCGACGTGTCGCGCGAGCGTGCGGGGATCCAGGCCGGGTGCGAGGCGGCGCTGGGCGTGTCGGATGTGCTGGTGTGCAACGCGGGCGTGTTTCCGCGTGCGGACTTCCTCGAACTCGACGAGGCGACGTGGGATGCGGTGCACGGCGTGAACCTCAAGGCCGCGTGCTTCCAGGCGCGGCTCTTCGCGCGCGCCCTGGTGCGCGAGGGGCGCGGCGGAAGCGTGGTGCTCCTCTCCTCCTCCGCGGTGCGCGGCGACCCGCGCGGGGTGCACTATTCGGCGAGCAAGGCGGGCGTATTGCGGCTGTGCCGCGCAAGGGCGCTGGCCCTCGCGCCGCACCGGATCCGCGTGAACGCGGTGGCCCCCGGGCTGACCGACGCGGCGCAGCCCCGCTTCGGCAACACCGAGGCCGAGATCGCGCACCGCGCGAGGACGTCTCCGACCCCGCGCATGGGCACGCCCGGGGAGACAGCGGAGGCGGTGGCGTTCCTCGCCTCCGACGCGTCGTCCTGGACGACGGGGCAGGTGCTGCACGTCAACGGCGGGCGGTACATGGCGTGACGGACGACGACGAGGACGACGACGCGCTGCCGGGCATGGCCCCCGGCACGCCCTTCTACATGACGCCCGCGGGCCACGCGGCGATGCTGGAGGAGCTGCGCGTGTTGTGGAGCAAGGAGCGGCCCCAGGTCGTCGAGATCGTCTCCTGGGCCGCCGCGCTCGGCGACCGCAGCGAGAACGCCGACTACCAGTACGGCAAGCGCCGCCTGCGCGAGATCGACCGCCGCGTGCGCTTCCTCAACAAGCGCCTGGCGCGCGCGGAGGTGGTGGATGCGGCACGGCAGCCCAGGCGCGACCGCGTGTTCTTCGGCGCGACCGTGACCACGGCGCGGCTCTCCGACGACGCGGAGCGCACCATCACCATCGTAGGCGTGGACGAGGCGGATGCGGAGCGGGGCTGCATCGCCTGGGTCGCGCCGGTCGCGCGCGCGCTGCTTGGCAAGGGCGTGGGCGACGTGGCGAAGCTGCGCACGCCGCAGGGCGTCGAGGAGCATGAGGTGGTGGCGATCCGCTATCCCGATGCGGCACCGCCGTGACCCGCGTCGTCCTCGCGCTGGGCGCCGCCCGGACGCTGGCCTGGGCCTCGACCTACTACCTGCTCGCCGTGCTGGCGGCGCCCATCGCACGCGACCTTGGCCTCGCGCGGTGGGAGGTGTTTTCCGTCTGTTCCGGCGCCCTGCTGCTGACCGCGGTGCTGGGGCCCCCGGTGGGGCGCGCCATCGACGCGCGCGGCGGGCGGCCGGTGCTGCTTGCCTCCGTCTTCGTGCTCGCCGGCGGCTTGGCGCTGCTCGCGATGGCGCAAGGCTTCTGGACCCTGTGCCTCGCCTGGGCGGTGCTGGGCCTCGGGATGACGATGGGGCTCTACGACGCCGCCTTCGCCGCGCTCGCGTGGTTGTACGAGGGCAACGCGCGCGGGCCGATCACGGGGATCACGCTCATCGCGGGGTTCGCCAGCACGCTGGGCTGGCCGCTCTCGGCGGTGATGCTGGCGGAGTGGGGCTGGCGCGGGGCGTGCTGGGGGTGGGCGGCGACGCTGCGCGGCGTGGCGCTGCCCTTGGTGCTGTCGCTGCCCCGCGCGGGCCCGCCGCCGTGCAAGGGGGAGCCGGCGCACCCGGCGCCCCCGGGCCGGGCGCGGCGCGCGGCCGTGCTCCTCGCCTTCGCGTTCGGCGTCACGGGCTTCGTTTCCACCGCGTTGTCGCAGCACCTGCCGGCGATCCTGGTCGCCGCCGGCGCGGCACCGGCGGCGGCCATCGCGGCGGCGGCGCTGATGGGGCCGGCGCAGGTCGGCGCGCGGGTGCTCGAGTTCGGGTTGCTCCGCCGCGTCCACCCCATGCCCGCCGCCCGCGGCGCGCAGCTTGCCCACCCGCTCGGCGCGGTCGCGCTGGTAATGCTCGGCGCGCCGGCCGCTGCGGTGTTCGCGGTGCTGCACGGGGCGGGCAACGGGCTGCTCACCATCGCGCGCGGCACGCTGCCGCTCGCCGTGTTCGGCCCCGCGGGCTAAGGCGCGCGGCAGGGCTGGCTCACTGGGCCCGCGCGCGTCTTGGCCGCGCTCGCGCCGGCGCTGTTTGGCCTGATGCTCGAGGCGCAGGGCGCGCCGGCGCTGTGGCTCACCGCGCTGCTGTCGCTGCTGGCGTTCGCGGTGCTGGTCCTGCTGCGAGCACCGCCGCCAGCGCCGCGTTGAAGGCCTCCGCCGCCTCGTAGGCGACCCAGTGCCCGGCGCCGGGGATCACCGCCTCGCGCAGGTCGGGCCGGATCGCGCGCAGCAGGTCGAGCCGCGCCCGCGCGCCGCCCGGCCCCGCAACCTGGTCGAACTGGCCCCACATGGCGCTGAGCGGGCAGGCCAGGCGCTCCACCACCTGGCGCAGCGAATCGCCGAGGGCGAAGCCGCGGCTGACGAAGCGCGCGCAGCTTGCGTTCCACACCTGGATGCCGAGGGCGAGCGCGTCCACCGGCGCCGGGTCGTGGATCATCAGGCGTTTGAGGTTGGTGCGGTGCGCCGCGCGGCGCTCCTCGCCCGCGAGCCCGCGCATCTTCACCAGATCGATCTGCGGCCGCTGGGGGTGGAGCACGTGGACATGCCGGCGACGCCGGAGGTGGTGTGGCGGGCGATTGCGGGGGTGGTTCCGCGGGAAGCTGCGTAAACGCTACAGGCTGTGCCGCGAGGCTTCACTGCTGCCGCGGGGGAGATGAGCAGATACCCGCCTGCAGCGCCGCCAGCGTCGCCCGCACCGCTTCGCGCCGCCGCGTCGCCGTCATCGCCCTGGCCCTCCCGTGATGGGGGAACGTCTGGCTGTGATCTACCGCTCGATGACGCTGCGCGACCTCTACGAGATGCTGGTCGAGGCCGGCGAGATCAGCGCCGTGATCCTGATCGTCGTGGCGCTCGCCTCCGTCTTCGCCTGGTCCACCTCCACGCTTGGCATCGTGCAGCCCATCGCGGGCTGGATCGTGGGGCTGGGTCTGGGCGAGTACGGCACCATCGCCTTGCTCATGGTGGCCCTCATCTTCGTCGGCATGTTCCTCGACGGCGTCTCGACCTTTCTCATCCTGCTGCCCGTGCTGCTGCCCATCGCGCGGCATTTCGGATGGGATCTGACGTGGTTCGGCGTGATCCTCACGATGAAGATCGCGATTGGGCAGTTCACGCCGCCAATGGCGGTGAACCTCATGGTGTCCTGCCGCATCGCGCAGGTGAGCATGGAGAGCACGATCCCCTGGGTCGTGTGGATGATCCTGGCCATGTTCTGCGCGTTGGCGCTCGTCGTCGCCTTCCCGGGAATCGCGCTGTGGCTGCCGAGCGTTCTTGGGATGATGTGAGCGCGGAGGCGGCGGCGCTGCTCGGCCACCGCCTGTGCACCGTGATGCGCCACGACCCGGTGGCGAAGCTGAACCGGCGTGTCTTCTCCTCCGACCCGGAGCGATGGCCCGTCGGCGGCTGGAAGCCCGTGCCCGACGCGGCGTGGGCGCGTGCCATGCTCGACAAGGGCCGACCTTGGCTGTGCCGTGACGCTGCGGACATCACGGCGACCTTCCCCGACGCGGCGCTGATCCTCTCGCGCGGCCTCGGCTCCTCGCCGAACCTGCCGATCCGGCGCGGTGGCAGGACGCTCGGCGCGCTCAACCTGCTCCACGCCGCGGGCCACCTCGCCGAGGAGCACGCGGAGCGCGGCGTGGCCTGGCTGGGGGGCTTGCGCCTCCCGCCCCCGTGACGCGAGATGCGCGCAACGATCTTGGGGGGGAACATGCCGGCCGGTCTCGACACGCTGCGTGATCCGCAGTCGCTGCGCCGCCTGCTCGCGCCACGGTCCGTCGCCGTCGTCGGCGTCTCCGCGGAGCCCTCCGGCTTTGGCGCACGGGCCGTGCAGAACATGGCGGGCTTCTCGGGGCCCGTGTGGTGCGTCAACCCGAAATACGCAGGCCAGGAGCTTCACGGCCGCCCGTGTTACGCGTCCGTCGCCGACCTGCCCGCGGCACCCGACAGCACCGTGCTCGCCCTGCCGCGGCCCGCCGTGATGGACGCGGTTCGCGCGCTGGGCGCGAGGGGCGCGGGCGGCGTCGTCGTCTTCGCCTCCGGCTACGGCGAGACGGATATGCCCGAGCGCGCGGACGAGGAGCGCGCGCTGCGCGACACCGCACGCGCGCTGGGCATGCCTCTGCTCGGCGCGAATTGCCTCGGCTTCCTCGATCATGTCGGCCGCGTCGGCGCGACCTTCATGCCGGACTACGTGGCGATGGCCGCGCCACCGGGCGGCGTGGGCGTGGTGAGCCAATCGGGCGCGATGGGCTACGCGCTGATGCAGGCGGCCGAGCGCGGCTTCGGCTTCTGCCACATGGCGACGGCGGGCAACTCGACGGACCTCGACGTGTGCGACCTCGCGGCCTTTCAACTCACGCTGCCCGGGTGCCGCTCCATCGCGCTCGTCGTGGAGGGCGTGGGCGACGCGCGGCGCTTCCTCGCGCTCGGGGAGCGCGCGCGGGCGGCGGGCAAGCCCGTCGTCGCCCTCAAGCTCGGCCGCGGTGAGGCCGGTGCCGCGGCGGCCGCGAGCCACACGGGCAGCCTGGCCGGGAGTGCCGCGGCCTGGAGCGCGGGCTTCCGGCGCGCGGGGCTTCTGGAGGTCGAGGACTTCGACGCGCTGCTCGAGACCGCGGGCTTCCTCGCCAAGGCCGGAAAACCCTCCGCGCGCGGCATCGGCATCGTCACGCCATCGGGGGGCGCCGGCATCATGGCGGCCGACCACGCGGAGGTCGTGGGCCTCTCGCTGCCGCAACCATCGCCCGCGACGGAAAAGCGCCTGCGCGCGGCGATCCCGGAGTTCGGCTCGCCCCGCAACCCCTGCGACATGACGGCGCAGGTCGCCACCAACCCGCAGCTCTTCGAGGACACGATGGGCGCGATGCTGGAGGACCCGGCCTACGCCTGCATCGTGATGCCCCACGTGTACCACAACCGCGCGACCACGCCGGCGCGGATGCTGCTGCTCGACCGGATGTCCGCGCGGGCCGGCAAGCCGATCTGCGTGCAGTGGATCGCCGAGAGCCTGGAAGGCCCGGGGCCCGAGGCGGTGGACACCGCGCCGCACATCTCGCTGTTTCGCTCCACGCGGCGCATGGCCCGCGCGCTGCGCCTGTGGTTCGACCTGCACGAGCCGCCGCCTGCGCCGGGCGCGGCGGCCGCGGCGCATGCCGCGCTGCCGCCGGCCGAGGGGGTGCTGGTGGAGGCGGAGGCGAAGGCGATCTTCGCCGCGGCCGGCCTGCCCGTGGCGCCGGAGCGGCGCGCCGCCAACGCCGAGGAGGCTGTGGCGGCGGCCGACGCGCTCGGCTTCCCCGTCGTGCTGAAACTCGACAGCCCCGACGTCGCGCACAAGACGGAGGTGGGAGGCGTGCGACTGGACCTCCGTGATGCCGCTGCCGTGCGCGAGGCCTTCGCCGCCATCGAGGCCGGCCTCGCCCACCACGCGCCCGCCGCCCGCTTCCGCGGCGTCCTCGTCGCGCGGATGGAGGCGAAGGGCGTCGAACTCCTCCTCGGCGCGCGGCGCGACCCGCAATGGGGCACGATGCTCGTCGTCGGCCTCGGCGGCGTGCAGGCGGAGCTGTGGAAGGACGTGGCCCTCGACCTCGCACCGGTGTCGGAGGAGGGGGCGCTGGCGATGCTGCGCACGCTCCGCGCCTTCCCCCTGCTCGACGGCTTCCGGGGCGCGCCGAAGTGCGACCTCGCCGCCGCCGCGCGGGCCATCGCGCGGTTCAGCGCCTTCGCGGCCGCCGCCGGCGAGCGGCTGGAGGAGGCGGAGATCAACCCGCTGCTGTGCCGCGCGGATGGCTGCGTCGCGCTCGACGGGCTGCTCAAGCTGGGCGCATGAGCACGGCGCGCCGCGCGCAGGCCATGAACCTCGGCCGGCTGCTGACGCAGACCGCCCGGCGCCTGCCCGACGCGCCCGCGCTCGTGTGGCGCGAGACCACCTGGAGCTGGCGCGAGCTCGACGCGCGCGTGGACCGTCTTGCTTCCGCGCTGCGCGCGCGCGGTGTCGGCCCCGGTGAGCGCGTCCTGGTTCACTCTCGCAACACCGCCGCCATGTTCGAGAGCGTGTGGGCGACGTGGAAGGTGGGCGGCGTGTGGGTGCCCACGAATTTCCGCCTCACGCCGCCGGAGGTCGCTTATCTCGCCACCACGAGCCGGCCGGCGCTGATGCTGCGTGACCGGGGGGTTGCGGAGCAGGCGCGCGCGGCGCGAGGTGCGGCGCCGGCGCTGCTCCACGTGCTGGCCGTGGGCGATGCGGGGGAGGGCGAGGAAGACTACGAGGCCGCCCTTGCCGCCGCCGACCCCCCGCTGCCCGACCACGAGGCGGAGGTCGGGCCGGACGATCCGTGCTGGCTCTTCTTCACGTCCGGCACCACCGGCCGGCCGAAGGCGGCGGTGCTGACCTTCGGCCAGATGGGCTTTGTCGTGGTGAACCACGCGGCCGACCTCATGCCAGGGCTGTCGGAGCGCGACGTGTCGCTGGTCGTCGCGCCGCTCTCCCACGGCGCCGGCATCCATGTGCTGCCGCAGGTCGCGCGCGGCGCGTGCTCCGTGCTGCTACCCGGGGAGCGGCTCGATGTCGGCGAGGCATGGCGGATGATCGCCGCGCGGCGCGTGACGAACATGTTCACCGTGCCCACGATCCTAAGAGCCAATCCACCCTGACTGTCGTCAGGGCGGTTGCCTCT
>BBPD01000922.1_pt3 | contig 11195 bp, 14 predicted proteins | sample 1344911 | NCBI WGS metagenome assembly BBPD01 (sample SAMD00019088, study PRJDB2971) | groundwater metagenome | biome: freshwater biome; feature: mineral spring; material: ground water | place: USA: CA, Sonoma | collected 2011-09 | depth surface m
CATTCTAGTGTGGCATGGCGCGCAGCGGTAGATGAAAATCTTGCGGCCATGCGCCGCATGGCCGCGAACAATTCGCGCGCTGCATAGGCCCGCGCGACCTCCTGGCTGGCGTCAAACAGGTGGGGGAGGGGCGGGCGTCAGTCGCGCGCCACGAGCCTTATCTGTTCGAACGAAAAACGCTCAGCCTCAGTCGTCCTGCCCGCCCGCGTGGCGTATGGTGTCGCGACCGTGGCGGTCCTTCACGCGGCCCAAATCGGCGTCCAAGACCCGGATGAGCTTGTCCGCAGCGTCAATGAACGCGGTGGCTATCTTGTCGCCGTCGGCCGTGACATTGACCGGTTGGCAGTTGGCCACGCGGGCTTCGAGGCGGCAGCGTTTGTCTTTCACGCCAGATTTGCTTCCATCAAGATCGGTCAGGAACACCTCCACGCGGGTGATGTGGTCACGGAACCGGCTCAGACGGCTGAGGGCCTCGTCGTTGACCCATTTGGCCAGGGATTCACCACCGTGGATGTGATCGTCGGTATTGACTTGAATTTGCATGCTCTGCCTTTCTGGGGGTTTGCGGCGCCAGCGCCGGGGGAAAAGGGTGCGTCGATAAAACTTCGCACGCAATGATATCCATGGTCAACGCCACCGTTGGAGGTGAGGTGCTGCGGGCGGCCTGTTTGCGGGTGTGGGCAACGCCGGCATGAGGCCCCGCCTGGGTGGCGAACACCTCGCCAACACCTTGCTGTGGCTGGCAGATCGGCGCTTGGCCACGCGGCCTCGGCTAGTGCAGTGTTGTGTGCTTGATGGAACAAATAAAACCGATGGATTTTTGACCCTGATTAGGCGCAAACCACAGCCATAGTTTCACTATGGCGCGGATTTGCAACGACATCAGGGGCGAAAAGACGCGGTTTTATGTTCCAGATAGCGCGCAACACTGCACTAGGTGGGCTGACAGGCGCTGGCGCGCTGCGAGCGGGAGTGCGTGCGCCAGCGGCCGCAGCGACCCTCAGCAGCTCGGGCGCCACTTGATCGAGCAGCCTATGCTGGGGTGCTGGGTCTGCGGGCCGCTGCCGGTGGCGGCAATGCACTGCATGGCCTCGAACAATTCGCGCGGCGCGTCGGGCGGCGCGGCCTCTTTGCGCGAAGCGTCCAGCCGCCCGCGGTATTGCAACTGGCCGGCGGCATTGAAGCCGAAAAAATCGGGCGTGCAAACCGCGCCATAGGCCCGTGCGACCTCCTGGCTGGCGTCAAACAGGTAGGGGAAGGGCAGGTGCCAGTCGCGCGCCACGAGCTTCATCTGCTCGAACGAGTCTTGCGGGTAGGCGAGTGGGTCGTTGGCGTTGATGCCGACCACGCCGATGCCTAGCGTCTGCAGCTCGCGCGCATCGCGCACCAGGCGCTCTTTGATTGCCATCACATAAGGACAGTGGTTGCACATGAACACCACCAGCAGCCCGCGCGGGCCACGGCAGTCGGCCAGCGTCCAGGTGCGCCCGTCCACGCCGGGCAGGGCAAAGTCGGGCGCGGGCGTGTCCAGCGTTTCGGAGTGTCCGGTAGCGGCCATGGGGTGCAGTCCTGCAAAAAGATCGGATGGTGAGCGGTGGGCTCAATGTCGGCTGAGGATGCCAGATGCGGCGTTCGAATTCAAGCCGCTGCGCGGTAGAAATAGGGGCGCTGCAGGCCGCGCGGCGCCAGCGGGGCCACGGCATCGTGAATCGCCTCGATGTGCTGCGGCGTGGTGCCGCAGCAGCCGCCGACGATGTTGACCAGGCCCTCGGCAGCAAATTCGCGCAGCAGGCGCGCCGTGACGTCCGGCGTTTCGTCAAAGCCGGTCTCGCTCATCGGGTTGGGCAGGCCGGCGTTGGGGTAGCAACTGATGAAGGTGTCGTCGGCGATCTTGGCCAACTCTTGAATGTAGGGCCGCATCAGCGCTGCACCCAGTGCGCAGTTCAGCCCCACCGCCAGCGGCTGCAGGTGGCGCACGCTGGCCCAGAAGGCGCTGACGGTCTGGCCGCTGAGGATGCGGCCCGACGCGTCGGTGACGGTGCCGCTGATGATGAGCGGCAGGCGCTCGCCGCTTTGCTCGAAAAATTCGTCGATGGCAAACAGCGCCGCCTTGGCGTTGAGGGTGTCGAAAATGGTCTCGACCAGCAGCACGTCGGCACCGCCTTCGACCAACGCCTGCACCTGCTCCAGGTACGCCGCGCGCAACTGCTCGAAGGTCACGTTGCGCGCGCCGGCGTCGTTGACGTCGGGGCTGATGCTGGCGGTCTTGGGTGTCGGGCCGAGCGCGCCGGCGACAAAGCGTGGCTGCGCGGGCGTGCTGAACTTGTCGCAGGCGGCACGCGCCAGCCGGGCCGAGGCCAGGTTCATCTCGCGCGCCCACTGCGCCATGCCGTAGTCGTCCTGCGCAACCGTGGTGGCGCCAAAGGTGTTGGTCTCGATCAGGTCGGCGCCGGCTGCCAGATAGCCTTCGTGGATGTCGCGAATCACATCCGGGCGCGTCAGGCTGAGCAGCTCGTTGTTGCCTTTGAGGTCGTGAGGAAAGTCTTTGAAGCGTTCGCCGCGGTACTGGGCCTCGCCCAGCTTGAAGCGCTGGATCATGGTGCCCATGGCGCCGTCGAGGATGGCGATGCGGCGTTGCAGGATGGCGGGCAGCGCCTGCGCGCGGGTGTAGGCAATCGGTTTCATGCCGCGATTGTAGGAAGGCGCGGCGCCGGCACGCCCGCGCGCGCCAGAGCACCCGGGCGCATCCCCGACAATAGCGCCCATGAAACACCTCACTCCCACGCAAGCGTGGGCCTGGCTGCAAGCGGCCCAAGCGCGCAGCGCGCACGACGGCAGCGCAGCTCCGCTGTTCGTCGACGTGCGCATGGAAATCGAGTCGCTCTACGTCGGTCGCCCGCCCGGCGTGTTCCATGTTTCCTGGTACGAATACCCCGCTCTCACGCCCGATCCGGCGCGTTTTGTCGCCGCCGTGCTGGCAGAAGCGGGCGGCACGGCGCGCGCTCTTTTGTTGCTCTGCCGCAGCGGCAGGCGCACGCTAGACGCTGGCGCCGCGCTGGAAGCGGCCGGCTTTACCGATGTGGCGCATGTGTTGCATGGTTTCGAGGGTGATTTGAACGATGACTTCAAGCGCTCCAGCCTCAATGGCTGGCGCTTTGAAGGTCTGCCCTGGGAACAGATGTGAGCGTGAATGCCAGCGCAGGCAAAACGCCAGCGGTCTGCGCAGCGGTGCTGCAAGATGTGTTTGGTTACGACGCCTTCCGAGGGCCGCAGGCCGAGATCGTCAGCCACGTCAGCACCGGCGGCGACGCGCTGGTGCTCATGCCCACCGGCGGCGGCAAGTCGCTTTGTTATCAGGTGCCGGCCATCGTGCGCGCGCGCGCCGGTCACGGGCTCACGGTGGTGGTCTCGCCGCTGATTGCGCTGATGCACGATCAGGTCGGCGCACTGCTGCAAGCGGGTGTGGCGGCGGCGTTTCTCAATTCCAGCCTGAGCAGCGAGGCCGCGCAGGCGCTTGAAAAGCAGGTGTTGCGCGGCGAGCTGACCCTGCTCTACGTCGCACCCGAGCGCCTGAGCACGGCGCGTTTTCTGGCCTTGCTCGATGCGTTGCACCAGCGCGCGCAGTTGGCGTTGTTCGCCATCGACGAGGCGCACTGCGTCAGCCAGTGGGGCCACGACTTTCGGCCCGAATACCGCGCGCTGGAACTGCTGCACCAGCGCTTTGCCGGTGTGCCGCGCGTCGCACTCACCGCCACCGCCGACGAGATCACACGCGCCGATATCGTGACGCACCTGCAGTTGCAGGCAGCACGCTGCTTCGTCAGCAGTTTCGACCGCCCCAACATCCGCTACACCATCGTCGAAAAGAAGGACGGTACGCAGCAGTTGTTGCGCTTTATCCGCGAACGGCACAGCCAGCCCAACGGACACGAAGCCGGCATTGTCTACTGCCAGTCGCGCAAGCGAGTGCAGGAGGTGGCAGCACTGCTGTGCGAGGCCGGGCTACAGGCGTTGCCCTATCACGCCGGGTTCGACGCTGCCGTGCGCCAGCGGCACCAGGATCGGTTTTTGCGCGAAGACGGCCTGATCATGGTGGCCACCATCGCCTTTGGCATGGGCATTGACAAGCCCGACGTGCGCTTCGTCGCACACCTGGACATGCCGAAAAACATCGAGGCTTATTACCAGGAAACCGGACGCGCCGGGCGCGACGGTGAGGCTGCCAACGCCTGGATGGCCTACGGCCTGCAAGACGTGGTCAATCAGCGCCGCATGATCGACGAAAGCCCGGCCGCGGACGAATTCAAACAGGTGCAGCGCGGCAAGCTTGACGCCTTGCTCAGCCTGGCCGAGGCCAGCGACTGCCGCCGCGTGCGTCTGCTGGCCTACTTTGGCGAGGCCAGTGCGCCTTGCATGAACTGCGACAACTGCCTGTTGCCGCCGGCGCTCGACGATGCCACCGAATCGGCGCGCAAACTGCTCTCTTGCATCTACCGCGTGCAACAAGCCAGCGGCATGGCGTTTGGTGCTGGCCACATCACGGACATTTTGCGCGGCAAGCGGACGGAAAAAGTCAGCCAGCATGGGCACGACAAGCTCAGCACCTTCGGCATCGGGGCCGACCTGGGCGAGACGCAGTGGCGTGCGCTGTTGCGCCAACTCATTGCGCGCGAGGCCATTCAGGTCAACGCGGCCCACTTCAACACGCTGACGCTGGCCGAGGCGGCGCGCGCCATATTGAAGGGGCAGGCGCCGGTCTGGCTGCGTCGGGCGAGCGAGAAGAAGGCCGTTTTGCGCAGTTCGCGCGCCAGCAAGGGGGTGGCCACGGCACCCGACGGCCAGCCGCTCTCGCTGGGCGAGCGCGAATGTCTGGCCGCACTCAAGGTCTGGCGCACCGAGCAGGCGCGCGCGCACAATCTGCCGGCCTTCGTGATCTTGCACGACAGCACACTGCGCGCGATTGCCGCGCGGCAGCCGCAAACCGTGGCCGATCTGGACGGCATTGCCGGTCTGGGCCAGCGCAAGCGCGCGGCCTACGGCACCGAGCTGTTGCGGGTGCTTGGCACGGCCAGGGGGTCGGATGACCGGGCGCTCGGTGAAATAGGAGTCTGACCCCGATTTTTCCCGATTTTTCCGATTTCACCGTTCGTCGGTTGCTGCGTTTGGCGTCAAGCGCCGGGACTCAAGTCGGCCCGCTGCGGGTCGATGTTCGAGCTGAAGACGGTACATTCCGCTTCCGCCGTCTGGCGTTCAGATCCGCACATGGAGCTCGGCATGTTCTTCAAGCTGCCTTGGTTCAAGGCCAAAACCAAAGCCGAAACCCAACTCGAAACCCAGGCGCATGAATTGGATTTCCTGGTGGATGAATTTTGCGCGGCGCTGGCCGACATCGCGGATCCGCTGACGATCCGCATGCACGCGGCGCTGATCGCCGTCCAGACGCCGAAAGACCTGTGGTTTCTGCGCGGCAAGCTGTTCAACCTGATTGCCAAGCACCACTGTGAAAAAGTGGCGCATGAGCGGGTGTCCCGGCTCGACCAGAAGCTGCGCTTTTTTGTCGACCACCACCCGCACTATTCGTCCGAAGAAATGCCTACTGGGCCGATGGGCTTGCTGCACTGAGAGCCAAGCGGCGGCGGCCGGTTTTTCTGCGCGGGTGCGTGGGTGCGCTGCCTGCCTGCCCCCTTTTTTTTCGCTTCTGACCCGGGTCCACCCGGCGGGTATTCATCCCGCCTGTGCCGGCGTGAACTTTTCGGCTTGACCGACCTCGTACTGACAGGGCTTGCGGGCGGCCCATCGACGCACCCCTTTTGAGGGCCTGACTTGGCGGCATCAAATCCATGGTGCAAAATCCGCTTGGCCTGCGCCGCAGCGTCCGTCCCGAAACATCCCTTGCACCGAGGTTCATCATGCGCGTATATCCCGTCGACAGTCCGCAAGCCGCAGCCCGTTTGTTGGCCGTTTTGCTGGTGGCCGACAGCCATTACTCGATGTCGGAGTTAAAAGCCCTGAACCGGCTGGAGGCGTCGCAACAGCTCGGTCTGGGCCCGGATGAGATGAAGGAGCTGATCGATGATTTTTGCGAAGACCTGCTCAGCGCCCACCACGGCGAGTGGAGCGGCTCCTCACGCCTGGACCCGGATACCCGCAACACACTCATGGCGCAGGTGCAAGAGCCGGCGCTGCGCCGCAAAATCCTGGCGCTGTGCGAGGCCTTGGCGCTGGCCGACGGGCACCTGGCCGACGGCGAGGCCGCTATGCTCGACACCCTGGCATCGGCCTGGCGCGCGCCATCCGACTCCCAGCCGCCGCAACAGCCCACTGAAAACAGGAAAGGCCTGGAATGAAAATCGCCGTCTGGCTGGTGTTTTTTCTGTTGGCCGTTTTGTGGACCGGCTTGGTAGCCATTTCGGTGCAGGCCACCGAATGGTTGTTGACCGCAGCCGATGGCGCTCAGGTGGGTGATGCGGTCACCCAGGCGGCGCAATGGCCGCTGCCGGCTTGGCTGGCCTTTTGGGTCGACCCCGCCTGGGTGCAGGCGCTGCAGGAGAGCTGGCTGGGCATGGTGCAGTGGCTCGAGCAGGTGCTGCCCGGGGCCGCCGGCCTGATGGGCTGGATCGCTCCGCTGATGTGGATCGGCTGGGGGCTTGTCATGCTGGTGCTGCTGCTGCTGGCGCTGCTGGCGCATGGGTTGATCGGGCGCCTGAAGAAGCCCCGATCCTTGGGGAGAGCCTGATCATGAGCATGGGTGCGCATTTGGCGCGCTTGCTGCGACAGGCGGCAGACGGGCACAGCGCCTGCGTCGCGCCTGGACGCCCGTCGCCGGCTGGCGATCCGGCCGATCTGCGCCTGAGCCTGTCGGATTTGCTCGGCCTGCACGGCGATGCGTCGACGGCGGTGGTGCTGGTGCTGATCGGGCTGCTCGCCATGTTGCCCTTGGCCGGCCTGGGCACCGTGTTGAGCCTGGGCATTTTTGCCCTGGCCTGGGGTTGGGTGTGCGGTCGTGCCAGCATGCCGCTGCCGCCGCGCCTGGGTGCCATTACCCTCAACGAGCGCTGGACCGGGCGCTGCCTGCACAGTCTGGCCTGGGTTTACACGCAGGCCAACCGCTGGATGCGTCCGCGCTGGGCCTTGTGGTTTCATGCCCATGCACAGGCCTGGTGGGGCATCTGGATCGCCTTGATGGGTGCGGTCATCTTCATTCCCTTGCCGCTGGGCAATCTGCTGCCCAGCGTAAGCCTGATCCTGCTCGGTCTGGGTTGGATGTTTCGTGACGGACTGGCCATGCTGCTGGCAGGCGCCGTCGGCGCAGCCGGGCTGGCCTACGCGGTCTCGGCCTGGCATTTGGCGGCCCAATTGCTCGTCCAGGCGGGGCACTGGTTGCCGTTCTGACCGGCAAGCCGGGCTGCGGCAATAGAATGGTCGCCATGTCGAACACACCCCCCTACTACGAGCAGCACATTTTTTTCTGTCTGAACGAGCGCGAAGGCGGGCAAGATTGTTGCGCCAAGCTGCAAGCGCTGGCTGCGTTTGAATACTGCAAATCCCAGGCCAAGGCGCTCGGCTTGCTCGGGCCGGGCAAGGTGCGCGTCAACCGTGCGGGCTGCCTGGACCGCTGCGCCGCAGGCCCGGTGGCCGTGGTCTATCCGCAGGCGGTCTGGTACCGTTATGTCGACCGCAGCGACATCGATGAAATCGTGCAATCGCATTTGCGCGACGGCGTGGTGGTGCAGCGCTTGCTGCTGCCGCCCGACATCGGCGCCTGATGCAGCGCACGCAGCCCTTGGCGGGTTCGCAGCAGCGTCAGCGCGGACGCCGCACAAGCCCATGAACGCCCAGACCGAATACCTGCTGCAAGACGGCCCGGCCGGGTCGATCGAAGTGGCGATAGACCGCCCCGAGGGGGAGCCGCTCGGCTGGGCCGTGATCGCGCACCCCCATCCCTTGCACGGCGGCAGTCTGCACAACAAGGTGGTGCAGACGCTGGCGCGCGCCTTCGTGCTGGCCGGCTGGAGCGCGCTGCGCTTGAATTTCCGCGGCGTCGGCCGCAGCCAGGGCGCGTTCGACCACGGCAGCGGCGAACGCGACGATGTGCTGGCCGTGGTGCAGGCGCAGGCCGCGCAAGGGCCGCTGTGCCTGGCCGGGTTTTCCTTCGGTGCCTTTGTCGCCAGCCATGTGGCTGGCCGGCTGCAGGCCGAACGCGATTTGCAGCGCCTGGTGCTGGTGGGAACAGCCACCAGCCGTTTCGAGGTGGCGCTGTTGGCGCAGGAACTCCGGCCGCGCAGCTTAATCATTCACGGCGAGCAAGACGAGGTGGTGCCCTTGTCCAGCGTGTTCGACTGGGCGCGGCCCCAGGCGCTGCCGGTGCTGGTGTTGCCGGGTTGCGGTCACTTTTTTCACGGCCAACTGCCGCTGTTGCGCGATCTGGTCGGGCGCCATTTGCGCGCCTGAGCAGGGGTGGTGCCGGCCTTATTTTCACTTGCAAGGATGTGATGGTGTTACGTCGCTGGTTTTCCCGTTTCTTGTTCGTTTGCTTGTGCGGCGCGGCGCTTGTGCCTGCTGCGGCCCAAATGCTGCAGCCGCCCGAAGTGGCGGCGCGCGCCTACTGGCTGGTCGACCTCAGCTCAGGGCAGGTGCTGGCAAGCAAAAATCCCGATCTGGCGGTCGATCCCGCCTCACTGACCAAGCTGATGACGGCCTATCTGGTGTTCGATGCCCTCAGGGCGCAGCGCATCAGCCTGACGCAGACCTTGCCGGTGAGTGAGCGCGCCTGGCGCATGCCGGGCTCGCGCATGTTTATCGACCCGCGCATGCAAGTGCCGGTGGAAGACCTCATCAAGGGCATGATCGTGCAGTCGGGCAACGACGCCACCGTGGCGCTGGCCGAGGGCGTGGCGGGCTCGGTCGAGCGCTTTGTCGAGAAGATGAACCAGCAGGCACGCGCGCTCGGCATGAGCGCCAGCAGCTTTCAAAATCCCGAAGGACTCAGCGCACCCGGGCACAGCACAACGGTGCGCGACCTCGCCACGCTTGCGACCCGACTGATGCAGGACTTCCCTCAGTTCATGCATTACTACGCAATCCAGCGCTATCGTTTTCCCGGCACCCCCGAGGCCAATGACAGAAACCGCAATCTGCTGCTGTTTCGCGACCCCAACGTCGACGGCCTGAAAACCGGGCACACCAACGCCGCCGGTTTCTGCCTGGTGGCCACCGCGCGCCGTCAGGTGCCGGCACTGGGCGCTGGCGCGCAGGGCCAGCGGCGCTTGCTCAGCGTGCTGGTGGGTGCTGCGAGTGAAAATGCCCGCGCCAACGAGAGTCAGAAGCTGCTCAACTGGGGTTTTAGCGCGTTCGATGCCGTTCGCCTGTCCGCCCCCGGTGTGCCGCTGGCCACGCCGTCGGTCTGGAAAGGCCGCTCTGCGGTGGTGCGGCTGGGTCATCCGCAAGGTGTGGTGGTGACTGTGCCGGCCGGCGAATCCACTCGTTTGCGCACCGAGATCGTGCGCCCTGATCCGCTGATTGCGCCCTTTGCACGCGGACAGGTAGTGGGCAGCCTGCGCGTGAGCCTGGGCAGCGGCGTGCCGGTGGCCGAAGTGCCGCTGCAAGTGCTCGAAGCCGTACCGGAGAGCGGCGTTTTTGGCCGCGCCTGGGATGCGCTGCGGCTTTGGATTCAGTAGATGCGCTGCCAGTCTACGCCCCGGACGGGTTCGATCTGGGGCCCGATCAATTGGCCAGTGGCAAGCCGTCGACAAACACCTTGAGCTCGTCCGCGGCGAAGCGCTGCCACGGTTCGTCGTGCGTCAGCGGTGCCGTCACGATCACGGCCGCGCGTTCGCCCGGCTGGTTCAATTCGGCAAAATTGACCGTCCAGTCCTGGTCTTTCAGCGTGGCCTGAGCAAACGGGTGTTGACGCACCAGGTAGTGCAACTCGGTGCTGCAATGCGCCCACAGCGCCTCGCCGTTGGAGAGCAGGAAATTGAAGCTGCCAAAGCGCCGCACCTGCGGCAGCAGTTCGCGCAGCGTCAGCGTCAGTTCCGCCACGCTGGGCAGGCTGGCGTGCGACTTTGAGAGTTCTTGCAGCAGCCAGCAAAAGGCGCGCTCGCTGTCGGTGCTGCCGACCGGGTGAAAGTGGCGGTGCAGGTGGGGAAAGTAGTTCTTCAGGTCGCCGTTGTGGGCAAATACCCAGTTGTGGCCCCAGAGTTCGCGCGTGAAAGGATGGGCATTTTCCAGCGCCACCTCGCCCATCGTGGCCTTGCGCACGTGGGCAATGATGTTTTTGCTCTTGAGCGGGTAGCTCTGCAGAAACTGCGCCATCGGCGATTGCGCCGCGCTTTCCTGTTCGACGAACAGCCGCAAGCCGCGCCCTTCAAAGAAAGCGATGCCCCAGCCGTCGGCGTGTTCAGCGGTGTTGCCGCCGCGCTGGCAAAAGCCGGTGAAGCTGAACGAGGCGTCGGTCGGTGTGGCGCAATTGAGGCCGAGCAGTTGACACATGGTGGTCGCGCGAAAGCGCCGGGCAATCGGGTTTAGTTGCCTAGCCCGGGGAATAATTGAAGCAGCCCCCTGGCCATGACCTCGACCGCCAGCGCGGCCAGAATCAGCCCCATCAAGCGGGTCATGACGTTGATGCCGGTCTGGCCAAGGGCGCGCGCAATCGGTTGCGCCAGCGTAAAGCACAGTGCCGTAGCGATCGCAATCACCACGCCGTAGCCCAGCAGCGCGGCCTGTTGCCATACGGTTTGCGCCTGGTCAGCGTAAATCACCACGGTCGACATGGTGGCCGGGCCAGTCAGCAGCGGAATGGTCAGGGGCACCACTGCAATCGACGCCCGCGCGCTGGCGTCGTTGACCTCGTCCTGCGTGGTCTTGGCCTCGGCCGGTTGCGCGTTGAGCATGCCCAGCGCCGCGGTCAACAGCAGCATGCCGCCGCCTACTTGGAAGCTGGCCAGCGAAATGCCGAAGAAGGCCAGCACCTGCAAACCAATCAGGGCGCAAATGGCGATCACGGCAAAGGCGCTGCACGAGGCAATCAGCACCGTGCGCTGGCGCTGCTGGCGCGAAAACCCCTGCGTGTAGTGAATGAAAAACGGCACGATCGCCAGCGGGTTGACGATCGCCAGCAAGGTGATCAGGGGCTTCAAGTCCATGGCCGCCATTGTGCTTCATGGCTGCCGCGCGGGTGCAGCGCTTTAACGTGA
>BBPD01000057.1_pt2 | contig 11194 bp, 12 predicted proteins | sample 1344911 | NCBI WGS metagenome assembly BBPD01 (sample SAMD00019088, study PRJDB2971) | groundwater metagenome | biome: freshwater biome; feature: mineral spring; material: ground water | place: USA: CA, Sonoma | collected 2011-09 | depth surface m
GGCGGGCGCAGCCGCGATCCTGCCGATCCGGTCGGCAATCAGCCACCATACGCCCAGCATCGCCAGCACCGCCGCGCTCGCCCGCGCCGTCATCCCGGCACCCGCGCCTTCGATCACCGCACCCGCCCAGAACGGCACCAGCAGCGCCAGCGTCAGCGCGGCAAATCGCACGCCCGCGCGCGGCAGCCATACCGCGCGCCCGCGCCCGGCGGTGGCCAGCAGCAGATCATGCCGCCCCGCCACCCGCTCGCCCCCGCGCAGATCATACAGCAGCAGGATCAACAGCAGCGGCGCAACGGTCGCGGCCAGAAAGGCAAAGTCGAACCGGCCAACCAGACCGAAATCGGCATTGCGGGTATCGGCCTCGTGGATCTGCCCTTCCAGCGCCAGCATCCGCACCCGGTGCAGCCAGGGGCTGGCATCGCGCTGGCCAAGCGCCGAGAAGGCGAAGTCCGAAGGCGGCGCATAGGTGAGATGAAAGGCATAATAGGCAGCGCCCCCCCAGTCCGATTGCCCGGCAATCGCATTGGCCCGGTCTGCCGCGTCTTCTTCGATCAGCACCGCGATGGTGGCGCGCTGTTCGCGCACCTCGGCAATGCCGAAGCCGACAGCGGCCACCGACAGCGCAAAGGTCAGCGCCAGCCACACGATCGCGGCCCGGTCGCGCAGCATGAAGCGCGCCTCACGGATGATGGCAGCGATCATGGCTGAAGCCTGCGCGCGCCAAAGACGATCAGCCCTGTCAGCAGCCCCAGCCACCCGGCCAGCAGCGCCAGCGGCAGCAGCGCACGCGACACGCGGCTGCCGGGCGCATCGGGGGCAAAGCGGAAGGTGTCCAGCACCCGCCACGCCTCGGCATTCACGCGGGTGCGGGCCTCGGCTTCGGGATCGGTCGAACGGTTGGAATCGTCGGCATAGGTCAGCTTGGTTGCGTGCATATCATTCAATGCCTGCACAAAGCCGAACCGCACCACTTCAGCCTCGCGCAGGAAGCGGTGATGGGTGGCAAGATCGGTCCCTGCCAGCGCGCGCGAGGCCGCGCCCACCGCCAGCGTCGGCGAGCCAAACGCGAACAGGCCGAACACCTGCGATTGCCGCGCTTCGGCTTGCATCCGGCGTGTCGCATATTGGTTGAGCAGGCGGGTCAGCTTTGCCTCGGATGCGCCGGCCACCACCCCGCGAAAATTGACGGGCAGTTCCTCAACCGTCGCCACGCCATATTGATCGAGCAGATCCTGCTTCAGCTTGTCGAAGGCGGGATCGGCGGCATTGTGGCCATCGCCCAGCTTGCGCTCTTCGACGAGCATGACGAGATCGCTTTCGATCTTGCCGGGCGCATCCACCAGCGCAGCAGCAGCGTTGATGCCGATGCGCGGCACCACCAGCACCATCGCCAGCCAGCACGCCGCTAGCACGCCCAGCGCTGCCGAGCGTCCGCGCACCAGCGTTGACACCGCCAGCACCAGCGCCGCCCAGACCATCAGATAGAGCGCATAGCCTGCCACCAGCGCAATTGCCGGGCCCGCCGCCTCGCCAGCGGCCACGCCATAGGCGGTCAGCACCGTCAGCGGCAGCATGAACACCGCCACCACCGCCAGCAGCGCCAGCGCCTTGCCGCCGGCCAGCATCAGCCCGCTTTGGCCCTGCGCCAGCAACACCGCCAGCGTCCCGCTCTCGCGTTCGCGCAGCACCACGCCGTGACCGATGATGATCAGCAGCAGCGGCAGCAGCAATTGATACAGCGCCGCCGGGGTCAGGTTGGCAAAGCCCCCCATGTTGGCCGAAGCCTTGGCATCGGCGAACATGGCGGTGTTCTGGCGGTGGCCTTCGAGGAAGATCGATTGGCCCGTGACCGCATCCACCCCCGGATCAAATACGGCCAGCGGCGGCGGCAGGCGGAAGGCATAGTGGCCGTAATGCACCATCCGGTGCGGGTGACGATCGGGCTGGGCGAAGAACGCGGCCTCGGCCGCCTCCTGCTGCACAGCGCGCTGCGCGCCTTGCGTGGTCAGCCGGTCCAGCGTCAGCGCAGCCGTTGCCGCGATCAGCACGGCAACGATCAGCACCGCACCCACCACCATGCGCGAACGCAGCCACAGCCGCCATTCCTCGCGCGCGATCCTGAGGGCAGGGCTCATGCGGCAAGGCGTCCGGCAAAGGCGGCATGGACCGCTTCGGTATCGATCCGGCCATCTGTTCCTGCCGTAAAGCTGCCCACCAGGCGCCCGCCTCGCAGCAGGCCGACCCGGTCAGCGACATGGCACGCGCCATAGACATCATGGGTCACCATCAGAATGGTCCGCCCCTGATCGGCAAGCGATTTGACCATCGCGTGAAATTCATCAATCGCCACCGGATCAAGCCCCGAGGTCGGCTCGTCGAGCAACAGGACCGGCGTCTCGCGCAGCAGCGCCAGCGCAATCGCGGTCTTCTGGCGCATCCCCTTGGAGAAAGACTGCATCCGCCGCGCCCGCGCCTCGGGCGGCAGCGCGACCCGGTCGAGGCTTTCGTCCATCGCCGCCCGGCTCACCTGCTTGCCCGCAAGGCCAAGGAAGTAATCGAGGTTTTCGTAAGCCGTCAGATGGCCATACAGCGTCGCGGCTTCCGGCAGGTAGGAAATCGCCGCGCGTGCGGCGGCGACATCGGCGGCAACCTCGCGGCCCTCCACGCGGACATGCCCGCCGGCCGGGGCGAGAAACCCCAGAAAAGCCAGCAAGGTCGTCGATTTTCCCGCGCCATTGCCGCCCAGCAGCGCATAGGTCTCACCCGCCGCGACGCTGAACGAGACATCATCGAGCACCGGCTTGCCATCGCGCGCCAGCATCAGGGATTGCGCTTCGAGCCTGATCATCATGGGCTTGCCTTTAGAACCTGTAGCTGGCCGTCACCCGCGCCGTGCGGGGGGTGCCGGGCAAGAGCCACAATTGCGAGAAGGAATTGGCGAACCAGCGGGTGTTGAACAGGTTATCAATATCGGCCCGCAAACGCACCCCGCCGCCGATCTCACCTTCAGCAAACAGGCGCGCCAGCGTGTAGGCAGGCAGATCGAAATTGCGCCCGACCTCGCCCAGCCGATTGCCGACATGCAGCGCCCCGCCGCCAAACCGGACCTCGCGCGTCGCGACTTGCGCCGTATAGGCAAGCTGCACGTTCAAGGTGTGGTCGGGAATGTTCAGCAAGCGGCTGCCCGCGGGCACCGGCAGGCCAAAATTGGGGTCGGCCACGTTGTTGTCGAACTGCGCATCGACATAGGCATAGGACACCCATAGATCGAGGCTGGGTGCGATTTGCCCGCTGAGATCAAACTCGAAACCCCGGCTGCTCGCCTCGCCTGCGGCAATCTGGAAATCGGCGTTGACCGGATCGGCGACCAGAATGTTCGATTGCTGAACCTGAAACACGCTCGCGGTCGCCGTCAGACGACCATTGCGGGCGGCATACTTCACCCCGCCTTCGATCGCTTCGGATTGGTTGGGATCGAAGGAATTGCCGCCGAAATCGGTGCCCGACAGCGGTCGGAAATTTTCGCCATAGGTGGCGTAGAACGCGAATTCCGGCGTCACCTGATAGACCAGCCCTGCCTGCGGGCTGAACCGGTCGGTGGCAAAGCGGGTGATGCGGCCATTGGCGCGGTTGATGACGGATTGCGAATAATCGTCATACCGCCCGCCGATGCGCAGCTGCAAAGCCTCGCTGAAGCTGATCTGGTATTGCCCATAGACGCCGGTGCTTTTCTGCACCTCGACCCGGTCGGTCAGCGGGCCGGGGGTCGCAGGCGGGAAGCGGCCATAGACAGGCGCAAAGACATCAATCGCCTGCAATTGCTGCTGGCTGGGATTGGTGGCGAGGCTGGGCGCGCGGGCGCGCAGGAACACCTGATCATTCTCGAATCTGTCGGTATCCACGCCCAACAGGATGCGGTGGCCAATATCGCCGCTGGTGAAATTGCCGGCAATCTCGCCGCGCGCGACGAAATATTCGGCATCATATTGGCGGAAGCGGCGCTGGCGGGTGAGCGTGCGGCCATCGCGCAGCAAAAGCTGGCGGCTGGTGGTGAGTTCGGCTTCGGTCGAAAAGCCGCTCAGCTCGGTGTCGCGGAAATTGAGTCCGACCAGTGCGCTCCAGTTGTCCGAAAAATCGTGCTGCAATTCGATCTGGTGGCCGAAGACTTCGGCGATATTCGGCCCGTCGCCCGGCTCGCCCAGAAAACGGCTGCGCGGCACCGCGCCCACATCGCCGCCTATCGCCACAACGCCGCGGTCGAAGGGGATTTCCTGGCGGGCATATTCCAGTTCATAGACCAGCCGGGTCGCCTCGGAGACCCTGATGGCAACTGACGGCATGAAACCGTATCGCTGCGTTTCGATGGTGTCGCGAAAACTGCCCGCATCCTCGAAAAAGCCAACAAGGCGAAACCCCACGGCATCGGAAAGCGTGGTCTGAAAATCGGCCTCGCCGCGCCAGAAATCGAACGATCCGCCCATCACGCGAACCTCGCCTGCGGTCTCGAACCGGGGCCGCTTGGTGACGAGGTTAACGGTGCCACCCGGCTCACCGCGCCCAAACAAGGCGGCGCGCGGGCCTTTCAGCACCTCGACCGCCTCGATCCCGGCAATATCGCGCGGTCCGGCAAAGCCGCGGCCTGCGTTAAAGCCGTTCACAAGGTAATTGCTCGGCAGGTTTTCGTCGCCCACGAAACCGCGAATGGCGAAGGCATTCCACAGCCCGCCAAAATTGTTCTGGCGCGCAACTGATGCCGAAAGGTCGAGCGCGCTGACCAGATCGAGCGCGTTGACATCACGAAGCTGCTGCAAGGTAATCACCTGCTCGGCCTGCGGAGTTTCAAGCGGGGCAAAGTCGCCGCGATAGGCCTGCCGGGTGGCGGTAACCGTGATCTGGGCGCTCTCATTCCCGGGCGCAGTCTCGTCCAAGGTTTCGGCACAGACCGGCGCGGCGAGACCGAAAAGTGGTAGTGCGACGCCGACAAGAGCGCGCGCGTGGCAGAGCGACATGGTATTTCCCCGTTAACTTGTGACCCGGCCTGACGTCGCTGAACAAATGCGTCGGCTCTTGGCTCGCTAGAATTCTACAACGTCACATTGCCCCCTAGGCGAGCGCGGGGACATGTCAATCCTGCCCTTGTCCGTTCAGCAGTCATTCGGGCAATCATTGGCTCAAGTTCGATGGACAATGCAAAGCAAGAGCCGCCGGTCAACTTTCCACCCCGCTGCGGTCATAAGCGCGGCCGAGAAAGCATCCTAAAAGCCGCCATACGGCGAGCCCGCCTATCACCCGAAATCACTGCCCTCGTCGACAACTGTGCGAACGACCTTTTTTTCTCCGCACGCGCCGCCTGTTGCCGAATCGAGATCATCGCAACGGATGTTATCTGAATTGCGCTAGACGTGAACGGACCGGGAACAACAGGCTGAGCGGCCTGCCAAAATGCCTACGCCGGTCGACTGATCCCCAAACGTCGCATCTCGCGGTAGATGGTTGAGCGCCCCAGTCCGATCGGCCGTACGGCGAGAGCAGCGCGGTTCGCCGATCGAGCCACAAGGCGGCCTGGCGCCCGTCGGGGGCGACGTGGACCTCGTTGTACGCACAGCTCAGGCCGTCCGGCGGCGGCACGGGTTCGAACCGGGGCTGGCCGGCAAGGGCGGCCCCGGCACAAGCGGCAATCACGACCGCTGGCGTCGATCTGCGACGGATGGCCTGCCGCGTCACTTGTTATCGCCGCCGGTTCGTGCAAACATAAACAACGCGCGGCATTGTGATAAGTCGACCGGTTTTTGGAAGAAGGAAATGATTGGCCCAGCGTGCCCCCGATGCGGTCTTTTGGTCCCGTTCATCTGCACCCAATGGAAGCTGGGGCGTGTTTTTGGCTGCCGCGGATGCGGGACGTTGCTGACCGTGTCGAAGTTTCGGGCTACAGCGATGGCGGCCACTATGCTGACACTGTTCTTGCTGCTGCGGACCTTCGTCCCTGATCCGATATCACAGGCCGGTCTGTTTGTGGCGTTTCTCGCCATCGGCGCGCCGCTCACCTACTTGTTCAGCAAGGTCGAGGTAGCTGCAGCGTCCGCGGACATCGACGGCGGCTGACCGCGCGCAAATGCCAGGGCCGTGGCCATGTAGGTGAGGATCGGGTTCCAGTCCCCCTTGATCTCGACCGTTCGAACCGCAAGCTCAAACCCGCCCCGGCTGCGGGCGATGATAGCACTGAGCGGAAAATAGCCCCGATACCCGCAACGAACCATGAGATGGTTGAACATGCCTCGCGCGACGCGTCCATGAGGTCATCGCAACGGATGTTATCTGAATTGCGCTAGACGTGAACGGACCGGGAACAACAGGCTGAGCGGCCTGCCAAAATGCCTACGCCGGTCGACTGATCCCCAAACGTCGCATCTCGCGGTAGATGGTTGAGCGCCCCAGTCCGAGCTGCCTTGCGGCTTCAGCAGGTGGCGTATTGGCATGGATCAGCGTCAGCGCCGCTTCGAGCTTGGTCATATCGAGCGGCTGTCGCCCCGGCTTTCGGCCCTTGGCGCGCGCGGCGGCAATGCCGTCTTTTGTGCGTTCGGAGATCAGTCGTCGCTCGAAATGGGCAATGGCGCCGAAGACGTGGAAAATCAGTTCGCCTGCGGCCGAGGAGGTGTCGATCTTTTCCTCCAGGCTGAGCAACGCGATCTTGCGTTCGCGCAGCATCGTGACCGTGGCCAGCAACTCCGCCAGCGAGCGACCAAGTCGATCGAGGCGCACCACGGCTAGTGTGTCTCCGGGTCGCGCATAGGCGAGCAGATCGGTCAGGCCAGGCCGGTCCATGCTTTTGCCCGACATGACGTCGGTGAAGGTCTTGGTTGCACCGGCCTCGGTCAGTCGCATCGTCTGGCCGGCGACATCCTGGTCACCGGTGCTGACCCGGGCGTAGCCAAGAATGTCAGGCATGGCGGTCCGTCATCGCGCGAGCAAAAGCCTGAGGCCCTGGATTTCGATCTTGGCCCATTCCCGATCGGCGGTCAGAACCGGCAGGCCTTCGACGATAGCCAGCGCCATGCAGGTCCGATCCCCCAGGCCGCTGCCAAACGCCTTGGTTGCCGGGTAGAGCTTGGCCGCGGCAATGGCGTCGTCACGCCCGTGCGGTCGCACGTCGAGATGCAAGGCGTCGAGCATCGCCAGCGCCGCATCGATCGGCACCTCGCGACGCAACAGGCCCTTGATCACCTCCTGGAAGTTGACCGCCGAGAAAAGCCCGTCACCGATGTACCGCGCGACAACATCGGCACCCGGCTCATCGCGGAGCAGCGCCAGTATCGCCGAGGCGTCAAAAACGATCGATGCCATAATGGTTGCAGGGCCTAGTCGAGGTCTTCGCGCGCGGCTTCAGCCCGGCGCTCGGCGATGAAATCATCGACCGGGAGGTCGTTGGTCGCATGCTGACGATACATGTCCTGGGCGCGCCTGATGCTCTGACGCATCGACGTCAGTTTTACGTTGTCACCGTCGATCGACAGCACGACGACGCCAGCACCGGTCACGCCAAGCGCCTTACGCGCTGATCGCGGCAGCACCATGCGGCCGTTCTCGGCGATCCGGACATCGATCAGTTCCTGCACGGGCGACACCCCATTCCAAATGGCATAAACCGTGTATGTGCCATATCGCGGCTATTGTCCACCTCCACCACGTGGCACAGCCTTTGCTGGCAACGCGCCGTCTCGCAAACGGCCGTTCTGGGGACGCCACGCGAAACGGCGCGCTGACGGCCCCAAACCCGTCCAGAGACTACGTCCCTTTATTACCGTAAGTCCACAATCTTGTGCAACCGTTCATGGACGGTTTTCATGGCCCGGCGCGATCTCCTGACTTCTGACGAACGGCAAATGCTGTTTGGCGTCCCGACGGACCGGGAAAGCCTCGCCCGCCACTACATGCTGTCCTCGCAAGACTTGTCGCTGGTCGCGACTCGCCGCGGTGATACGAACCTGATCGGGTTCGCCGTGCAGCTCGGATTACTGCGTCATCCAGGGTTCGGATTTACTCTCGACGAGGGCGCGCCAACCGAGCTTGTCGGGTTCATGGGCGAGCAGATCGGCGTTCCGCCAAAAGCGTTCGAGCGCTATGCGAGCCGGCCCGCGACCGCATCCGTCCACGCACGCGAAGCCGAGGCGGCACTTGGCCTGCGGCCACCGGTCAATGCCGATCTGCCGCTCCTCATCGACGCCGCAACAAATGCGGCCTGGGCGGCCGATCGCGGCGTGCCGATTGTCGCCGGCATTACGGATGCCCTTCGGGCTTCGTGCATCACGCTACCTTCGCCGTCGGTGATCGAGCGTGCCGGGCTCGCCGGGCGGGCCCGTGCCCGACAGCGCGCCTATCCGGCAATGCTGGCCGGCGTGCCGGCCGACAGCATCGCCAGGCTCGATGCTATCTTGATCGTTGATCCACAAACGGGTCTGACGCCACTTGCCTGGCAGACGGCGCCATTACCCGGGAGCGCGCGGTCGCTGTCGCGCTGCAGCCCGGGCACTACTGTCCGGCTACCCTTTCGCGCATGGTCTCGGAGGGGCTGGTCTACCATGCCTACGGCCAGGGAGGGACCGAACCCAAGCGGTCGCTATCGCGCTACTGGCTCACGGCCGAGGGGCTGGCAGTGGCGAAGACAGCGGCCGACAAGGGCAGGGCAGGTTGATGGCCACGGGGCGTGGCGAGGCTCGGCGCAGCGAGGGTTCGATATTCCGACCGGGGCAGGCCGAGCGACGGGGGACGGAGGAGGTAGCCCAGCGGAAAGTTCTGCCAGAGAGCCGGACCAAACTCTGATCGGTGCAAGCCGGGCAGGGCGCCGCCCTGCCGCCGGGGGTTCCTGACACGCGAGCACTGCACGGCCTTTGCGCGCCGGGTGGCGAATATCCTGGGAGAAGATGTCCACATCCTGAGGACCAACCACCCGGAATGCCCGCGCCATGTGGTAAGCCAGCGCCAGCTTGAAGCCATACAGTGCCTCGGCGGCGTGGCGCTCGTCGAGCATAGCGAAAGGACCATCGAACTGTTCGGCCTCGAGGCCTGACACCCAGATATTGGAAAGGACTGACGATGGCAGATTATTTCACGCAATTCTCGTGCAGCCTGCCGCTCACCACAGATGAAATGGCGGCCGCTGCAGAGGAGATCTACGCTGAATGGTGCGAGGGGACATTGGTCGACGCCGAGAGCGAGCTTCCGCAGTTCGAGATGTCGATCGAGGACGGCGAAACGGCCGAACGGTTCGCCTGGATCCGCGATGACGGCGGCCAAGGGTCGCCCAACGACGTCATCCTGTTCGTTCAGCTGATCGCCGAACGCGCCGCGACGCAAGGGAGATAGGGGTTCGAATGGGCCAACACATGCGGCAAGCCCCGGCTCGACGGCTTTGGCGGCGGCGCTGCAATGGTCGATCTCGAAACGGCCCAGTGCTGGATTCACACCAGCAACGAATGGCTGGAAATCATGAAGGACGGACCCGTCTTGGCCGGGGAGCCTCTACGGCCCCGGGATCAGGATAGCATGGTCCAAGAAGCATGAATCCTGTGGCGTGAGCGGTGTCCCAACCTGTATGGTTTCAGCCGGTGTCAAGTTGGCGCGTCAGCTCCTCGATCGTCGGTAGCACTTCGATCATGTCCGGCGGCGGCGCATGGCGGAGCTCGTAACCGGCGACGCCCATGGGTTTGGCGGTATCACGCAGCGAATATTCGACTACGGTGGCGCTGCGACCGCGACAGAGGATGATGCCGATCGATGGGCCGTCTTCGGGATCGCGCAGGAGATCGTCGACGGCCGACAGGTAGAAGTTCATTTTGCCGGCAAACTCGGGCCGAAAATCGACCGTCTTCAGCTCGATGATGACGAAGCATCGCAGCCGCAGATGGTAGAATAGCAGGTCGATGTAAAAATCCTCGCCGCCGACGACGAGCGGGTACTGCGATCCGACGAACGCGAACCCCTTGCCGAGCTCGAGAATCGTTTCCCGAATTCGGGTCGTCAGCGCTCGCTCGAGGTCGCGCTCGGCAGCATCGGCCGCGATGTCCAGGAACTCGAAATTGTAGGGATCCTTGATGATTTGCTGGGCCAACTCGGAGTTTGGTGCCGGCAGCGTCCGAGCAAAATTGGTCGCGCCACGGCCCTGCCGGTGGTAAAGCCGGCTTGAAACCTGATGCAACATGACAGCCCGGCTCCAGCCATGCTCGATGGCCGCGCCAACGTACCAGTCGCGTTCGGCAATGCTAAGATCGGCGTCGAGCAAGGCCATATTGTGCCCCCAGGGCAATTTGGCAGCAGCCTGCTGCAATATTGCCTGATCCGGCCAGGCTTGCGCAAAATTGCGCATATAGCGCAGGCTGCGCGCCGAGAACCCCTTCATCCCGGGAAACTCCCTTCGAAGATCAGCGGCCAGGCGGTCGATGATCTTCGCACCCCATCCTTCGGCTGTCTGGCGATCGAGGATGTCACGTCCGATGCTCCAGTACAGTAGCACCAGCTCACGGTTGACCGACAATGCCGCACGAACCCGAGAAGTCGCGACACGATCCTTCAGCGTGGCGAGCAATTCGGCATAGCCATGCCCCTCAGGCACCAGCACGCTCATCCGGAGGTGTCGTGAGGGGGGAGGGCGATTCTGGTCATCGTCGTAAACACTAGCCGACCTGATAGGCTCGCTCCAGTTCGAGACGCTCAAACAGCACTCTTGACGCCGAATTCGGATATCGAACCGAATAAAAGGGCTGGATTAATCAGGGATGTCCACGGCATCCTTGCGCAGCAGGTCAGCCGGCACCTTAAAGCTGCCAGGCAGCAGTGCGCCCCCATTGCGGTCGTTCCGGCATGCCGCGCATGAATCCGGAAGCGGACGTTGGATATGCCATTGGAAAACGAACAACAGCCGCGCCAGGAGCTGGCTGATCGAATGAGGCGGTCACGGCAACTACGCGCACCCTTCACGAAATGTTCACCAGATTCCTTGATCGCGACCAGTTGACGCGTGGCTGCTCAAATGCTTCCTTCTGCCTCGGGTCGGGTCGGGTCGGGTCGGGTCGGGTAGCGTTCAGCGTGTCGAGGTTGTGTGGCTGATTACGCGCCTGGGGAAGACGGGGGTAGTGCACGTCGGCTTGATTCGGGGCTTTTAGAGTCTGATTCAAAATTATTTTGAACCTTGGCAACG